>Ga0210380_10000026_pt1 | contig 113120 bp, 105 predicted proteins | sample PLM4_5_coexredo_FD_155476 | JGI IMG/M metagenome (GOLD analysis project Ga0210380, IMG submission 155476) | Groundwater sediment microbial communities from an aquifer in East River, Colorado, USA - PLM4_5_coex redo | ecosystem: Environmental > Terrestrial > Soil > Riparian zone | place: USA...
CCTGCGTCGCCACCTTCGGATGCGCTCGAGCTCGCTCGACAGCTACGCGTCGATCGTCGTCGAGTTCGACTTCGCCAAGGATCCGAAGGTGGCGACGCAGGAGATCCGCGACAAGATCTCGTCGATCCGCAACGACCTGCCGCCGGAGATGGAGGAGCCCATCCTCACCCAGTTCGATCCGGCCGACCGGCCCATCGTGTCGCTCACGCTGTCCTCACCGGGCCTGACCGGCGCCGAGTTGACGCGCATGGCCGACCCCGATATCACACGACGGCTGCGCGGCATCTCGGGCGTGGCGTCGGTGAACCTGGTCGGAGCCATCGAGCGCGAGCTGGTGGTCGAGATTCGCCCGCGCGATCTGGAAGCCACCGGCGTGAGCGTCGGCCAGTTGGTGCAGGCGCTGCAATCGCAGAACCTTGCCGCGCCGGTGGGCCGTCTCGAAGGCGCGCTCGAGGAGCGGACGATCCGCCTGAAGGGGCGCCTCGATTCGCCGGCCGACTTCAAGCAGTTGGTGGTGTCGCAGACCGGCGGACGCATCGTGCGGCTCGGCGACCTCGCCGACGTGAAGGACGCGACCGAGCAACCGCGTTCCTACGCCGCGTACAACGACGAAGCGGCGGTTGGCTTCGACATCCTCAAATCCACCGGGTTCAGCACCACCGCCGTGGCCAACGAGGTGCGCGCCAAGGTGGAGGAGCTCCAGCGCGAGCTTCCCGCCGGTGTGACGCTGCGCATCGTGCAGGACGGCGGCGAGCGCGTCGACGCGTCAGTGCGCGGCGTCGAGGAAGCGCTCATCGAAGGCGCGGCGCTCACGGTAGCCGTCGTGTTCCTGTTCCTCAACTCGTGGCGCTCCACGGTCATCACCGGCCTCGCGCTGCCGGTGTCGGTGCTGGCGTCGTTCGTGGCGGTGTGGGCCTTCGGCTTCACGCTCAACACGATGTCGTTGCTCGGCCTGTCGCTGGCCATCGGCATCCTCATCGACGACGCCATCGTCGTGCGCGAGAACATCGTGCGCCACGTCGAGATGGGCAAGGACCACCTGAAGGCCGCTCACGAGGGCACGAGCGAGATCGGGCTGGCGGTCACCGCCACCACGCTCTCGATCGTGGTCGTGTTCATCCCGATTGCGTTCCTCGGCGGCATGGCGGGGCAGTGGTTCAAGCCGTTCGGCCTGACGATTGCCTCCTCGGTGCTGGTCTCGCTCTTCGTGTCGTTCTCGCTCGACCCGATGCTGTCGGCCTACTGGCCCGACACGCACGGCCCGCTGCACACGCGCTGGTTCATCAGCCGCTGGCTCGGCTACTTCAACCTGTGGTTCGACCGCCAGGCCGAGCGCTACAAGGCGGTGATCGCGTGGGCGCTCGACCATCGCTACTCGATGATCGGGCTGGCGCTGGCGTCGTTCATCGGTGCTCTGGCACTGCCGGCCACGGGCATCATTCCCGGGGCGCTGGTGCCGATTCAGGACAACTCGATGTTCTCGATCGACCTCGACGTGCCGCCGGGCTCGAATCTCGAATACGCCAAGGCGAAGGCGCAGGAAGTGGCCCGCGTGGCACGGAAGCGGGCGGAGGTGGCCTACACCTATATCTCGATGGGCCGGGACGGTGACGTCGTCGACGAAGGCTCGGTGTTCGTGAAGCTGGTGCCGAAAGCCGAGCGGTCGCGCATCCAGGCCGACATCGAGGCGGACATCCGGTCCGAGATCGTGAAGATCAGCGGCCTCACCTCGTCGATCAGCGGCGGCTGGAACCCTGGTGAGAAGGCGATCCAGATCCAGATCAAGGGGCAGCAGGCCGGAGAGCTGACGCGGCTGGCGCAGCAGGTGGCCGCCGAAGTGCGCCAGGTGCCCGGCGCCGTGGACGTGGATCTCTCGACCAAGGGGCAGAAGCCGGAGCTCGAGGTGCAAGTCGATCGCAGTCTTGCCGGCTCGCTGGGCATCACCGTCGGCCAGGTGGCGCAGGCGCTGCGCCCGGCGTTTGCCGGCATCGACGTCGGCGACTGGGTCGATCCCTCGGGAGAGACCCGCGACGTCACGATCCGCCTCGCACCCGAGGCGCGCACCGTGGTGGCCGATCTGCAGTCGATGCCGCTCGTCGTGCCCGGACCGGATGGACCGAGGACCATCCCGCTGGGGCAGGTGGCGCGTATCACGCCGTCGATCGGGCCGGCGCGCATCGACCACCTCGATCGCGACCGCGTGATCAACGTCGAGGCCAACACCGAAGGGCGCGCGCTGTCGGAAGTGGTGGGCGCCGCCACGGCGCGCATCGAGCAGAACGTGAAGTTCCCGACCGGCTACGGGCTCAGCCAGGGCGGCCAGACCAAGGATCAGGTCGAGATCTTCACCCAGATGCTGCTCGCGATCGGCGTCGCGGTGATGCTGATGTACTTCGTGCTCGTGGTGCAGTTCGGGTCGTTCCTCGAGCCGTTCTCGATCCTGCTCTCGCTGCCGCTCTCGCTCATCGGCGTGATGCTGGCGCTCCTCCTGAGAGGGATGCCGCTCGACATCATGAGCATGATTGGCGTCGTGCTGCTCGTGGGTATCGTGGCCAAGAACGCGATCCTGTTGATCGACTTCGCCAAATGGTCGGAAGAGGCTGGCATGGAGCGCCGCGAGGCGCTCATCCAGGCCGGACGCGTGCGCCTGCGGCCGATTCTCATGACCACCTTCGCACTGGTGGCCGGCATGATCCCGGTGGCGATGGGCAGCGGCGAGGGGGGCGACTTTCGTGCTCCGCTCGGAGTCGCGGTGATCGGCGGCGTCATCACCTCCACGCTGCTGACGCTGCTGGTGATTCCGACTGTCTACGAGTCGCTGGCCGATACGCGGGACTGGTTCCTCGCGCGCATCCGGGGTGAAAAGCGGCATCATAAGAAGGCCCACGAACCCGGCGCACCGATGGTGTCGCCCGACCGCGCGCGGCTGACGGACGCATAGGGCGATCGTCAAGAGAGCTTTCGGCGGGGCCGGGAGCCGGGAGCCGACAAGACCTCGCCTATGCATAACCCGTTCGTTCCCGAGACCCTCGAGGGGTGGAGTCAGCTCCACCTGATGTACCGCGTGAAGTGGGACGAGGTCCGCGCGCTCTCCGACGCGGACCGCGCCCGGCTGGCCGATGAGGCCGTGGCCGCGATTGCCGGTGACGGCCCCACGGCGTTCGCACACATGCTCGGCCACAAGGCCGACCTCATGGTGACGTGCTTCCGCCGCAGCTTCGACGCGCTGGCCGCGTCGCAACTGGCCTGGTCGCGCAGCGGGCTGGCTCGCTACCTCGAGCCGACGACCTCGTACGTGTCGATCGTCGAGCTCGGGATGTACGAGATGACCGCCAAGATCCACGAGCAGCTCGGCGCGAAGTTCAAGCCGGGGAGCGACGAGTTCGAGAAGGCGTTCGACGCGGAGATGGAAACGCAGCGCGGCCGCGTGCAGAATCGCCTCTTCAACGAGGTGCCGCCGTTCCGCTACGTGTGCTTCTATCCGATGAACAAGCGCCGCGGTGAGGCGCTGAACTGGTACAGCGAAACGTTCGAGCGCCGCGCACGGATGATGCGTGAGCACGGCACGATCGGCCGGCACTACGCCGGCAAGGTGACGCAGATCATCTCGGGCTCGATCGGCTACGACGACTGGGAGTGGGGTGTGGACCTCTACGCGCCGGATCCGGTCACCTTCAAGAAGCTGATCTACGAGATGCGCTTCGACGAGGCCAGCGCCAAGTTCGCCGAGTTCGGGCCGTTCTACACCGGCGTGCACTTCTCGTCGTCCCAGCTCGGAGCACTCCTCGCCGGCCAGGTGCCGGCCCTCGAAGAAGCCCCTCGAACGTAGCCCCGTGGCCGCGAGACCTGTAGTTGTGGCCGCGGGTCTTTAGACCCGCCTCATATTTCCCTCAACGTAGAGGGCGGTCTTCAGACCGCCCTGGCGGCGTGGATCAGATTGCGATTGCGTTCGAGCCGCGGTGATCAGTCCCGGCCAGCGAAGACCCTGCGCCCCGCCCGCGACTCCGTATGTGGCCGCGGGTCTTCAGACCCGCCTCATGATAGAGGGCGGTCTTCCGCCTTCGCTATGCTTCGGCGGTCAGACCGCCCCGCGATCGATTGCCCTGCGATCAAGATCGTGATCGCAACCGCGATTTTGCAATCGGCGGCGCGGTCCGACGCGCCATGGCTGCGCGCGGGCGCGCATGATGGCGCGGCAAACTCTCATCGGACCGCCGCGGCTCGCGGGGCCTCGGAATTGCTCGAGGGACCTGGGCTGGAGACCCCGATGACTCCTCAGGAAACGTTCGTCACACGCCTACGCCGCCACCGCCAGCGCAACCATATTTCACTCGAAGAGATCGCTTCCGAGACGCGGGTCCGGAAGGAGTTGTTCGAGGCGCTCGAGGCTAACGACCTGTCGGCCTGGCCGCGTGGCCTGTACGCCCGCGCGTGGATTCGGACCTACGCCTGCGCCGTCGGGTTGGACCCCATCGACACCGTGGACGAGTTCTGCCGCCTCTTTCCCCAAGGCGACCGCCGCGGCCACGTGACGATGCACGACATCGCAGCCATCGTGGCGACGGCCGCCGAGTTCAAGGATGAGTTCCCGCACGTCGACCGCCGCCGTCCGCAGGCGGGTGCCCCAGTCGCGCCCGCGCCGGTCTCCTGGCACGGTGCGGTGCGGGGCGCCGCCCGGCAGGTTGCGCGTGCCGCGGGTGACCTCTTCTCGGGCCTGACTCGCCAGGTCAAGACACGCGTCCGCCTCAAGCAGACGTAGGCTGGGAACTCAACAGCGCAGACGATCGGTATAATCCGCGGCATGAGTCTGCATGCCGCTCGCCGCTTCGGTGCGTTTGCTTTGGTCGCCCTCCTCGTGGCTGCTCCCGGCCTCGCGGGCCAGCAGGCGCCCGCTCCCACGCGGACGCCGGACGTCATCTTCGTTCCGACGCCGCAGGAAGTCGTGGACGCGATGCTCAAGCTCGCGAAGGTCACCAAGAACGACGTGATCTACGACCTCGGCTCCGGCGACGGCCGCATTCCGATCACCGCCGCCAAGACGTACGGCGCGCGAGGCGTGGGGATCGACATCGATCCGCAGCGCATTCGTGAGGCCAACGAGAACCTGAAGATTGCAGGCGTGGGCGACCGTGTGAAGTTCCTGAACCAGGATCTCTTCACCACCGACATCAGCGAGGCCACCGTTGTGACGCTGTATTTGCTGCCATCGCTCAACCTGCGGCTGATTCCGAAGCTCAACTCGCAGCTGAAGCCGGGGACCCGCGTGGTGTCGCACTCGTTCGACATGGGCACGGCCAAGCCGCTCGAGACCCTCAACGTGAACGGCCGCACCATCTATTTCTGGACGATTCCCATCCCGCAATAGCGACCGCTTGATCCCCCTCCGGCGCCTCACATACAATTCCTGAGACTGATTCTCAATTTCGCGGATCAGCGAGCCGCAGGTGCTCCATGTCCCAGGCCTTTGTCATCACGCTCCGGGAAGGGCTCGAAGCGTTTCTCATCGTCGCCATCAGCCTCGCCTACCTCCGCAAGAGCGGGCGCCAGAAGCTCATCCCGGCCGTGCACTGGGGAATCGCCGTCGCAGTCCTGCTGAGCATTGGCGCCTCGGTGCTCTTCCAGCGTGCGTCGAACCAGGCGCTGTGGGAAGGCCTGCTGGCCCTGACGGCGGCGGGGCTCGTCGGCTCGCTCATCGTGCACATGTGGCGGCACGCGAAGCGTCTCAAGCGCGACATCGAGCATCACCTGGCGTCGTCGGCGGCGAAGGTCGGGATCAGGGCCGCACTTGGGGTATTCCTCTTCACGCTGCTGATGATCACGCGCGAAGGCATGGAAACGGCGTTGCTCATGAGCACGCTGATTCTGCAGGGGAGCGCGTTCAACATCACGATGGGCGCCGTGCTCGGCACCGCGGCGGCGGCGGCGCTCGCATGGTTGTGGTCGCGCTACGGGCATCGCGTCAACCTGGCGCTCTTCTTCCAGGTGACCGCCGTGTTTCTCGCCGTGTTCGTCGTGCAGCTCATGATCTACGGCTTCCATGAGCTGACCGAAGCGAACCTGTTCCCCGGCAGCGAGGCCCTGCACTGGGCCACCGAGCCCTACGGGCCGGACGGCGTCTACGGCCAGTACCTGAGCTACATGCTCGTGCTGTTGCCGATGGGATGGCTGGCCATCTCGGCGCTGATGGGCCGCAAGCCGGGCGGCGCGCAGCAGCCCGCCACGCGTTAAAGTCGGCGAAGGAACCCGCGGCCACACAACCCTCCCGGCCTGTCTCACTTACCTGCCCCCGTCGTCCGTGACGGCGTCGAACCGCAGGCTGCGGGCGTCTGCCCAAGCGGGGGAGGTCAGGCTAAGCGAAAATCAGGCAAAGAGCCGAGGGCGCCGTCGTCCCACGGCCCCAGGAATACATCATCGGTTACAATTCGCCTCTTTATCGGTCGGATGAGGCCGGCCGAGGGCAGTTCAACCGGGCGTGCTCCTTGGGAGCCGCCCCTGAACCGGCATTCACGGTCCGCGGCTGATTTCTGGACGGCGTGACTGTCACATGGTTAGACAGGACCCATGATCAACGTCGCTGCCATCCGTATGAAGCAGTTCGGGGTGCAATTTTACCAAGCATCTCTCACCGCCGGCGACATCGACAAGCTTGTCCGCTTCGAGGTGCTGAACTACGGCCAGTCCGGACAGCCTCCCGTGCGCGGCGGCAAGAAGAAGGCGCCGTCGAAAGTGAACTGGGACCTGCTCGAACGCCGCATCGCGTCGAGTGAGAAGGCCTACCAGCGGCACATCATCCGCAAGAAAATCGACGAGCTCGTGCAGTACTACGAGCAGTGCCGCCAGGCGCGCGACCTGCCTTCGATTCCCGGCGCGGTCATCATCTCGTGCGACGAAAAACTGACGTTCGAGGCCGTCGAGGCGGGTGCGTCGGTGGGCCGGCTGAAGGTGCCCGAGCGTGAAGGGATTCTGCGCGCCATCGACGGCCAGCACCGCCTTCTCGCGCTGCACGCCGATCTCGAGAACATCCAGGGCGACGAATTCACGGTGCCGGCCATCATTTTCGACCGCCTGCCCGAGGATCACATCGTTCAGATGTTCGTCACCATCAACGCCAAGCACACGCGCCTCAACGCTTCGCACCTCGTCAGCCTCTCCGGCCGCCAGCTGTACCGCGACGAGGCGCTTGCGGCGGCACACGACGTGGTGCGTGCGCTCAGCGAGCGAGAGGACTCGCCTCTTTCCGGCGAGATCAAGCTGCTCGGTGTCGGTCGTGGCCGCGTGGCGCAGGCGCCGCTCGCGCAGGAGCTGAAGAAGCTGTTTTCCAGCGACGCGTTCGGCAACCAGCGCAAGTCGCAGGAGTTCCTCGACGACTCGAAGCGCTTCTTCGTGAACTACTTCAAGCAGGTGTCGGTGGTGTTCGGCGCGGCGTGGAACGGGCGCAAGTACAGCGTTCGCTCGCCCACTGCGTTGCGCGCGTTCATCCGGGTGGCGCCCGATGTCGTTCGCAAGCTGGACCAGCTGCACGCCGACCGGAGCGACTTCCGCGCCATCGGGCGTGTCATCGCCCCGTGGGGACGGCGCATCGGCGACCAGCGGTTCGAAAGCGAGGGTGCGTGGAAGCGCACCGGGACGACCGTGGACACACTGTCGAAGGAATTGAAGCTGGCACTGGAGTATCCGGAGGGCGCCGGCTAGCGGAAAAAGGCTCAGCTGTCCAAGGACAGGATAGCCGTACAGAAATACAGGATGGGGTGCAAGCACCCCATCCTGAAATGCCGGCCTGGCTCCCCCCAGCATTTACGGCGCCCTGCCGTAAACCACAGACCGACGCTTCATGAATAGGCAACCGGCATGCCGACTCGAAATCCCCCAAAACAGGCCAAATCAGCCATTCCCCGTCCGCTAGCCATGAGGGAAGAATTACAAGGGTGTCCGCCGTCGGACAGCCAGGTTGGTCGTGCGGATTGACCTGAACGCCGACGTGGGAGAGTCCTACGGGGCCTACCGCTACGGGGACGACGAGGGGGTGTTCCCTTTTGTTTCCTCGGCAAATATCGCCTGCGGCTTCCACGCCGGTGACCCAGGGGTGATGCGCAGTACGGTCCAGTTGGCCAGCCGTCACGGGGTGGCGATAGGCGCCCATCCGGGCTTCCAGGACCTGTCGGGATTTGGACGGCGGGAAATGCACCTGAGCCCGTCCGAGGTGGAGAACCTGGTCGCCTACCAGGTGGGGGCCCTGGCTGGCATAGCCGCCGCTGAGGGGGGCAGGCTCAGCCACGTGAAGCCGCACGGGGCGCTCTACAACATGGCGGCGCGCGACCCAGCCATGGCCGACGCCATCGCCCGCGCCGTCCGGGGCGTGGACGGGTCGCTGGTGTTATTCGGCCTCTCGGACTCGCAGCTCATCGCCGCGGGCGACCGCGCGGGCCTGCGCGTGGCATCCGAGGTGTTTGCGGATCGCGGTTACCGCCCCGACGGCAGCTTGGCTCCGCGTGGCACGCCGGGCGCGGTTGTCACCGACGCGGCCGAGGTCGCCAGCCGCGCGGGGGGGATGGCGTCGCGGCAAACGGTGACCGCTCTTGACGGCACGAGCGTTTCCGTCAAGGCAGACACCGTCTGCATTCATGGCGACACGCCCGGGGCCGCGGTGCTGGCGCGCGCGGTGCGCGACGCGCTGATCGTCGCGGGCATCGAGATCCTCCCGCCGGGCGGTGACAGGAGGCGCTGATGAGCGGCCGGAGAACCCTGCCGGTTCGCATCGTGTGTGCGCTTTTTCTGACGGTTCCCGCCGCGGCTGGCGCGCAGGTGATCACCGGCACGTCGTCGGCCGGCCTCTTCTACGAGGTCAGCGGAGCTGGCGACCCCGTGGTTCTGATTCACGCCTTCAGCGTCGATCGCCGAATGTGGGCTCCGCAGATTGCGGCGCTCGAACGGCGCTTTCGCGTGGTGCGCTACGATCTGCGCGGCCACGGCAACTCTGCGGCGCCTTCGACGCCGTATTCGGCCCACGACGATCTGCGGTCCGTCCTGGATGCATTGGGAATCACGCGCGCAACGCTGGTCGGTCTCTCGGCTGGCTCGACACTCGCCATCGACTTCGCCATCGCCTATGCCAATCGCGTCGAACGCCTCGTCCTGGCGTCGCCGGGGCTCAACGGCTTCGTGCCGTCACCGCCTCTGACGTGGACGCAGCCGGTCTTTCAGGCGGCTGGAAAAGGAGACGCGGAGGGTGCCGCGAGGCTGTGGGCCGACACGCCGATCATGGCCATTCGCAGCGATGTCGGCGCGGCGAGCACCGTGAAGGAGCTCATCATGAGCAATGTCCGGCTGTGGACCTACCGCACGAACCCCGCCCAACCCGGCGCCGGGCACATGGTGAACCTCGACGCCCGTGACGCGTTCAACACGACGCTCCTGGCCTTCCTTCCTGGCCGCTGAACCTCAGCGAACCGCGGTCGTGGCGCGATCGTCGGCCGCCAGCGCTCGTCGAAGGATCTTGCCCACCATCGTCTTGGGCAGCTCGGTGCGGAACTCGACGCGGCCCGGCACCTTGTAGGGCGCAAGACGCTCGCGGCAGTACGCCCGCACTTCGTCCTCGGTGGCTTTCTCGCCCGGCTTCAGCACGACCCAGGCCTTGGCCACTTCGCCCTTCGCGGGATCGGGCACACCCGCGACGCCGACCTCGAGCACCGCCGGCAGACCCGAAATCACTTCCTCGATTTCACGCGGCCACACCTGAAACCCGCTTGTCTTGATCAGGTCCTTCTTACGGTCGACGATGAAGATGTAGCCGTCCTCGTCCATGTAGGCGAGATCGCCCGTGTGCAGCCACTCTTGGCCGTCGTGCTCGCGGAGCGCCTCGGCCGTCTCGAGTGGATTGTTCCAGTACTCGGCCATGTACTGTGGCGCCCGCAGGATCATCTCGCCCACTTCGCCGGTCGGCATCGGTGCCGTGCCCGTGTCGGCGTCCATGATGCGGACCTGCACATCGGAGATCGGCATGCCGATCGAGCCGATCTTGCCGGTGCCTTTCACCGGGTTGACGCAGCACGCCATCATGCCTTCGGTGAGCGAATAGCCTTCGATGAGTCGCGCGCCCGTGGCCGCTTCGAACTGCTTCTTCGTCTCGGCCATCAGTGCCGACGCTCCGGAGAAGCACAGCTTGATCGAGCTCAGATCCACCTTGCCGGCGCGGACGTCGGGGTGGTTCAGGATCGCGGTATAGAGTGTCGGCACGGCGTTGAAGAATGCCGGCTTCACGCGCTTGATCGTCGCGAGCAGGTCGTCGAGGTCGCGGGGGTTGGGCACCAGCGACAGCGGATTGGGGCCGACGAACGCCATCGGCTGCACGCCCACGTTGGCGTAGACGTGGAAGAGGGGCAGCGGCAGCATGACGTTGTCCACCCACGGCTGCTTGGCCGACTTGGTCCACTCGTGAAGCTGCAGCCCCGCGGCGACGTAATGGCGGTGCAGGCCGACGACGCCCTTCGGTGTGCCCGTCGTGCCGCCGCTCGACAGGATCACCGCACGATCGTCAGGCGTCACCTCCACCGCCGGGCGCTGGCCGCGATACTCCCGCACCATCGCCCACATCCAGGGGTCTCCCGGCTGCGGCGTGATGCGGTGACCGTCTTTCTTCTCCTTCAAGAGCGTGAACAGCAGCCGCAGCGGCGTCGGCAGGTACTCCTTGATCGACGTCGGGATCACCGTGCCGACTCCGGTGCGCCCCTGGACGCGCTTGACGCGCTCGTAGAACGGCGTGAGCACCACCGCCAACGTGGACCGTGTGCTGTCGAGCGCCTGTTCCAGCTCGCGCTCGCTGTAGGTGGGGTTGAGCGCGACCACGATGCCGCCGGCCTTCCAGACACCGAATTCGGCCACGAGGAACTGCGGACAGTTGGGGAGCACCAGCGCGATCCGGTCGCCCTTGCGCACGCCCATGGCCACGAGCGCCGCCCCGAAGGCGTCGCTCTCCGCCTCGAGACGCTGGTACGACACCGTGGCCCCCTTGAAGAGCAGTGCCGGCTTGTCGCCGTGCTCGGCGGCCAGCGTCCGCAGGTAGTCGAGCAGCGTCTTGTCCGGGTAGGGCTCGAGTGACGGCCGAACGTCCGGGTCGTAGTGCGGGAGCCAGGGAAGCGCGGGCGACATCAGGCCGAGATTGTAACGGGGTCGCCCGCGGCTGGACAGGTAGGACTGGTGGGACTGGTGGGCCAAGTCACGAAGATCGCTGAGACTGACCGAGGCTATCGATCAATCCGCTCAGAGGCGCAGCTGTCTTGCGGATTTCCGTTTCCAGTTCGGCAGTGGCCTGGGCGGTGAGGTATCCGAGGCGTTGAGAGGCGTGGATGCAGTAGCCAACCTCGGCGAGCGATGCCGCCGCGATATGCAGAAAGTGCACCCTGTCGCGAAGCGTCCGCCGGCCGAAACCTTCAACGATGTTCGCGACGACCGAGTACGCCGCACGACGTACCTGGGAGCCGAGTTCGTAGCGCTCGTACGAGGGAAACGTGCGAGAGAGAAGGTGGATTCTGATGAAGAGATCGTCGGCTCGTTGCCACGCGACGAGCTTGTGGTGATGGAGGGGAATGTCTTGGGACATGCCTAGTCCATCGCAATGGCTGTGCCGCTATCCCACCCGTCCTACCTGTCCCACCTGTCCTACCTGCCCAGCAGTATCTGCAGCAGCGCCTTCTGCGTGTGCAGCCGGTTTTCTGCCTGGTCGAAGACGACCGAGGCAGGCGACTCGAGTACCTCGGCGGTCACTTCCTCGCCGCGGTGTGCCGGCAGGCAGTGCATGAAGAGCGCATCTGGAGCGGCCAGGCCCATGAGCGCGCGGTTGACCTGATACGGCGCGAAAATCACCTTGCGATCCTCGGCCTCGCCCTCTTCGCCCATCGACGCCCACACATCGGTGTACACGGCGTCGGCGCCTCGCACGGCATCCTGCGGGTCGACGCAGCGCTCGATGGTGCCGCCGTCGGCCGTCACCCCGCGCGCCTGCGAGATGACGCGGTCTGGCAAGTCGTAGCCATGCGGTGACGCGACCCGCACGCGCGCGCCGAGCATCACCGACGCCTGCACCAGCGAGGTCGCGACGTTGTTGCCGTCGCCGACGTAGGCCACGGTGCGGCCGCGCATGTGGCCCCAGCGCTCGGACATCGTCATCACGTCGGCAAGCGCCTGGCAGGGGTGCTCCTCGTCGGTGAGTGCGTTGACCACCGGGAGGCCCTTGCCGGCCGTGGCCAGCTTCAGCGCCTTGTTCTGGCCGAATGTCCGCAGCACCAGCGCGTGCACCCAGCGTTCGAGGTTGCGGGCGATGTCTTCGAGCGGTTCGCGGACGCCCTCGGCGAACTCGGCCGGCAGGTGCAGCGTGTGCGCGCCGAGCTCGCGGACGGCGATCTCGAAGGTGGACCGCGTGCGGAGCGACGGTTTTTCGAAGAGCAGCGCCACGTGCTTGCCGGCGAGCGCCGACGCCGTGGGCGCATCGAGGCCGAGACGACGGTCCGCCTTCATCTGGTGGGCCAGCGCCAGCAGCCGACCGAGCGCAGCGTGATCGAGATCGAGGATGGAAAGGAAGTCCTTGGCCTTGGCGGCCGGCGGCGGGATGGTGTCCATCACGGCTAGGTGCGGTATTCGCCGTTGATCTTCACGTATTCGGCGCTCAGATCGCAGGTCCAGACGGTGGCGTCGCCGCCCCCGCCGGTGCCCAGGTGGACGTCGATCGACACGTCCTTCAGCTTCATGTGCTCGGCGGCCTGGGGCGCGTTGTCGTCGTGCGGCAGACCGTTCTCGAAGAGCCGGATGCCGCCCACGTGCACCGTCGCGTGCCCGACGTCGAAGAAGACGCCGGATCGCCCGGCGGCGGCCACGATGCGGCCCCAGTTGGGGTCGGCGCCGTGTACCGCGGTCTTCACCAGCGGCGAGTTGGCAATCGTCTTGGCCACCCGGCGGGCGTCGGCCACCGAGCGCGCGTCGCGCACGGTGATCGTGATCAGCTTGGTGGCGCCCTCGCCGCCGCGCACGATGCCGATCGCCAGCTCGCGCGACACTGCGTACAGCCCGGCGACGAGCGCGGGGTAGAGGTCCTCGTCGATCTCCACACCGCTGGCGCCCGACGCCATCGCGAACACGCAGTCGTTGGTCGAGCACTCGCCGTCGACGGTGATCGCGTTGAACGTGTCGTCGGCCGACGCCCGCAGCGCGCGCTGCAGCACGGCCGGGTCCACCTTGGCGTCGGTCGTGAGGAAGCCGAGCATGGTGGCCATGTTCGGCTCGATCATCCCGGAACCCTTGGCGGTGCCGCCCACGGTGAACGTCCCGCGCGACGTCTTCACCGTGACGGCGTGCTCCTTGGGAAACGGGTCGGTGGTCATGATCGCGCGGGCCATCTCGGCGCCGTGCCCGCGATCCAGCGCCGCCGCAGCCTGACGGATGCCCGGCACCACCTTGTCCATCTTGAGGCCGACGCCGATGACGCCGGTGGACGCGACGAGCACCTGCTCGACGGGGCACCCCAGGGCGGCCGCCACTTCCACCGTCATCTGGCGGGCGTTCAGCAGGCCGTCCTCGCCGGTGCAGGCGTTGGCGCAGCCGCTGTTTACCACGACCGCCCTGGCGCGGCCCAGGCTGACGTCGAGGTGCCGCTTCGACACCGTGACCGGTGCGGCTTGCGCCAGATTGGTGGTGAAGAGGCCGGCTGCGGCCGCGGGCTCGTGCGCCGCGAGCAGGCACAGGTCGAGCGCGCCGGGCCTGGCCTTGATGCCGCTGTGCAGCGCCGCAGCCGTGAAACCCTCGGGCGCGGTGACGCCGCCGGTTGCGGCGCTCACCGAGAACATGGAGGCCACCGATGCGTTCACGCCTGCACCTCCGCGGGCACCGTTGCGAAGACCTCGTCGAGAATCCCCACGGCGCGATCGAGATCCGCCTTCTCGATGGTGAGCGGCGGCAGCATGCGCACGACCGTCTCCGACGTCCGGTTGACGATCAGGCCGCGGTCGCGCGCGCCGTCCACGATCGCCGTGGCGTCGATCTTCAACTGCAGCCCGCGCATGAGGCCGGCGCCGCGCACCTCTTCGATGACCGGGTGCTTGAGCGCCAGCGCGCGCAGCTGGCGCTCGAAGTGCGCGCCCGCGTCCCGCACGTGTTCGAGCAGCCCGTGATCCATCAACTGCTCGAGGAAGAACAGCGCCGCTCGGCACGACAGGAGGTTGCCGCCGTAGGTCGTGCCGTGATCGCCGGCCGAGATTGCACCGGCGACCTTTTCTGAGATCAGCGCCGCCGCCACGGGCACGCCCGAGCCGAGCGCCTTGCCGACCGACACCAGATCGGGCTTCCAGCCCAGCGCCTGGAAGTAGAACCCGTAGCCGGTTCGGCCGAGGCCCGACTGCACCTCGTCGGCAATCAGCAGCGTGCCGGTCTTCGCGGTGACGTCCGCCACGGCCTTGACGAACCCCTCCGGCAGGTGGCGCACGCCACCCTCACCGCGAATCGGCTCGACGATGATGGCCGCGGTCGTGTCGTTGACCGCCGCCAGCAGCGTTTCGGGCTTCTCCGGGTCGACGAACGTGACCGGTCCGATGAGCGGCATGAACGGCTCGCGATAGTGCGGGTCGTGCGTCACCGACAGCGCGCCCATGGTGCGCCCGGCGAAGCCTTTCTCAACAGCCACATAGCCCACCCGCGCTTTCTCGCCGAGGGTGTGCCAGTAGCGGCGCGCGAATTTGAGGTTGGCCTCGTTGGCTTCGGTGCCGCTGTTGCAGAAGAACGTGCGCTGCAGGCCGGAGAGCTGCGCCAGCCTGGCGGCAGCCTGGGCTTGAAAAGGGTGGTAGTAGAGATTCGAGGTGTGCAGCAGGGTCGCCGCCTGGTCGTTGATGACGGCGGTCAGCCCCGGGTGCGCATGGCCGAGCGACGTGACGCCAATCCCCGACAGCAGGTCGAGGTACTCGCGCCCCTCGGCGTCGTAGAGACGTGAGCCCTGCCCGCGCACGAACGCCAGCGGCTGACGCTTGTACGTCTGCAGGACGTGCTGTTGTTCGCGCGTTCGGATGTCGTCGAGTGTCACTTTCATCGCACCACCTGTGTGCAGTCGGGCTGCGGTACCTTGCTGTCTCCCAGGGTCTCGAACTCCAGGCGCCGTCCATTGGCGACGAGCACGTCGCCGACGCCCTGCCTTAGCGCGTCGCGGCACGCCTGCAGCTTGGCCACCATGCCCTTGTTGGCCGTGCCGGCCTTCACCAGCTGTGCCGCCTCACGCGACGTCAACCGCCGGATCGTCCGGCCGTCGGCGTCGAGGACGCCCGCCGTGCCGCCCGCAATCACCAGGCGCTTCGCCTTGAGGCGCGCCGCCAGGTGCGAGGCCAGGGTGTCCGCGTTCACGTTCAGCACCTGACCCTGCTTCGTCGCGCCCACGCACGCCACCACGGGCACATAGCCCTTGGCCATCAAGTCGACCAGCAGCGCCGGGTTGCCGCCCGCCGCTGGCGTGCCCACGAGGCCGAGGTCGACCGATTCGCCCGCGGTGCTCATGATCGGCGCCGCGCGTTTCACCACTGCGACGCCGGCGTCGGCGCCGGTGAGCCCGACGGGGGCCCCGCCGGCCTCGCGCACCGACGCGACCAGGCGCGTGTTGATCGACCCGGCGAGCACGGCGACCACCGCGTCGAGCGTCGGGGCGTCCGTGACGCGCAATCCGTCCACCTGGCGCTTCGGGATGCCCGCCAGCGCCAGCGCGGCGTCGATCTCCTTGCCGCCGCCGTGCACCACCGTGAGCGCCGCCTTCGAGGCCAGCGTGCGGATGCCACGTGCGATCCGCCGCACGTCCTGCGGCTGCTCCAAGAGCTCGCCGCCCAGTTTAAGGACGATGCGGGGCCTTCTCGCCGCCGCCACTACAGGAGGCCGGTCCGCTCGTCGAGCCCGAGCAGGACGTTCAGGTTCTGCACCGCCGAGCCGGCCGCGCCTTTCACCAGGTTGTCGATGACCGCCACCAGCACCACGCGGCGCCGCGCTTCGTCCACCTTCCACCCGACGTCGCAGAAGTTGGTGTGCGCCACGTGCTTGATCTCGGGCAGCTCACCGCCGGTGAGTCGTACGAACGGCGCGTCCGCGTACGCGCGCTGCAGGGTGTCGGCCACCTGCGCCGCCGTCACGCCCGGCTTGAGCGAGGCGTAGATCGTTTCCAGGATGCCGCGGTCGAGCGGCACCAGGTGCGGCACGAACGTCACCGGCATACCGAGCTCCTGCTCGATCTCGGCGACGTGGCGGTGCGAGAAGATGCTATAGGCCGCCACGCTGCCGTGGTTCTCCGAGAAGTGCGTGCGGTCGGTGGCCGCCTTGCCGGCACCCGACAGGCCCGACTTGGCGTCCACGATCACGCTGCCTTCGAGCAGGCCCGCCGTGGCCAGCGGCTCGAGCGCCAGCAACGCCGCGGTGGGGTAGCAGCCGGGGTTCGACACCAGACGCGCATCCTTGATCGAGGCCTGATGGCCTTCGGTCATGCCGTACACGGTGCCGCCCGGAAGCGCCGCAGTGGCCGGGTACCACTTCTGCCTGTCTGCGTCGGCCCGGATCCGGAAGGCGCCCGAGAGATCGATGACGCGCACGCCGCGTTCGAGCAGCTTCGGCGCGAGCTCGGCCGAGGCGGCTTCCGGCAGCGCCAGGAACACGACGTCGGCCGAGGCGACCAACTGGTCGACGTCCAGCGGGGTCACCGTCCCTTCCCAGATACGGTTGAGTGCCGGCAGCGGGCGCGGCGCGCTCGTGGCGCCGGACGACATCGCGGCGGTGAGCGTCACCGCAGGATGGCGGGCAAGAATGCGCACCAGTTCCTGTCCGGCATAACCGGTAGCCCCGGCAATGGCCACACGGGTACGGGCCGCGGCGGGTGCTGCGGCGAGGTTCGAAGCGGGCGAGGTGGCGACGGTCATCAATCTGCTGTCGAAGGGAAAAGAATATTTATACAGGCCGATGCATAATCAGTCAAGCATCTCGTGTATGCTGATTGTCTCGCCGCGCCGCCCGCGGCGGACGAAGCTGCAGCCGTGAAATCGCAACGCCAGGCCGCCATTCTCGACGCCGTTCAGCACCAGCCCGTGCGCAGCCAGGAGCAGCTGCGCCGCCGGCTGCGCACGGCCGGCTTCGACGTCACGCAGGCGACCTTGTCGCGCGACATCCGCGAGTTGCAGCTCGTGAAGGGCGGCCCCGACGGCGCCTATCAGCCCCCGGCGCACCCGTCCGACAACGGGCATGGCTCTAACGGACACAGTGCCGCCACCATGCTCCAGCGGGCCCTGTCAGAATACCTGACGCGGGCCGACCAGGTGCAGCAACTGGTGCTGCTGCGCACCGGGCCGGGCCAGGCCCAGATCCTGGGGGTGGCCATCGACGGCGCGCGCCTGCCGGAGGTCGTCGGCACGCTGGCCGGTGACGATACGATCCTGGTGATTGCCCGCGACGCCCGGCACGCCAAGGCCCTGGTGAAGCGCTTCGAGGCTATCGCCGCTGGCCAGTAGAGGCACGAGCGGCATTGCGGCCGGACAACGAGGACGACGACTGGATGACTGCGCGATGATGGTGCGCCCGTGACGACGCTCTGGCACGGCCGTTTCGAATCGGCCCCCGACCCGGCAGCCTTCGACTTCGGTGTCTCGTTCGGTTTCGACCGCGCGCTCTTCGAGGACGACGTCACGGGCAGCGTGGCGTGGGCCGAAGCGCTTGGCGCCGCCGGCGTGCTCTCGCGCGACGACGTTGCCGCCATCGTGGGTGCGCTCGCCGCCATCCTCGAGGAGGGCCGCCGCAACCCCGCCTGGGTGGCGGGGCCCGACGAAGACGTGCATAGCTTCGTCGAACGCCAGCTGGTCGAGCGCATCGGCGACGCCGGCCGTCGCCTGCACACCGGCCGCTCGCGCAACGAACAGGTGTCGCTCGACCTGCGCCTGTATCTGCGGCGGAAGATCCCCGTGCTGCAGCGCGCCGTGGCCGAGGTCGTGGCCGCGCTCGCCGATCGCGCCGCACACGCCGGCGAGGCGCTGATGCCGTCGTACACGCACCTGCGCAAGGCGCAGCCGGTGCTGGTGGCGCATTTTTTTCTCTCGCACGCCGCCGCGCTGCGCCGCGACTACGATCGCCTGGGCGCAGCGATGCACGAGGCCGATGCGTGCACGCTCGGCTCTGGAGCCGTCGCGGGCACCAGCTATGCGGTGGACACAGCCGAGCTGGCCAGGCGGCTCGGCTTCTCGCGTGTCGTCGCCAACAGCATCGATGCGTCGTCGGATCGCGACTTCGTGTCGGCGTTCTTGCACGCGGTGGCGCTGTGCATGGTGCATCTGAGCCGGCTGGCCGAAGACCTGATCATCTTCACCGGCGAGGAGCACGCGTTCTTCGAGCTGGCCGATGCGTCGGCCACCGGCAGCAGCATGATGCCGCAGAAGAAGAATCCCGATCCGCTCGAACTCGTGCGCGGCAAGACCGGGCGCGCCATCGGCCGATCGACAGGATGGCTGGTCACCATGAAGGGCCTGCCGACCGGGTACAACAAGGATCTGCAGGAAGACAAAGAGGCCGTGTTCGAGTCCGAGTACACGCTGGCGGTCTCCCTGCGCGCCGCCCACGCGGTGGTCTCGAAGCTGACCGTCAACGGTGAACGTTCTGGCCGCGCGGCGTCGGGGCTGCTCCTGGCCACCGACGTCGCCGACTACCTCGCGACGCACGGCATGCCGTTCCGGCGGGCCCATGAAGTGGTGGGCAAGATGGTGCGATCGCTGCTGGCACAGGGGCGCGACTTCAGCGACCTGACGCTCGAGGAATGGCGCGCCGCGAGCGACGTGTTCGGGCCCGATGCGCCGCAGGCGGCCACCGCGCTGGCCTCGGTGAAGGCCCGGAAGACGCCCCAATCCACCAATCCGGAGGCGGTCGGGGCCGCTGTCCGGGAGAATGGCGCGTGGGCGTCGGCCCGCTTGGGACTTGGGAGTTGACTCTGTTAGACTGCCGCCATCCTCGGTCCCTTCACAAATCCCACCTCTGAAAGGGACTCGATCCGGGGGAATTGAATGCAGCAACGCCGGCCTCGGCTCGGTGACGTTCTGGACGACTACTGCCCGCGAGAGCGCCGCGTGACCAATCACGTGGTCGTCGCGATGATCGAAGACAAGGTGAAGCAGACGCGGTGCACGACCTGCGACGGCGATCACGATTACAAGGGGGCCAAGACCCCGAGTCCGCGGAAGCCGAAGTCAGTGGCCGCCATCCAGGACGGCGCCGAAGCCTTCGAAGCCAAGCCGGTTCTGGCGGCCCAGGCCCGCGCGTCCACGGACGCCGGAGACTCCGAGGCCGACGCCGGGTCGATCGCCGCCGACGGCACGCTGACTGACGACACGCCGGCGGCGGAGACCGAGACGATGTCCTCTGCGGACGCGACCGACACGCCGCTGGCGATGGCAGCCGGCGCAGAGTCGTCCGCCAGCGACGGCGGCGACGAGGGGCCGCTCGAGCCCGGCGAGGACGACGGGCCCGTGCACCGCCGGCTCATTCGCGCCACGCTGCCCCGTCCCGAAGGGCACGTTCCCGAGCGCAAGGAACCCGAGTTCACCATCCGGCAGCAGGGCGCGCGTGGCGGCGGCGGTGGCCGGGAAGTGGACGGCAATCGCGCCGGCTACAAGCAGAAGGGCCAGCGGCCGGGCGGGTTCGGGCAGGGCGGCGGGCCCTCGCGGTTTGGCGGCCAGCGCCACGGAGCGGGACAGCCACAGCGCCCGGGCGCGCGCCCCGCACCCGATGGCCAGCGCAGCGGCAGCAGCGGCAGCGGGCGCCCCGACGGCATGGGCAATTCCCGTGGCCAGCGCGGGCCAGGCTCGGGCCGTCGCCGCGGCGGACGTTAGCGCTCTCGTCCTTCCCCAGCCCTGATCACGACATGAACGACTTCTCGGGCAAGTGCGGCGTGATCGTCGGCGTGGCCAACAAATATTCGATCGCGTGGGCGATCGCGCAGGCGACGGCGGCGCGCGGCGCCAGGCTCGCGCTCACCTATCAGGGGCGCTTCGAAGACCACGTCAAGAAGCTGGCGCAGGAGCTGCCGGAGTCGCCCGTCGTGCTGCCGTGCGATGTGACGTCGGACGACGACATCAAGGCGCTGTTCGAGCACGTCGACCGCGAGTTTGGCGGCCTGGATTTTCTGGTGCATGGGGCCGCGTTTGCCCCGCCCGCCGAGCTCGAGGGCGCGTTTCTCGATACTTCGCGCGAGGGCTTCCGAACCGCGCTCGACATCTCCGCTTACTCGCTGATCGCGCTCGCGCGCGGCGCGGCGCCGCTGATGGAGCGGCGCGGCGGCGGAAGCATCGTCACGCTCACCTATCTCGGGAGCGACCGGGTGTTCCCCCACTACAACGTGATGGGAGTCGCCAAGGCGGCGCTGGAGTCGAGCGTGCGCTACCTGGCCGCCGAGGTCGGGCCGAAGAACATTCGCGTGAATGCCGTCTCGGCGGGGCCGATCAAGACGGTCGCTGCCAGAGGCATCTCGGGGTTCTCGAAGATCCTGCAGATCTATCCGGAGCGCGCACCGCTGCGCCGCAACGTCGACGCCGCCGAAGTGGCCGAGAGCGCGGCATTCCTCCTGAGCGATGCCGCCAAGGGCATCACCGGAGAAGTGCTCATGGTGGACGCCGGCTACCACGCCACCGGCATGTAGCCGGGACGTAGAGGGCGGGTCTTCAGACCGCCCTGCTGCCGCTACCCGGGGAAACTACGGGAGCCAGATGATGGTGATGCGCGCCTTCATGGTCGTCTCCTTGATGATTCGGCCGTTGGTGCCGATGGTTTGAATTCGCATTGGCCTCACCTCCGCTTCTCTCGCGCCGGTTCGATGGCAGGCCAGAGCACCTGGGAGTCGTCGCGCAACGCCTCCCCCCAGACGACGTTCTGAGCGATCGCCTCTCCCCAGACGACGTTCTGAGCCTTTGACTCACCCCACACGACGTTCTGGGCGATGGCCTCCCCCCAGACGACGTTGTCGGCACGCACCGCGGTGCCCCAGGCGTCATCGCCGTTCGGTGCGCCCCACAGCACGCGCTCGCAGTTGAGACCGCCGCAGTCCTCGCCCCAGACGACGTTCTGCGCCTGCGCCTCCCCCCAGACCACGTTCGCGCCGCGGGCCTCGCCCCAAACGACGTTCGCGGCGCCGGACTCACCCCACACCACGTTGTTGGCCGTGAGCTCGCCCCATACGACGTTGCGGCTCGTGCTCCACACCACGTCGACGGGATTGGCGGCGCCCCACACCACCAGGCTGCCGTCGAGCGTGCGCACGTCGCCCCACGACACGCTGGTGGACCAGGCGTTGCTGCCCGGCAGCGGGACGCCGCCGGTGACGCGGTAATTGCCCCAGATGAGATGGCGCGCCCAGGAGACGTAGCGGCCCGCAATCGCGTCGCGCGGCTCTCCGAGACCGTTCTGCGGACGCGCAAAGAAGCGCGCGAGGCGCAGCGCCCCACGAGCGTTGAGCAGGCCGGCACCCTGCGCGAGCGCAGCGGTGCGAGGCCGTAGTTCGGCGGTGTACTGGAGGATGGCCTTGACCGCGTTGGGAGTGAGCGTGGGGTTGGCCTCGAGCATCAGGGCCACCGTGCCCGCCACCACCGGCGCCGCCATGCTCGTGCCGCTCAGACTCATGTAGGGTTGGAACTGGGTGGGCTGGGTGCCGTCGAGCAGGTACTCCTGCAGGTCGCTGTAGAGCAGACCCTGCGGATCCGCGAGTGATTCGATCCCCACTCCGGGGGCGACCAGATCCGGCTTGGCGGCGAAGTCGATCCACGTCGGCCCACGCGAACTGAAGGCGCCGATGGTGTCGTCGCCGCGCGCCGTCGTGCCGCGGTGATTTGCGGCGCCGACCGTGAGCACCCACGGCGCGTTGCCCGGGGCCGTGACGCCCCCGAACTGCGACTGGCGCTCGGCGTTCTGCCCGAGATTGCCGGCAGAGGCCACGACCACGATGCCGGCGTCTACCGCCCGCTTGGCCGCGAGCGCCAGCGGGTCGGTCGTATACGACTCGTAGATGCCCGCGCCCACCGACAGATTGATGACGCGGATACCGAGCGCGGTGCGGTTGGCGACGGCGTAGTCGATCGCCTCGATGACGCCGCTGATGAAACCCCTGCCGTGATCGTCGAGCGCCTTGAGCGCGACGAGGTGCGCCCCCGGCGCGATGCCGGTGCGGCGTCCGCCCGAGTCGTAACCGTTACCGGCCAGGATGCCGGCCACGTGGGTACCGTGGCCGTAACCGTCGCGTGGTGGCGCATTGGTCCACACATTCGTCGACGCGTCGGCCGTGAAGTCCTTGAACCGCACGATGCGGGAGCCGACGGGCGATCGCCACAAGTCGTCGTGCTCGGCGAAGACTCCGGAATCGATCACCGCGATGCCGACACCGGCGCCGCTCGTGCCCGGGGTGCTGAGGCGCGTCAGCGACGACGTGAGGCCGATCGCGGCTGCGGTGCGCTCGAGCGTGGCAAAGGCGGGACGATCCGCCACCACCCGGGCCACGCGCGGATCCTGTGCCAGCGTCGTCAGATCGCTGTTGGCGATCTCGGCGACATGGGCCCGGTGGCCCTGAAGAGCCCTCTTGGTGACGCCACGCGCCGAGAGAATCGCGCGCACATCCGGTGCGCCCTTGAACTCCACGATGACGCGTGAGCGGCCCGTGATCTCACGCGCCCGTATGCCGAGGATTCGGTCGAGTTTGGACGACAGAGGCGGCGCGCCCGCGGCGCGCTCCTGCCCCACGGCGAAGGCGGGTATGGCGGCAAAAACGAGAAGCGCCAACCCGCGCACACGGCGTCCGTGGATGGAGAGCATGAGACCTCCCGATCGCAACCGCCCTGCCGGCGCCCGGCGGGCCAGTGCACATAAGGCAAACTGCTGTGTTCGCGCGGCTTACGGGAGCACGCTCGCCGCACACGTTCACAGGGAGTTATCGGCAGTGTGCAGAATTGGCACACCCCACAACGGATTGAGTCGCGTGAACTGCGCGCCCGCGCCCATTGAGGAACTCAGCCATATCAGGCCGGGGTTTCGAGCCGCGCTGGCTTGGCGTCCTGTTCCAGCTGGTACTCGAGGATCTTCCGGTAGAGGGTGCCGCGACTGATTTCCAGCACCCGCGCCGCCTCCTTCTTGTTCCATGCCACGGCTTCGAGCACACGCTGGATGTGCGCGCGCTCGGAATCGCGCAGGGTGGGGAGGCGGAGCCGCGTTTCGGCTGCGGGCGCCAGCGGCGTGTGCGCGTGCAGGAACTCGATGTCGCCGTCGCGAATCACACGGCCGGGGGAAGACAGCGCCGCGCGCGACACCGTGCTCTCCAGTTCGCGGATGTTGCCCGGCCAGTGATAGCTGAGCAGTCGCGACACCGCCTCTTCGGAGAACACCTTGGCGTCGAGCGGCAGCCCGTTGGCGGCGCAGTAGCGCGCGACGAACCGGTTGGCCAGCACCGGAATGTCCACGGGGCGCTCACGCAGCGAGGGCAGGCGGATGGAGAACGCATTGACGCGGTAGAAGAGGTCTTCGCGAAAGCGGCTGTCCCGCACGAACTCGTCGAGCGGACGGTTGGTCGCCGAAATCAGCCGGAAGTCCACCTCGATCGACTTCTGCCCGCCGAGGCGCTCGAAGCGACGGTCCTCGAGGACGCGCAGCAGCTTGGCCTGGGCGATGAGCGAGAGGTCGCCGACCTCGTCGAGGAAGAGCGTGCCGCGATCGGCGAGCTCCACGCGGCCCGGCTTACGGTCCACGGCGCCGGTGAACGCGCCCTTCTCGTAGCCGAAGATTTCCGACTCGAACAGGGTGTCGGGGAGCGCGGCGCAATTGACGGCCTGGAAGTTCTCGCGGCTGCGCGCGCTGAGCTCGTGGATCATGCGGGCCACGACTTCCTTGCCCGACCCGGTCGGTCCGAGGATCAGCACCGAGATGCCCGACTTGGCCGCGGTGCGGATCCACTCGAAGACGATCAGCATCTTCTCGTCGCGGCCGATCATTTCGCGGAACCGCTGCACCGACGGCGACTGGTCCTCGGTGCTGATCGCGGCCCGGCGTTCCAGGAATGCGTCGAGGTGCCCCGCGAGGTTGGCGCGCTCGGGGCGCGCGGCGGCGAAGTGCGTGGGGCGCTCGGGCAGCCGGCGGGCGACGCCGAAGTCCACGAGCTCCTTGAGGCAGTTCTCGACGTCGAGACGCATGCGGCCGAATGTGGCCATCAGCGACTCGACGTCGAAGGCCTCGTTCGGCTGCGCGTTCAGAAAGCGGACGAGCCCGGCGCGGAGCGGCGACTGCACCAGCGCGCGAAAGCGTGCTTCGGCGGCATCGGGCTCGGGACGGACGGTTGCGGCAGCGCGTTGCGCGGAAAAGCTGATCTCGTTCACAGAGAAGTAACCGCTCTGCGTATCGGCTCAGCAGGCGGGCAGCGACAGCGTCAGGAAGAGCGATGCTAAGCTAGCCGCGATGCCGTACCGTGCACCGGGCGCGCCCGAAGCGCCCAAATCCAAGACTCTTTCCGGCAAGCCGATCCGCTACTACCGTCCGCGCGGCAGTGCAGATGTGCGCCATCTGATCGACGAAGGGTTTCAGGCGTTCAACGCGGCGCGGCTGGGCGAGGCGTGCCGGATCTTCAGCGACAAGATGCTGGCGGCCGAGCACGACACCACGATTGCGCTGACGCTCGCGGGGGCGATGACGCCGGCCGGTCTCGGCGGCTGCATCGTGGAGATGATGGAGCGCGGGCTCTTCGACTTCGTTATCAGCACCGGTGCCAACCTGTATCACGACCTGCACTACGCGCTGAATTTCACGCTGCACCGCGGCTCGCCGTTCGTGAACGACGTGGAGCTCTACGAGGAAGGCGTCATCCGCATCTACGACGTGCTGTTTCCGGCCACGGTGCTGCTCAAGACCGACGCCTACGTACGCGACTTCCTGGTGCGGTGGGGCATGAACGGGCCGGTGTCCACCGCGGAACTGCACTATGCGCTCGGCCGCGATCTCCTCGAGCTCCATCCCGGCTGCGAGGAACACTCGGTCGTGGCGGCGGCGGCCAAGGCGGGCGTGCCGATCTACACGTCGTCGCCGGGCGACAGCTCGATCGGCATGAACATCGCGTATCACGAGCTGATGAACGACAGCACGCTGATGATCGATCCGAACAAGGACGTCAATGAGGTGTGCGCCTTCATCCTGGCCGGGAAGAAGAACGGCTGCGTCATCCTCGGCGGCGGCTCGCCCAAGAACTTCTACCTCCAGGGTCAGCCGACCTTGTGGGAGGTCTACGGCATCCCGAAGGGTGGCAACGACTACTTCATCCAGATCACCACCGACCAGGTGGTGTGGGGCGGTCTCTCCGGCGCGACGCCGGCCGAGGCCGTGAGCTGGGGTAAGGTCAATCCCGGAGTGCTGCCCGATACCGTCGTCGCCTATGCCGACTCGACGATCGCGTTCCCGCTCTTCTGCGAGTACGCGGTGGGCTCGGCCAACAGCCGGCGGCCGCGTAAGGAGCTGGTGCACCGGCGCGACGAGCTCGTCGCCGCGCTGCGCCGCGAGGCCAAAGCAGTCACGCGCGAGGCCATTGACGAGTAGTCGCGGGTCTTCAGACCCGCCTCATGGAACGGCTTTATCCAGATGGGGACGCTCGCCTCTGAACTGAGCCCGCACGCCGCCGGAATCGCCGGCCAGCCGCGCGTCTACGTCGACGCCAACATGCCCGCACGTCTCGTCTCGCTGATGCGCACGCTGCTCAAGTGGGACGTGCTGTTCGTGATGGAGCACGACGACCTGCGCCGCGCCTCCGATGGCCTCCATTTCCGCCTCGCGCGCCAGCTGCACCGCACCCTCGTCACGCTCGACCGCGACTACCTCGACGATCGGAAGTTTCCGCCGGACGAAAGCGCCGGCGTACTCGTGCTGTGCGCGCCCAACGAGAACGGCCTGGCAGCGCTGCTCAAGCGCCTCGACCGCGAGGTGTTCCGCGCCGGCGCCGACGCACCGGTGCTGCCATTTGCCGGTCACAAGCTGCACGTGCACGTCGATTGGCGGGCGAACGGCGCCGCCGCACGGTGATCGTGCTCGCGGGCGGCGATCTCGTGCTGCCCGATCGCATCGTGACCGGCGGCTCGCTCGTCATCGACGGCTCCATGATCACGGCGGTCGAGACCGGCTCGCGCGTGGATCCGGCGGGTGCGCAGATCATCGACGCCAGCCGGTGTTACGTCGTGCCCGGCTTCGTGGACGTACACGTGCACGGCATGGGCGGGGTGGACGCGTTCGACGAAGCCGGCATCGCCGCGCTGGCCGCGGCGCTCCCCGCCTCTGGAGTGACCGCGTTCTGTCCGACGACGGTGGCCTGCGATCCGGCAACGTTGCGACGCTTTCTCCAGCAGGTGGCACGGGCCCGGGTCGGCCCTGCGGCCGGGTCTGCGCGCGTGCTGCCGGCGCACCTCGAAAGCAATTTCCTCAACCCCGAGTACGCAGGGGCGCAGCCGATCGAATGCCTGCGCGTGCCGGCCACTCCCGACGGCCGTACCGCGCCGACGATGGCGGGCGCGGATCCCACGTTCTCCGGGCTCGAGATCCTGCAGACGATCGCCGCGGGGCGGGCCGACGTCGGCATCGTGACCCTGGCGCCGGAGCTCGATGGCGGCCTGGATCTCGTGCGGGCGCTCTGCGCCGACGGGCACCGCGTGGCGCTCGGCCACTCGGGCGCCGACTTCGACGTCGCGACGGCCGCCTTCGATCTCGGTGCCCGCCACGCCACGCACCTGTTCAACCGGATGACGCCGATGACGCACCGCGCGCCGGGGCTTGCCGGCGCGGTGCTCACGCGTGACGACGTTGCCGCCGAGCTGATCTGCGACGGCCACCACGTGCACCCGGCGATGTGCCGCACGGCGATGGCCGCCAAGGGCGCGCGGGGCGTGCTGGCGATCACCGACGGCACGGCCGGCTCGGGCCTGCCGCCGGGAACGCTGACGCGGCTCGGTCCGAAGACCATCCGGGTCGGCACGCAGGCCGCGGAGCTCGAGAACGGCGTACTCGCGGGCAGCACGCTCACCATGGACCGCGCCTTTGCCAACATCGTGAACCTGTTCGGCGGATCGCTCGTGGACGCCGCGCTGATGTGCGCCACCAACCCGGCGCGCGAATTGGGCCTCACCGGTCATGGCGCCCTCGTGGCCGGCGGGGCCGCCGACGTCGCCGTGCTGAATCGCCGGCTGCAGGTGGTGCGGACCTTCGTGGGCGGTGTGGCCGCGCCCGCCGCCGGTGGAGACGGCGCGTGATCGAGAGCGCTCTTGCCCGTCAGGCCGTCGTCGTCGCGATGCTGCTCGGCGCCGGAGCGCTGTCGTGGCTCGATGCCGCACGATCGCAGCCGCGCCGGGCCGACATGGGGTTCTGGTTCGAAGACGTGGCCTTCGAGTCGGTACGGCTCGGCGGCGCGCTCACGGCCGCCGACGTCGCGACGATCCGCTCGACCGCGGCGTCGGAAGTTGCACAGGCGTTCGGCGGCCTCGCCATCCACGTGTCGGATCGCCGCGACGCGCGGTATCGCGTCCGCGTCGTGCAGGAAGTGCGCGACCTGCGGTTCCGCCGCGCGGTCGGCGTGGCCGGCGAATCCAGAGCCGTGTCCGGTTTCGGCGGCTCGGGTTCGGTCAGCTTCTTTTTCCTCGCCAGCAGCGCCATGGCGTACGCCCCACCCGGCGCCGATCGCGCCGCGCTGCTCGAGGCCATCGGCCGCGGCGTCGGACGCTCCGCCGTGCACGAATTCACGCACCAGCTGCTGCCCACCGCGCCCATCCATGCCTCGAAGGACGCGGGAAGCTACGAGTACGCGTCGGCGGCGCGCCCGGCCCAGTACGTCGGCCCGATGCACTGGGATCTGGCGTGGCCGCTGTTGCGGCGGAAGATCGGGGCATCGGGACGGCTCGTGAACTCGCTCGATACACCGGCACCTGAGCTTGATCTACCTCGTGAGAGGTATTGGGCGGTGCCCGGCGCGGACCGATGATCCCGCCGTGCCTGACCGACGCGTGCAGTTGGGTCTGCTAGGTGCGACCGCCGCGGCGATGCTGGTTGCGGCGACCGTGCTGCTGGCCCAGTCGGGCGCGCCGCCGGCGGCGCCCGTGCCGCGCCTCGCAGACGGCCGTCCCGATTTCAACGGCGTGTGGACCTTCGCCACACTTACCCCGCTCGAGCGGCCAGCGGAGATGGCCGGCAAAGCCACGCTGACCGAACAGGAAGCCGCCGCGATCGAGAAGCGGACGCTCGACGTGCAGAACCGCGACCGCCGCGACGGCGAGGGTGCCGACGGCCGTGGTTCCGACGGACGCACCGACCTCGACCGCGCCTACAACCAGTTCTGGTGGGACTACGGCACGAAAGTGGTGGGCACGCGGCGCACCTCTCTCATCGTGGATCCGCCGGACGGCCGCGTTCCCCCTCTGCTCCCCGGCGCTGCGCGCCGGCAGGCCGAGCGGGCGGCGGTGGAGAGCGGGACGCCCAACGGGCCCGAGGACCGGCCTCTCAGGGAGCGCTGTCTGAACATCCTCACCGCCGGCCCGCCGATGCTCCCAGGTCCGTACAACAACAACGTGCAGATGTTCCAGACGCCAGAACGGGTCGCGATTCACAGCGAAATGATTCACGACACCCGTCTCGTGCCCATCGGCGGCCCGCCACACCTGCCGTCGCGGATCCGGCAGTGGCTGGGCGACGCGCGGGCGAGGTGGGACGGCGACACGCTGGTCGTGGAAACGACGAACTTCACGGGCAAGACCGCGTTCCGCGGCTCGTCGGCCTCCCTGCATCTCGTCGAGCGCTTCACCCGCGTGTCGGCCGAGACGCTGCTCTACGAGTTCACGGTCACGGACCCCTCGGCCTGGGCAAAGTCCTGGAGCGTCGCGCTGCCGATGACGAAGACGGCCGACAAGATCTACGAGTACGCTTGTCACGAGGGCAATGTCGGCCTGCTCGCCATCCTGGCCGGGGCGCGCGCGCAGGAACGGGACCTTCGGCCGTCGCGCGGGGTACACTGACCCGCTTAATCGTCAGTACCTCGCAGGTGCTAACTCCTGTTGGGTAGTGCAGGTGTTTCCACCGTCTAGCTAGACTCTGCGCGCCTGCCGCCGGTTTCGAGGCTCTCGCGCAGGAGAAGGTCAATCATGAGAACAATCAGACGCACGCTTTTTCTGTTCACGATAGCGCTCGCACTCACGCCAGGGGCCAGTCTGGCTCAGGGCATCGGTGCGGCGAGTATGGCCGGCGTCGTCAAAGACGCGTCGGGCGCGGTGCTGCCAGGGGTCACGGTCGAGGCCTCGAGCCCGGTGCTGATCGAAAAGGTGCGTACGACAGTTTCCGACTCCGAGGGGCGATATCAGCTCGCCGAGCTGCGCGCCGGTACCTACAGTGTGACGTTCACGCTGCCGGGGTTCACCACCTACAAGCGCGAAGGGTTCCAGCTGGCGCCCAACTTTGCGGCCACCATCAACGCCGATCTGAAGGTCGGAGAACTCGCTGAGACGATCGTCGTCTCCGGGCAGACACCCCTTGTGGACACGCGCAGCGTGTCGAAGTCGCAAGTCATCAGCCAGGAAACGTTGTCCGCGCTGCCTACTGCGAAGAGCGTCGGTTCGATGCTCGCATTCGTGCCCGGCGCCGTGTCACCGGCGAACGGCGTCGATAGCGGTGGGTCAAAGGGCGAGCAGTCGGTCCGCATCTCGGTCTTCGGCGCGCGGCCGAACGACCAGCGTCAGATGACCAACGGGCTGATGTATACCAATCTGAACGGCGATGGCGGCGGGCGGCTCTACTTCGTCAACCCTGTGACCATCCAGGAAAACGTCATCGACCTCGGCGCGGCCGGCTCGGCGCTGTATCAGACGAGCGGCGCGGTGGTGAACACGATTCCCCGGGAAGGCGGCAACCGGTTCTCCGGCACCGGTTTCGGCGCCTACACCAACCACAACCTGCAGGCGGACAACCTGAGCGACGATCTCAAGGCCCAGGGCCTGACGGTCGTCAACGGCATCCGCAATATCTACGACGCGAACGGGCTCTTCGGTGGACCGCTGGTCAAGGACAAGTGGTGGTTCGTGGTGTCGGGCCGGAGGAGCGGCAGCACGCTGCGTGCGGCGAGCCTCTTCCACGACGCGAGCCTGACCGACTGGGTGTACACGCCAGATACCACGCGGCCGGTCGATCCGGTCGAGTACAACCGCAACTACCAGTTCCGCACCACGTTCCAGCTCGCCAAGGACAAGTTTGGCGCCTCGACCGACATCCAGCGCCACTACCGCGACCAGGCGTTCGGCCAGCTCGATCAGGGCATCGCGCGCATCGAGGCGAATGCGGCGATGTGCCACAACGACTCGCTGACGCAGTTCACGTGGAGCCGCCCACAGTCGAACACGATGCTCTTCGAGGGCGGCGGCTCGGTCAGTCTCAACGCCTTCGGCACCGCGAATTTCGGCACGAGTCTGGATGGATCGGACTACGAGGAGTGCGGCCAGAGCCAGCCCTTCCGCGTCAACATCGCCGACGCGGCGCGCGGCGCCAACTACCATGGCGTGGGCGCGATCGGCATCGGCATTTCGAACCTGTTCGTGGGCCGTTTCGCGACGTCGTACGTCACCGGCGCACACAACTTCAAGGCGGGCCTCTATTTCATCCGCGGCAACGTCACGGGCAATACCATCAACAGGGCCGACGACGTGGGCGGCCTGCCGATCTCCTACACCTTCACGAACGGCATCCCGACCGCGCTGACGGAGTTCGCGGACCGTGGCACCGACGCGCACATGGACAAGGACCTGGCGCTGTATGCGCAGGATTCGTGGACGATGCAGCGGCTGACCCTCAACCTCGGCCTGCGTATGGACTGGATCACGCAGCGGGTCGGCGAAGTCGCTCACCCGGCGAACTTGCTGTTCGGGGCGTACACGACGCCAGCCGTGGAGAGCACACCGAACTGGAGAGATCTGAGTCCGCGCGTCGGCGCGGCCTACGATCTGTTCGGCAACGGCAAGACCGCGCTCAAGGGCGGCATCAACCGGTACGTTCAGGGGGCGTCCGTTGGCGTCGCCTCTCTGTACGGTCCGACGGCCACCTCCAGCACGGCCCGCAACTGGACCGACTCCAACGGCAACTTCTTCCCCGATTGCGACCTGAAGAATGGCGCGGCGCAGAACCTGACGGGGACTGGAGGCGACATCTGCGGTGCCTTCAACACGCCGAGCGTTGGCACCTACGTTCCCAGCCAGAGCGTGATCGACGAAAACTTCACGCAGGGGTGGTTCAAGCGCGGCTACAACTGGCGCGCGACGGCCTCGGTGGAGCAGCAGCTCACCAACAGACTGGCCGTGGCTGCAACGTATGCCCGCGCGATCTACGGCAACTTTCAGGTGACCGACAACCTCAACCTGTCGCCGGCCGACTACGATCCGTACTGCATCACGCTGCCCACGGACCCGCGCCTGTCGCGGAGCGGCCAGCAGTTGTGCGGCCTCTACGATCAGCGCGCCAACGTGGCGACCAGCAACCTGATCGGCTTCGCCGACAGCTACGTTGACAAGTACAACGTGGGCAACATCGCGCAGCACAGTCACACGGAGCAATTCAACGGCTTCGACCTCCAGTTGACTGGACGGTTCGGCCGTGGGACGGCCGGCGGCGGCTGGAGCACCGGGAACACTATCCAGAACACGGCGATTTCCGCCAACGGCGGCGTGACCAACAACTCGATCAACCAGTGCTACGTGGTGGACAACCCCGAGCAGCTGACGAGCCAGGTGACGCCCTGCGAGGTGAACAACCCGTATCAGCACCGCTTCCGTTTCAACGGCGCGTACGAAGTGGGGTGGGGTGTGCAGCTCGCCGCGGTGTATCAGGACCTGCCGGGGCCGCTCATCGCCGCGAACCGCACCTACACCAGCGCCGAGATCAACGCGCAGGCGACTGGCGCGCTCGGTCGACCGCTGCGTCTCGCCACCCGCACGATCGACATGGCGGAGCCGTTCTCGCTGTTCGGCGATCGCGTGCGCCAGATGGATATGCGGGTCAGCAAGCTGTTCCGGTTCGGCGCTCAGCGGATCCAGGCCAACCTGGACATCTATAATGTGGCCAACGCAAGCACGGCGACCTTCCTCAGGAACACCTACACGGCTCCTGGCGCGGTCACGACGACTCCGTGGCAGCAGCCGACGCAGGTGATGGACGGCCGGTTCGTGAAGTTCAGCGCCCAGTTCGATTTCTAGGAGGGATTCCCATGACCCGTCGGCTGTTTAGTGCGGTTCTCGTCTTCGCCCTGACGACGCTGGCGGTCTCTCGCGGCTCGAGCTTCCTGGCCGCGCAAGCAGGGGCGGTGGCGGGACAACCCGCCGCCGTCGCGCCGGGACAAGGCCGTGGGGCCGCTTACCCGCCGTGGGCGAGCACCATGGCCAACCCGTATCGCATGGTGCCGAACTGGCCGCATCTCGGCGACATCAAGCCGGGGGCCGCGATCGGCATCATTCCCGACGGCAAAGGCGGCACCTGGCTGCACCACCGGTCCGAGCCGCCGATCCTGCACATCGACGGCGCCGGCAACATCGTCAAGCGCTTCGGCGACGGCATGTTCGTGCAGGCACATGGCTTCTGCCAGGATCGCGACGGCAACCTCTGGGCGGGCGACAGCGGGCCGTTCCAGGACAATCCGTCCACCGCGGGCCGCGGATTCCAGCTGTTCAAGTTCAGCCCGGACGGCAAGGTGCTCTTGACGCTCGGCAAGGCCGGCGTGTCGAAGGCCGGTACCGACACCTTCATCGGCCCCACCGCGTGTGCCATCGCGCCGAACGGAGACGTGATCGTCGCCGATGGGCATTGGCCGCGACCGACCACCGCGCAGCAGGATGGCGACCGCCTCGTCCGGCTCAAGACCGACGGCACGTTTCTCGCGCAGTACGGCAAGATGGGGAGGGCCCCCGGCGAGTTCATGGGGCCGCACGCCCTGGCGTTCGATTCGCAGGGCCGGCTTTTCGTAGCCGACCGCTCGAACAACCGTGTGCAGGTGTTCGACAAGGACATGAAGTTCGTGGACGAGTGGCGCCACTTCGGCCGGCCGAGCGGCATCGCCATCCTCAAGGACGACACCATCATCGTGGCCGACTCCGAGTCGAGCCAGTTCATTGGCGGCCCGCCGCAGGCGCCCGAGGGCGGCGGCAGCGTCGTGCGCAATCCCGGGTGGGGCAACGGCATCCGCATCGGCAGCGCGAAAGACGGATCGCTGCGCTACTACGTGCAGGGCACGCGACCCGAGGGCATGGGAGCCGACAACGACGGCAATGTGTTTGCGGGCCTGACCGGTGGGTGCGACACGAGCCTGTCCGGCGGCTGCCTGCAGAAGTGGGTGAAGAAGTAATTTCGTACGTGGCGGCGGGTCCTTAGACCGCCTCACTTTTTCGTGAAGGACTGGCTCCACGTAGGGGCGGCCTTTTTCACGAGCTCCACCAGGTACGGCGGCACGTCTGCCTCTCCGGTGAGCGCGCGAATCTCGAGCACGTCGTCGAAGCCGAGGCCGGTGGGGCACTTGAGCGCCCACGCGATCGCCTCCTCGAGTGACGCCACCTCGACGATGTAGAACCCGCCGATCAGCTCCTTCGACTCTGCGAACGGCCCGTCCACCAGCGTCCTGCGGCCGTCCTTGGCCACGACGCGCGCCGTCTTGAACGCGGGGTTGAGTCCTTCGGCCGCCACCAGGACGCCGGCCTGGTGCAAGTCTTCGTTGAACTTCATGTAGGTCGTGAACTGCCCCTCGTCGAAGGGCGCGTCCGGCGCCGCCATCTTGCTGTCGGGCCCAGGCTGGGCTGTGATGATGAACTTCATCCTCGTCCTCCCGTGACGGTCTCTATCATCACGTCGAACGAGCGATGGCCGGATCGACAGGTGGCCGCGGTGCCGCATGTGGCCGCGGGTTTTCAGACCCGCCTCAGCGCTCCGGCATCGACCCCCCGCGGCCAGCGGCTGCGATGGCGTCGCAGCGGTCTTCGGCACGGTCGAGAAGCGGCGGCGAAGACCGCCCACCCTCCCATTCAGCGCCGTGGCCATGTGTACGAAGGGGCGGGTCTGAAGACCCGCGGCTACACTCAAGAAGGAGCGGGTCTGAAGACCCGCGGCCACGTCCGCCCGCCCGGGCACGCCGCGCGTGATGCATCGCACCCACGGCGTTTCGTGGGTCCAGTGATCGTTGGCGTGCGCGAAGTTGCAATTGCGCGCCTCGAGGGCCGCCGGAAGAATCGGCACGAGCTCGTCGGGCGGATCGACTACCATCGAGCGCCCCGCTCTCGGGATGTCGGGCTGCCCGTCCGGCGTCCGCTCGTGGAACTTGACCGTCACCAGAGACCTCCTGAAAATGGCGCAAAGAGCACGGTATTCCAGGATTGCGGCTCACAGCCCAGGCGGTCGATCGACGCGTGATACCTCGCTTTGGGTATCCAAGCCGCATCAGCTTCCGTGGGACTTGTTGAGCCGGCCCACAATTGACTCGGGCGAATGCGCGATTCAGAATCCGTGGCCGCTCCGATCGTGACAACCATACGCACTTTTGCACTCGCCGCGTTCGTCTACGCGCTGGCACCGATGCCGCCGCTCCACGCCGGGACGCAGGCCGACACGCTGGTCGATTACGCCATCACGACGTGGACGGAAAAGGAGGGACTGCCTGCCGGGCGGATCCGCGCGATCGCCCAGGGCTTCGAGGGCTACTTGTGGCTCGGTCTCGAAACCGGCCTGGTGCGGTTCGACGGTGTCCGATTCGTGCCGTGGGCCGGAGCCCCCCTGCCCGCGGGCACCGTGTGGTCACTGCTCACGACGCGCGACCACAGCCTCTTCGTCGGCCTCACCGGGACGACTCCGGTCGCGAGGATCCGCGACGGCCAGACGACGCTCTATGGCGCCGCCAGCGGTCTTCCCAACACGCTCGTGGTGTCGTTGTACGAAGACCGGAGCGGCGCCGTGTGGGCCACGACGCTGGCCGGTCTCTACCGGTTCGACGGACAGCGATGGAACCGCGTGGATCTCGGCAGCCCCGAGAGCGAGTCCGTCATCGGCGTCTACGAGGACGGCCTCGGCCGATTGTGGACGGCGACGCCGGCCGCGGTCTTCCGGCGCGACACGCCTGCCGGCCCCTTCGAGCTCGTGCACCGGATGGACGTCGCCAGCAACGTTTACTTCAGCTTCAGCCGCGACAAGGGCGGCACGTTGTGGACGAGCGACTTCCACGAGGGCTTCCGCCATCTCACCGGCAACAAGCCGCCGCCGCGGAGCACCCGCCACCTCGGTTGGGGCGTGCAACTGCTCCACGATCGCCGCGACACGATGTGGGTGGCGACGCAGGGGCAGGGGTTGTGGCGCGTCCGCACCGATGCCGCGACCGGGGTGCAGACGACCGAGATCGCGACGATGCGCGACGGCCTCGCCAGCGACGCCGTGCAGGCGCTGCTGGAGGATCGTGAAGGCAACATGTGGCTCGGGACTCCGGGCGGGCTCCAGCGCCTCTCGCCGCACCGCGTCACGCCGCGGCGCGATCTCGGCGTGGCGCGTGTGCTCGAAGCCATGCCCGATGGCAGCTTGTGGCTCGGCACCGCCTCGGGACTGACCCGGTTCTCCGGCGGAGAGACGCGGACCTTCACGCGTGACGACGGTCTCCCCGGCTCGGTCGTGCTGGCGCTGCACGCCGGGGTCAAGGGCGAACTCTTTGTGGCGACCGAGCGTGGTGTCGCCACCTACGCAAACGGGCGCTTTGCTCCGCTCCGCCTGCCGGCCGATGCGCACCTGCCGCGCATTTTTGCCATGGCCACGGCCGGCGACGATGTCTGGCTGCGCGACTTCTACTTCCGCCTGCACCGGTGGCGCGACGGACAGCTGCTGCCGATCGATGACATCCCCGAATCCTTCCGCAAGAACCTGCTGTCGCTGCACGCGGACCGGCAGGGCCGATTGTGGATGGGCTCGGCTGGGGGTCAGCTCGGCGTGCGTGCTGCTGACGGATCGTTCAGTTCCCGGCAACTGCCGATCGGTGGCATCGTTCGGCTCCACCACGACAAGGACGGAACGCTCTGGGCCGGTGGCGACGAGGGGATGACCCGGATCGCCGGAAGCGAGGTGGTGAGCCTCACCCGCGCGCAGGGCTTCCCCGGCAGCGTGAAGAGCATCGTCGAGGATCGCCGCGGCGATCTCTGGGTCGGGATCGGGACGGGCATCGTCCTGCTCGAGAAGGCGCAGTTCATGCGCGCCGCCGTCGATCGGTCGACGCGCCTGCGCTACCGGTTCTTCAATGCCGCCGACGGCGTGGCCGGAATTCCCGTCGCCGAGGGCATGTGCACCGGTGTGCGCGCCGCCGACGGGCGCATGTGGTTCGTCACCAGCGGCGGTGTCACCGTCGTCGATTCCAACCGCATCGGGCCGCCGCCGGTCATGCCGCCCGTACGCATCGAGTCGGTCACCGCCGACGCCCAGAAGTTCGATCCGCAGTCGGGACTGTTCGGGCCGTCGCGGACGTCGCACCTCCACATCACCTTTACGGCGCTGACGCTGACCGACCCGACGCGCATCCGCTTCCGGTATCGTCTCGACGGGTTCGACCACGATTGGATCGATCCGGGGGCCAGCCGCGAGGCCGTCTACACCAACCTGCCGCCGCGTCAGTACCGCTTCGTTGTGGAGGCCACCAACGGCGACGGCGAGTGGACGCCGGGGGCAACCTGGAGCTTCGGTATCGAGCCGATGTTCTACCAGACGCAGTGGTTCTACCTGGCGGTCGCGGCGACCCTGGCGCTGTTCGTGGCCGCGCTGTGGCGGCTGCGCGTGCAGCGCGTGCGGCGGCAATTCGCACTGGTCCTGGCCGAGCGCATCCGGATGAGCCGCGCCATCCACGACACGCTGCTTCAGGGCCTGGCCGGACTGGCGCTGCAGGTGGACGACCTGTCGCACACGCTCGAAAGCGCCGATCCGGCGCGGGCGCGCGGGCGGGTGCTCAAGATTCGCACGCAGGTCGAGGAGTACATCCGCGAGGCGCGGCAGTCTATCTGGGATCTTCGCTCGCCGCGCCTGGCGTCGTCGGATCTGCCGCAGGCGCTCCGGGAGGCCGGTGAGCGCGCCATCGACGGCAAGCCGGTACAGTTCGACTTCGTCATCAAGGGCACTCCCCATCGCTGTCCGCCAGTGGTCGAGGAGCAGCTGCTGCACATCGGCCGGGAGGCCATGAACAACGCGGTGCAGCACGGCGGCGCCACCCGCGTGGGTGTCGAGATCGCCTACGACGATGAGCACACGCGCTTGCAGGTGAGCGACGACGGCTGCGGCTTCGACCCCAGCATGTCCGGCGATTTCGACGGGCACTACGGCCTGATCAGCATGAAGGAGCGGGCCGAACAGGTGAAGGGGCGCGTCGTGATCGAATCGGCGCCGGGACACGGGACCCGGGTCGAAGCGATCGTGCCGATGGCCTGAGGAGGAAGTCGGAGAGATGCTCATGGCAGAGACACAACACCGGATCCGCGTCTTCTGCGTCGACGACCATCGGGTCATGCTCGACGGCCTGGCCCTGCTCATCGGCCGCCAGCCCGACATGGAAGTGGTGGGTTCGGCGACGCACGGGGAACAGGCCGTGGACAGCGTGGCACGCATGAAACCCGACGTGACGCTGATGGACCTGCAGCTCCCCGGCGTCAGCGGCCTGGATGCGATCCGTCAGATCCGCAAGGCCAATCCTGACGCGCGCATCGTCGTGCTGACGATGTATCAGGGCGACGAAGACATCTACCGCGCGCTCGAGGCGGGAGCGGCTACCTACCTGCTCAAGGACGCACTGTCGGAAGACCTGGTGCGGGTGATTCGCGAGGTCCACACCGGCGGCCGGCCGCTCACGGCAGACGTCGAGGCCGCGCTCGCCGGACGCCGCAAGCAGCCGCCGCTGACACCGCGCGAGGTGGAGGTGGTGCGCCTCATCGCCGAGGGCATGCGCAACAAGGAGATCGCGGTCACGCTCGGCATCAGCGAGCAGACCGCCAAGGTGCACGTGAAGAACATCCTCGCCAAGCTGGGAGTCAGCGACCGGGCGGCGGTCATTCCCGTGGCCCTGCGGCGCGGCATCATTCACCTGCAGTAGAGGCCCGGCGGCCGTAAACACACCCGGTACGGCCGAAACTGTACCCCACGTTGGGTAGTGCGGCCCGCGACGGCGCCTTGCTAGACTCCGCGCCTCTCAACGGGGCCGAAAACGGCTTGGACGCGGAGGCGGATGACGAGCAGGGCTCACGGGTCTCAGCCGGCGATGAACCGCCGCGGCATGCTGCGCCTCATGTGGGGTGGTGCTGCCGGCACCGCGGCCGCCGGGCTGGGGGTTCTCGACGCGGTGGCAGCGGCGCAGACCGGCGCCGCCGCGACCGCCGCCTCGGCGCGCGGCATCATCCGCACCATTACCGGCGATATCGACCCGGCCTTGCTCAGCGGTGCCACGCTCATGCACGAGCACCTCGGCACCGGCCGGCCGACGCCCGGGCGCGGCGGTGAGACGCTGCCGCCCAATCCGACCAGCGACGCGGTGTGGATGGCCGACGAGCTGGTGGCGGCTCGCAAGGCTGGCCTGAGCTGCATCGTGGCCGCGCAGACGAACGTCCCCCCTCCGGAGAGCGCCGACTACCTCAGACGCCTGACCGAGAAGAGCGGCGTGCGGATTGTCTCCGCGGCGGCGTACCTGCGACAGGCCTACCCGCCGATCCTTGCGACGCAGAGCGACGACGAGATTGCCGACGGCCTCGTGCGTGACGCCCAGGCGGCGCGCCTTGGCGCCTTCGGCGAGCTCGGGGTTGCCAACGACGAAGCCGAGATCGACCCGATCGAGAAGAAGGTCTTCCGGGCGTTCGGCAAGGCGCAGGCGCGGACCGGCATCCCGATTTTCACCCACACCAACTACTCCACCGGACCGAACGTGTCGATGGACATGGCCCTGCGCCAGCTCGACGCCCTCGAGTCGGGCGGCGGCACGCCGCGATCGATTGCCATCGGACACGTCTGCTGTCATTACGACCCGATGGTCACGGTGGCGAAACAGGTCGCGCGTCGCGGAGCGTTCGTCGCATTCGATCGGGTGACGCGCCAGCAGCAGTGGGTCCCCGACGACAAGAAAGTGGACATGGTCAAGGCGCTGCTCGATGCGGGCCTCGAGGACAACCTGTTGCTGTCGTCCGACTACATCGGGCGCGTCAACACCTCGACCGGCGAGGTCACCTATCCGGGACCGCTGCACGCGCGCGACGGCGGGCCGGGCTACGCCCGTCCGCTCGTGCTGTTCGTGCCGCTCATGAGGAAGGCTGGGATTTCGGACGCGGCGATCCGCCGCGTCACGCAGGACAACCCGCGCCGGTTTCTGACGTTCGTGCCCAAACAGGCGTGGCGCCTGCGTCCCGGGCCAATAGAATCCCCAGGGTCGGGTGGCGTGCGCACCCGCAGGCAGTAATCGACACAACGATTGGAACGACATCATGAAAATCGAGCGACGGCTGTTGCTGGCGTTGTGCGGCGTGAATGCCGCCGTGCTTCTTGCGGTCTGGGCGGCGCCGCGGGTCGGCGCGCAAGGGCCCAAGCCTCCGGTCGTGGCGACCGACATCACGGCGGCCGACATACAGGCGGTGCTCAATTACCCCACCGGCGGTGGCGATCGCCTGATCAAAGCGGTGGACATGGGCAGTTACAACGTGGGCGTCGGCGTGCTGCGGCGCGGACCGACCAAGCCGGGCGCGCCGGTCAACGGCATCAACCACGAGCGCATCACCGAGGTGTACTTCGTCATTTCCGGCTCCGGCACGCTGCTGACGGGCGGCGTCATGTCGGACATCCGGCCGTCGCCGGCCGACAGCGAGATCGTCAAGGTCGCGGTCGGGCCGAGCAACACCGGAGTGTTCAAGGAGCCGGCGCAGCGGCGCCGGGTCAGCGCCGGCGACATCGTGATCATTCCTCCGGGCGTCTTCCACGGCTTCGACGAAGTGACGACCGGCATCGAGTACGCCTCCGTTCGACCCGATCCCGATCACGTGCTGCCCGCCGGCTGGGTACATCCGGCACTCAAGAAGTAGCCACCGTCCGTTGCCGCTTCGAGGGAGGCGCCGATGAAAACCGCCGTGATCGCGCTCGCCGCCGCTGCACTCGGCCTGCTCGTGGGATCAGGAGTCGTGCGTTCGTCGAGCAATACCGCCTACCAGGTGCCGCGGACGGCCGATGGCACGCCCGACTTGAACGGGATCTGGCAGGCGGTGAACACCGCCAACTGGGATCTGGAGGGCCACGCGGCCAGCCAGGGGAAGGTGGTCGCGCTCGGCGCGGCGTTCAGCGTCCCCGGGGGCATGGGCGTCGTGGATGGCGACGGGATTCCCTACCGGGAGTGGGCGGCCGCGAAGAAGCAGGAGAACGCGGAGCAGTGGCTGACGCGGGATCCAGAGATCAAGTGCTACCTGCCCGGTGTGCCGCGCGCCACCTACATGCCGTATCCGTTCCAGATCGTGCAGACGCCGACCAACGTCCTCCTCGCCTACGAGTTCGCCAGCGCCAGCCGCATCGTCTACATGAATAGCTCGGACGAGAGTCCGGCCGAGTCGTGGATGGGGTTCTCGCGCGGCCGCTGGGACGGCCAGACGCTGGTCGTGGACGTCAACGCGTTCAACGAGGACACCTGGTTCGACCGTGCCGGCAACTTCCACAGTACTGATCTGCACGTCGTCGAGCGCTACACGCGCACCGGCCCGGACGTGCTGCAGTACGAGGCCACGATCGAGGATCCGAAGGTGTTCACGCGGCCCTGGACGATCCGCATGCCGCTCTACCGCCGCGTGGAAAAGAACGCGCAGCTGCTCGAGTACAAGTGCGTAGAATTCGTCGAGGAGCTGATGTACGGCCATCTACGCAAGAAGGCCGGCACCTAGTTCGTGGCGAGGAGGCCGTGATGCGAGGCATGTGGGGGACGGCGCTTGGCGCCGCGCTCTTGTCGATGGGGGTGGCGGTGCCGGTGTGGGCGCACCATGCGTTTTCGGCAGAGTTCGACGCAAAGAAGCCGGTGAAGCTCGAGGGCACCGTGTCGAAGATGCAGTGGATCAATCCACACGCGTGGATCCACATCGACGTCAAGCGCCCCGACGGCAAGCTCGAAACCTGGATGATCGAGGGCGGCACGCCCAACACGCTGTTCCGCCGCGGCTTCACCAAGGACTCGCTGAAGACCGGCACCAAGATCGTCGTCGAGGGCTACCGGGCGAAAGACGGGTCGATGCGCGCCAACGGACGCGACATCACCTTCGCCGACGGCCGCAAGCTCTTCATGGGCTCGTCGGGCACCGGTGCCCCCGGCGACAAGTAACGTCGGGGGCGGTCGGACCGCCCTGCGGACGCCCTGCCGCTACTGACCCAGCGGCAGCGGCACCTGCCCGAACTCCACCGCCCGCCACTCGCCGTTGATCCGCACGACAAGCTGGCCAACCGGCGTGCCGCCCTTCTGCGCCTGCATACGGAAGCCGATGTCCGGTCCGGCCAGCACGACCGGGGTGACCGGACGAGGCGCGATCGCGACCTGCGCGGAGCTCCACGCGGCGAGCGCGAGGAGCACCACCCCGAACACCACCACCGCGATCGGCCGAGTTGAGAGCGCCATGAGCCCCTCCTGAGTTTCTGCCCCGGTAGACGCTTCGCCCGCACGATTGGTTGGGGATTGTAGAGGGCGGTCTTCAGACCGCCTCTGCGGGTGCCGTGGCCGCGGGTCTTCAGACCCGCCACTGCAGGCTTTTCAGCGATCGTGGCCGTTGGCCGCGATGCCGAGCAGCGCCCCGGGCACAACGAACACGCCCAGAAAAAACAGATCGCCGCCGCTGGCCGCGATGGCCCAGGCGCCGAACGCCATGTACACCCCAGCCATCACCGCAATCGGCAGGAGCGGCGGCTTCCCGCCGCGCAGGCGGCCGACAAAGGTGGTGACGGCAATCACCCCGAGGATGACCATGGCGGCACCGCCGAACATCCAGCCGATGCGGAGGCCGGTCTGCAGGTCGGACGGCACGTTGGTGTTGGCGAGCCGCCCCGCCAGGCTCGTCCACCCGAGGATCGAGTGGGCGGCACTGCTGGCAAGCAGCATCAGGCCGGCGACGATACCGAGAATCAGTCGGGCGCGCCTCATCGCATGGGCACCGTGGCGTACGAGGTGGGATCGGGGACGCTGGCTTCATGGAAGGCGTCGCGCCGCTCGCGGCACTTGCTGCACTGGCCGCAGTGGGCTCCGCTCTGGGGGTTCATGCACGAGAGCGTCAGCTCGAGGGGAACGCCGAGGCTGACGCCGAGCCGGATGACGTCGCTCTTGTGCATCGTCGAGAACGGCGTCACCACCTCGAGGTCGTGGGCGAGGCCGAGTGAGAGCGCCCGCGCCATCGCCGTGAAAAACTCCGGTGTTGCGTCCGGGAACGGGTTGCCGGCGAGCGGGCCGAGCACCAGGCGCCCGATGCGGTTCTGCGCGCAGTAGATGCCGGCTTTGCTCAGGAGGATGACGTTGCGCCCCGTCAGGTAGACGTCCTCGTCGGGCGTGTCGAATGCCGGCGGCTCGCCGCGCAGCGCCCAGTGCGTCGGGGCGTAGAGGTCGCGCACCGTGAACGTGAGCTGCGCCGGTGCTTCCAGCCCACGGAAGGGCGCGCTGGTCAACAATCGGTCGAGCGCGGCGCGTTCCTCGTCTTCCCACGCGAGGCCGGAGCTCACGTAGATCGGGTGCACGCGCGAGGTGCGCGCCTCCGATGCCGCGAGCACTGCGCTATCGAGCCCGGCGGAGAGGAGAACGGCGGTCCTGAGCCCTGAGCCCTGAGCCATGAGCCTTCGAAAGGTAACATTACTCGCATGTACTCCGTCACCAAGCGCATCGAATTCTGCTACGGGCACCGCCTGCTCGACTACGACGGCATGTGCGCGCACCCGCACGGCCACAACGCCGTCGCGGAGCTCGAGATTCAGTCGGGCGAGCTCGATCGGCGCAACATGGTGATGGACTTCAGCGACATCAAGCGTGCGATCAAGACCTGGATCGACCGTGAGCTCGATCACAAGATGATCCTGCGCGCCGACGATCCGCTCACGCCCATTCTCGAAGGGCTCGGCGAGCCGGTGTACAAGCTGGAGAGCAACCCGACTGCCGAGCGGATTGCCCGGCTGATCTTCGATGTCGCGCGCGAACAGGGGCTGCCCGTGTCGCGCGTCACCGTATGGGAAACGCCGACCTCGTGGGCCACTTACAGCGCCTGATCGCCTTCGATCTCGACGGCACGCTCATCGACTCCCGGCGCGACCTCGCGGATTCGGCCAACCAGCTGATCACCGAGCTCGGCGGCCGGGCGCTGCCGGAGGAGGCGGTGGGGCGCATGGTGGGCGACGGCGCCCGCGTGCTCGTGGATCGGGCGCTGACGGCGGCCGGCCTTGCCGATCCCGGGAACGCGCTGCCGCGCTTTCTCGAGATCTACGACACCCGGCTGCTGATTCATACGCAGCCGTATCCGGGCGTCAGCGCGGCCATCACCGCCGCCCGCCGCGGCGCGCGCGTCACCATGCTCACCAACAAGCCCCTCCACCACACGGTGCGGATCGTCGACGCGCTGGGCTGGGCCGCGCTGTTCGACGAGGTGGTCGGCGGCGACAACCCGCTTGGCCGCAAGCCCGAGCCGCGCGCGCTGCAGGCGATGATGGCGGCTGCGGGTGCCGCTGCGGGCGAGACGATGCTCGTGGGCGACTCCAAGGTCGATCTGGACACCGCGCGCCGGGCCGGCGTGCGCTGCTGCCTCGTGTCGTTCGGCTACGGCTTCGAGAGCGTGGACAAGGCGCCGATCGAGGGGGAGACGATCGTGACCGACGTCGCGACGCTCGTCGCCGAGATCGAGCGGTTCATCGATCCTGCGTAGGGGCCGGCTTCAGCCGGCCCTGGGCTGGGCCGCCTAAAGGCGGCCCCCACGGCGGCGGCCCTACAACGATCGCAGGAACGCCAGCATCGCCGCGCGGTCGACCTCGGACAGCTGCTCGAACCCGCGCCGCGCGAGGTCGGCTTCGCCGCGGTGCCGCCGCACGGCCTCCTCGGCCGTGGCCGCCGAGCCGTCGTGCAGCAAAGGCCGCCGCAGGCGCAGCCCCCACAGCGCCGGCGTGCGGATCTCGTCGGCTTCGGCCGGGCCCTGCACGATGCCGTCGCCGGTGCCGACCTCGTGCAGCAGCAGATCCGAGAAGAGCGCCACCTGCTTGCGATCGAACAGCGGGTTGCTGCTTGGACCAGTCGTCAGCACCGGATGGTGACAGGTCGCGCAGCCGATGGCCGCAAACACCTGCTCGCCGGTGAGGGAAATCCCGCCTGCGCCCTCTCGACCTACGGGTCCGAGAAATCGCATGAAACTGGTGAAGTTGTCGATGCCGCGCCGCCGTGTCCGCGGATCGACGATGTCCTCGGGGTCGGCAATCGGGTCGCACGCGCGCATCTGCTGGGCGTTGACGCCGTACGCCACCTCGGCGGAGAAAACGTCGTTGGTGATGCCCATTTCGTTGCGGTAGGCATCGGCGCTGAAGGAAAGCAGCGTCGCATGCTGGCCCTTCCAGCCAAACCGCCCGATGCGCCGCTCGCCGGTGGCGGCATCCTCCACGCGCGCGGCGCGACCGGAAACGCCGTCGCGGTCGCGATCGAACGGATCTTCGAGCGCGACGATCGCATCGTCGGGAATCGCTTCCACCAGGCCGGCGCCAAAGAGCGGGATGGGCACTCGGCGCGCGAAGACGTTGGCCTCGGGTGGCACGATCGCCTGACACCCGTGCGTTGGGATCGAGAAGAGGTGGAACAGGGTCTCGCCGGTCGCGTCGAGGGGCTGGAACCGGCCGCTCGCGTCGCGCCGTCCGGCCCGCATCTCGGCAATCGTGCCGGCGCCGCCAATCGCCGGCACGTTGTGGCAGGCGGCGCAGCTGGTGGCGTTGAAGGCGGGCCCCAGCCCTTCCTCGGCGCTCTCCACCTCGAGGAAGTCGTCGAGTCCGAGCCGGAACTCCTCGAACTCGGCGGGCGTGACTCCCGGGAGCGGCTCGCCCGGCAGCGAGGCACGCAGCTGGGCGAAAGCGATGACACTCCCGACGAGCATCGCCATGGCGGCGGTGATGAGCCCTGACTTCATTGTCTTACTCGCTCGCGACGATCACGCCGCGCATGAATTCGTGGCCGGCGCCGCACAGCCGCGAGCACTCGAAGGTGTAGCGGCCGGCCTTGGGTGTGAACGTGACCGTCGCCACGCCGCGGCCGCGCTTCGGCAGCTCGAGATCGACGTCGGTGCCGACGATGTGGAACCCGTGCGCGGTGTCGTCGCTGCGCAGCCGGATCTCGAGGGTGGTGCCCACCTTGGTTCTGACTTCGGAGGGCGTGAACGCGAATCGCTCGGCGGTGATCTCGATGATCTGGCGCGGGGTGTCGGCCTGCTGCGCGCCGCGCGCGCGCGAGGCCAGCCCCGGCGCCGCAGCGGCGAGCAGCCCCGCGGTGGCCACGACGATCAGGGCGGCCGGGGCCTGTCGCATCAGAACCACCATCCGAGGCCAAGGTTGAAGGAGTTGGGCGCCTGGATGACGGCGCTCCGGTTGCGCACTACCGAGTAGTCGGTCTTGACCGCGATGTCGGGATCCGGCCAGTAGGTGGCGCCGAAGACCCACGCGTCGCGATCGAACTGCGGCAGCGAGATGCCGCTTCCCGCCATGCGGTACTGCGTGTCGAAGTTCTCGTAGCGCGCGAAGGCACCGACGTCCCCGAACCGCGCACCCTCGACGAACCGGTAGCCGCCCTCGCTGTAGAAGCCGCGCAGTACGTGGCCGATGTTGGGGTTGACCCCCACGCGGCGGGTGAGCGCGTCGTTCAGCAGGTCGGCGTTGTCGATCCACACCTGCGCGAACTGCAGCCGGCCCTCGAAGCGGCCGCGGCCGTAACGCGCGTCGGCCTCGGCAAGCTTCACCGGCACGTCGAATCGCGGCCGGAACTCGAAACCGGATCGGCCCTCCCACCAGCTGCCGCCGAGCGTGAGCCCGCGGATGCCGACGTATTCGAGCCGGCCGGTGGTCGCAATCCGTCCGGCGTTGGCCTCGGACCCCTGCTGGCGGCCCTCGCGAATGCCCTCTTCGGCGCTGAACTCGGCGGCGTTGAGCGGCGCCGCCACGAAGGTGCGATAGCGCCAGCCCCGCCCCACTTCGCCGTGTACACCGACGCCGGCCTCGAACCACGTGGTCGGGATGATCACCGTGTCGACGAACGGGCGCTCGACGCCGTAGTAGACCGGCGGCTCGTGGCGCTCGTTGATGATGCCGACCGGCATCAGCATCATCCCGGCGCGCACGTTGAAGCTCCGGTGCAGCAGGAAGTCCACGTAGGCCTGCTCGAGTTCCAGCTCGCCTTTTTCTTCGCCGCCCTCGACGAGCGCGTGCTCGATTTCGACTTCGCTGACGAAGCGGATGCGATCGCTGAACGAGTGGGTGACCAGCAGGACGAAGCGGTGAAAGTCGAGCAGGCCGTCGCCGAACTCGGGCTTGTTGTAGTGGAAGTCCATGTAGCCCGAGAGATTGGTGCGCGGGGGGCGGGCGGCCGCCGCGGCGGCGTCCTGCGCCAGCGCCGGCGCGACGGCGATCAGCAGGAGCAACGCCGCGCGCGCCACGTGCACCAGCAGCTTCGATGCCGCGCGGGTGCCGATGGTGATCAAGCGGTCGCCTTCGCCGCGCACGCGCACGCAGTCGGCCGAAGCGTCGCGCTCTTCCACCTGAATCTCGGCGCCGGGCTTGAGGTGATGCCGTTCGAGAAACCGGAGGAACGTGCCGTCCTGATCGACGACGCGCGTCACCGTGACGGGTGCACCAATCGGACAGGTCATCAGGCTCTGCGCCTCCTGCGTCTTCACCTGGCCTTCGGCGTCGGGGATGGGATCGCCGTGCGGATCGACTTCGGGCCGGCCGAGCATCTCGTCCATGCGGTCGATGAGCCGGTCCGAGACCACGTGCTCGAGCTGTTCGGCCTCATCGTGCACTTCGTCCCAGGCGAACCCCATGAACCGCACGAGGAACAGTTCGACGAGGCGATGACGGCGGAGGACCAGCGCGGCCAGTTTGCGTCCCGCCGGCGTGAGCGTCACGCCGGAGTAGGGCTCGTACTCGACGAGGCCCGACTCGGCGAGCGCCTTCACCATCGTGGTGGCCGTGCCGGGAACGACGCCGAGCGCAGCGGCGAGCTGCCCCATGGGCAGCAGCCGCTGAGGTGGCGCCAAGGTGCTCGCACCCTGATAGATGGCCTTCAAGTAGTTCTCGACGGTGCTCGAGGGGAGCATTTGGAAGGGAGTGTAACTTGACTTTTGACTCAAGAACAATATAATTTTGAGCGGTCAAAATGCCCAGCGACTCAGAAATTTCCGACGACCAGCCGGGGTGGCGCGGTCGCCCCGACGCTCTCAGTCTCCGGGAGGTGCACGGCACGATCGCGGTGCCCACCGGGGTGGGCTTCTGGCGCAAACTGCTGGCCTTCGCCGGCCCAGGCTACCTGGTGGCCGTGGGCTACATGGACCCTGGCAACTGGGCCACGGACCTCGCGGGCGGCGCGCGCTACGGCTACACGCTCCTCAGCGTCATCCTCATCTCCAACCTGATGGCTATCCTGCTGCAGGCGCTCGCGGTGCGCCTCGGCATCGGCAGCGGCCGCGACCTGGCCCAAGCATGCCGCGACAGCTACTCCAGGCCGACCACGCTCGTGCTCTGGGTGCTCTGCGAGATTGCGATTGCTGCCTGCGACCTTGCCGAGGTGATCGGCGCCGCCATCGCGCTCAACCTCCTGTTCGGCCTTCCCCTCATCTGGGGCGTCTGCATCACCGCGCTCGACGTGCTGGTGGTGCTCTATCTCCAGAACAAGGGGTTCCGCTACGTCGAAGCGCTCGTCGTCGCGCTCATCATCGGCATCGCCGCCTGCTTCGCCGTGGAACTGTTTTTGGCGAAGCCGGATCTCGGGGCGGTGGCGGCGGGCTTCATACCGAGCACGCGGGTCCTCTCGGACACGCAGATGCTCTACATCGCCGTGGGCATCCTCGGCGCCACCGTGATGCCGCACAACCTGTATCTGCACTCCTCGATCGTGCAGACGCGCAAGTATGTCGACACCAAGGCGAGCAAGCTCGAGGCGATTCGTTTTGCCTCGATCGATTCGTCAATTGCGTTGATGTCGGCGCTCTTCATCAACGCCGCGATCCTCATCGTGGCGGCGGCCGTCTTCAACGGCACGGGCTATGAAGAGGTGGCCGACATCTCCGACGCCTACAAGCTGCTGTCGCCGCTGCTCGGCGCCGGCGCCGCCAGCACGCTCTTTGCCGTGGCGCTGCTCTTTGCCGGGCAGAACGCGACTCTCACCGGCACGCTGGCCGGGCAGATCGTCATGGAGGGCTTCGTCAACATCCGCCTGCGCCCGTGGTTGCGCCGGCTCATCACGCGGCTCGTCGCCATCGTGCCCGCGGTGATCGTCGTGATCCTGTACGGCGAGCGTGGCGCCGGATCACTACTGATTCTGAGTCAGGTGATTCTGAGCCTGCAGTTGCCCTTCGCGGTGTTTCCGCTGGTCAGCTTCACCGGGAATCGGCGCAAGATGGGGGCCTTCGTCGCGCCGGTATGGATGCGGGTGCTGGCGTGGACCGTCGCGGTTATCATTGCGGCCCTCAACGTGTGGCTGCTGTACCAAACCTTCGCCGGGTAACGTTCCGCCATGTATCGACGCATTCTCGTCGCGGTTGAGAACTCACCGGCCGATCGCACCATCCTCGATCACGTGCGTCAGCTCGCGGGCCTGACCGGTGCCGAGGTGCTGCTCGTCCACGTCGCCGACGGCTGGGCGGCGCGGCACTTCAACGACCTGCAGCTGCGCGAGTCCGAGGAGATCCGCGCCGACCGGGCCTATCTCCAGGAACTCGTTGCCACGCTGCCCGGGCTGAAGGTGTCCACCGAGCTGGCGATGGGCGATCCGGCCAACGAGCTGATTCGTCTGGTCGAGGAGCGCCAGGCCGATCTGTTGGCCATGTCCACGCACGGCCACCGCTTCCTCAACGACCTGATTCGCGGCACCACGGTGAGCAAGGTGCGGCACCTGGTGAAGGTGCCGGTGCTGCTGTTAAGAGCACAGTAGGGCGGGTAGGGCCGCGCTTCGCGCGGTGGGGCGGGTAGGGCGGGTAAGTCTGTTCACCGCCGCTCGGATGGACACGGAGCGGCACCGCTTCAGCAGACGCCCAGTCCCACCTGTCCCACCTGTCCTACCACTCCCACCTGCCCTACTTGCCCTACCGCTCCAGCCAGGGTTCTACCGCACGGAGCAGAAAGTCGAGCACATCCTCTTCAGTCACGTCCGAAGGAAACGCACCGGGCTTGATCGGCGCCGCGTCGTCGATCGTGCGCGAGCCGCGGGTCACGCGCACGCGGCCCATCACTTGCGGTTCGTCGCCAGACGTGTCCAGGGCAAACTCCACGAAGTCGTCGCGGCCCCGGTCGGCCGACAAACGGAGGCCCCCGCCCGGCGTGCCCACCGTGAAAGCCAGGCCCTCGACCTTCAGGGCATTGGCCATCTGCCTGGTGACCGGGGCGGCCACGGTCTCGAGAAACACGGTGAAGGCCTTGTCTGCCTCGGCCGTGCGCTGGCGGCGCAGCTGTGCGCGCCCGCGGGCCGTTTCCATCGCGATCTTGAGACGCCTGCTGACGTGTGAAACTTCCACCGTGCCTCCAGCCCCCATTCTAGTAGGCGGACGGTTCGCAACTCTTCCGGGCCCTCCGACGTCAGAGCACGTAGCGGCGGGGATAATGATCCCGCCCCCAGTCGTTTCGTCTGGTAGATGGAGATCGCCATGGTTCGCACCCACCTCGGGCTCGCGTTCGCGGGACTGCTCGCCGCCTCCCCCTTGCACGCCCAGGCTCCGGCCACTCCGGTTCCGTCCGAGCCCGTGGTCGTCACGAGCGGAGAGGGAACGGTGCAGGCGGCGCCCGATCGCGCCTGGATCACGGTGAGCGCCGAGTCACGGGCGGTCAGCCCGCTCGAGGCGCAGCGCCGCAACGTGGAGCTGATGCGCCCGGTGCGCGAAGCGCTCCGTGGGGCGGGGATGCCCGAGGACGCGATTCGTACCGTCGGCTACGACCTCCAGCAGGAGTTCGACTTCGTAAACGGCAAACGTATCTCCAAGGGCTACCTGGCCCGGAATGCCATCGAAGTCCGGGTCGACGACGTGACGCGCGTCGGCGAGCTGCTCGAGACCGTGGTCAAGCAGGGCGCGACGTCGGTGAGCGGCCTTCGCTTCGACCTGAAAGATCAGGCCAAGCTGGAGCGAGAGGCGGTGCGGGCCGCGGTCGCGAATGCCCGCCTCAAGGCCGAAGCCGCCGCCGCCGGCGCGGGACGAACGCTCGACCGCCTGGTACGAATCGAGGAAGCTGGGGGTCAGAATGAGCCGCCGCGTCCCATGTATCGAACCGTGCAGCTCAACGCGGCCGTGGCCGCCGACGCCGCCCCGCCCGTGTCGGCCGGTCAGATCGAAGTCCGGTCGCAAGTGACGGTGACCTTCAGCCTGAAATAGGATCGCAGCGAGTCTCCACCGTGCCGACCACCGACTACACTCGTGCCCGCCGGCATCTCGCCCGGCGCGACCCGGTGCTGCGCGATCTGATGCGCGTCCACGGCAAGTGCGGCCTCGCGGCGGCGCAGAACGCGGAGCCGTTCAGCGCGCTGCTCAAGGCCATCGTCTCGCAGCAGCTCTCCACGAAAGCGGCGCGGACCATCTACCTGCGGCTCGTGGCGCTCTTCGACGGTGCGCCTACGCCGCAGGGGCTCGCCCGCCTCGGCGACGACCAGCTCCGCGGCGTCGGGTTGAGCGGCCAGAAGCTGCGCTACATGCGTGACCTCGGCACGAGGGTGCAGGACGGGTCGCTGCCGCTGCACGCGCTCGACGCGATGAGCGACGACGAGGTAATCGTCGTGCTGACGCAAGTCAAGGGCATCGGCCGCTGGACGGCGGAGATGTTCCTGATGTTCCGGCTGCACCGGCCCGACGTGCTGCCGGTGGGAGATCTGGGCATCGTGAAGGCCGTGCAGAAGGCGTACGGATTGCGCAAGACGCCGACGCCCGACCGTCTGTCGAAGATCGGCGACGCCTGGCGTCCGTATCGCTCGGTCGCGTGCTGGTACCTCTGGAGGAGCTTGAACAACACGCCTGCGGCCGACTGACCGCGGTGCATTTCCACAACCACCATGCCTACATCCCGCATCCGCTACTCGTTTTCGATCGCGCTGATCGTTGTCGCCGGCCTCGCGCTTACCACCGCCCAGCCGAGCACTCAGGCGCGGCGACCTGACGTCCCGCAGCTGACCTTCGAGAAGGTCACGTTGCCGAACGGCCTGGAAGTGATCTACAGCACGAAACGCGGGCTGCCGATGGTGGCCGTCAACCTCTGGTATCACGTGGGGCCGGCACACGAGGCCGCCGGCCGCACCGGGTTCGCACACCTCTTCGAGCACATGATGTTCCAGAGCTCGAAGCACGTGCCCGAGGACTCGCACTTCAAGCTGCTCGAGGCCGCCGGCGCGAGCGACATCAACGGCACGACCGGCAACGACCGCACCAATTACTTCGAGACGGTGCCGTCGAATCAGCTCGAGCTCGCCCTCTGGCTCGAATCGGACCGCATGGGCTACCTGCTCGACAAGGTGGATCAGGCGTCGCTTTCCAACCAGCAGGACGTCGTGCGCAACGAGCGCCGTCAGAGTGTCGAGAACCAGCCCTATGGGATGGCTGACGAAGCCGCGGTGCAGCTGCTGCTGCCCAAGACCCATCCCTACTACGGCAATGTGATCGGCTCGCACGAAGACATCCAGGCGGCGAAGCTCGACGACGTGCGCGGGTTCTTCCGCCAGTACTACGCGCCGAACAACGCCACCCTCGCGATCGTCGGTGACTTCGACACGGCTCAGGCCAAGGCGCTGGTGACCAAGTATTTCGGCACGTTGAAGCGCGGTCCGGCCGTGCCGCCGGTTTCGGTCACGACGCCGACGCTCACGACCGAGCGCCGCCAGGTCATTCAGGCTCGCGTGGCGTTGCCGCGCGTCACGATGTCGTGGCTCACGCCGCCCATCTTCAAGCCGGGCGACGCCGATGCCGACATCGCGGCGCAGATCCTGGGCGGCGGCCGCTCGAGCCGCCTGTACAAGAAACTGGTCTACGAGAAGCAGATCGCGCAGAACGTCAGCGCCTCGCAGCAATCGGCCATGCTCGTCTCGGTGTTCGAAATCCAGGCGACCGCCCGTCCCGGACACACCGCCGAGGAGCTCGAGAAGGCGATCGATGAGGAGTTGGCGGCGTTCCGCAACGCCCCGCCGACCGCGGAGGAACTCGAGCGCGCACGCAACACGATCGAGACCGACATCATCGGCGGCCTGGAGAGGCTGGGCGGCTTCGGCGGCATCGCCGATCGGCTGAACAGCTACAACCACTTCCTGAAGGATCCGGGGTATCTCGCGCAGGACATCGCGCGGTATCGCGCGGTCTCCGGCGCTTCGGTGCTGGCCTTCGCCAAGGCACAGCTCATGCCCACTGCTCGTGGCATCGTGCACGCGGTGCCCGGCACCCCGGCGCCGCTGTCGCAGCTCCCGTCGTCGACGGCGGCGGCCGGGGCGAAGGACGCCGGCGGCCAGTCGATCAACGCGGACGAGCCGTGGCGCAACCAGCAGCCCAAGCCGGGACCGGCGCGTCCGCTGCAGCTGGCCACGCCCACGACGGCCACCCTGCCGAACGGCTTGACGTTGATCCTGAGCGAGAAGCACGAGGTGCCGATCGTCGCCGCCAATCTGGTGTTTCGCGGCGGCAGCGACTCGAATCCCGCCGACAAGCCCGGGCTCGCGAACTTCGCCTCCGCGATGCTTGACGAAGGCACGGCCACCCGCAACGCGCTGGGGATTGCCGACGAGCTCGCCAGGCTCGGCGCCTCGCTCGGTACGGGCAGCTCAATGGACTCGATGACCGTGTCGGCGCGGTCGCTCGCCAAGAACTTCCCGGCGACGCTGGATCTGCTGGCGGATGTGTCGCTGCGTCCGTCCTTCCCGGCTGACGAGATCGAGCGCCAGCGCGCGCAGAGGCTCGGACAGCTCGTGCAGCAGCGCGACAACGCGGCGGCCCTCGTTGGCACCATCGCCATGCAGGCGGTGTACGGCACGCGCCATCCGTATGGCTTTGCCGAGATCGGCACCGAGGCGTCGGTGAAGGCGATGACGCGCGGCGACATGCAGGCGTTCTGGAAGGAACGGTTCGTGCCGAACAACGCCGCCCTCGTGGTTGCCGGCGACATCACCATGCCCGAGTTGCGGGCGCTCGCTGACAAGGCGTTCGGAGTGTGGGAGCGTGGGTCGCCCACTCGGGCGCAACTCGGCGCGCCGACGACGACCGCCGCGCGCGTCGTCATCGTCGACAAACCGGGCAGTCCTCAGACGCAGCTCCGGGTCGCCGCGGTGGGGGCGGAGCGCTCGTCGCCCGACTTCCGGCCGCTGCAGGTGATGAACACGGTCCTGGGCGGCTCGTTTTCGAGCCGCATCAACATGAACCTGCGCGAGGCGCACGGTTACACCTACGGGGCGCAGTCGCAATTCACGTTCCGTCGTGCGCCTGGGCCGTTTCAGGTTGCCGCTGGTATTCGCACCGATGTCACCGCACCGGCCGTCGCCGAGGTGTTCAAGGAAGTCCTCAGCATGGCGCAAAAGCCGATGACCGCCGACGAGCTGCAACGCGCGAAGGACTCGATGGCCTACTCTCTTCCGGGCGCGTTCGAGTCGAGCGCCAATGCCGTGAACAATTTCTCGAACGTGTTCACCTACGACCTAGGGCTCGACTATTACTCGCGTTACGCAGCGCAGGTGAATGCCGTCACCGTGGAGCAGACCGCGGCGGTGGCCAAGAAGTATCTCGTCTCGGACAACATGGTGGTGATAGCGGTGGGCGACCGCTCCAAAATCGAGGTCCCCCTGCGTGAGCTGGGTCTGGGTCCCCTCGAAGTCTGGGACGCGGACGGCAAGCCGGTGAACTAGGACAGACGTGGGGGCCGGCTTGAGCCGGCCCGCATGGGCCGCCTAAAGGCGGCCACTACGAGACCTGTGATAATCTCGGACTGGAACAGTCGGATATGGCCGTCGTCACCCCAGGGCAGTCCCCGAGCGTCTCGTCGGTCATCGATCTGATCGGGAACACCCCGCTCATCCGGCTGTCGAGCTTCGAGGCGGGCCTCCGCAACGTCGAGCTGTACGTGAAAGCCGAGTGGCGCAATCCGGGCGGGTCGGTGAAGGACCGTGCCGCGGCCAGAATGATTGCCGACGGCGAGCGTTCCGGCGCCCTCACGCGCGACAAGATCCTGCTCGACGCGACATCGGGTAACACCGGCATCGCCTACGCGATGATCGGGGCCGCCCGCGGCTACCGCGTCCGGCTGTGCGTGCCCGAGAACGTGACGCCCGAGCGGAAGCGGATTCTCAAAGCGTTTGGCGCCGAAGTGGTGTTCACCGATCCGATGGAAGGCTCCGACGGCGCCATCATCCGGGCGAAGAAGATGTACGCGGACGATCCGGACCGGTATTTCTATCCGGACCAGTACAACAATCCCGGCAACTGGCGCGCCCACTACGACACGACGGCCCCGGAAATCCTCGAGCAGACGCAGGGGCGGATCACGCACTTCGTCGCGGGCCTCGGGACGAGCGGCACGTTCATGGGCGCCGGCCGGCGTTTTCGCGAGGTGAAGCCGTCGATCCGGCTCACGTCGGTGCAACCGGATTCGCCGCTCCATGGGCTGGAGGGCCTGAAGCACATGGCGACGGCCATCGTGCCGGGCATCTACGACCCAGCGCTCGCCGACGAAGACCTCGGCGTGAGCACCGAAGAGGCGTTCGACTACACGCGGCGGCTGGCGAAGGAAGGGTTGTTCGTGGGGATTTCGAGCGGGGCAAACCTGGCGGGCGCGCTGGACGTCGCGCGCCGGGCGCAGGACGCGGTGGTGGTGGTCATCTTCTGCGACGGCGGCGAGAAGTACCTGTCCGAGCGATTCTGGGACGAGAAGGGCGACGGCACCGCCGCGGGCGGCCCTCGCTGATGGCCCTCATGTTGGAAGCCGGCGTTGCCGACGCGATTCGCGCCCACGGAGTGGAGACCTACCCCAACGAATGCTGTGGGGCGCTGTACGGCCGCGAGGGCGTGGTGACGGCGACGTTCGCGCTACCCAACACCACCGAAGAGGGCCCGCGTCGGCGGTTCCTGGTGCGGCCGCAGGACTACCGCGAGGCCGAGAAGCGCGCCACCGCGATGGGGGCCGACCTTCTGGGCTTCTACCACTCGCACCCGGATCATCCCGCGCGGCCGTCGCAGTACGACCTCGACCACGCGTGGCCGTTCTTCTCGTACGTCATCGTATCCGTGAAAGCCGGAGTGCCCGAGGACATGACTTCGTGGCGCCTTCAGGAAGATCGTTCTGCCTTCGATCAGGAAAACTTGACTCATGCCTAACACGATTCACATCCCGACGCCGCTGCGGCCGTTCACCGACAAGAAGGAATCGGTGGAGGTGTCTGGCGCGACGGTCGGCGAGCTGCTCAAGGATCTGACCACCCGCCACGACGGCTTGAAGAAGCACCTCTACACCGACGAGGGGCGGCTGCGGAACTTCGTCAACGTCTACCTGAACGACGAAGACATCCGCTACCTGCAGAAGGAGCAGACGCCGGTGAAGCCGGGCGACTCGCTGAGCATCGTGCCCTCCGTGGCCGGCGGAGCCGTCTCGCCGAAGCCGCAGGCGAAGGCGGAAGGAGGGCTGTCATGACGACCGCCACAGACGTCGATCTCCCGACGCTCAACGCGGAGGAGATCAAGCGCTACAGCCGCCACCTGATCATGCCGGAGGTCGGGATGGACGGGCAGCGCCGCATCAAGCAGGGGAGCGTCCTCTGCATCGGCGCCGGCGGGCTGGGTTCGCCGGCGGCGATGTACCTCGCGGCGGCCGGCGTGGGCCGCATCGGGATCGTGGATTTCGACGTGGTGGACTACAGCAACCTGCAGCGGCAGTTGCTGCACACGACCAACGACGTCGGCCGCACCAAGCTCGAATCGGCGAAAAACAAGCTCAACGCGCTCAACCCGCACGTGCAGGTCGAGACCTTCGAAGAGGCGCTCTCGTCGGACAACGCGATGCGCCTGTTCAAGGGTTACGACGTCATCCTCGACGGCACGGACAACTTCCCGACGCGGTATCTCGTGAACGATGCCTGCGTGCTGATGGGGATTCCGAACGCTTACGGCAGCATCTTCCGCTTCGAGGGCCAGGCGTCGGTGTTCGCCACGAAGGACGGTCCGTGCTACCGCTGCCTGTATCCCGAGCCGCCCCCTCCTGGTCTCGTGCCGAGCTGCGCCGAGGGCGGCGTGCTGGGCGTGCTGCCGGGCGTCATCGGCGTCATTCAGGCCACCGAGAGCATCAAGCTGCTCACCGGCATCGGCCAGCCGCTCATCGGGCGCTTCCTGATCTACGACGCGCTCAACATGAAATTCCGCGAGCTGAAGCTGCGGAAGGATCTGGACTGCCCGGTGTGCGGTACGCATCCGACCGTGACCAAGCTCATCGACTACGACCAGTTCTGTGGCATCGCCCCGGCGCAGGACCACTCGGCAGGAGCGACCGTGAACGCAACTGAGATCACCCCGGTCGAGCTGAAGAAGAAGCTCGACGCCGGCGAGACGCCGTTCATTCTCGACGTGCGCGAGCCCAACGAGTACCAGATCAACAAGATCGCGGGCTCGACGCTCATCCCGCTCGGCGAGCTGCCGCGTCGCTACCAGGAGCTCCCGCGCGACCGCCAGATCGTGACGCAGTGCAAAATGGGCGGCCGCAGCGCCAAGGCGCAGGACTTCCTCAAAACGGTTGGCTTTGCCGACGTTCTGAATCTCAAGGGTGGGATTCTCGAATGGATCGACAAGGTCGACCCGTCGCAGCCCAAATACTGACGCTGGCTGGGCTGCGACTCGAGCGCCTCAGGGCTCATGGCTTAAGGCTTAAGGCCTTGTTCAAGTGTTATTTACGAGGCCCTAAGCCCTGAGCCCTAAGCCTCCAGGCGGAAAGGCGACCATATTGACCGCCTTTCCGCGAGCCAGTAGAATTACGACTGTAAGAGTCGGACTTAAGAAAATTCCCCATGCTGAGGCTCTCTAAGAAGGCCGACTACGCGCTGATCGCGATGAAGCACCTGGCCCTGAACCAGGGCGGGGCGCCGTCGGTGAGCGCGCGCGAGATTGCCGAGCAGTACGACATCCCGATCGAGCTGATGGCCAAGGTGCTGCAACGGCTGGTTCGGAGCGGGCTGCTGGTGTCGACGCAGGGCACGCGCGGGGGCTACACCCTGCGGCGGCCGTCGGCGTCGATCAGCGTGGCCGACGTGATTCAAGCGATCGATGGGCCGTTTACCGTGACCGCCTGCTCGACGGAGAACAACGGCTGCGAGCAGTACAGCAAGTGCAGCGTCCGCGATCCGCTGTGGCAGATCCGCGAGCGCATTGCCGCGGCGCTCGGCACCGTGTCGGTGGCCGAACTCGCCGCGGATCCAATCAAGGGCGACGGCCTGCGGGCCGACGCCGAAACCGTTGCCGCGCCCGTCGCCATCATGCGGCGGGCCAACGCCTGAACCAGGCGGAGTATCGACGATGAAGCTGCCGATCTACATGGACTACCACGCCACCACGCCGGTCGACCCGCGCGTCGTGGATGCGATGCTGCCGTACTTCACGCAGCACTTCGGCAATCCCGCCAGCCGCAATCACTCGTTCGGCTGGGAGGCGGAGGAAGCGGTGGAGACCGCGCGCAAGCAGGTGGCCGACCTGATTGGCGCCAACGTCAAGGAAATCATCTTCACGAGCGGCGCCACCGAGGCCAACAACCTCGCGATCAAGGGCGCGGCCGAGATGTATCGCGAGAAGGGCAACCACATCATCACGTGCGTCACCGAGCACAAGGCGGTGATCGACACGTGCAAGAAGCTCGAGAAGCAGGGCCTGCGCGTCACCTACCTGCCGGTGCAGAAGGACGGCCGCATCAGCCTCGACGAGCTGAAGGCCGCGATCAGCGACAAGACCATCCTCATCACCATCATGACCGCCAACAACGAGATTGGCGTGCTGCAACCGATTGCCGAAATCGGCGCGATCGCGAAGGAGAAAGGCATCCTGTTCCACACCGACGCGGTGCAGGCGGCGGGTAAGGTGCCGTTTGACGTCACCCAGAACAAGGTCGACCTGGCGTCGCTGAGTGCGCACAAGCTGTATGGCCCGAAGGGCGTCGGCGCGCTCTACGTGCGGCGCCGCAATCCCCGCGTGCTGCTCGCCGAGCAGATCAGCGGCGGTGGCCACGAACGCGGCATGCGGTCGGGCACGCTCAACGTGCCGGGCATCGTCGGTCTGGGCGCGGCGGCGGCGCTGGCCAAGGCAGAGATGGCGACCGAGAGCCTGCGCCTGAGCACGATGCGGGATCGTCTGAACAAGAAACTCCACGACAACCTCGACGAGATCTACATCAACGGGTCGACGGAGCACCGGTTGCCGCACAACCTGAACATCAGCTTCGCCTACGTGGAGGGCGAGTCGCTGCTGATGGGCATCAACGAAGTGGCCGTGTCGTCGGGATCGGCGTGCACGTCGGCTAGCCTCGAGCCGTCTTATGTGCTGAAGGCACTCGGCGCGGGCGACGACCTGGCACACTCATCGATCCGGTTCGGCCTCGGCCGCTGGACGACGGACGAAGAGGTCGATTACGTGGTCGAGAAGTTGACGACTGTCGTGCGGCGCCTGCGCGAGATGTCGCCGCTCTACGAGATGGTCAAGGAAGGCGTGGACCTATCGAAGATGCAATGGGTCACGCACTGATTCTTGAGAGGCTCCCGGCTTCGGGCTCCCGGCTTCCGGAAGAGCGCTTGAAGGATGTGGATGTAGAGGGCGGTCTTTAGACCGCCCTGCGAGGAGAATTCGTTATGGCGTATTCAGACAAGGTCATCGATCACTACGAGAATCCGCGCAACGTCGGCTCGCTGCCGAAAGACGACGCGAACGTGGGCACGGGGCTCGTGGGCGCGCCGGAATGCGGCGACGTGATGAAGTTGCAGGTCAAGGTCAACCCCGACACCGGCATCATCGACGACGCCAAGTTCAAGACGTTCGGCTGCGGATCGGCGATTGCCAGCTCGAGCCTCGCCACCGAGTGGCTCAAGGGCAAGACGGTCGATCAGGCACTGGCGATCAAGAACACCGACATCGTCGCCGAGCTGGCGCTGCCGCCGGTGAAGATCCACTGCTCGGTGCTCGCCGAGGACGCCATCAAGGCGGCGATTGCCGACTACAAGAAGAAGCAGGACGAGAAGCCGGGAACGGCGCACCCGGTCGCACAACCGACCGCGTGACCGCGCTCCGGAGCACGTAGAGAACCGATGATCGAGATTACCGACGTCGCTGCGAAGAAGATCCAGGCGCTGATGGCCAAGCAGGGCATCAGCGAAGGCGGTCTTCGTGTCGGCGTCAAGGGCGGCGGCTGCTCGGGCCTCAGCTACACGTTCGCGTGGGAGAGGGAGGCGCGCCTCGGCGACGAGGTGTTCGAGGGCTACGGCGCCAAGCTGTTCGTGGACAAGAAGAGCTACCTGTTCCTCAACGGTACGACGCTCGACTACGACACCGCCCTGCTGGGCAAAGGCTTCGTGTTCAACAACCCCAACGCGAAGCAGTCGTGCGGGTGCGGTAGTTCGTTCGGCGCGTAGTCCGAGGGGACGGACGCGCCGCCGCCGTTTCACCGAGCCAATGACACCGGAGCCGCTGACCGTCCGTTCTCTCACACCGCCGGAGTGCCGCAACTGCAGCGCCAGCGTTCCGGTGGACGAGCACTTCTGCCCGCAGTGCAGCCGGATTCAGTCGCTCGGCCGGCACGGTGACTATTTCGCGTTCCTCGGCGTGCCCCGGCGGCTCGAGCTCGACTCGCAGGAGCTCGATCGGCGCTTCCGCGATCTGAGCCGCCAGTTCCATCCCGACTTCTACTACAACGCCACGCCGGCCGAACGTCTCGCCAGCCTCGAGCGTTCGTCGTATCTCAACGACGCCTATCGCGCGCTGAAGCAGCCGGTCTCGCGCATCGAGCACCTGCTGTCGATCGAGGGGCTCCCGCTCAGCAAGGCGGACGAGGGCAGCGCCAAGGTGCCGCCGAGCCTGCTCGAAGAGGTCTTCGCGCTGAACGAGGAGCTCGACGAGATCCGCGACGCCCGGCACGCTGGCGCGGATCCATCGGCTCTGGCGTCGCGACTCGCGGCCGCGCGCCAGCCCATCGAAGCGAAGCGCGACCAGCACGAACGCGCCCTGGCCGAAGCCAGCGCTCGGTGGGACAGCCAGGCATCGGCCGGCGCGCCCGAGCAGCGCGCGACCCTCGAGACACTGCGCCAGCTGCTGCTCGAGCGTAACTACATCACCAACCTGCTCGCCACGATCGAGCGGGAGACCGAGGCTCATGGGTAAGGTCGTCGGCATCGATCTCGGCACGACCAACAGCCTCGTCGCCTACGTGCGCGACCGTGTGCCGGTCGTGATCCGCGACGCCACGGGCGACGCGCTCGTGCCGTCGGTCGTGTCGATGGACGCCGCGGGAACCGTTTTCGTCGGTCGCGAAGCGCAGCGGCGTCTTTTCACCGACCCGTCCCGCAGCGTGTACTCGGTGAAGCGGTTCATGGGGCGCGGCATCGACGACGTGCGCGACGAGGCGCACCTGCTGCCATTCCGGGTCGGCGGGGAAGCGGGCGGCGTCGTGCGGATCGGGGTCGGCGACCAGGAGTTCACGCCGCCGGAAATCTCCGCCTTCGTCCTGCGCGAGCTGAAGGGCCGCGCCGAAGAGCACTTCCGTGAGCAAGGCGAGTTCGACTTCGAGGTGGACCGCGCCGTCGTCACCGTGCCGGCCTACTTCAACGACGCGCAGCGCACCGCAACGCGCGACGCAGGTCGTCTGGCCGGCCTCGAGGTGCTGCGCATCATCAACGAGCCCACGGCCGCATCATTAGCCTACGGACTCGATGAGAAGAACCGCGGCACGATTGCTGTCTACGACCTCGGCGGTGGAACCTTCGACATCTCGATTCTCAAGGTCGAGGACGGCGTGTTCCAGGTGCTGTCGACCAACGGCGACACTCACCTCGGTGGCGACGACATCGATCGCCTGCTGACCGAGTTGGTGATTTCCGAACTTGGTACGGCCGGACACGGGCTGCCCGCCGTCGTCGTGCAGGCCATTCGCAAGGCGGCCATTCAGGCGAAGATCGATCTCTCGACTGCCAACGAAGCCGACATCCTCGTGGACCGATCGCCGACGCTGCCCGACGGCTTCACGCGCCGCATCACCCGGGCCGAGTTCGAGACGCTGATCCGGCCGCTCGTGGATCGGACCTTGGTGCCCGTCCGCCAGGCGCTCGAGGACGCCGGGCTCGAGCCGCGCGAGGTGGACGAGGTGGTGCTCGTCGGTGGATCGACACGCGTGCCGCTGGTGCGCCGGCTCGTCGAAGAGCTCTTCGGCCGCACGCCGCACAGCGACCTGAACCCCGACGAAGTGGTGGCGGTCGGCGCCGCCGTGCAGGCCGACATCCTCATCAGCGGCCGGCGCGAGATGCTGCTCCTCGACGTGACACCGCTGTCGCTCGGCATCGAGACGATTGGCGGCGTGACGTCGAAGATCATCCTGCGCAACTCCACGATTCCGGCCAGTGGCCGCGAGATGTACTCGACCTCGGTGGACGGACAGACCGCGGTGGACATCCACGTGCTGCAAGGCGAGCGCGAACTGGCCGCCGACTGTCGCTCGCTGGCGCGGTTCCGTCTCCGGGGCATCCCGCCGATGCCGGCGGGGTTGCCGCGCATCGAGGTGCGTTTCCAGATCGACGCCAACGGCATCCTCAGCGTCAGCGCCAAGGAGCTGCGCACTGACGTCGAGCAGGCGATCGACGTGAAGCCGTCGTACGGCCTCACCGACGCCGAAGTGGAGCGAATGCTCATCGACTCGTTCGAGCACGCCGAAGCCGATTTCGAGGCCCGGTTGCTCATCGAGGCGCGCAACGAGGCGGAAAGCGTGATGCTGGCCACCGAGAAGTCGCTGCGCCGGCCCGACTTCGCGCAGCTGGCCGGCGGCGAGATCGCGCCGGCGGAAATCGCAGCGATCGAGAGAGCTCTCGCGGCCCTGAAGAGCGCGATGACGGGCAGCGACCGCGAGCGGATTCACGGCCGGACACACGAGTTGAACGACGTCACGAAGCACCTGGCGGAAGTGATGATGAACCGCAGCGTCCGCGAGGCTCTGGCCGGCAAGAGCGTCGACGACGTGTAAGGACAGCCAAAGACGATGCCCAAAGTCACTTTCATCAAGGACGGCAAGGAAACGACCGTCGAGTTCGAGTCCGGCAAGCTGCCGTTCGATGGTCACGGCCTGCCCGAGTCGTTTCTCGACCTCTCCATGAACAAGGGCATCGGGCTCGAGCATGCCTGCGGCGGAAGCTGCGCGTGCACCACCTGCCACCTCATCGTGCGCAAGGGGATGGAAAACCTGAGCGAGATGTCGGACGCCGAAGCCGACCGGCTCGACACGGCGTGGGACCTCACGACGACGTCGCGCCTGGGCTGTCAGGCAGTCGTCAAGGGCGATGTGACGGTGGAGTTTCCGATGTACACCCGCAACTACGTCCAGGAAGGCGGCGGCATTCAGCTGGGCAAGTCCGACCAGAAGGATGAGCAGAAAGCGGAAGCCCGCCCATGACCTGGACCGACGCCGAGGACATCGGAATCGCACTGTTCGAGCAGTTTCCCGCCGTCGATCCGTTGACGGTGCGGTTCACCGATCTGCGCGAGAAAGTGCTGGCGCTGGAGGGGTTCGAGGGCGAACCGAAGGCGTCGAACGAGCCCAAGCTCGAGGCGATCCAGATGGCCTGGTACGAAGAATGGAAGGATAATCAGTAGCCGGCGAGGCGCCACCGGGCGGGCGGCCAGAGGTGCCCAACCGGCGTCTGATCTGACATGCGGACGAGACGTCCAGTCTCATCGGCGCTCCTGGTGGTCGGGCTCGCGGCGGGCGTTGCCGCGCAGACCCCGGCTGATCCGGCCCCTGCCCCCGCCCCTGCCCAGCCGACCGTCAACGCCGACCAGTTGGGACTGAACCTGGCCCGCATCCAGCGCGGGCTGCAGCGCTCGGCCGAGCGTCAGGACTACGACGGTCTCAACCTCCGCTTCTACGTCAACGTCTACGCGCCGGCACCGCCGATTCGCCTCTTCACGCCGCTCGACAACCTCCTCTACGGCCCGGCGCCATACGGCGGCCCGACGCATCGCGACATGATGAACGTGATGACGCCGCAGGAATTCAGCGCCCCCGCTGCCGACTTCAGCGGCATCGCGCGCTGGCTGGCGAACAAGGCCAAGAAGTAAGAGGAAGGCTCCCGCCTTCCGGCCTGGAGAGCCTTCGTAGGGGCGGGTCTTTAGACCCGCCCGACAGCCCTAAGCCCTGAGCCTGCAGTACACTGATCCTTCTGTATGAAGATCACCGTCGCCCACAGTCCGGACTCCGACGACGCGTTCATGTTCTACGGCCTGGCCAGCGGCAAAGTGCCGACTTACGGCCTTGAAGTCGATCATCTGCTGGCGGACATCGAGACGCTCAACCGGGCGGCCTTCGAGGGCAAATACGAGGTCAGCGCGGTCTCGTTCAACGCCTACACACACCTCACCGACAAGTACCTGCTGCTGCCGCACGGCTCGAGCATGGGCGACAAATACGGGCCGGTGGTCGTGGCGCGCACGGACGGTCCGTCGACCACGAAGGGCGTGACGATCGCGGTGGCGGGCACGCTCACCACGTCGTTCCTCGCCCTGAAGCTCTACGATCCCGACGCCGAGTACGTCGTGATGCCGTTCGACCAGATTCAGGACGCCGTGAAAGAGGGAAAGGTGGAAGCCGGCCTGCTGATCCACGAAGGCCAGCTCACCTATCAGGACGAGGGGTTGAAGAAGATCGTCGATCTCGGCGAGTGGTGGGCGGATCTGACGCACGGCCTGCCGCTGCCGCTCGGCGGCAACGTCATCCGCCGCGATCTGGGCCCCGCGCTGATCCAGCAGGTGTCCACGATGCTGCACGACAGCATCGCCTACGCCTTGAACCACCGGCAGGAGGCGCTCGACTACGCGCTGCAGTTCGGCCGCGGCCTCGACCGCTCGAAGGCGGACCGCTTCGTCGGCATGTACGTGAACGAGTTGACGCTCGACTACGGCGATCGGGGACGCGCCGCGGTGCAGCGGCTGATGGACGAGGCGTGGAAACACGGCCTCATCCCCAAGCCCATCACCGTCGAGTTCAGCGCTTGATCGACTGACGTTTCATCATCACGACCGCGGCGGCGTTGCGTGAGCCGGCGCGGTGCGCAATCCGGTCAAGCCACCGGCGAAACCGCGGCGGTGATCAGCTGGTGGAGTTGCTGCAGCCCGTCGGTGAGTGCAGCCGGTCCGGGCTGCAGGATGAGCGGCGACTTGATCTCGTGGATGCGGCCGAGCCGCACGGCGGGTACTCGATCCCACCCAGGACGGGAACGGATGCGATCGGCGCGCACCGCCTTGCCGCACCACGAGGCCACGATCAGGTCGGGCTCGCGGCGCGCCACTTCGTCCGGGTCGACGATGCGGTCCTTGGCCAGCTTCGCGTCGCGCAGTTCGGGGAACAACGGAGTGCCCCCGGCAATTTCCACCAGCTCTTCGACCCAGCGGATGCCCGAGATGAGGGGCGTGTCCCATTCTTCGAAGAACACGCGCGGCCTGTGCGCCAGCTGCGCCGCCTGGGCTCGCACGATGTCGAGACCGCGCTCGAGCTCGGTGGCGAGCCTCGCGGCCCGTTCCGCCCGTCCGACCAGCCCGCCGACGATGCGGATCATCTGCAGGATTTCGCCCACGCTGCGCTGGTTGAAGACCATCACCGGATAGCCGCGCTTGACGAGCTCGGCGGCAATGTCGGCCTGGAGGTCGGAGAAGCCGAGGATCAGATCGGGCTCGAGCGCCTCGATCTTGTCGTAGCGGGCGTGGATGAAGGCGGAGATGCGGGGTTTCTGCCGCGCTTCCGGTGGCCGCACGGTGTAGCCGGATACCCCCGCCACACGATCGCCCTCGCCGAGCAGGTATAGGGTCTCGGTCGTTTCCTCGGTCAGGCAGACGATGCGCCGCGGGTAGGGATCCGGAGTCATTCGCGGCCGGGGCCGGCCGTCGGCGTGAAGTCGCGCCAGGCGAACGGTGGCTTCGTGACGGCGATGCCGGTGTCGATCGCGAGCGGTGCCGCGAACATCGGCCCGTCGTACACGCAGGTGTGGAACTCGCCATTCTCGCCGCACGGGTCCACGCCCGGCGGCAGGTCGGCCAGGAGCCGCGGGTCGAATTCACGGCCCGCGAACGACGCGTCGAGGATGCGCGTGTCGACACAGGACAGGCGCGCGCGCAGACCGCCGGCGATCATCTCGTCGGCGAGCTGACGCGTCGGGATCTGCCACAACGGAAAGAGCGGCGTCAGACCGGTGCCGGTCAGATGGGTCTCGCGGTACTGCCGCACGTCTTCGAGGAACAGATCGCCGAAGGCCACGTGCGTGAAGCCGTCACGACACATCTCGTCCACGCAGCGGCGCATCCGGGCCTCGTACTCGTCGTTCGAGCACGGATCGGGAATCGGGACGATGCGAAGCGGCAGGCCGGCGGCCCGCGCCTGCGCCTCGAGCACGTCACGCCGCACCGCATGCATCGCGACGCGCTGCACCGCCTCGTTGATCGTCGTCAACAGCCCGGCGACCGCCCCGGGATTCGTGCGCCGCAGCATGTGGAGCGCCCAGGCACTGTCCTTCCCGGAGCTCCACGACAGCAGGATTCTCACTTGAACGCCTCCGGGTGGAGTGCGCGCGCCATGGCTTCGGCGCCCTCCGCGAGCCGCGGGCCAGCGACCACCACGAAGTCGCCCACGAGCGAGTAGACGCGACGGTTCCGCACGGCGGGGATGGAGGCGAGCTTGTCCCACACCGCCAGTTCGCCGCCCGGATAGTTGCCAGCCGGGGCGGTGGCGTGCAGCTCGAGCACGGCGTCGGGGGCGCGCGTGAGCAGCGTCTCGGTGGACGGCTGCACCGATTCGCGCTGCACGTCATCGAACACGTTGGCGCCGCCTGCCACGCCGAGCATCTCGTGGAGGAAGCCGACGCCGCCAGCGGCATAGACACCCTGGAGCGTGCCCGGCTGACGCCCCATGACGAGCAGCGTCCGTGGCCGGTCGAGCCCCGCGACTCGCGTGCGCACCGTGTCGAGGCCGGTCGTCACTCTGGTGACCACCTCGCGGGCCTGGGCGTCGTGGCCCGTGGCCGCGCCGAGCGCCGTGATCGTGTCGAGCGTCGCCAGAATCGCGCCGTTGGCCCCATGGCGGTAGTTGAAGGTGCGGATGCCCGCCTTCTTGAAGTGCGCGTCCACGTCGGTCTGTGAGCCGTAGACGACCACCAGGTCCGGGCGCAGCGACAGGATGCGCTCGGTGTCCGGATCGAGCAGGGCGCCAACCTTGGGCAGCGCCTCGACCTCGGGCGGAAAGTGGTCGTAGCTGCTCACGCCCACGATCTGCGGACCGGCGCCGATGGCGAAGAGCATCTCGGTGACTGCCGGCACCAGCGAGACGATGCGCCGAGCCTTGTCCGGCGGCGGCGCCGCTTCCCCGCACCCGGCGGCAACGGCCGCGAGCCCCATCAGGACGGCCACGCCCAGGCGGAGCGCGGGCCAAGAGATGCGGTTCCAGGGGACTAGCCTTCGCGCACGAGCAGCCATAGGAAGAACGGCCCTCCGATGATGGCAGTGACGACACCCACCGGCATTTCCACCGGCGCGAGCAAGGTGCGGGCGACGAGATCGCACGCGACGAGAAACGTCGCACCGAAGAGCGCCGACGCCGGCAGCACGATGCGGTGATCGACCCCGACGAGCAGGCGAACGAGGTGCGGTACGACGATGCCGACGAATCCGATCGGCCCGGCCAGTGCGACCGCGGCGCTCGTGGCCAGCGATGCGCTGATGAATGCCCAGCGCTGCGTCGCCGCGACGTCGACGCCGCGCGACGACGCCGAATCAGGGTCCACGCCCATCAGGTTCAGCGATGACGGCAGGACGGCAAAGATCACGGCAGAACCCACGAGCAAGGGGAGAGCACCGAGGATGGGTGCGAAGCCGCCGACGTCGAGGTCGCCCATCAGCCACCGGGTCGCGCGATACACCTCGGCGAAGTCGGCGAGGTACTGCACGAACAGGATGAGCGCCGAGAAAAACGCATTCAGCGTCACGCCGGCGAGCAGCAGCACGGTGGTGGACATGGCCCGCCGCGGTCCGTTGGCGAGCGCGTAGACGATGGCGGCCGCGACGGCCGCACCGGCGAGGCTGGCGGCCGGCACCGGTGACCACGGACCCACGGCGATCGTGCCGCCGAGGATGATCACGAGCATCGCCCCGAGCGAGGCACCGGCCGACACACCCAGCGTGAACGGCGTCGCCAGTGGGTTGCGCAGCAGCGCCTGGAACACGACGCCCGACGACGCCAGCGACGCGCCGACCAGCGCGCCCGCCAGCACCCGCGGCAGCCGGGCAATGAAGAGGATCTGCGCGTCGACGTTCGACGCAAAAGGCAGCGACGGGTCGAGCGCCCGCCGCAGACTGATCGGCGTGCTGCCGACGAGCGGTGCCAGCACGCAGGTGGCGGCCGCGAGCAGGCCGAACACCGACACCGTCCACGCCAGTCGTGCCCGAATCGGCCTTGCTGTCGCGAGGGCGGTGTGCACTCCGGCGTGAGTCGACCCGTCGGTAATCATCCCGCGCGCCGCACTGGCGTGACCGTGAGGTGGCCGGCCTCTGCGTGGAATCGCACGTCCGCGTCCACGTCGTACAGCTGCCGCACGGTGTCGGCGGTCAGGACCTCGTTCGTCGGCCCGTGTCCGAGCAGTCGGCCGTTCCGGATCAGCGCCAGGCTGTCGCACATCGAGGCCGCGAGGTTCAAGTCATGCGTCGCCATGACCATGGTGACGTCGTGTTCGCGGCTCAACCGTCGCAGCAGCGCGGCCACCTCGAGTTGATAGCGGAGGTCGAGCGACGCGGTCGGCTCGTCGAGCAGCAGGAGGTCAGGCTGTTGCGCGAGGGCGCTGGCAATCACCACGCGCTGCCGCTCGCCACCACTCAACGACGTGAACGGGCGGTGCGCCAGGTGGAGCGTCCCGGTCGCCTCGAGCGACTCGTGCGCGATCGCGAGGTCGCCGGGACCTTCGAGTTGCATGGCGCGCAGGTGCGGGTGGCGGCCCATCAGCACGATTTCGAGCGCCGTATAGTCGAAAGCCGGATGGGTGTCCTGCGGCACGACGGCGACGTGGCGCGCGGCCACCCGCCGCGGCAGGTCGGCGAGCACTCGCCCTTCGAGCGTCACCGAGCCGGCCGCCGGGCTGAGGACGCCGGCCATCAGCTTGAGGAGCGTGGTTTTGCCGCAGCCGTTCGGTCCGAGCAGCCCCGTGAACGAGCCCCGCGCAACGGCCAGACTGATGCCCGACACCGCCGGCACGCTGCGGGCGCGGCCGCGGTACGGGTAGGCGTAGGAAAGCTCGTGCGCGACAAGATACGTCGAGGCGGCGAGTGGCATGTCTCCTCCCAGCGTCCTTCGCGCTGGAACAAGGAACAGAACGCCCGAGTGAGAGGTCTCCTGGCTCGCGGAGCGATCGAGCGGTGCGGCCGGTCTTCCCGCGGGGCGCGGCATGATGCCCGCGTGCGCGCAGTGACGAAGGAGGGCCGAACCTCTCCGCTTACAGTGGCGGGACCGCGTGGGCTTTCTACCCACTTCCCTGTTCACCCGGCGGTATTGGTTGCAGCCCGGAGTATACCCCGGCGGCCCGGCCCGGCCGCCCGCCCGCAAGCGGGCAATCAAACACCGGACGCGATAAAATCGAGGTTCCGTGCAGGCACGACTCCGCGCGGCCGGACTGGCCGACATCGACGAGAAACTCCAGAGTGCCGAGCGCCTTACGCTCGAGGATGGCGTGCGCCTGTTCGACACGCCGGACTTGCTGGCCGTGGGCTACCTGGCCAACCGCGAGCGCGAGAAGCGTCACGGCGCGCGTACCTACTTCAATTACAACCTGCGGCTCGAGCCGACCAACGTGTGCGAGGCCACGTGCCTCTTCTGCTCGTTCTCACGGTTGCAGGAGGGCATGCCCGAAGCCTACACGATGTCGCTCGAGCAGGCCTGGGACAAGCTGCGGCAACGTGCGAACCAGCCGCTCACCGAAGTGCACGTCGTCAACGGCCTCAATCCGCATCTGCCGTTCAGCTACTACACGGAGCTGCTGCGCGGGTTCAAGCGTATCCGCCCGTCGATCCATCTGAAGTGCTTCACCGCGGTCGAGATCGCGTATTTCTCCGGGCTCTACGGCATGACCGACGAGCAGGTCCTGCGCGAGCTGCAGGAGGCTGGTCTCGACTCGCTGCCCGGCGGCGGTGCCGAGATCTTCGCCGAGCGCGTGCGCCGGAAAATCTGCCACGACAAGGCCGACGCCGATCGCTATCTGTCGATCCACCGCACCGCGCATCGCCTGGGCCTGCGCACCAACGTCACGATGCTGTACGGCCACATCGAGACGATGGAGGAGCGCGTCGATCACATGCTGCGGGCCCGCGCGCTGCAGGACGAGACCGGCGGCTTCCAGGCGTTCATCCCGCTGGCGTTCCATCCCGACAACAATCAGATGCGCAAGCTCCCGGCGCCGACCGGCACGGATACGCTGCGCGTCCACGCGGTGTCGCGGTTGATGTGCGACAACATCCCGCACATCAAAGCGTTCTGGATTGCGACCGGGCTCGAGCTGGCACAGACAGCGTTGTGGTTTGGTGTGGACGACCTGGACGGGACCGTCCAGGAAGAGAAGATCTACCACATGGCCGGATCGCCCACGCCCGAGGGCATGACCACCGCCGGCCTGACCCGGCTGGTGCGCGCCGCGGGCCGCGAGCCCTACGAGCGCGACACCCTCTACAACATCGTGAACGTGCCCCCGGCCGAGTCGCCGGAGGCCGCGGCTCAGGCGGTTTAGCCGGCCTCGCGCCTGCCGGTTTACAACGCGGTATAATTCTCCCAGTCCAAATCCTCCAGGCGAGAGCCGCCGAGGGTTTGGGCTTTTTCATATCCGGAGATTGCGAAAAGTTTCACAAGGTAACAAGCGCGAGCCCCGGTAGAAAAGGACACGACCGCGATGCCGTCCATCATTCCGCTGCTCACCGAATACGAGAAGGAGCACCTCTCCGAGCGTCAGGCGCTACCCGAGAAGTATCTCGGTCTGTCCGATGCCGAGATGGAGGCGCGCATCGCCGCGGCGCGCGCGACGCTCGGCAGCCGTCTGGTGATTCTCGGCCATCACTATCAGCGCGACGAGGTGATCAGGTTCGCCGACTACACCGGCGACTCGTTCCGCCTGGCGCGGCAGATCCCCAGCCGTCCGGAGGCCGACTACATCGTGTTCTGCGGCGTGCACTTCATGGCCGAGAGCGCGGATGTCCTGTGTGCACCGCACCAGCAGGTGATCCTGCCCGACCTCGCGGCCGGCTGCTCGATGGCCGACATGGCCGAGCCGGGCCAGCTCGAGACCGTGTGGGAGGAGCTCACGCAGATGGGCATCACCGGGGTCGTGCCGGTGACGTACATCAACTCGGCGGCGTCGATCAAGGCGTTCGTGGGCGAGCATGGCGGCACGGTGTGCACGTCGTCGAATGCGGCGGCCACGCTGAAGTGGGCCTTCAGTCGCGGCGAGCGCGTGTTGTTCCTGCCCGATCAGCACCTCGGGCGCAACACCGCCTACAAGATGGGCATCCCGCTCGACGAGATGCAGGTGTGGGACCCGAACGAGATCTTCGGCGGGCTCACGCCCGAGCAGGCACAGGGCGCGAAGATGCTGCTCTGGAAGGGTCACTGCTCGGTGCACACGCGCTTCACGGCGAAGCAGATCGAAGGCGTGCGCAAGCAGAATCCCGGCATCCGCGTCATCGTGCACCCCGAGGTGCCGTGGGACGTGGTGCAAGCGGCCGACGACAGCGGAAGCACCGAGTACATCATCAAGACCGTCTCCAACAGCCCGAAGGGTTCGGTGTGGGCCGTCGGTACCGAGGTGCACCTGGTGAACCGGCTCGCGCACGAGATGGCTCCCGATCGGACGGTGATCTCGCTCGATCAGTTCGGCTGCCTGTGCTCGACGATGTTCCGCGTCTCGCCGAACCACCTGCTGTGGATCCTCGAAGAGCTGGTCGAGGGCCGCGTGCCCAACCGTGTCGAGGTGCCGGAGGAGCAAAAGCACTGGAACAAGGTGGCGCTCGACCGAATGCTGTCGATCGTCTAGGGCGGGTAGGGCAGGTAGGGCGGGTAGGTCAGAACCCTCGCTGAGATAGCGAGAAGCTTTTACCCGCCTGACCGCGCGCGAAGCGCGCGGCCCCACACGCCTTACACGCCTTTGTGCACTACGATGGGTGGGTTGCGCGGATCCACGAGGGTCCGCACCATGCGGCGGCCGGGCTTACTGGCTCCGGCGCCAGGAGGACCCATGGCTCACGAACTTCCGAAGCTCCCGTACGCCTTCGACGCGCTCGAGCCGCACATCGACGCGCAGACGATGCAGATTCACCACGGGAAGCACCACCAGACCTACGTCACCAACCTGAACAACGCGCTCGCGAACCATCCCGATTTGCAGGGCAAGACCGTCGAGGAGCTGTGCAAGACCCTGAGCAGCCTGCCGCAAGACATCCAGACGGCGGTGCGCAACAACGGCGGCGGGCACTGGAACCACAGCATGTTCTGGACCTGGATGGCCCCGAACGCCGGCGGCGCGCCCACCGGCAAGATCGCCGATGCCATCAACGGATCGTTCGGCGGCTTCGACGCGTTCAAGGAACAGTGGGGCAAGGCCGGCGCGGGACGCTTCGGCAGCGGTTGGGTATGGCTGCTCAAGGACGGAAGCAAGCTGTCGATCACGAGCACGCCCAACCAGGACAACCCCCTGATGGAAGGCAAGACCGCCCTGCTGGGGCTCGACGTCTGGGAACACGCCTATTACCTGAAGTATCAGAACCGCCGGCCCGACTACATTGGGGCGTGGTGGAGTGTCGTGAACTGGGCCGAAGTGAACAAGGCTTTGTAAGCCGATACGCTCTTTGAGGTGCGGGTGGCCGGCCCATCCCTAAAGATGGGCTGGCGTGCCCTATAATTGCCCGCTGATGCAGCCCACCAACGTCGGGGATCCGAACTACTTCCACAAGGTCGTCGATTGCCAGTGGGCATGTCCGGCCCACACCAACGTTCCCCAATACATCAGGCTGATCGCGCAGGGGAAGTTCACCGAGGCCTACATGGTGAACCGCGAGTCCAACGTGTTCCCGGGCATCCTCGGGCGCACGTGCGACCGTCCCTGTGAGCCGGCGTGCCGCCGCACGCGGATTGACGGCAAACCGGTCGCCATCTGCCGCCTGAAGCGCGTGGCGGCCGACAACCGCGACGACGTGACCGACCTGATCCCCAAGGCGCCTTCCCAGAAGAACGGCAAGAAGATCGCGCTCGTCGGCGCCGGCCCGGCCTCGCTGACGGTCGCCAACGACCTGATGCCGCTCGGTTACCAGGTGACGATCTTCGAGAAGCTGCCGCAGCCGGGCGGCCTGATGCGCATCAACATCCCGGCGTTCCGCCTGCCGGCCGAGGTGCTCGACGAGGAGATCGGCTACATCGTCGACATGGGCGTGGACGTCCGCTACAACACGCCGGTCGAGAGCCTGAAAACGCTGGCCGCCAGCGGCGAGTACGACGCCGTCTTCGTCGGCAGCGGTGCGCCCAAGGGCAAGGAGCTCGAGATTCCAGGCCGCCACGACAGCGACCAGGTGTTCATCGGCATCGAGTGGCTCGAGTCGATCCACTTCGCACACGTGGATTCGGTCGGAAAGCGCGTCGTCATCATCGGCGTCGGCAACACCGCGATGGACTGCTGCCGTTCGGCCAAGCGCCTCGGCGCTACCGACGTGAAGGTGATCGCGCGCAAGACGCGCAAGTACTTCAAGGCGTCGCCCTGGGAGCTCGAGGACGCGGAAGAGGAGCAGGTGGAGATCCTCGAGAACCTGCAGCCGGTGCGGTTCATCGTCGAGAACGGAACGCTCACCGGCATGGAGTTCGAGAAATTCAACTCCGTCGAGCTGAACGGCCAGCTCAAACAGGAAACCATCGGCCGCGAAATCATTCCCTGCGACACCGTCATCCTCGCGATCGGCCAGGACAATGCGTTCCCGTGGATCGAGCGCGACATGGGAATCGAGTTCGGCAAGTGGGACATGCCCGTGGTGGACAAGACCACCTTCATGTCGACGCGGCCCGGCATCTTCTTCGGCGGCGACGCGGCGTTCGGCCCGGCCAACATCATCTGGGCGGTGGAACAGGGCCACCAGGCAGCGATCTCCATCCACAACCACTGCCAGGGGATCGCGGTTACCGATCGGCCGCCCCAGGGCATGACGCTCGCGAGCACGAAGATGGGGCTGCACGAGTGGGCCTACAGCAACAACTACGACCCGGTCCAGCGCCAGAAGATGCAGCACGTCGAGCTGCCGGTGCGGTTCAAGAAGATGACCACCGAGGTCGAGCTCGGCTTCACGCCCGAACAGACCGCGGCAGAAGTGGAACGCTGCCTCAATTGCGACGTGCAGACGCACTTCACCGACTCGCTCTGCATCGAGTGCGACGCCTGCATCGACATCTGCCCCACGGATTGCCTCACCATGACCAGGAACGGAGACGAGGCCGACCTGCGCGACCGGCTCACCGCGCCGGCCACCGAGCTGAGTCAGGACCTGTTCGTGTCCGGCGCCCTCAAGCAGACGGGGCGCGTGATGGTGAAGGACGAGAACGTCTGCGTGCACTGCGGCCTGTGTGCCGAACGCTGCCCCACCTACGCGTGGGACATGCGGAAGTTCGCCGTTGAGATTCCCCTTGCCGGCACGCTGCAGCCGGTGAAAGCGTAGCTGCCGCACTGGATGTGCATCGCAGCCAGGCTGGGTCCCTGTCGACCCGCGACGGATACCTGATGGACCGCGTCAACGACTTCGCGTTCAAGATCGCCACCGCCAACGGCACGGGATCGGCGTCGGCCAATGGCCTGATCATGCAGGCCATCTTCCGGATGGGCGTACCGGTCACCGGCAAGAACGTCTTTCCGTCGAACATTCAGGGCCTGCCCACCTGGTACGAGATCCGGGTCAACAAGCACGGCTACACCGCCCGCACGGCGCAGTTCGATCTCATGGTGGCGCTCAACGCCGCTACCTACGCCAAAGACGTGGCGGAAGTACGCGCGGGCGGATGGCTGCTGTACGACTCGTCGTGGCCGCTCGACGAGCGCCTGCGGCGGCCCGACGTCACCTACGTCGGGGTTCCGCTCGCCGAGATGTGCAACGCCTCGTTCAAGGCGGTGCGCGAGCGCATCCTGATGAAGAACATCGCCTACGCCGGCGCGCTGGCCGCATTGCTCGATTTCGACACCGACGTGATGCGGGTGCTGCTCAAGGAGAAATTCGGCCGGAAGCCGGCCCTGATGGACTCCAACCAGAAGGCCATCGACCTCGGCTTCGACTACGCCAGGGCCCACTTCGGCTGCCCCTTGCCCATCCGGCTCGAACGGATGGACAAGACCAAGGACGCCATCCTGATCGACGGCAACACCGCCGCGGCGCTGGGTTGCGTGTTCGCGGGGGCCACGGTGGGCGCCTGGTATCCGATCACGCCCTCCACCTCGCTGATGGACGCCTTCAGCGGCTTCTGCCAGAAGTACCGCCGCGATACCGAGGGCAAGAACCGCTATGCCATCGTCCAGGCCGAGGACGAGCTCGCGGCCGTCGGCATGGTGATCGGAGCCGGCTGGGCCGGGGCGCGGGCGTTCACGTCCACGTCGGGCCCCGGCATCTCGTTGATGAACGAGTTCATCGGCCTCGCCTATTACGCCGAGATCCCCGCCGTCATCTTCGACGTGCAGCGTGCGGGCCCCTCCACCGGCATGCCGACGCGCACCCAACAGGGCGACATCATGATGTGCGCCTACGCGTCACACGGCGACACGCGGCACATCTGTCTGTATCCGGCGGATCCCCGGGAAGCGTTCGAATTCGCGGTCAAGGCCTTCGACCTGGCCGAGCGCTTCCAGACGCCGGTGTTCGTGCTGAGCGACCTCGACATCGGCATGAACGACTGGATGGTGCCGAGGCTCGAGTGGGACGACAGCTACCGGCCCGACCGCGGGAAAGTGCTCTCGGCCGAAGCGCTCGAGAGCGCCAAGGGCTTCTCGCGATATCTCGACGTGGACGGCGACGGCATCCCCTATCGCAGCCTGCCCGGCGTGCACCCGAACGGTGCCTACTTCACCCGCGGGTCGGGACACACCAAGCACGCGACCTACACCGAGGACGACGTCGAGTACACCGAAGTGCTCGACCGCATCGACCGCAAGGTTCAGCGCGCCGCGCGCTTCGTCCCGGTGCCGCTGGTGCGCAAGGCGGCGGGCGCAAAGGTGGGGCTCGTGACCGTCGGCGGCTGTCATGCCGCCTGCGTCGAGGCGCTCGATCAACTGGCGAAGGAAGGCGTGGCCATCGACTACATGCGTGTGCGCGGCTTCCCGTTCGGTGACGACGTCCGGAAGTTCCTCGAGTCGCACGACGTCACCTTCGTCGTCGAGCAGAACCGCGACGGTCAGCTGCGCAACCTGCTGACGCTCGATACCGGGTTTCCGATGGAGCGCATGGAATCGGTGCGCTACTACGGCGGCTTTCCGCTGAGCGCCAGCCACGTGGTCGACGGCGTCAAGGCCAAATTGGAAAAGGCAGCGTAGAAGGCAGCATAGGAAGGCAGCCCGTGACGTTCATTCCCAAGCCCCAGGTGCACCACCCCGCGCTGCAGAAGAACGCGCTCGGGCTGACCCGGCGCGACTACGAAGGCGCCATTACGACGCTCTGCGCCGGCTGCGGCCACGACTCGGTCACGGCCGCCGTCATCCAGGCGTTCTGGGATCTGTCGATTGCCCCGCACCGCGTCGCGAAGATGTCGGGCATCGGCTGCTCGTCGAAGACGCCCGCCTATTTCCTGCGCGACGCCCATGGCTTCAACGGCGTGCACGGTCGCATGCCGGCGCTGGCGACGGGCGCCAACGCCGCCAACGGCGACATCATCTACATTGGCGTCTCGGGCGACGGCGACTCGCTGTCGATCGGGATCGGTCAGATGTCGCACGCGATCCGCCGCAACGTGAACCTGCTCTACATCCTCGAGAACAACGGTGTCTACGGTCTCACCAAGGGGCAGTTCTCGGCCGCAGCCGACAAGGGCTCGACCAGCAAGAAGGGCGAGGCCAACACGATGGAGGCGATCGACGGAGCGCTGCTGGCGCTGACCATCGGGGCCACCTTCGTGGCGCGCAGCTTCTCGGGCGACAAGGCGCAGCTCGTGCCGATCCTCAAGGCCGGTCTGACCCACCGCGGCTTCGCATTCGTGGACGTGATCTCGCCCTGTGTCACCTTCAACGATCACGAAGGATCGACCAAGAGCTACGCCTACACCCGCGAGCACAACGTGGAGATCGTGCAGGCGGACTTCGTGCCGCCGGCCGCGGCCATCACCGCCGACTACGAGGCGGGGACGGTCCGGAACGTGAGGATGCACGACGGCAGCTGGGTGCGCCTGCGCAAGGTGGCCGAGGACTACGACCCGACCGATCGGGATCGCGCCTATGGCTACATCCGCGACGCGCAGTCGAAGGGTGAGGTCGTGACCGGCTTGCTCTACATCGGCGAGGGCACGCAGGACATGCACGGCCAGGCCGGTACCGTCGCCGAACCTCTGACGACGCTGCCGTACGAGACGCTCTGCCCGGGGAACGACGAGCTCCAGAAGCTGCAGGCGCGCTTCCGCTGAACCGGGTCTTCGTCGAATGTGGCCGCGGGTCTTGAGACCCGCCTCTGAAAACTAAGATCCTTGCCATGAGACGACCCCTGCTTGTCCTGCTGGCGATGACGGCTGCCGCGGCACTGTCGGCCCAGGCGCCGCCGGCAGTTCCTTCCCGCCCTCCCGCCTGTGACCGCATTTGTCTCGAGGCGCTGGTCGAGCGCTACCTCGAGGCGCTGGTCTCCCACGACCCGTTCGGACTGCCGCTGGCGTCCACGGTCGTGTTCTCGGAGAACAGCCAGCGGTTGGCGGTTGGCGATGGACTGTGGAACACGGCGAGCGGACTGGGTGAATACAGCCTCACCGTGTCAGACCCCGACGCGCAGCAGGTCGGATTCTTCGGCACGGTGCGGGAGAACGGCGCCCTCGTGGCGCTGGCGCTCCGGCTCGCGGTCGTCAACCGGCGCATCACCGAGATCGAGACGCTCGTCGTACGCGACGAGGCGGCCGCGAAGGCGGTGGACGCCATGCCGCCGCAGCCGGCATTTCTCGAGGCCGTGCCGCTCGCGTCGCGCGTCACGCGGCAGGCGCTCATCGCCGTGGCGGACCGCTACTTCACGGCCATCGACGGCGGGAAGGCGCCGTTCGGACCCGACTGCAACCGGGTGCAGAACGGCACGCAGACGACCAACAACCCGTCGTTCCAGATCCCGGGCATGACCTGGAACCCGTTCTCGCTCGGCTGCCAGGCGCAGATCGACACGACCTTCTTCAGCTTCGTCGACAACGTGCGCCCGCGCCGCTACGCCGTGGTCGATCGCGAACGCGGCCTCGTCTTCGGCCTGTTCATGTTTCACGTCTCGGGCACCGTCACGTCGTACACGCCGCCAGGGCGCGAGACCATGCCGGCGCTGCCGCAGAACCTGTCGCCGTACACCATCGCCGTCGCCGAGCTCTACAAGATCCGGGACAGTCAGATCGGGCGCATCGAAGCGATGCAGGTGAACGTGCCGTATGGGACGCTCAGCCCGTTCGCGCCGACCGAATGGCGGCCGGCCCGCCGTCCGGTGCCGGTGGTCCCACCGAAGCCGGCAACGCCAGGCCCGTGCAATCGCGCGTGCCTCGACGCGTTCGTCAACCAGTATCTCGAGGCGCTGGTCGCACACGACCCGTCCCGCCTGGCCGTCACGCCTGACGTCGTGTTCAGCGAGAACGACGTATCGCTCCGGCTCGGCGAAGCGCTCTGGCGCACGGCCAGCGCCATCGGCGCCTACCGGCTGACGTTCGCGGATCCCCAGGCGGGCCAGGTGGGATTCATGGGCACCATCCGCGAGAACGGGCGGCCGGCGTCGCTGGTGCTGCGCCTGAAGATCGACGCGGGCCGAATTGCCGAGGCCGAGACGCTGGTGCTAAGGAACGAGAACACGGCCAACAGCCTCGAGAAGGCCGGCACACCCGATCCGATCCTGGTCGAGACGGTGCCGCCCGGCGAGCGCCTGCCTCGCGCAACGCTCATCGGCATCGCCAACACCTACTTCGAGGCCATCGAACAGGGCAACGGCGGCGTCGCGCCGTTCGACGCCGGTTGCAATCGGTTCGAGAACGGCACCCGCACGTCGGGCGCGCAGGGCTGCTCGGCCCAGCTCGACACGCACATCTTCGACTACATCCAGACGATCCGGCCGCGGCGCTTTACCGTGGTGGACGAAGAGCGGCAGACCGTCTTCGGCAACTTCATGTTCAACCACCCCGGCGACATCACCTGGGTGAACGTGCCCGGACAGGGGCGGCAGGAGATGCTCGGAGCCGCCAAGCGGCCGTTTGCCGTCGACGTCGCGGAGGCGTTCCGGATCAAGGACCGCAAGATCCGCAAGGTCGAGGCGCTGATGGTCAGTCTGCCGTACGGGGCGACGTCGCCGTTCGTACCGCGATAGGCCGAGCGGCGGTCGCGTCGTAGCGCGGCAGCAGCAGCGTCACGGCCGCCACCGCCATCGTGGCGGCAGCCAGGCGCGCCAGCAGCGCCTCGTACGAGCCGGTGGCGTCGAACGCCCGCCCCATGAGCACGGGGCCGATCGCACCGGCAATCGCATACACCGTCCAGGTGAGGCCGTAGAGCGTCGAGAACGATCGCAGCCCGAAGTAGCGCGACAGCATGTACGGGGTGATATCCCCCTCGCCTCCCATTCCGAACCCTACCAGCGCGGCGCCGAGCACGCCGGCCGGCAGCGTGTCGGCCCACGACAGGATGTAGGTGCCGGCCGCGGCCACGGCGAGCAGCACGAAGGAGACGCGCGCCGCGAAGAAGCGGTCGATCAGCCAGCCCGTGGCCAGGCGGCCCGCCAGGCCGGCGCCGCCGAGTGCCGACAGGGCCAGTGCAGCGCCACCGGCGCTCACGCCCCGATCCGTGAGCAGCGCCGCCAGGTGGGTGATCGCGCCGTTCTGGGCAATCGAGCTGCAGAAGAGGACGACGGCCAGGATCCAGAACGCGCGGCTGGCCACGCCCTCGCGCACCGACGCCCCCTGCGCCGCTGGTGCCGCCGCTCCGGGTGCGGCCGGCCGTTCGCGCACGAAGGCCACCACGCCAGGCAGGCCGATGACGAGCACCATCGTGCCGAGCACCGCGAACGCCACGCGCCAGCCCGCGGCGCCGATGAGCGCCTGGGCGATCGGCGGCAGCACCATCGATCCGAGAGCGCCGCCCGACAGCATCACCGACAGCGCCACCCCGCGGCGGGATTCGAACCAGCTCGAGACAGCGCGGGTATAGGCCATCTGAGCGGTGCCGTTGCCGACGATCCCGATGACGACGAACACCGCGTAAAGATGCCAGAGGTGCGGCGTCAGCAGCGCCAGCGACGCAAAGGCGCACCCGAAGATCGTGAGCGCCGGGATGATGACCCGGCGCGCGCTGACGCGATCGAGGATCAGGCCGAGCGGGGGCGAACAGACGGCTACGGTCATGGCCGCGATGCCGAAGGCGGCCGACACCGCCTCGCGCGACCACGCGAACTCCTCGGCCAGCGGCTTGAGGAACGTGCCGAAGGTGTAGACGAGCAGTGAGGCGAAGCTGACGAACACGCCCACGCTGGCGGCGCCGGCCACACGCCACCCTTCGTAATGGAGATCGCCCTCGGTACGTAGAGGGCGGTCTTCAGACCGCCCTGCACCTGGCGCCTGCATCAGAACGACAGCTTCAACCCGAACTGCGTCAGCCGCGGCGGCCCGGCGGAGAAGATGCGGCCGAAGTTCACGGAGTTGAGGTCCGCGACCGGCAGCCCGAAGTTGACGTGGTTGAACACGTTGAAGATCTCGGCGCGGAACTGCAGCCGCACGTCGCCCGATAGGGGGAAGTCGCGTACGAACGACACATCGACGTTCTGATAGCCGGGGCCACGGGCGATGTTGCGGCCGGCGTTGCCGAACTGCCCGGCCTGGGTCAGGACGTTCAGCCGCTGGAACGCGTCGCGGCTCAGCCACGCGTCAACGGTGTGCGGGCCGGCATCGGGATCGCCGATGACGTCGGGGCGGCTGGCCGGGAACCCGGAGATTGGCGGGCTGTTCGCCTGCAGCGCTACATTGGCCGAATCAGACACCGTGAACGGCGTGCCCGAGTTCATTGCCGCGATGGCGTTGAGCTGCCAGTCGTCGAAGATCGCCCGCACGGCTGACGGGGCGGTCTCGGCCACCTGCGCCAGCCAGGACACGTTGGCGACGAAGCGGTGACGTGCGTCGAAGAGCGAGGGACCGTACTCGGCCTCGAGATCGAAGGGGTTCTGCGCCAGGTCGTTCTCGCCGGCGAGCGGCTTGGCCGCGGCACCGGAGAGGTTCATCGACGACAGGTAGTCGTTGGCCCGCGACAGCCAGTACGACACGTTGAAGCCGACGCCCGACGAGTACCGCCGCGAGACGCTGAACTGGCCGGCGTGGTAGTCCGACGTGGTGATGTTGCGCAGCATCGCGACGGTGGAGAAGTCGCAGGGGCTGGCCGGATCGGCGGGACAGTTGGCGTAAATGCGCCGGCGATCGGCGTTTTGCGCCGTCGCGCCCGGAACGTAAACGGCTGGATTGGCTTCGACGTTGCGCGGCAGGTGCCGGCCGGCGGCGCCTACGTACCGCGCCTCGACGAGATAGTGGCCGAAGAGGGAGCGCTGCACACCGGCGTTCCAGTTCTGGACCGACGGCGGTCTGGCGTCGATGTCGAGCGCGAACACGGTGGCCGGGCGCACGAAGGTGTTGGGCCCTGGAATCGTGCGCCCTTGATACGGGTTCTGGAAGTTGAGGCCGGCGCCGCTGTACTGGTTGAACTGCGCCGCGGGCGTGGCGCTGATGGCGACCTGCGACGCCGTACCAGCCCCGTTCTGGAACTGCTCGTAGAAGAGCCCGTAGCTCGCGCGCAGCGACCAGACGCCGTCGCCCGTGGGATCCCAGGCCACACCCAGGCGCGGCATGAACGCGTTCGCTGACTGGGCGATGCCCTCGCCGACGCCCTCGTCGCCGGGGAAGAGCAGGCCGCGCGGCGCGTCGGGCCTGACCGTGGACTGCTGGCCAGGCACGAAGCCGTTGAGACGGTCCTCGATTTCGGTGAACGGGTTGATGCGCTCGTAGCGCACGCCGTAGTTGACCGTCAGTCGCGACGACGCGCGCCATTCGTCCTGCGCGAACACCCCGGCACCCCACACGCGCACGCCGCGGTTGAAGTCGCCGAGCCCCTGGTAGAACGTCACCGGGGCCCCGAGCAGCAGGTTGGCCACCGCGTTGTTGGTGGGGAACGTGCCGGCGAACACGTAAAACGCGTTCGGGGCGATGGCCTGGAACATGTCGATGCCGGTGCGGCGGTACTCGCCGCCCAGCTTGAACAGGTGCGCGCCGCGCACGATGGCCAGGGTGTCCTGCAGCTCCACCGAGCTCTGGGTGGTGTTGCGCGGACCGGTGATGGCGCCGCCAATCGGCGTGTACCCGCTGATGTTGAAAAACGGCGGCCCCTGGCCCTCGGCATTCGAGGAGCTGTAGCCGAAGCCGAGCTCACCCGGCGTGGTCCGGTTCTCCCGCTGATCGAAGAAAAACTGGTGGTGCAGGTACGTCGCCCGCACGGTGTTGGTCATCGACGGCGACAGGATGCGGTTGTGCGACACGGTGGCGGCATGCGTCGCGATGTCGTCTCGCGTCGGAAAGCCCGGCACGTCGGTGCCGCGCACCGAGATCGGGTTGAAGTTGTCCGCGTCCGAGAACGAGTAGCGGGCGAAGAATTGATCGTTTGACGACGCGTTCAGATCTGCGCGGACGCCGGCCTGGTTGACGTTGTGGGTACCGACCAGCGTCTCCCGGTAGATGGACGGCGAGACGTTGCCGAGCGGGTACATGTCGAGCACGTTGAGCGAGACCGGGTTGATCGCTGCTGCCGGGATTTGGTTGCCAGGGAACGGCACGCCGCCGGCCGCGAAGTTGATCAAGGGCGTGCCCATCGCCGAGAAATCACCCTGTCGCTCGGCCGCCGTGGGCACCGTCGCCGAGGTCGTGACGCCCTGCTGGTTGCGCAGACCCTCGTAGTAGCCGAAGAAGAACGCGCGATCCCGTTTGATGGGGCCGCCCAGCGTGGCGCCGAACTGGTTCTGCTCGAGCGGCTCGACCTCTTCGGCGAAGTAGCCCTTGGCGTCGAAGGCGTCGTCGCGGATGAACTCGTAGAAGCCGCCGCGGAGCTGGTTGCCGCCCGACCGGGTCACGACGCTTGTCGTGGCGCCGCCGGTGCCGCCGAACTCGGGCGGAGCGCTCTGCGTGAGGATCCGGAACTCCGCGATGGCGTCCACCGGGATGCGCAGGGCGTAGCCGCCATCCACCCGGTTCTGGTTCTGCGCCCCGTCCACCAAATAGGCGTTCTGCTCGGGCCGCTGTCCGTTCACGGCATAGGCCTGACCCTCGCGCAGGCTGCCGCCGGCGGTCGCGACGCCGGCGGTGAGGGGGGCTACGCCGGTCTGCAGCAGGCCGAGCTGGGTGAAGTTGCGACCGTTGAGCGGCAGGTCCACCAGTTCCCGTCCGGTGACGACGGCGCCCAGCGCGTTGCTCGTGGTGTCCACCAGCCGCTGCTGCCCGGCGACGGTCACCGTCTCGGTCACGTTCGGCAGGGTCATCGACGCGTTGACGCGGACGACCTCGCTGACGCTCACCTGAATCGGCTCCTGCACCAGGCGCGCGAACTGCGCCGCCTCGACCGTCAGCGAATAGCGACCGACGGGCAAGAGCAGCAACCGGTAATAGCCGTCGGCGCCGGAGGTGGCCTCGCGAACGAACCCGGTGTCGAGATGTCGCGCCGTGACGCGCGCGCCGGCAAGGGCCGCCGTCGTCGAGTCCGTGATCGCGCCCTCGATGGCGCCGGTGGGATCCTGCGCCACGGCGGTGACGGCGACCAGGCAGAGGGCCATCGCGGCAAGCAGCGTTTTCATCGCGAGGGAGCCTGGGGCGGAACCGTGGAGGCGGCGTAGCCGTTGGTCGCGACGAGGGCCGCGCGCTGGCGGTAGAACTCGGGATCGTCCGGGGCCCATGTGGCGAGGCCGTCCACGTAGCGGTTGCACATGCAAAACACCGCCGCGATGAGGACGGTATCGTGGATCTCGAGGTCGGTGGCACCGTGCTGGCGCGCCCGGGCGACGTCGTCGGCGGTCACCAGCTTGCCGCCGTCGGCGGTCTTGCCGGCGATGACGAGCAGCGCCTTGAGCTTGTCCGAGATTCGCGCGGCGGCCGGATCGGCTTTCACGGCGGCCACGAGCTGTTCGTCACCACCCAGGTGGTGCGCGGCAATGGCGCCGTGAATCGTCTGGCAGTAGCGGCAGTCGTTCTGCGCCGAGACGAACGTGGCGATCAGCTCGCGCTCGCCCGGCGTGAGCGAGTGCGGTCCCCGGAGCAGGACGTCCACGAGATCGTTGAGCGGACGGGCCGTCTCGGGACGAAAGGCCATCGGCCCGCGAATGCCAGGCAGATCCGGAAGGGAAATATGAGGCATGGCGTCAGTCCCTGATGTAGCCGCGCGTGGCGAGCTGATGACCCTGGCGCGCGTGGGCCTCGCGCGACATCTCGGGTACGCCCGTGGCCGTGATCCAGCGGTTGTAGAAGTTGAAGAGCGCGCAGGTGGTAATGGCGTAGTAGATCGCGTCGTCGTCCCAACCGGCCGCGCGCAGCGCATCCACGTCGCCGGCCCCGACCGCGGGCAGCTGACGCGTCAGCTTCGCGGTGAAGCGGAGCAACGCCTTGGTCTTCTCGTCGAGCGGCGCGCTGTCGACGTCGCGCAGCGCCTGCCACACCAGTGGTTCGCTGCCGAGCAGCGTCGCGGCGGCGGCAGCATGTGCCTGGGTGCAGAACCCGCACTCGTTCTGGTACGAGGTGCAGGCCGCGACGAGCTCACGCAATCCAGGACTGATGCTGGCCGGCTGACGCAGCAGGCCATGCGTGAAGCGGCCCATGTGGATCGTGAAGTCCGACTGGTACGCGAACAGCTCCCAGATCCGGCCGTACTCGCTGTCGCTGCGGCGGGCCTGTTCGATCAGCTCCCGGTACGGTCCCGGCTTCGGATCGGCGACAACGCCGGGCAGGTAGGTCGCCACGACTATCGGGGAGCCTGGGAGACTTCGGCCTGGCGCTGCGCCGGGCTGACGCCGATGTAGCCCTGCGCGGCCATCCGCTTGCCCATCGGGTCGTACGCCGCCGGGTCGGCGGGTGTCCATGTGGCCAGGCCGTCCACATAGCGGTTGAACATGCAGAAGGCCGCGGCGATCAGCACCGTATCGTGGATCTCGACATCGGTCGCGCCCTCGGCGCGCGCGCGTGCCACGTCGTCGGTCGTGACCTGCTTGCCACCCTGCTGCACCTTGCCGGCAATGGCCAGGAGCGCGCGGAGCTTCGGCGTGACCGGCGCGGCATGGTTGCCGCTCGTGACCGCGTCCACGAAGGAATAGTCGCCGCCGCTGTGATGGGCCGCAGCGGCCCGGTGGCTCAGGTAGCAGAACGTGCAGTCGTTCCGCGACGATACGAAAGCGGCGATGGATTCCCGTTCGGCACTTGTGAGCGCGTTCGGCCCTCGCAGCAACGTCTCGGCCAGCGCCCGCAGATGCACGGCGGTTTCCGGACGGAAGGCCATCGCGCTGGAAATTCCGGGGAGCTCGGGGGGTAGAGAGATGTGGGGCACGACTGGGAGTCTAGAGAGCGGCTGAGGTGAGCCGCAATAGTGCGAACCTGCTAGGACAGGTAGGACAGGTAGGACAGGTAGGACGGGTGGGACTGGTGGGACTGGTGGGACTGGTGGGACTGGTGGGACTGGTGGGAAGGATGTAGAGGCGGGTCTTCAGACCCGCCTGTCCCGTCAGAAGAACTTCACGTCGACGAGGGTGCCGGCTTCCACCACGGTGGTCTCGGCGTCGATCTCGATGTAGCCATCGGCCTGCGACATGCTCGTGATGTCGCCGGACGCCTTGAAGGCGGGCATCGCGAGGCCGCTCTCGACGCGGACCGTATAGAACTGGTGCCGGTTGGGTGTGGACGACACCCGCGCCCCGAGCGGCATGCGCTCGATACGGATCGACTGCGCGGGCAGCCGCGCCAGGCGGCGGAGCAGCGGCACCAGCAGCACGTAGGCGTTGGTCAGGCACGAGGTGGGGTAGCCGGGCATGCCGAACGCGAGCTTGCCACCGAGGCGTCCGAACGCTGTCGGCTTGCCGGGCTTCACGGCGATGCCGTGGAACAGCACTTCGCCCTTGGCCCGCATCACGTCGAGCATCAGATCGCGCGTCCCCACCGAGCTGCCGCCCGAGAACACCAGGACATCCTCCGCCAGGCATTCGTCGACGGCGCGCGTCAGGTCGTCGATGGTGTCGACCGCCGTGCGGTGGATCACCGGCACGCCGCCGTGTTCGGCCACGACCGCGGCCAGCGTGTAGCTGTTGATGTCGTAGATCTGCCCAGGGGCCAGCGGCTCGCCTGGCTCGACGACTTCGTTGCCGGTGGACAGGATCGCCACTCGAGGGCGCGCGTAGGCACGTACCTCGGTGTGGCCCAGCGCGGCGATCGCGCCGATGCGGTTGGCCGCGAGCACGGTGCCGGCCGGCAACACCAGTTGCCCCTGGCGAATGTCCTGGCCCTGACGGCCGATGTTCTGCCCGGCCGGCGCGGCCGCGAAGATACGGATCGTGTCGCCGTCGGCCGCGGTGTCCTCGACCATCACCACCGCGTCGGCGCCGTCGGGCATCGGCGCGCCGGTCGCCACCTCGCTGCACAGCCCGCGTGCGACCGCCTGCACCGGCATCTGCCCGGTGTAGATCTGTTCGACGCAGCGCAGGACGGCCGGCCGTTCACGCGTCGCGCCGGCGGTGTCGGCCGCCCGTACCGCATAGCCGTCCATGGCCGCCCGTGCGAACGGCGGCACGTCGGCGGGAGCCGTCACGTCGTCGGCGAGCACACGGCCGCGCGCGTCGCGAAGCGCCACCGACTCGATGCGCGTCAGCGGTTCAGCGGACGCGTCGATGATCTTCTGCGCGTCGCCGAGCGGAATCGTGGACTGGAACGGGCGCATCTACATCACTGACTTCTGGAGCTGCTGCGCGATGTGCCCGAGCTCCGGAATGATGAGTCGCGACATCGCCAGCCGCACGGCGTGTTCCGATCCCGGAAGCACGAAGATGGCCTTGGCGCCCACCGTGCCGGCGGTCGCGCGGCTCATCATGGCTGCGGCGCCGATCTCGTCGAAGCTCAACATCCGGAACAGTTCGCCGAACCCGTCGAGGCGCTTTTCGAAGAGCGCGTCCACGGCTTCGAAGGTGCCGTCGCGCGCAGTGAGGCCGGTGCCGCCGGTCGTGATGATGACGCGGGTCTGTGCATCGGTCAGCCACTGCGTCACCGAGGCGGTCACCAACGCGGGCTCGTCGCGCACGATCGCGTACCCGGTAACCAGATGTCCGGCATGCTCGACGAACTCACGGATGGCTCGGCCGCTCGAGTCGGTGTCGCCGGTGCGCGAGTCGCTCACCGTCAGCACGAAGCAGCCGACCGACACCGGACCCTTGGCCTTGTGCTCCAGGTGGCTCACAGATGTCGATTATAGGGCGGCGTCTCAGGCAGGGACGCCCACGCGGAGGCGCCGACGGACCAAATCGCTCACCGCGCGGATGTCGATGCTCTTCAGGCACAGGTTGTCGTTGCATGCGGTCAGCCGCTGGTTGTAGGGGCTGACGCAGGGGCTGCAGGTATATCCCGCGGAAACGACATCGGAGCTGCGGGCGAGGGGCCGGTACCGGTCTGGCAGCTCGGGTCCAAAGAACACCACGACGTGGATGCCGGTGAGGCACGCGAAGTGCGCCGGACCCGAATCGTTCGTCACCAGCACCTGTGCGAGGTTGAACAGGTGGAGCAGTTCCATCATCGTCGTGGCGCCGGTCAGATCGACGACGCGTGGCGACCCCACCGTCCGGCAGATGTGCGCCGCGTCCGGCTTCTCATCCGCGACGCCGGTGATGAGCACGAAGACGTCGGGCTCTTCCAGGAGCTGACGCGCGAGATCGGCGTAGGCGTCGAGCGGCAGCCGCCGCATGGGAAACCGCTTGCTCGCGTTGGGATTGAGCACGACGAGCTTCTTGGCCGGCTCAATCAGCGGGTTCAGCGCGGCGAGCTTGCGCCAGATCGTCTGCGCCGTGTCCTCGTCGGTGACGAGCCTCGGGATCGACAGGTCGTCGCCGGCCCTGGGCCGCTTGACGATAGGAATCCCGCCCGGTGGCGCAACCAACGCGTGCACGAGGTCGAGGAAGGTATGGCCCGTGTGAATGTGGGCGTTGTACATCACCTTGTGGGTGAGGAAGTCGCCGGTGTAGAGCCCCTCCTGATTGAAGCGATGAAAGCCCACTCGCCGCGCCGCGCCGGTCAGATAGCTGACGAGGCTGCTGTAGCGGACGAACATCTCCAGGTTGATCACCGTGTCGATGCCGGCGCGCCGGGCCATGCTCCATGTTCGCAGTGTGTCGCGCACCAGTGACACGAGTGACCGGCTGTCGATGGTGTGGATATGCGCCGGATCAACGACGTTCAGCATTTCCAGGCTCGACCGGACCTGGCCGAAGCAGAGGAAGTGCAACGTCGCATCCGGAAAGAGCTCACGCGTTTTCCGCAGCGCCGGATAAGCGACCACCATCGTGCCCATTTCGGCGAGCTGGATGAAGAGGATGTGCCGCGGCCGGCTGCCGTGGCCGCGGCCCTTGCGCCCGAGGCGCCGGAAGACGCGATCCGCGACGGTGACCGCAAAGCACAAAGGGATGCCGGCCCAGAAGTCGATCCGGCGCATCGTGTTGGGTTCCACGGAGTGTCAGTTTCTCACACGCCTGCGGATCTGCGCGCGTGCGGCAGGATGCTATAGTCGCAGCACGTCCCTGCAAAGATGCCGTTGCCCCTCGCACAGGTTCTGCAGCAGATCGCCGGCACTCGGGTTCTCGTCATCGGCGATGTCATCGCCGACGAGTATTTGGTGGGCGACTCGTCGCGTATCTCGGCCGAGGCGCCAGTGCCGGTGCTGAACTACACCGGTGAGCATTCGACCCTCGGTGGGGCCGGGAACACCGCGGCCAACGTCGCCAGCCTGGGCGGCGCGCCGACCCTCCTGGGCCTGGTGGGCGACGATCGCGCCGGCGCGGACTTGGCGGAGCGCTGCGGGCGGGCTGGCATCAACTTCGTGCCGCTGCGCGACGGACGTCCGACGACGCGCAAGGTGCGCGTCATCAGCCAGCAGCAGCAGTTGCTGCGGATCGACTACGAGCAGACGGCGCCGATCGATCGCGAGCACCAGCAGGCGCTCATCGACGAGTTCTCGGCGCGGCTCGAGTCGTGCGAGATCGTTGTCGTATCCGACTACGCCAAGGGCCTGCTGACCAACGACGTGTGCCGCGAGGTGATCCAGCGCGCGCACGCCGCTGGCCGTGAAGTCGTGGTCGATCCGCGGCCGCAGCACGCCGCTTTCTACCGGTCGTGTGATTACCTGACGCCGAACTGGAAGGAATCGCTGCGGCTGCTCGGCGAGGACGACAGCGGCTATAGCCCCGAAAACGTGCGCCGCGTGGGTACGCTCGTGACCCGGCGCTTCGGGTCGAACGTGCTGCTGACGCTCGGCGCTCGCGGCATCGCCTTCTTCAACCGCGACGGTGGCGAGCCGTTCGTCATCGCGGCCGAGGCGCAGGAAGTGTTCGACGTGAGCGGCGCCGGCGATACCGTCGTGGCGGCGTTCTCGCTGGTGCGCGCCGCCGGATGCGAGCCGTCGGTGGCAGTGTTGGTGGCCAACCGTGCCGCCGCGGTCGTCGTGGGGAAGCGCGGCACCGCCACCGTGACGCCCGACGAGCTCATCGCCTCCGAAGCCCGGACCCGTGGCCGCGGGTCTTCAGACCCGCCCCAGTGATGTCCTTTGTCCGTGGCCGCGGGTGATGTCTTTGTAGAGGGCGGTCTTCAGACCGCCCTGAACAAGCGTTCTTCGATCAGCTCGATCAGCAGGTGGACGATCTTGATGTGCACCTCCTGGATGCGATCCGAGGTCGTGCCCGGCACCACGATGACATGATCGCAGGCGGTGCGGAGCGGCCCGCCATCGCGACCCAGCAGGCCGATCACGCTCAGGCCTCGAGCGCGGGCAGCCTCGACCGCGGCAATCAGGTTGGGACTCTTGCCCGACGTCGAGAACACGATCAGCGCGTCGCCCGCCTTGCCCCACGCCTCGACACCGCGGGCGAACACGCGCTCGAAGCCGTAGTCGTTGCCCACGCTCGTGAGGTGCGACGGGTCGGCCATCGCCTGCGCGGCCACCGCCGGGCGGTCGTTGCGAAAGCGCCCCGAGAGCTCCTCGGCAAAGTGCATGGCGTCGCAGAGCGACCCGCCGTTGCCGCACGTCAGCACGCGGCCGCCGGCGCGCACGCAGTCGGCCAGGTGCCGCGCGATCCTCGTGATCGTGCCGTCCGTGCGCTCGACATCGCGCAGCCACGCGGCGAGCGCGATGGCGTCTTCGAGCCCGCGCTCGACCGGCGTGCGGTCCTGGTCAGCCACGGCAGCCTCTCGTCGTCACGGCCCGGAGCTAGCAGTCGACGCAGCGCACCTCGGCGAAGATCTCGTCGCGCTTGTCCGGGTTCTCGCGGGCGTAGTTGACGAGGCACCGGAGCGCCTTGCCGGCGTCCTCGAGTTTGAAGGCCTCGACGGCCTCGTCGATGTAGGCGGCCTGTTCGGGTTTCAGCTGGATTTCGCGGCTCTGCATTGCGCTCATGGGCTTCGATGGTACGGTGCGGCAGTGGGCCGAGTCGAGGCGATTTTGCTGTGATATAGTCACTATTTGGGCCTGGCTCCGAACGTCCTGGAGTGCGCGCCCACCACAATTCAAGCCCCTCGCGCCCTTAGCTCAGTTGGATAGAGCGTCTGGCTACGAACCAGGAGGTCGCACGTTCGAGTCGTGCAGGGCGCACCATTCTTTTCTAAGCAATTCGCGGAGTAGCCGTCGTCGCGCCCGCCGCACTGCCCGGATTTCGTTCAATTGCGTTCAATTGATTTCCGACGCGCTCGACGGCGTCCCGAACCGAGCCGTCGAGCACCTGCGTGTACACATTGATCGTCGTGTCGACGTTCGCGTGGCCCATGAGCTGCGCCGTCACCTTGCCCGGGACGCCTTGTTGATGCGACCAGGACGAGTACGTACGCCGGAACGTGAGCCACGTTGCCCGAGGAAGTCCCAGCCGCTTGCACGCTGGGAACACATGTCGCCGTAGCACGTTGTTGGGGGCAATCGGCCCTCCTGTCCGCGTCCCAAACACGAGAGCGTCTTCGTCCGTGCGTTCCGCTCGCCGCTTCCACTCCGACATCAGCTCGAGCGCCGCCGTCGATAGCGGAATCTGGCGAACGCCGGCTTCCGTCTTTGGCGTCCCGAACTGGCCGTCGTAGACCGACTCGCGCACTATCAACCGCTGCGCAACGCCATCGATGTCCCGCCAGCGCAAGGCAAACAGCTCGCCCCGCCGCAGCCCTGACAGAATCGCCAAGCCAACCATGGCCTGCGCCATGGCCGAGAGCCCGTCGATCAGTACCGCAGCCTGCGCCGGTGCCAGTGCCCATTTCGGGCGCACACACCTCAGCGTTGGCAGTTCGACGCCGCGAGCCGGATTCTCCTGGAGATGCCCCCACTTCACCGCCGTGCGGAGGATGGCGCTCAGCACATCGTGAATGTGATCGATGGACTTCGGCGCGTATCCGTGGCGCATGAGACGAGCGACATACCCTTGGATGTCCTGCCGCGCGATCTCGCACACAGCTCTGTCGCCAAACTCCGGCAACAGATGCTTCTTCAGCATGAACCGCCGATGCTTCTGCGTCGACGGTTTGTACATGGGAAGGATCGACTGCTCCCATTCCGTGACCAACGTGCGGAACGCGACCCGCGAGCGGACCGCTCTCGCGTTGCCGGCCGCCGCAGTCCGCTGCGAGAGGCGCTCCGCAGCCTGCTTGCGTGACATCGGCCCCAGGCGCTCGTAGCGAAGCGCCTTCTGCCTGCTGCCGTCGGGAGCGATCTCCACTTCCCACCAACGGATCACCCACCCGTTGCGGGCCTCCTTCAACTGCCCGCTTCCGTATTGCCGTTTGTGAGCCATTCGAGGAATTCCCTTTCCTCTTGCTGGCTCTCCGCGGTTTAGCCCGGCGGCCATTGTACCGAACGCCCACCGCCGTGCGGAACGGGGCCGTTCGACTCGCGCTTGGCATCGATGTACGCGCGCAGTTCGCGCCGGTCGAAGCGCAGATATTTACCAACTCTGATCACCGGCAGGCGATCGCCCGTGTGCGGCCGAACGTGTTCGTACACCCACGACACCTTGACCTGCAGGAAGGCCGCCGCGTCTTCAACTGTCAGCAGTGCATCTTGATCGGGTCCGTCGAGAGGGGCAGGAATCATCACATCTCACCTCAGTGGATCCTTCACTTCTACATCTGCAGTGGCGGCGAGTTCTGTGGCCTTCGCACACTGTGGCGTTCGCAGCAGAAGGAGGCCTGCATGTCTCGAGAAACTGGTCCGCAGGTGGCAGCGGCATGGGGCGTTGGGATTTCGACGATCCTCGGGACGGTCAATCGTCGGAGAGCCGTTCGGGACACGGCCGTGGCATCGACCAGCGGCCCGTTCACGTGGAGCCTCTACCTGACGGCCTGTCCGCGCGCTCAATCGGTAGCGAGACCCGACGCGAGCACGGCCTGGCCCTGCCGAGCGGTCCTGATCGAGAAGCGATCCATCTCGACGCACGGACGGTGCATCTACGAGGATCCGAAGTCGACCTGCTCGAGCGCGCCGGCCGCTTCCGCGTCACGCTGACGGTCGACCTCAAGGCCGACGCGGGCGGCACCACCCGTGTGGACGAGGACGTGCGTTCCCTTGTGCGTCAGGGCCTACTCGCCGAGCGCACCATGACGCGCCTTCACGACGGCTCACACGCAAGCGTCGTGAGTGTCACCCCGACCGGCCAGCGCTTGCTCGACACGCACCGCGATCCCGCGCACGACCGTGGCCAGACCTATTACAGCGGGTGGGTGAAGCCCCGCGAGGTCTGGCACGACGCGGAGCTGTTCCGGATGGTGCGCACGGTCGAACGTGAACTGGATCGCGAGGGTGCCCACATTCGACGCGTGGTGTTGGACGACGAGCTCAAGAGTCGCACGTACCGCGCGTTGGCAGAGGCCCGAGAAACGCTCTCCGAACGTTCCGCGCGGTGGACCGTCGCCCAGGACGAACGCGTGCATCTTCAAGGCGAGCGGTTTGTCTTCCCCGATGTCCGTGTTGAAGTTGAGCAACGCGACGGATCGGTCCGTACGATCGATCTGGAGCTGGTCACTCGGCACTATCACCGCGGGCACGTGGGCGGTAAGGCCAGTGCTGGCTTCCGGATGTTCGGTGGACGTGGTTCCTCGTCTACCCGTGGTTCGCAAGGCGGTCCGCGCCTGGTCGACCGCCTCCTTCGATGATGGATCACGGCGCCGTCGTTCCAGTCCTGGAACAGTTCGGCTACACGGCTCGGCAGGCGACCTTCCTTGCACTGGTTGCCCGTCACGGCGGGTACTTCTTGCGACGGCAGTACGTCGCCTTCACGGGCCACGGCCATGGTCTTGCCACTGTGCGCTTCCTGCGTCACCTGGTCGACCGCAATCATGCCCGCCCTGTCTCCACGCCTGGGGGCGCAGCCTTTCACCTCTTTGCTCGGCCGCTTTATGCCGCGCTGGGCGAGGAACACAACCGCAACCGGCGCCAGGCGGAGTGGGACGCCGTGTCTCGGAAGCTCCTCGCCTTGGATTTCGTGCTTGACCATCGGGAGCACACCTTCTATGCGACCGAGAGGGAGAAGGCCGCACACCTGACGGCGCTTCGGATCGGACGCGATTTGTGGCCGTCACGGAGCTACGCGGCCCGGCGACGGGGTGGTAGTCCCACGACACGGTTCTTCGTCGACAAAATGCCGTGGTATCGGACCACCAGGGACCCGCAGTTGTGGCTCGCCTACGTGGATACCGAGCAGACGCTGTCCGGCTTCGAAACGTTCCTGCTGCAGTACCGGCCGCTGCTCAGCGTGCTGTCATCCGGGGTGACCTACGTCTCAGGCGCCGCGGACTCGCGGGGCGTCACCGCCTTGTTCACGCGCGTGCTGGCCAAACGGACGGTCTTCGCGCCAACCGTGCGCGACTTGGTGTTCTACTTCAGAGTCCGGCGTGATATCGAAACCGGCCGGTCCGCGTACGCTCCGCGCGACGAGCTGCAACGGTTCGAGGGTCTCTCCTCGCACTTCGGTGTGGCGTTCGAAGATCTGTACGCGTCCTGGCCGACATTGCCGGATGACGAGACCCTCGCCTCGGCATTGCGCCGTGGCAGGCCCGCCCCGTGTCCGCTTCGCATCCAGCGTATGGATCACTCGCAGACCACGATGTGATCCAACGTTCTGCCACAAAGCGCCGTTCCTGGGGTGACATCCGAGCAGATCCGCATGTCACCCCTCACCATCCGCACTCCTCGCTGTAAACCCAATTGCGCCCGCGCGATCGGGCGGAGTCCCTGGACCGGACCGCGAGACGGATGAACCGGGAGCGACCCCGCGTGAGCTGCCTGGGGTCGCTCCCGGTTCAACGGTCGTGGGGCGAGACACGCCATCGACGGGGAGTCTGTCACCGTGCTCGGCGGCGTCCAGGATGCCCTCGCCTTCGCTCGGCGGCTGCGCCGTCCTGGACCCCGCCTGCGCGCGGTGAGGTTCGGCAATTGTCGATGGCGGTTCCAGGGGGATCCGCCGCGTCGATCCTGCGTCTGTCGCGCATCAGCGGCGCACAGTTCTCGCCACCCAGGTGCGCACGACGACCCTGTCGTGCCCGTGGGGGGCCGTGGCACTCCGCCCGCAGCGGCCTGTGGGCGTGCCGGCCGCCGCGTACACGCCGCGCGACCCGTCCGCCTCCGTGCTCTACACCGTCGTGCGCGAGCACGTCGAGACCTTTCGCGTCGAGGCGGCGCGCCTGCGCGACGGCCAGGGGCTGCCGCGGTTCGTCGACGCCGAGTTCGCCGCGTTCCTGCGGTGCGGTTTCCTGGCCGGCGGCTTCGCCCGGTTCCGGTGCGATGCCTGCCGGACCGAGCGACTCGTGGCGTTCTCGTGCAAGGGGCGCGGCTTCTGTCCGAGTTGCGGCGGGCGCCGCATGGCCGAACGCGCCGCCCACCTCGTGGACCACGTGCTACCCGATGTCCCGGTACGGCAGTGGGTGTTCACGCTCCCGCACCGGCTCCGGTACCTGCTGGCGTGGCGCCACGACCTGTGCCGGGCGGTGGCGCGTATTCTCCACCGCGCCATCGGGTGCCACTTTCGAAGCTGGGCACGTCAGCAGGGCGTGCGCGATGGGCGCGGCGGTGGCGTCGCCGTGCTGCAACGCTTCGGCGGGTCACTCAATCTCAACGTGCACGTGCATGCGCTCGTGCTCGACGGGGTGTTCTCGCGCGCGGCTGGCGGGCAGGTGCGGTTCCATCCAGCGCCCGTCCCGTCTGCCATGGACATGGCCGACATCCTGGCGGTTATTGTCCCTGCGGTGCAGCGGCTGCTCCGTCGCAACGGCCTCGAAGACGAGGACGTGACCGACCCGTTCGCGGAGGCCACGCCGCTGCTGGCGGGATGGGCGGCGGCGTCGGTGCAGGGATTGGTGATCTCGGGAACCGAGCGGTGGCGCCCGACGCGTCTGGGCGACCGGCGGGCGCCGTCAGCCCCGACGCCGCCCGTCTGCCACGCGCGCTGGGAGGGATTCGATCTCCACGCGGGCGTCCGGATCCCGGCCGGCCAGCGCGACCGCCTCGAGCGGGTCTGCCGCTACGCCCTCCGGCCACCTGTGGCCGGTGACCATCTGTACCTCACGGCCGCGGGCGATGTCGCCCTCCAGCTCCGGCGTCCGTGGGACGATGGCACGACGCATCTCGTGTTCGCACCGGTGGCGTTTCTCGCGCGCCTGGCGGTCCTGGTACCTCGCCCGCGGGTCAATCTCGTGCTCTACCACGGTGTGCTCGCGCCGCGCGCCGCGTGGCGGGCGGCCGTGGTCCCGGGACCTTCGCCCGCGGTCGCTGAACCATCGGAGACGGGCACCCGCCCGGGCATGGGCCGCGGCTGGCGCTGGGCCGACCTGATGCGCCGTGTCTTCGAAATCGACGTGCTCGCGTGCCCCGGGTGCGGCGGGCGGCTCCGCCTCGTGGCCGTGCTCGACGCCTCGGCGGCCACGGCACGGATCCTCGAGCACCTCCACCTCCCGACCGGGGTCCCGGCGCCTGTCCCGGCGCGCGCGTCTCCTGCGACAGACGATTGGGTCGACTGAACCCGCCCGCGTCAAGGCCGATCCTGGCTCACCGCCCTACGGGATCGGTGTGTACGACAACAGGCACGCGCTCGAGCGGAGCCCGTGCGCGTGGGGGCGCGTGTGCGAGCGCGTGCTAATCTGCGCTGTCGGAAGGGGGGAGTGGGAAGGAAGGCCCAGCGGCACCCGGCCAAGGTCGCATAAGGGACATTCGGTCAACCTCGACGCGCTCTAATGTTGCCTATCCGCCAGGCCGACGAGGGAGATCTTTCGTCCCCAGCGAATCTTCCGGCCTCAATGGAGGTTGTCCTTCCTGAGTGACGACTCGCACTACGCCTGGTTTTGCCCCAAACGACCGGCACATCGGTTGGCACGCTCTTCGCTATGTGGCGCGACAACTCTCTATCCAAGACGGTCACCGGAGAACATCGCCGTGCCTAGCCACACTGCACTCGTCGCTCTCCTCGCCTTGTTCGTCCCCCTGATCTCTTCTGCAAGCGGCATCGACAAGCCTCGCCGCGCTGCCGACACGACTGAGAAGATGAGGGAATCTCCGGACAATCAGCGAGCAGAGCGACAGCGAGAGATCGAGGAGCTGAATCGGCGCAGGGAGGAACTCAGAGGCGCACTGGCGAATGACGCGGGCCCCCTCTCCGAAAACGCCCTGGCACTGATTCGCCTTTTTCAGCAATCGTCTCTGGAATCAGCCTCCCTCGCCCTCGACGTGGCCGGAATGGCGCCACTAAGCGCAACCCTTGAGGCCGTTGTCCGCTTGGACACAGCCATCCGCACTGACAACCAAGAGCACCGGTTGGCTCTCGCCCTTCCGATTGTCCTGACAGCTCTCGACCGATACGCCGAGCGAGATGCCCTCGCCAGAATGGCACTTGAAATCACGAAGCATCAGGCAAGCGCAAGCGTGGAGGCCATGCAGGCAGTTCACGACAAGGAAGTCTCGAATTTCGTTGGGGCAGCCGTCGACGATCTCGCCAAGTCCTCAATCGATATCGGAATGCTCGCGATGACGTTGCGGAGCGCGAATGAGGCCGCGCCTGGTGTGGCAGCGGTCTATGATGTCGCTCGCGCAACCGGAGAGTTCCCATCGGAGTTGAAACGCTTTGTCGCCCTTCGCGGTGAGGGCCGCGATGCGGCATTGACCGAGCTGGGCAACATCGAGCGACGCCTTGCGGAACTCGGGGCGCCTTCGCCGACGGCGTTGGGTGGCAACTGGTGGCGTGAGGCACAAAAGGCGAGGAATTCGGCCGATGCGAACGGAGCGGCGGCCACGGTGTCGGTTGATACGACGACCTTAACGAAGACGCTGACGGACGCGATCCGCTCAAAAGGCGAGGACGGAGCGCGGAAGCCAGTGGCGACGTTCAGCATGCCCAGTTCAGGAAAGAAGCCAACCTCGTCGAAGCCGGTTGGGGAAAAGCCAGAACCGGTGGTACCCACGACGGCTTCGGCGCAGTCTCTCACTTCGGCCGCCCCTCAGCGGAGAGTCAATCCGCCGACGCCACTGCGAGCCTCTCAGGAAACCAAGGCGCCCCCCGAAGATTGTTCTTGGATCGTGGACAATATTCGGGACCTCCGCCGGTCAGTGGCGAGCGACAGGGCCTATGCAGCCCGGGTCGCAGCGCTCGGCAGTCACAACGAAGCGCGAGTTTGGCGAGAAACGGCATCGCGAACAGAACGGGAGAACTTGCCGATCTTGTTTCGCATGCTGAAACGGTGCAATCCCGAGGCCGACCTCAAGGGTCTCTAGTCGGCGGTAGCCGTTCACGACACGATTCCCGGCGACTACAGCGGCTGTTTCAGCAGACCACTAAGCCGCCGGGTGACGACCTGATAGGGCGCTACGTTCAAGCGATGTGAGGTCGATGCCACCGGGGCCAGACGAGCAAACAAGGACACCGATATGTCAAAGACGACCCCAATTGCGATTTTCGTAATCGGCCTTCTGGTCTTTTCGTCATCGACATTTGCCGCCCCCGGCCAACAAGACCGGTCTGACGCACCTCTGACCAACCAAACCATTCTGAAGATGACCGCAGGAAAGCTGTCACCGGTAGTCATTGCGATGGTGATTCAGGGTTCAGAGTCCAATGATTTCGACACGAGTCCAGACACCCTGATCACGCTCACGGGGCAAGGAGTTGATCCTCTAGTCCAGGCTGCGATGCTGGAGGCCGTAAAGCGACAGAAAGACGCACTGGCGGCATCCGAAGACGCAAAGAAACGCGAGCGTCAGGCGGCGACCACGCGACAGCTGATCAAGGAGCTTGAGTCACAACTCGCTGAGCAGCAGGCGAAGAAGAACTCGGCGACGACCGACTCGCAGAGTTTTCAGAACATGGCGAATTCCTTTCGCGCCGGTTGCGACAGGAGCAACTCAGCCACGGTGGGATCTTGTATCGGAGCTGACACTGCCGCGAGTGTCGCGACGATTAGGGAGGCCGCGACGCGACAACTGGACGCCAGGATTCAGGAACTGAACGCAAAGCTGGCGGCATTGCGGTTGGCCAGCGCCAACGGCGAAGGTCTTTCGATTCTGTCCGAGGCTGGGGTAGACGTTCCGATTCGACCAACCCCGCCGCAGGCACCTAGCTCGGTATCTGCGATACGCCCAGACGGTTGGTGCGAGGTGAAGTACGGTGAGTGGCTCCGAGTGAACGTTCACATTTTCTCAAAGGGCCGACTGTATTTCGGCGGAGATTGCGTCCAGTTCATCGGCGACAAGGGAAAATGGTTTTCATGCCCCGCGTCGCAGCTGACCCTTTACAACCCCAAGATGAAGAGCGGCATTGAGTTCGTGTGCCCGAACCAAAAGGGCCGCCCCTTGATTCGAGGCGACGAAGAGGCGATCTTTGCCACGTTCGACAAGCTGAAGAGCGGTCTTCCGAACGACCGCCAGTCCGGAGACACAAGAGGCCACGTCACCGACCACATCTTCCCGCCGCCCGCGTCGAGCCCGACGGCCGCTACTGAGACACGGGTCGTCAAGGCGCCGTAGACCGCCTGTAACATCAACAGCTCAGCACGTGCGAATCGAGGCGGACACGGGCGTGCCGCCTCTTGCTGGGCTCAGCCTCATGCGGCCTGGAAAGTTCGTTGTTATCAGGCCACGGCGAAACGAGGTCAAGGACGTTGCGCGGCTGTCGGCCCTCAATGACCTCTAACAATTCGGCTGGTGTGCCTAAACCCTCTTTGCAACGAGCGCCAACGGCGCGCGTTTTCAGGCGCAATCCCACCCCTCGATCCGTGCGCCTAAATCGGTTGATTCAGAGACGGCGCGCTCGATTCGAACTCCCAACCCGCAAACTAGGGGAACGACTGGCGCTTGTCCGCTCGTGTCCGACGAGCATTCTTGCCTAGAGACTAGGTGTTCCCGCGAATTGGCGGTTGGGCAGGCCGCCGGTTTCCGCTTGAGCTTGCCGCTCAGTGTGTCAGATAGTGTGTCAGCCAATCGCACTGGGACCGCCGACAGAGCGGCCGGCAGCGAATCGTGTGGATGGTCTTATCGTGAGGCATGTTCAATGACATCTGGTGCCGACAAGACGGCCCGCGGGATCGCGTTCGCACTGTTTTTCACCGCGCTTGTTCAGGCCGTCGAAGTGAGGGCGCAATCGGCGCCACTCGCCGGCCTAAAGACCGCCAGAGTTGAGGTAGTCATTAACGGCACCGGCCTTGAGAGACACCCTGAACTCGCCCGCGCCCTAGAGAATCCCGACATTCTGCCGGAAGTAATTAAGACCAGACTGGAGCTGGAAATTCGCCGTTCGTCCGGTTTGCAAATTGTCCCCGCTGCTCAATCAACACTGCGCGCAGTGGTTGTCGTCGCTGTGACGCGCGTGGAAAACCCAACGTCACGAGTTCTCGCCTACTCGTACACGGCCGGGATCAACCTCGAAGAACCCGTATTGGTACCCAGGAACAAAATCGTCGTGCGTGCTCCGATTTGGCAAAGCTACGTTATCTATGCTTCGTCGCAGCCAAATCTCTCGGAGATCGTGCCGGACCTTGATCGTGCTCTGGCGCAGTTTCTAAACGATTACCTCGCTGCAAACCCGCGGGTTCCGTGAGGCTCAGAATGACATCGATACGCGTCGCCGTTGCGTTCATCCTCGGGTTCACGTGCCTGACCGCCATCGGCATGTCGCAGGGCTATGTCCACAACGGTTTCCTGACTGGTCGCCAGTATCTCGACCTGCCCACGGTCGGCCAAAACGGCTACGCGGCGGGGCTTATCGATGGGATGTTTCTGGCACCGTTCTTCGGCGCTCCGAACGACCGTGTCGCTGTGATCGAGAACTGCGTAAACGGCATGACCGATCAACAGGTCGCAGCCATTCTGGCGGGGCACCTTCGCAGCAAACCAGAGATATGGCACTTAGGCGCGCACACGGCGTTGTACCAAGCCCTGATCGAGCGGTGTCCGAAGTAGTCTTCCTCTTCGCTCCGTGCCTTGTCACTGGCCGGCGCGAAGCGCAACCCGGCGTAGACTCTTGACCGTTGTGCAAGCGATTCTCTGTGTTGCCTCGTGTTTGGCGGCGCACTTGTGCTGGTTGCCAATGTGAGGGTCTTGGGATGACCGAGAGCGAGTCGCAATTTCAGGTTCTCTTAAGTCGAGCAGTGGACGCGGCGGGCCAGAAGCATGGTATCTATTGCACAAATGCGAATCCCCCCCGCTCTGACACTTCCAGGCGCCCTCGCGCTCCTGACCCTGCTCTCGATACCAGCCCCAGCGGTCGCGGCCCCTATCGACTTCGACACGTTTGAGCAGACCGCGCCTGTCGGACTTAATTGGGACCGCGAATTCGGCCTGTTGTTTCTCTCCGATGTCACCGAGTCCCACTTCCTCGACAGCTTCACCCGACTCAATAGCGCCCTCTATGTGAACCCGAGTGGGCCGGTCTACCACGTGGGCAACCTGGGTGATGGCGGTGTTAACGGCGGCCAACAAGAAATCTTCTTGCCCCCCGCTACCGTTGAGCATCAACCAGGGCACTCCTTCTTTCGGTTTGCCCCCGGCGCCACGTGGACGATCACCGATCTGCTGATCCACCACGGGGACGGCACCTCGCACCTCGGCAACTTTTCCGCCACGCTGGGTGAAATCGTTATCGACACGACCCCGACTATTGGCTACGCCGCTTTCCGCTTCCATCACGGCCAGTGGGATCCCGAGACGGCCGCGCTCGTCGGCCTCCCCGGGCACCACATCTACGGCATGAACGAGTGGTTCCTCGATTTCAACCGGGCCGACTTCGGCCAGAATGAACGCAACGGTTCCCCCTTCGGATACTCGGCCTTTAAGGTGCCAGAGCCCGCTGCCCTCGGCCTCTTGGGGCTCGGCCTCGTGGCGGCCATCCGGCGGCGTCGTCGCCGAACCCGGTGATCAGCCGGCGCTAGGCGGGGGCTTGGCGGGGGCTAGGCTGGAGCCTGTTACCTAGACAATATGGATGACGTCCGCGCGTGTCAGCACCAGCCGCGCGGCGGCGTCATCGAGGAGCGCCCAATGGCGCGGCGTGAGCGTCACCGAGAGCGGCTTCCCCCGGACCTTGCCCCGGAACAGGGAGATGCGCCCAGCCAGGGGCTTAGCCGTGGTCTTCGGTGGAGATGCGCGGCGGGTGCGGCGCGCGGGAGGTCGAGTCGCCATGAGGCGTTGAGCATACCAACGCCTGTGCGTTGCCGTCTCACTGGACCCGCCTAGCCGATGACCGGAGGCCCGACGATGTACGGTGCCAAACCCTTCGGATGGCGTTTGGCGAACCGCTCGTAATTCGCTTGAAACTTTGCGGAGCCCTCTGCCTGATCGAGCCAACGGCGCGTGCCAGTAACGACTTCGCCGCAGAACGTCGGCAGGTCGATAACCAGCGCGCCGCTGAGGACACTGGCGTGGATAGTGAAGGTTGAGGTGCCTGGTTCAACGAACAGGACTCTTTCGTAGGGACTTTTCCGAAGCTGAGAACGCCCCTGGTGAAGCATCGAGCAGCGGAATTGGTAACAGGCTTCGCCGGTCAAGGGATTGCCCGACTGAGGCAGTTGGAACCGTTCCGAGACCGACTTAGGAAGGTCCCGGATGAACGCAACGTCAACACTCTCGCCGTGGACAGGCCGCACCCAGGCGTCAAACCACTGGGCGTATCGTTCGCCATTGGCGTGCCCGTCGTCCGAGTCGAGCGCACCGGCGATATCCGGAATTGCTAAGGTCCCGAAGAGCGACAGGTAGAACAATTTCGCACCCAGCGACTGTTCAAGCTGATCGACCAACGTTCGCATGGCCGATGAGCATATCAACGGCCATGGCCTGTCGCCTCACTGAATCCAGTCAGGGTCCGGCGCGTCCGTGGGCTCGCCGTCGGACGCCTCCACCGCCGCCGGGGTGGCTCCGCCTGCCGCTGTCGCGCGGCGGCGCGGTCGCGCTCGTACTGCTCCTTTTTGTCGATGGCCATCCCCAGGCTCCGGGCGGTCGATTGCAGGTAGGTACTGGTCTGACTGGTGTCGCTGTGCCCCAGCAAGTCGCGCGCTTCGACCAGGGACGACCCTGACTCCAGAACGACCGAGCCGAACTCGCGCCGCAAGTCGTGCAGTGCGATACGCCGCCTGGCTCGCGTCAGTCAGCGGATTCTTCGCCCCCCGACTCCCACCGCGCGGCGTGTGGCCATGGGCCTTCAACACGGCCGTCATCCAGGCCGTCTGCACCGATTTGATGCGCTCGCCCACGGTATCGCCGGTCGCTGAGACACCCGTCGCGCAAACGCCGGTCGCCGAGACGCCCGAGGCGGCCCCGCCGCCCCGTAACGTCACAGCGTCAAACTCTTGAACGGCTTGCTGTTCTGCTAAAGAGGCTGTCGGAAGGGGGGAGTGGGAAGGCTGTCGGAAGGGGGGGAGTGGGAAGGCCCAGCGGCACCCGGCCAAGGTCGCATAAGGGACATTCGGTCAACCTCGACGCGCTCTAATGTTGCCTATCCGCTGCAAGATGCAAACTGAGCGTTTTGCTGTCGTCGACATCATTTGCATTTCGAATTTTGCATTTTGCATTACAGGACTTCGTCAACCGCCAGCGTCGGCGGAAAGAATGAGAAGCCGCTCGTCCTCGGCCAGCCTCGTGTCGAGGGACTTCACGAACACAGCACCGTTGAGATTTGCCGCCAGCGATGGATGAAGCCCGTCGGACGTTATGAGCTCGCTCAAGCCTGGGCAACGGGCGGAGAGTTCCCCCAGAACCTGGCCGAGCGTTTCGGCATCGAGTTCCATCTCGGAGATTCCGGCGCGTTCTCGGGGGATGCCCAGAAATTCAACGTGCATGTGTGGCAGACAGAGCCTGCCTCGCCGAAGCCCGAACGGCGAGGGCGGGGATAACCTGATGTTACCACCAGCGGCCAAAACGCCTCGGGAAACCGGGGCGTTTTGGCGTTTCTGCTAACGGATCGCTAACCGGCGGCCTGCGCCACCGTCACTCGCGGCCGTTCCACACTCCGGGCCAGAAGATACCTTCGACGTTGATTACGGGCGGCTGTTGGATCGGGCCTATGCGACGGTTGAAAAAGACGTGGAAGGGTGGCGTCCCCACCGGGAGTGACGCCCTATCACGTGGCTGGTCTGGCCGTGCGGCGACGGGCGGCGTGACATGACAATGCGCCAAGGGATTGGCGTCCCCACCGGGATTCGATCATTTCTTGACTCGGTATTACCACCTTGAAGTCGCTGCACTGTGAAGCAGCACTGCTGGATCTTCATTGGCCTCTTAACCGCTTCGCCGTATCGAAATCTCGCTGCGCCCCAGCAACATCGCCCTGCTGCTCGCGGAGGATGCCGCGATTGTTGTAGGCATTCGCATCGTCTGGCTTCAGGCGGATCGCGGTATCGAAGTCCTCGCGGGCGCCGGCAACATCGCCCTGCCCTGCGCGGAGAATGGCGCGATGCGTGAACGCGTTCGCTTTGTCGGGCTTCAGGCGGATCGTAGTGTCATAGTCTTGGCGGGCACCGGCAACATCGCCCTGCCCTGCGCGGAGAATGGCGCGACTTAAGAACGCCTCGGCGTGGTCGGGGTTCAGGCGGATCGTAGTGTCATAGTCTTCGCGGGCACCAGCAACATCGCCTTGGTCTCGTCGGAGAATGCCGCGAACGAAGACAGTAGCCGCGTGGGGCTTCAGGCGGATCGCGGTATCCAAGTCCTCGCGGCCACCGGCCATATCGTGTTGCCCCAGGCGGAGGGCAGCGCGATTGAAGAACGCCTCGGCGTGGTCGGGTTTCAGGCGGATCGCAGTGTCATAGTCTTCGCGGGCACCAGCAACATCGCCCTGCTTCGCGCGGAGAATGCCGCGACGGGAGAAGGCGTCCGGGTTGTCGGGCTTCAGGCGGATGGCCGTGTCGTAGTCCTGGCGGGCACCGGCGGCATCGCCCTGCTCTGCGCGGAGATTGGCGCGATTGAAGAACGCCTCGGCGTGGTCGGGTTTCAGGCGGATCGCAGTGTCATAATCCTGCAGTCCCCCCACCACATCCCCGATTTGATTGCGCGCAATGGCCCGGTTGAAGAACACGACGGAATCACCGGGCTCGAGGCGGATGGCCTCGTTGTAGTCCTGGAGTGCCCCTTCGACATCGCCCATTTCGTGGCGCATTGCCCCGCGACCGGATAGATTCCGGGCAATCGGGTTCAGGCGGAACAGCGCCTCTCGATCCTGTAGCGCACCCGCCAGGTCCCCTCTGCGTCTGCGCACATCGGCACGCATAAAGTAGCCTAAGGTGTCGTCGGGCCGGAGGTTGATGAACTGATCGTAGTCCTGCAGCGCACCATCGGCATCACCCTTCACCCTTCGCACGTCGGCCCGGTTGAAAAAAGCATTAGCAAAGTCGGGTTTGAGACGGATGGCCTCGCTGTAACACCGTATTCTTTCATCGTCATCGGCCGCCTCGACCCCGCGCTCAAACCAGCGCTCCGCCGTCAGATCATCTGCCGTGACGGCTGGGGCGTTGCCTGCCGCCGTCTGTTGTTCCCTCGACACCTGCCGAGCGGAACGGGAGGGCGGGTGGGTGACGGTATCCAGCGGCACGTTTAAGAACTTTGTGCGCAGGCGCTCCATGGCCGCCTCGAAGTACTCTGCCGGAACGCTCACTGCGTTATAACGTCTGATATTCTCCAATGTGCCCGAAAGTTGACTGGCAGTTTCGGCATTGTTGAAATCGAAGCCTTCGAAGGTCATGGGCACGATGTTGCGCTTGTACTCAATGGCAGTCTCGATCTCCCGGCGCAACCAGTCCTCCGGCTTGGCACAACCTTCCAAAGCAGACGGTGTGAGCAAAACAATGAAGTGGGCTCGCGTCTTGATGTTATCGAGTATGGCGCTCTCAAAATCGCCGCTGGCGATTCCGTTGAAATCAATGAACACGTCGTATTCGTCTTTCAAGTTCTGGAAGATTGCCAGCGCATGGAATTGGTTCGTGCGGCGATAGCTGAGAAAGACGGTCTTCTCTATTCGGGCCATTTCTCGCCTGCCTGGACAAGGATGAGACTGGAGTGAGCAAGAGTCCGAGTCGAGCCGTCAACTTACGCCAGCGCCCCTCCCAAAGCAAGCCGCTCTGCCCCCGAAACCTGTGTCGATGGACTGCTGGCGTCGGCCGGTGTCCGACCGTCCGATATCGAGATCGTGTTCCTCACCGGCGGCACGTCGTTTGTCCCCGCGGTCTGGAGAAATGTGAGTTGCGGGAGTCGGTTCTCCATTGGAAGCGATGGCGGCGCCGTCTGCGCCGGAGCCGCTGGTGCCTGGGCCTGGGACGTTCGGGTCTCGTCGCGGGCGCCAACGATCAACGGCCCCCCCAGTGTGGGTCGTCCGTGGCAATCATGGAGTGGCTCCTCTCCACGGTTCACGAATTCAGCGCTGGCACCGCTCAAACAGACGACGTTACGCTGCTGGTGTTGAGCTCTACGGGTTAGAAGTCCGCCCTACGGCGTGGTCTTGGAGGTGGGCGCGGTCACGGCGGGCGCCTGTCGATGCGGAACGGGCACGTCGGCACATCGCACGGCATGCCGGGACCGCCGCAGTCGTCATGCGGCCACGGCAAATCGGGATCCCGCCGCGTTTACGCAGCCGTCCATATGGCACCTTCGGATCCGTCTGTCGGAAGGGGGGAGTGGGAAGGCCCAGCGGCACCCGGCCAAGGTCGCATAAGGGACATTCGGTGAACCTCGACCCCCTCTAGTGTTGCTTAAGTGTTGCTTATCCTCCACCACCCGCGAGCGACAACGTGATCGCGCGCAACGCTGTCGCTTCCTGGTCGGCCGTGACATCAACCGTCTCCCAGTCCGCCTGCCTCGCGTGGCGAACGTAACCGAGGGTCCACTCGTCGGGAGCCTGAATGCCGACGTGCTCGATTTTGACTCCGAAGTGGAATGCCGCGACCGAATGACCGGCCTCATGGAAAGCTGTGCCGACCAATTTCACCGGTTGGTGCGCGAGCATTGCTTTGACCCTATCTGATCTGCGGTGCATGGTGGTCTGCCCCTGCGAGGGACGATGTTGCCAGAGAGGTAGGCCATAACGGAAGTGCCGACGGAGACCCATAGTGAGCTTTCATACTGAATGTCGCCGCGGGCGGCGTCGATAGGAGTCCTGCAGTGTGAAGCGGACTGACTGCCGGCGTGGCGGTGCTCCGCACCGCGAGCTATACGAGATGGTCGGCTCCTCGGCATGATGGGCCCTGCGCGAACCGACCTCGGTGCCGCCGCTTCCCCACCACCCCTGCCCGCGCCCCCCGGGCTCGCGCGTGCGGCGCATTGAAGCGACATGCCTTGCCGAGACTCGGTTGCGAGCCAAATTCCGGCTATCCTCACTCCATCGATACCGGACACGTACTGCCTGCAGCCATGAAGTCGATCTTTGTGAGTTATTCCTCGCGACACCGAGAGGTCACCCGCGAACTCGTCGCGCTAGTCGAAGCCCAATATGGCGTCGGTTCGGTGTGGTGGGATCACGAGCTGGAGAGCCGCAGCTCATTCGCTGAGCAGATCAAAGCGGCACTCGAAGAGGCGCGCGTTGTCGTGGTGATTTGGACTGCGGGAGCCTTGATTTCGGACTACGTCTACGCCGAAGCGACCGGGGCCCAGCGACGGGGAAAGCTCGTCAACGTGCGTCCGGCTGATGTTGAGTTCACCGATATCCCCGAGCCCTTCAACATATTTCACGTCGACAATCTCGACGACCACGACCGCGTACTGGCCAGCATTGCAAGTGTGATGACCGGTACACCGATCGCAACGCGAGTGCCCCTCCACGAGCTGTATTTCCGACAGCACGGCCGCCTGCTGCTGGATCCCAAACAAAGCCCGTTACCGCGCGATCCGCGCGAAGTCAGCCCCTCCCAACTGCTGCAGGCCAAGTTCGAAGTCGTTGGCTACATGAACGCGACAGGCGTCCGACAGGACTTGATCGAGTGGTGTGCTGACTCGCCGGGCACCGCCGGCTGTCTCGTCCATGGCCCGGGTGGAACGGGAAAAACTCGTTTGATGATCGACATTGCCAAAGAGTTGCGCCAGCAAGGCTGGATGGCCGGCTTTCTCGAACAATCGCCTGAGGACGTCGAATCCACGCAGCGTCAACGATGGCAGGCTCTCGATCAGTTAATTGTTCACGGCGAAGACCAGGGGCTCCTCCTCATCATCGATTACGCCGAGAGCCGCCAGCCTGAAGTCACGCAGCTCGCGATTCGCTTCGCGCAGCGCCGTGACAGGGAAACCCGACGCATCCGCCTCGTACTCCTCGGGCGCAGCGCAGGGGAATGGTGGACCACGCTTCATGACGAGACACCGGAAGTTCAACGGTTCTTTCGCGGGAGCGACACACATCCGGGAGTCATCGCGTTGCCGATTGTGTCGGCGGCTGAAGGGAGACGGGCACTCTTTGAAGCCAGCCGGCAGGCATTCGGGCCGTATATCGCAGCCCAGGGGTACAGCCTACCGACCCGCGAGCCATCGCTCGAGCTCGCGCAGCGCGTCGAAAGCGACGAGCGTTACGGGCGCCCGCTCGCCGTTCAAATCGAGGCGCTGCTCTGGTTGACGTCAGCGGCGACAACAAACGGCAGTGCGGGAGTCGAGGGTCTGCTCCGTCAGGTCCTGGGCCTTGAGCGCACCCACTGGACCACCATAGTCAGCGACCTGGGCGACGACGGGATGCGGGATCTCTCACGAGCCGTTGCGCAGCTGACGTTGATTCACGGGACACAGTCGCGAACGTCCACGGAGCGATTGTTGATGAACGACGACTTCTACAAGGGCCAGCGTACCGCTCGCGTCGCCGTCGATCGTGACATTCGCCGCCTGATGAGGGTCTTCGGTACGGCGACAGATGCGCTTTCGCCGCTCGAGCCGGATCTCATTGGGGAGCATCACGTGGCTACGATCGCCGACGTCGAGATGATCGACGGCTGTATTCGATGGATCCAGACAGAACCAACGGATCAGCAGGATCGTCGCCACCGAAGCTTGATGACGGTGTTACAGCGCGCGACTCGTGCCGAACATGGCGATCGCGCGACGGCCAGAGTCGCCGCCTTGCTGGACTACCTGATCGACATGTACTCATCGACGCTCAGCAATGTGATGGTTACCGTGATGATCGAAACGCCCGGCAGCCTGACCGAACGCATGGAGCAGCGCATCAGCGGGCTCGCGGGCGACGCACTCAAGTCGATAGCCAACGCATTGCCGGCCGAAATGCCGTCGCTGATGGATCTGTCCGTGAGTGTCGCGACCCGCCTCGTCGAGGTCGCCCGAGAACGCGACCCGGCAGACGAACGTTTGCTCGCAGACTGTCTCTATAACCTCAGTATCCGTCTTGCCAATGTGGATCGTCAGGAGGAGGCGCTTGGGGTGGCGTCTGAAGCGATCTCACGATATCGGCGGTTAAGAGAGGGAGACGCAGAAGTCCTCCCACAGCTCGCACGCGCTCTCGTCAATCTCAGCGAGGTCTATTCGCAGCTTGAGAAGCCCTTCGACGCATTGAGGGCCGCACTTGACGCGTTCCACATTTACCGCGACCTGCCGGACCCGCAACCAGATGCCGTCCACATTGACGTCGCCGCGACAGCCGGCAGGCTGGCTATCTGTATGGGCAACGCGGGGAAGGACGAGGACGCGGTGTTCGGGTTCGAGGAATCGGTCCGCCTCTATCGGGAGTTGGCCGAGAATCATCCGGACCTCGTTCTGGACCTGGCGACGAGCCTGAATAATGTCGCGGTGAGCCTGTCGCGGGTCGATCGCGATCAGGAGGCGCTTGCGGCGAGCCAAGAGGCGGTTGATATCTATCGCCGGGTCGCGAAGTCCCGTCCCGACCCGGTTCTGCCACACCTTGCCGCAGCGCTCGACACTCTGGGCAATCGTCTCTCGAAGGTAACGCGCGTGCAGGAGGCGCTCGCTGCAGGACAGGAGGCCGTCGCCATTTTCCGCCGCCTCGAAGAAATCAGGCCCGACGCCTTTCTGGCCGGCCTCGAAAAAGGTCTACTCAATTGTTGCCAGCACCTCGCCAATCTGGACCGCTTGGACGAAGCGTTGTCGGCGAACCAGGAGGGAATCGCCATCTGTCGACGGTTGGCAGAGAGGCGGCCGGACGCGTTTGGCCCGAGGCTGGCGACTGCCGTTCTTGCCCGGGCCCAAATTCTTGAGGCGCAGGATCAGTTGGACGACGGGATGAACTGCGTGGAAGATGCCATCCGTACTCTGACGCCCTTCTTTCTTTCACAACCAGAACTGCTTGAAGATCAGATGAGGTCGCTGCTTCGCGAACATCGACGTTTCTTAGATGCTCTCGGTAGAGAGCCTGACGAAGGGCTCCTCGGCGACGTGGTCGAGCAGCTGTACGCACTTCAACAACGCGGGACCACAGAGTGATCGGTCCGTGATAACGGTTCGCCAGTACCCTATGTTCGGGCATGGCGCGTCGCGCCACCCTCGAGTCGCTGCACCCGCTGCAGTATGGTAAGGCCAAGTGACGCCGACTGATTAGAGTCCGAAAGCACTCGTCGCAACGTGTACCCCCATCTCTTCGACCACCGACTGGTGGCAAGTGAGCGTATAAGACGTCCAGGCGCAGGAAGGCCGCTGGAAGATCGCCAGAGAAACGCAGAGCGACCGGTCAGCGTGTCCCAGAGCGTTCTGCAGAGCCTCATGAGGGTGTTCTCGGCCTGCGGTCGGCGGTGCTCCGCACCGCGACAGCGTTGGTCGAGCTCGACTCGCGCGTCCAGCGAGGCTGGTCCCGGCCCTCCGGATCAGGCCCAAAACGCTCCCCCGGGACTGTCCGAAGAGGGGAGGGCCATCTGGTCAAGGTCGCATAGCGGCCATTCAGTCGACCTCGGCACACTCTTCCTGCTCGTAGCTGCGGACGGAATCGCGAACGATGGCGGAAAGCGTGGGCTTTGGCCCGGACCCGCACGTGCTACGACTTGGCGTTTGCGACAGCTCGTGAAAGAAGATCCACGACGCCGAGCGCCGCGGCGCCGCGCTGCAGATAGCCTCGGTCGAGTGTGTCGCCCTGCACGAGCAGGATACCGATGATGTCCCGCCACTGCCGGTCCGAGACTTCATTTCCAAGGCGGAACCATCGGAGCTTCTGTAAGAGGATGTCTTCTGGCGTATAGACGTAGAGATGCTGCCCCGGTGTATCTCCGATCTGAATGCGCTGCCTCCGCTCCATCTGCTCCGTGTCGAGAGGCGTGCCTCCGGCGATGAAGAAATCCACCTTGATCGCGGTGGACCGGTGAAACACGTTCACGCTCGAGCGCGATCGAACCGCGCGCATCACCGCCCGGTCGTCCACCTCGAACTCCGGCGCGAGCGCCGCCACGACGCGGGGCACGTCGGCCACGGATATCTCGATGACGATATCCACATCGAGCGTGGATCGGGGCTCCCCGCTGATCGAGCTTGCCAGCGACCCGCCGACGACATACCGCACCCCACAGGATTCCAGGGCGTCAGCAGCGTAGAGCGCCACGGCGACCGGGCTGGCGCCCATCAGGGGACTGGATCGGTTAGGTGAGCGAGGTCTGGATAGACGGCCCGGGCGACATCGCGGCCGAGCACGATGCAGGCAAACCTGAGGAAACACTCCCGGTCGGATGCCGCAGGATGCCGGCGGCGAATTCCGGCAAAGGACAGGTCGATGACGGCCCGCGTAGTGTCGCTCACGAGCTGAAGCTTCTGGGCCGGCGACATGCGTCGCCACGCTTCGACCTGGTGCTGCTCGATAGCGGCAGAGGTGTCGAGGGAGAGCACAGCCGCCGGAGGCGCGCCGTCGCTGGCAGACACCCAGTCATTATAGGGTTCGCCGCGCGTTCAATCTGCGTTCAATTCCCGCCCGAACACCATGGAAGACCGCCGATCACGGTGGGGCTAAACCACCGAAGAATCAGCAAGATGTAAAGCCTGCACTGACCTACGAACCAGGAGGTCGCACGTTCGAGTCGTGCAGGGCGCACCATTCTTTCCTAAGCGATTTGCTCGGACGGCGTTGTCGCGCCTGCCGAGTTTTTGGCACTTCGTTCCATCTCGTTCAATTGATCGCCGACGCGTTCAACGGCCTCACGGACCGAGCCGTCGAGTACCTGCGTGTACACGTTGATCGTGGTGTCGACGTTCGCGTGGCCCATGAGCTGCGCTGTCACCTTGCCCGGTACGCCGGCGCGCCGCGCCGACTGGGACATCAGCGAGTAGCGACCGCCGGTCTTCATTACAACCGAGCGGTCGCAATGTGGTCGAGCGCTTGGGTTGTGCCGAGCCGAGAACCGCTGGGGGGCGTCCCACCGGTTTGCTTCAAGACGTCAGGGGACGTGCCCGGCAATCTGCGTGGCCATCCAGCTGACCCAGGTGGCGTGGTAAACGCTGATTCATGCTGGACTACATGATGAGATTACAGTGACGTTCGATCTCGACGGTCGCACAATCCACTGGCATGGGATGCCGCCGCTCTCACGAGGATTGTCGTCCTTGGACATCCTCACGACTGTCGAGCAAAGCGGACTAATTCGAGTCCTAATCGTTCGATTCTCAACAAAGCGCCCTAACCAATGGCAGCCCGTCCTAAGCGCGCCCAGCTCCATGAAGGTCCGAATGCTGCCCGACGCTTCCAGGGCACGATGGATCGACTTCTTCGCGTCTCAAAGGAAGAACTCGCCAGACGCGAAGCCGCCTACCAGGAAGAGAGCCGCGCCAAGACGCGGCGCGGACCCAAGCTAACCGAAAAATAACTCGCAGGCACGCTGCTCACGCTTCGCTAGTTACTTTCCGTGATGTTGTAAGTAATCACCTTTCCGATCACGCCGTTTGAAAACCGGTGGTTGAGTATCTCGACAGACAGGTCTGCCAGTTTGTGATTCGCCCACAGGCGTTGGAAATCCTCAAGGATCGCTCGCTCTGCGGCGCTGTCATAGGGAACCCACAGCCCAGTCGACGGTCGACTGGGTTTTAGCCGAACATCTTGCAGGAACTCCCTTCCCGACATGCGAGCGACCGCTCCGGGGCGCCCGAAACAGGGTGCGATTAAAAACACAACAGGGCCAGAATTACTAGGAGGCAGCACAGAAGGATCGACCACCGATTGGCCACAAATGGAAGACGTGTCTGGGGCCGATAGATTCGCCTTCAAATTCTGAAGGCTCTGACCGTTTGACGTGAGAGCTGCCCCGACAAGAAGTGCGAGGGCCACCAAGGCGAGCCGAAGAGTGTTGGTCATTCTGAACTCCCTCCTGCAATCCTTAGACACAAGACAGGGCGAGATGGCTTGACAGCCTACTTAGCTAACTATCTTATTGCGGGTGGCGTCGGCCGGCGCCAGGGCGCCGGGCTGCACGACCACGCGCTCCGCGCCGAGCGCGATGAGGCGCTGGTAGAGGAACAACGCGACGCGCTCGGGCCCGACGGCGTGTTCCAAGTCGGCGCCGTCCTGCAGTCCCCGAGGGCCGGGCGTGGCGTCGTGGACCGCCTGCGCCGCGGCCCGATAGGCGGTCTGGTAGGCGACGAAGGCGGCCGCCAGCGGCACCGCGCTGTCCGAAGGGGGGAGGGCCATCCGGTCAAGGTCGCATAACGGCCATTCAGTCAACCTCGCCCCCCTCTAATGTTGCTTATCCGCCCCATTCGTCGAGGGCCTTCGAGGTGAACTCGGTGCCGTGGTCGACCCGATCGCCTTGGGACGGCGCGCCGA
>Ga0210380_10000027_pt1 | contig 112219 bp, 95 predicted proteins | sample PLM4_5_coexredo_FD_155476 | JGI IMG/M metagenome (GOLD analysis project Ga0210380, IMG submission 155476) | Groundwater sediment microbial communities from an aquifer in East River, Colorado, USA - PLM4_5_coex redo | ecosystem: Environmental > Terrestrial > Soil > Riparian zone | place: USA...
CCGCCGACGTGTTCGACAAGGACCTGATCTCCGGGTTCAACCACCGCCAGGCGAACTGGGAGTTCTCCACCAGCGTGCAGCACGAGCTGACGCCCGGCATGGCGCTCGACGTGGGCTACTTCCGCCGCGCCTGGGCGCACTTCCGCGTGACCGACAACATCCTGGTCGGGCCGGAGGACTTCACGCGCTTCGACATCGTGGCGCCGTCGAATCCGAACCTGCCGGGCGGTGGGGGCTATACCATCCACGGTTTCTACGATGTCGTGCCGGGCAAGTTCGGCCAGGTCCGCAACGTGAACTATCTGTCCGACAACTTCGGGTCGCAGTTCGAGAACTTCAACGGCGTGGACGTCACGATCAACAGCCGTCTGAAGAACGGGGTCACCGTCCAGGCCGGAATGAGCACCGGCAAGACGATGGAGGACAACTGCGAGATCGTCGAGAAGCTGCCGGAGATGAACAACTTCACGGCCGCTGTCGGCACATTGCCGGGGTCGTGGCGCCCGGCGGAATGGTGCCACCGCGAGTCGCCGTTCCTCACACAGTTCAAGGCGTACGGCGTCTACATTGTGCCGAAGATCGAAGTGCAGGTGGCGGGGTCGTTCCGCAACCTGCCGGGCCAGATCGGACCGCCGGCGCTGCCGCCGAACACCGACGTGCAGGTGGCGCTCGCCGCGACCAACGCGTTCCTCACTACCAACTCGACGCTGGGACGCGCGCTCTCGGGAGGCGCAGCCAACGTGTCGCTGCAATTGCTCGAGCCGTACACGGAGTATCTCGATCGCCGCAACGAGCTCGACCTGCGGTTCGGCAAGATCCTCCGCTTCTCCGGGCAGCGGGCGGTGGTGAGCGTGGACGTCTACAACGCGCTCAACTCGAACGCGCGGATCACGGTGAACCAGTCGTACGCGGCCTACCCGCGTCCGACCGAGATCCTGAACGCGCGCCTCGTGAAGTTCAGCGTCAATTACGACTTCTAGGCAGGTGGGCAGGCAGGGCCGATCAGGCGGCCCCGCTTCGCCCACTTGCCGACTCCGTCCGCGCCACGAGTTCTCTGGTGCCCATGGGATCCCTTCTCTACGTCGCGTTCTTCTGCTCCGGCGCGAGCGGCCTCATCTACCAGGTCACCTGGGTTCGCCAGTTCGGCAACGTCTTCGGCAATACGCTGCATTCGGCGGCGATCGTCGTCGCCGTCTTCATGCTCGGCCTCGGCGGCGGAAGCTACGCCGCCGGGGTGTGGGCGGATCGCGTGCAGAGCCATCCCCGGCGGCTGCTGCGTGCCTACGTCGGTGCCGAGCTCCTGCTCGCCGGCTGTGGCGCCGGGCTGTCGCTGCTCCTGCCGCACCTCGCCGCGCTCGTAGCGGGATGGTCGCGGTACACGCCGGGCGCCGGCGGCTGGTACGAGCTGTCGGTCGCGTCCTACATCGTGCGCGCGGTGGCCGCGGTGGTCTTGTTGATCCCGGTCACGCTCACCATGGGGGCGACCCTCACGCTGCTCATCCGCTACCTCGTAGGTGCGGATGTCCGTGCCGGCGGCTGGCGGGTGGCGCGTCTCTACGGCGCCAACACCGTGGGCGCGGCCGCCGGCGCGCTCGTCACCGACTTTGCGCTCGTGCGCCTGGCCGGATTGCAGGCGACGCAGTTCGCGGCCGCGGGGCTCAACCTCGGAGCGGCAGCGCTGGCCGCATGGGCGCTGAAGGCGGCGGCCGTCCGCGAGCCGGAGATCGCCTCGACGCCCGATCGCCCGGCCGTGGCCGACAGCGGGATCCCGGTTGACACCGTTTGGGTCGACGGCAATCGCCGAGTGGTCGCGGCCGCGGCGCTGTCGCTGTTCGTCTCGGGCCTGGCCGTCATGGGCATGGAGATGGTGTGGCTGCGGCACCTCGGCATCCTGCTGGGCGGATTCCGCACGGTGTTCTCGCTGGTGCTCGCCGTGCTGCTGGTGGCGAGCGGTGCCGGGGCGCTCTTCGGCGGGTGGCTGCTGCGGCGCGGCGTGCCGGCGGCCAATCTGCTGGTCGCGGCGCAGGCGGCCTTTGCCGTCTGCGCGCTCGCGGGAGTCGCCGCCGCCAACGCGGACGACCTGGCCGAACGGGGCCGTGCGATCGCGGCGACGTTGGGCGCGCTCGGCCCGCTGCGGCGCGCGCTGGCCGAGATCGGATTCAATCTCCGGCCAGTGCTGCTCGAAGTCGGCCTGCCCGCGTTCGTGGCCGGGCTCGCGTTCCCGCTGGCCAATGCCCTCGCGCAGCGCGCGACGGGCATGGTCGGCCGCCGCGCCGGTCTGCTGTATCTCGCCAACACGGCCGGAGCGGTGGCCGGCTCGCTCATGGCTGGCTACCTGCTGTTGCCGTGGCTCGGTCTGCAGACGACAGCGGCAGTTCTCGCGGGTCTTGCCGCCACGGCCATCGTGCCGCTGATGGCCGCCGGAGCGGGGCGCGCGACGGCGGCACTGGCCGCGGCCGCCTCGGTTGCCGCCGTCCTGGCGTGGGCGACGCTGCCCGCCGACTTTGTACTGCGCCGGGCCTCCCTGGTGCCGCGCGGCGACCGGCTCCTGGCCCGAAGCGAAGGCCTGACCGAGGTCATCGCGGTCGTCGAAGCGGCCCGGGGCCGGGCGCTGCTGACCAACGGGCACGCGATGTCGTCCACGGCGCTCCTCGATCAGCGCTACATGCGCGCGCTGGCGCACGTGCCGCTCTTGTCGATGCCGGCGCCGCGCCGCGTGCTGGTGATCGGATTCGGCGTGGGCAACACGACCCACGCTGCGACGCTGCATCCGGCGGTCGAGCGCGTGGACGTGGCCGAGCTGTCGCGACACGTGCTCGCGCACGCGGTCTACTTCCGCGACGCGACCCAGGACGTCCTCCGCGACCCCAAGGTATCGGTCTATCTCAACGACGGCCGGCAGCATCTGCAGATGACCGAGCCCGGCACGTACGACCTCGTGACGCTCGAGCCGCCTCCGATCGCCCACGCGGGCGTGGCCGCCTTGTATTCGCGCGAGTTCTACTCGCTGGTGCGGTCTCGGTTGACTCGAGACGGCTTCGTCAGCCAATGGCTGCCTGCCTATCAGGTGCCGCTCGAGAGCAGCCTGGCCATGGTCCGGGCGTTCCTGGACGTGTTCCCCCAGGCGGTGCTGCTGTCGGGCGCGCAGGCCGAGTTGCTGCTCGTCGGGACCGCCGGACCGCGTCTCGAGATCGATCCGCACCAGCTGGCGCAGGCGATGGCACGCGCACCGGCAGTGGCTGCCGATCTGGTCCGCCTCGACCTCGGAAGCGCGCGCGAGATCGTGGGCGCGTTCGTGGGTTCGGCCGCGACCCTGACGGAGGCGACGCGAGGGTCGCCTGCGGTCACCGACGACCGGCCGCTCCAGGAGTACGGCGTGTGGTCGGGGCTGTCGACCGGGTTGCGCGGCGTGCCGGCGTCGCTCTTCGATCTCGACGCGGTCACGGCGTGGTGTCCGCGGTGCTTCGAGGGTGGCCGGCCGGTGCCGGCCCTCGCAGGTCTCGATGCCTACCTCGCCCTGCTGCGCGAGGCCTACACAGCGCCGGCAGGCGCCGTGGCAGCGGCTGCGGCCGCCGGCGGGGGCCGCCGGACGTTTCTCGGCAGCCGCTACCTCGGGTCCGTGGTGCCCGACACCGCCGAGGTCTACAACATCGTCGGCGCCGCCGAGCGCGAGGAGGGGCGCATCGTCGATGCGGAGCGGGCGTTCGAAGCCGCACTGCGGCTGGAGCCGGCGTCCCCCTCGGCGCGGCAGAACCTCGGCCAGATCCGGCACGAGCAGGGCCGCGCACTGCTCGACGCGCGCCGGTTCCGCGATGCCGCCGACGAGCTGCGCGGGGCAGTCGCGCTCATCCCGCAGTCGGCCGAGGCACACAACGATCTCGGGGTCGCTCTCGCCTCGGTGAACGACGTGGCCGCCGCCGCGGCGCAGTTTCGCGCGGCCGTGGCGCTCCAACCCGACTTCGTCGAGGCGCGGCGCAATCTGTCGGCAGCCGAGGCGCTGGTGCGCTAGCGCGGCGAGAGAGTTCACGGAGGCACGCATGTCCCTGACCCGATGTCTGACGCTCGCGGCCCTTGCCGGTGCCGTGTCGCTGGCGACGGTGCGAGCGCAACAGGCGGCGCCGGCGCCGCCATCCACTCCACGCGCGTCGGCGCTCGTCGATCTCACCGGCACGTGGGTGTCGCTCGTGACCGAAGAATGGCGCTGGCGCATGACGACGCCGCCTCGCGGCGACTACATCAGCCTGCCGCTGTCGGACGAGGGCCGACGGGTGGCCGACACCTGGACTCCCGCCCTCGACGGCGCCTGCAAGGCCTACGGGGCGGGAGGCGTGATGTGGCTGCCCACGCGCCTGCGCATCGCGTGGGACGGCGATCAGGCGCTGAAGGTCGAGACCGACGCGGGCCAGCAGACGCGTCTGCTCGGCTTCGATGCGGCGCGGCCGCCGGGGCCGCGAAGCCTGCAGGGATTCTCGGTAGCGGCGTGGGAACCGATCGGCGGCGCCCCGGTGACGCCTTTTGGTGGTGGACGCGCCAGCCCGCCGACGCCGGCCGGTCACGCGCTGAAGGTCGTCACCACCAACCTGAGCGAAGGCTGGCTGCGGCGCAACGGCGCCCCCTACAGCGAGCGCTCGACCATCACCGAGTACTGGGATCGCGTGTCGTTTCCCAACGGCGACGACTTCCTCGTGGTCACGATCCTCGTGAACGACCCGGTGTACCTGCAAAGCGAGTACACGCGCAGTGCCCACTTCAAGCGGGAGCCCGACAGCGCAAGGTGGCGTCCCGTTCCCTGCCGGCCGCTGTGAGGAACAGGCCCATGCCCATCACCGATTCACGTCACCGCAGTTTCGCCGTCATGCTCGTCTGCACGGCCGTGCCCGTGGTTCTGGCACAGGCGCCGTCGGCTCCCACGCCGCCGCGCATGGTGGACCTGGCGGGCTCGTGGGCAATGTCGAACGACGAGGAACTCCTCATCCGGATCGATCCGGGACCGGAGTTGGAGAACTACACCGGCTTCCCGCTCAACGCCGCTGGGCGACAGAAGGCGCTGGCGTGGAACTCCACCATCCAGGCGGTGCCGGAGCACCAGGCCCGTCCGCACCCGGCGCAGTACTCGATGCGCGGCCCCGGTCCCAACTTCCACATGGGCGAGGTGATCGATCCGAAGACGCGGCAGCTGGTCGCCTACACGATCACGGGCCTCTTCGAGAACGCCAACCGGACGATCTGGCTCGATGGACGCTCGCCGCCGTCGCAGTTCGCCGAGCATCTGTGGAACGGCTTCTCGACCGGCGTGTGGGAGAAGGGCATGCTCAAGGTCACCACCACCCACCTGAAACAGGCCTTTCTGCAGCGCAACGGGATTCCGAGCAGCCCCTACGGCGTGATGACCGAGTTCTTCATCCGTCACGGCGATCGGCTGCTGGTTGTCTCGCAGGTCGACGATCCGATCTATCTCGAGGAACCGATGGTGCGGACCTCGACGTTCCGCTGGAATCCGGGTCAGCGCGAAACGCCAATCGTGCAGGTCGAGGTCGCGGAGGAGCTGCCGGATCTGAAGCCCGGTGACGTGCCGCACTATCCGCTCGGATTCCGGCAGACCGACTACGCCGACTCCAACGACCTGCCGTGGACGGCCACGCTCGGTGGCCGCGACACCCTCTATCCCGAGTACGCCGACACGCTGCAGCGCATGGTGCGCGAACGGAGCGGCAGTACGTTACCGCCTGTGGGGCCTGCGGCGGCGAGTCCCCGCCGCCCCACTTACGGGTCCACCGGCGCAATCGAGGTACTGCCGGTCCAGGGCAGCGTCTACCTGCTGGCGGGCGGCGGCAGCAACGTCGTGGTGCAGGTCGGTGACGACGCCGTGTTCGTGGTGGATGCCAACACGGCGGCGATGAGCGACAAGGTGCTGGCGGCGATCCGGTCGATCTCGACCGCGCCGATCCGCTACATCGTCAACACGTCCGCCGACCTCGATCACGTGGGCGGCAACGCCGCGCTCGCCACGTCGGCCGGCTCATCGATCAATGCCATTCTCGGGCAGGGCGCCCGCGTTTACGCGCACGAGGAAACCTTCGCGCGGCTGGCGAATCCGCCCGGCGGCGGCCAGCCGCAGCCGGTCGCCGTCTGGCCGACCGATGCGTTTGGCGCCGCCCGCAAGACCATGTTCGTCACCGGCGAGCCGATCGAAATCCTGCATCAGCCGTCGGCCCACACCGATGGGGACGTCGCCGTGTTCTTCCGCAAATCCGACGTGATCGCGGCCGGCGACGTCTTTGTTCTCGATAGCTATCCGGTCATCGACGCCAAACGCGGCGGCACGTTGCAGGGAGTCATCGCGGCGCTGACCCGGCTGGTGGAGATCGCGGTGCCGGAATACAACGCCATGGGCGGCACGCGCATCGTTCCGGGGCACGGACGCATCTGCAACGAGATCGATCTGGTGGAGTACCGAGACATGCTCACCATCATCCGCGACCGCATCGCGCAGCTGGTGAGCGAGGGGCACACCCTCGAGCAGGTGAAGGCGGCGCACGTGACCCTCGACTACGACGGCATCTATGGCACCGCGTCGGGTCCGTGGACGACTGACATGTTCGTCACGGCGGCCTATCAGGAACTGAGCGCGGCGGCCGCGCGCGACCGCTCGACGCGAGTGGTCCCCGCGCCGGGCAGCCGCAGGCCCGCGGCCGCTGCCAGTGCGGCGTCGGCCACGGCCGCGCCCACGGTCCGCAAGGGTGCCGTCGATCCGTTCGATGGCACCTGGGTGCTCGACGTCGCGCGCTCCCGCTACACGCCGTCATCGAACGCGCCCTACCGCCGCGAGACGACGATCGCGATCGACGGCGATGCGGTCCGGCAGACCACCTCGACGTGGCGCCGATTACAGGGGAACGATTCGCCCCTTGCCCGCGTCACGTACACGGCGCGGCTGGACGGCAAGGAATACCCGGTAGAGGCCTCGTCCTCGCGCGTGGCGCTGCGGCGTGTCGACGCCGCGACGATCGCGCGCACGGCGAGCGGCGACCGGAATTCGAAGGAAACCGCCACCTGGACGCTGTCTGGCGACCGGCAGGAGTTGACCATTGTGACGTCCGGCGTGGACGGTGCCGGCGCGCCGTACACGAGCACGCAGGTCTATACCCGTCGTCCGTGAGCCGGCCGGGTGCGCCGCGACGACGGTCAGTGCCCTCGCGGGATCGTGTGCCACCACACGATCGGTCGCGGCTTGCGCGGCGCCGGCGGTGCGGGGGGCGGTGCCGCGACGACAGCGCTCGTTCGCGGCCGCTTGTGCGCCGTCGTTGGCGGGCGAGCCGGTTGAGTCCGGCGGGCAACCTGCACCAGCGTCCCGGTTGAGGTCGCGGGAACGAGACGGGCGCGCACGATGAACCGCTCGGGCGCGGTGCCGACATACGTGAACGGATAGCACGTCACCAGCGTGAGCGCCGGTTCCGCTGTGGCGTCGAGCACCCACACGTCGTCGGGCGCGACGACGTGCGTCCGCTCGACGATGTAGGAGAAGAGGCCTTCCGGTGCGACGAGACGAATGACGTCGCCGGCTTTGATGTGCTGCAGGCGCCGGAAGAACGTGTCGCGGTGCCCGGCCAGGCCGATGTTCCCGGGGGCGCCTGGCAGTGCCGTGCCGCGGATGTGACCCACGGCCAGATCCAGCGTGCGGGCGTCCTCGCCCTCCTTGATCATCGTGGAGACGCCGAGGCGTGGAATCTCGATCCGGCCGATGACCCGCCTGGGACGAGCCGCGGCCGGCTGGCCCGGCGGCACCGCGGAGTGTGGTCCCGTCCGCAGGATGTCGTCGAGCGCGCCAGACTCGTAGCGCTGATAGAGCGCCGCACCGCCCAGCGTCCCGGCGACGTACCCCAGTGCGGCCAACGCCACGAGCAGCAGCATCCGCTCGATCAGGAGGAGCGTGCCGCGGCGGCGGCGCCGCGGCGGTGCCGCGATGAACACGCCGGGTTCAGCGCCCATGTTCGTGCCGTGGCGCCAGATAGCCGTCGCGGACGTGCACGGTGGGGGCACGCATGCCGGGCACCAGCACGCGCACGATCAGGTGCCGGTACGAGCCGTCGTGCGCGGCGTTGGTGGGAACGTAGCCAAGCGTGTAGCCCTGGCGAATCTTGCCGGCGATGTCGGTAAACGCCTCGATGACGTCGCCATCGGCCTTCGGCGTGTAGGCCGTGCCACCGGTCGCGTGCGCCAGCTTGCGCAGCAACCGCTCGTTGCCGACGTTGGCGTCGAGCCGCGCCGTGGACACGGTGTAGATGAGCGCGTCGGATCGCTCCGCCCTGCGCAGCATCATGTCCTCGGACTCGCGGCTGGCGTTGTCCTCGCCGTCCGACAGCACCACCAGCACCTTCTTCTGCCGCTCGGCAGTGTCGAGGTGCTCGAGGCCGGCGATGACCGCGTCGTGCAGGGCGGTCTTGCCGCCGGCCGGCATCGCGCTGACCGATGCCTCCAGCAGAATCGGATTGCTGGTGAAGCCGACGCTGCCGGGCAGCGCGCGGCGAACGTCCTCGTTGAAGACGATGGCGAACGCCTGGTCCTCGGCCTGGCTTGCCTCGGCGAAGGCCTTGATCCCGGCCAGCACCATGGCCCGCCGCGTCAACATGCTGGAGCTGTTGTCCACCACCAGGCCGACGGCCACGGGCGAGTTCTCGCCGTTGAACACGGTGATGGTCTGCGGCGTTCCGTCTTCGACCACGTGAAAGACGCCGCGGGAGAGCTGCGGCACCGAGTCGCCGCGGCGATCGAACACCGTGACGTGGAGGACGACGAGACTTGATTCGGCGGAGAAGGTGGGGCGGCTCGGCTCCTGGCTGTCACCCGGCGATGGATCGGGCGAGGGATCTTGCGTGCGGCCACCGGCCGATGCGACGAGCGCCGTGCCCGTCAGCAGCACCAGTCCGAGCGCGCGCACGATCATGGGAGCCATCGGTCTGCCGGTGTCCTCGAAGTCGGCCGGGACCGGCGAACCGGCCCCGGACCTTCGTGAGAACAGCCTACCGCAGGAAGCGGATTCCCGCGGCGCCGGCCAGCGAGAGCAGGCCGATGAGGCCGCTGAGCACGAGCGGGCTGGCCGTCTGCGGCAGCGGCTCGCTGCGTGTCACCTGCGGTGCCGGCGGCGCCGGCTCGGGGTTGGCGCGACCCGCGCCGCCTTGCGGGACCGCCTCAGCGCGCGGCGCGGGCGCCGGCTGCGGCGCGCGGGCCTGCGCCTGCGCGGCGATGCCAGAGCCTTCGATCGAGTTGCGATCGCTGCTGATCTGAGGTGCTGGCGCGGGCGCCCGTTCCGGCGTCCACTCCGTGACCTTGCCCGACGCGTCCACCGAGCTCACGCTCGACTCCGGCCGCAGGTCGCCTTCGGTCGAGAGCACGCGCTCGTTGCTGCGCGCCGCGATCTTCACCGCCTGATCCTTCGGATAGACGAACTCCTTGCCGATCCTCTCGCCCGGGTAATACCAGTAGTGCACCGCCGGCGTCTGGCCCGCCGCGGTCTCCTTGAACATCACCACGGTGTCCTGCGAGACCTCGGGACGATCGGCCTGGACGAACAGCCAGTGGCCGATCATCTTCTTCTCTTCGCGGTCCCAGACTTCCACGACGTTGCGCGACGGCGTGTCGGCGAGCTTGAACACGTAGGTGCCTGCCTGCAGCGTGATACCCGGCATCTCCACCGGTCCGCTGAAGGTCAGGAACGTCCGGTCGCGGGTATCGGTCTGCGCCGTGGTCGTGCTGCTGAACACGCCGAGCAGCGCAATGACCAGCGCTGTCACGATAAGAGTCACTCGAGCCATGTGCCTTCCTCCTGCTCCTTCGAACTGAACGGGACATCGGACGCAGGTGCGACATGTTCCCGCTCACGTCCACGAATAGCAGTGGAAGTGCATCTTCCATGCCCGCACTGAAGGGCCGCGAACATACGGCGGTTCTTGCACTTGCGACTCAGCGTCTGCGCCGGCGGCCTGTACGATGCGGGTCGCCGCGGCTGCAAACCTTACCGATCGGTGCCGGTCCAGCCCGTCTGCGCCGGCGCACGCAAAGGCGTTGCGTCCGCCGCGCCGAGCCATTAGCATCCAGCCCATGCGAGGCGCCCCCCGGTATCGAGGCCGCGGGGCGTCTGGTCGCAACCGGGTGTGCGCCCGTGTTGCACGACACGGCTGAAAGGAGCCCGTCGATGCCCCGTCTGCGTCTCGCGCTCATCGCGCTGCTCGCGTATGCCTCCCCGGCCGCGGCGCAGCAAGCGTCCGCCCCGCCCCTCGACTTCGACTACTTCAAGGCGCGCGTTCAGCCCATCTTCACCACCAAGCGCGCCGGGAATGCGAAGTGCGTGTCGTGCCACGTCTCTGGCACGCCGATGCGGCTGCAGCCGCTCGCGCCAGGCGGCGCGACCTGGAGCGACGACGACGCCCGCAAGAACTTCGAACTGCTCCGGTCGCGTGTCGTCGCGGGGCAGCCCGACATCAGTCGCCTGTTGCGGCATCCGCTTGCGGAGGGCGCCGGTGGCGACCCCCATCACGACGGCGGCAAGCACTGGGCGTCCAAGGACGACCCGGAGTGGCAGACGCTCGCCGCCTGGGTACGCGGCGCCACGCTGCACAGTGCCGCGGCCCGATCCACCGGCAACGTGCGGATCATCCAGACCAACAGCGCCGGCGACAACGTGCACATCATCGACCCGGGCACCAACCGCGTCGTCGGCGAGATCACGGGCATCGAGGTCGGCCATGGTGTCGCCGCCGCGCCGGACGGCAGCCGCCTCTACGTGAGCAACGAGGCCGACACCACGCTGGACGTGGTGGACGGCCGTACCCTGCGCGTCACCAGCCGCATCCCCTTGAGCGGGCACCCCAACAACGTCGCCGCCAGCCGCGATGGTGCGCGGGTGTACGTCGCCATTCGTCAGGCGCCTGGCGCCGTGGACGTGATCGACACCGCGTCGCTGCAACGGGTGAAGAGCATTCCCATCAAGGGCGACGTGCACAACACCTACGTCACGCCCGACGGCCGCTTCGTGATTGCCGGATCGATCGTGGGCAAGAACCTCACCGTGATCGATCAGCAGACCGAGCAGCCGGTGTGGACGCTCGACTTCGATCTCGGTGTGCGTCCCATGGCGTTCGAGCAGAACGCCGACGGCTCGACGCGCCGGCTGTTCGTGCAGCTGAGCGACCTCAATGGATTCGCCGTGGTGGACTTCGCCACCCACCGCGAAGTCACCCGCGTGGCGCTGCCGCAGATCGCCGCCGGCAAGAAGCCGGTCTACGAGGGCGGCAACAGCTCGCACGGGATGGCCGTGTCGGCCGACAACCGCCGGCTGGTCGTCAACAGCCGGTTGAACAGCGCGGTCTATGTCTACTCGCTCCCCGATTTGACGCTCGCCGGCAGCGTGGACGTCGGCGTGGCGCCCGATTGGGTGACGCTGACTCCGGACGGCCGCACGGCCTACGTGGCCAACGCCGGCTCCAACTCCGTGTCGGTCGTGGATATCGTGGGGCTGCGTGAAGTCGTGCGCATTCCCGTCGGCCAGGTGCCGAAGCGGAATATCACGGCGACGCTGCCCTACTGATAGGGGACGGCTTAGGGCTTAAGGCTTAGGGCCTTGTCGGGCGGGTCTGAAGACCCGCCCGAAAAGTGCCCGCCACGGTGCATGCTCTGCCTAAGCCCTAAGCCCTAAGCCCTAAGCCCTAAGCCTTAGGCCCTAAGCCGGCCATCCCTCGCTTCAAGGTCCCTCGCGGCACGCCGATTGGTGATGGTGCACGCTCAGTCGCGTGCCAGCACCGTGACGGCTCACGCCAAGGCGCGTGTGTCTGTGCGGACGATGACGCGTGGCCGGTCATGGAGACCAGTTCGCGAGAGGACGACGATGGCCAACTGGAATCTATCCAAGAGACTGTTCATCGGGGTGGGCAGCCTCGTCGCGCTGCTGGCGATCTCAGGTGTGGTGTCGTTCATCACCGGACGATCGATGAAGGCACAGCTCGACAACGCCACCCAGAAGACCGCGCGTCAGCAGGAACTGTCGCTGCACCTGCAGCGCGACGGCGTCTCGCTGAGCAACCTGCAGCGCGGGCTGCTGCTCGCGGCGCTCGGCGGCGATCAGAACGGTCTGACGCAGATCCGGCAGTCGGTGACGTCGCTCCGGGGCGACATGAAGAAGCGCTTCGACGAGATGAACGATCTGCTCGCTGGTCGCGAGGAAGGGCTTCGTCTCGTCAACGAGCTCCAGCGCGCCTCCACTGAGTGGGACGCGACCGAGGAGCAGGTCGAAAAATTGGTCGCCGACGGGCAGGCCGCCCAGGCATGGGACGTGGCGCGCCAGCGGTCGGCGCCGCTCCTCAGCAGGCTGAACGAGAACTCGGTGCGCCTCACGGCCATGCAGGACCGCCTGTTTACCGAGGCGATCAAGTCCGGAGACGATTCCTACCGCGTCCTGCTGTCGCTGATCATCGGCGTCTTCGCCGCGTCGATGCTGTTGGCCGTCGTTGTGCGCTGGATCGTGAAGGGCATCCTCACCACGCTGCGCGCGGCCACCCACGACCTCGCGCAGGGGGCGCAGCATGTGGCCACCGCGTCGTCGCAGGTTGCCAGTTCGTCGCAGTCGCTGTCGCAGGGCGCCACCGAACAGGCGGCGTCGCTCGAGCAGACCTCCGCGTCGATGGAGGAGATCGCCTCCATGACCCGCATGAACGCCGAGAACACCCACCAGGCGGCGGGCATGATGGCCGACGCCGAGCGTCAGGTGCACGGCGCCAACGCCGCGCTCGGCGCGATGGTGGCGTCGATGTCGGCGATCAAGGAATCCTCGGACAAGGTCTCCAAGATCATCAAGACCATCGACGAAATCGCCTTCCAGACCAACATCCTGGCGCTCAACGCCGCCGTCGAAGCCGCGCGCGCCGGCGAGGCCGGCATGGGCTTCGCGGTGGTTGCCGACGAAGTGCGGACGCTGGCGCAGCGGTCCGCACAGGCGGCCAAGGACACCGCGGTGCTCATCGAAGAGTCGATTGCCAAGGCGAACGACGGCAACCAGAAGGTCGGGCTGGTGACGAGCGCGATTGCCGCGATCACCGACAGCTCGGTCAAGGCCAAGGGCCTCATCGACGAGGTCAGCGTGGCCAGCCGCCAGCAGTCCCAGGGCATCGAGCAGGTGTCGCAGGCGATTGCGCAGATGGAGAAGGTGACTCAGACCAACGCGGCGAGCGCGGAGGAGAGCGCCGCCGTCAGCGAGGAACTGAGCGCCCAGGCCGAGGAGGCCAGCTCAGTCGTGAGGCGGCTGATGGACCTCGTGGGCACTGGTGGGCGCGACGCCGCGGGCCTGGGCAAGGCCGGCGCGGTGGCGCCGGCGCGCAAGAACGCGGCGCGGGTGTCGCGGCACAAGCCCAGGCCGGCGGGGGCCATGACGCCCGCCGAGCAGATTCCGCTCGAAGAGTCGACCGGCACCTACGGCGGCTTCTGACGCACGACCGACGCGCGAGCGATATCGTGACGCAACGAAAAGCAGCTGGCAGCACCCCGCGCCAGGCCCGGCGCGCGGTGTCGACGGCAAAGCCGCAGTCGGCAGCGTCCACGCGGGCTACGACCGCGCCCAAGGCAAGGGCCACGCCCAAGGCCGCGGCGAAGACCAAAGCTCTAGCCACGGCCAAGGTACAAGAGACGGTCGAGGCGCCAGTGCCCGTCGTGGTGGCGGCCCCTGCGACCGCGCCGCAGCCCGCAGCCGCGGCGCTGACCGTCGAAGACTTGACCATCGACGATGCGATCGAGCTGGCGGTCGTGCAGTCCGACCCCGAGCTCGGCACCCTGTTCATTGCCGAAGCGCTGGATCACCTGGGCACCATCGAGGCGGCGCTGCTCGAGCTCGACGAGCGTCCGGAGGATACCGGACTGCTCAACGACATCTTCCGGCCGTTCCACACCGTCAAGGGCAACGCGTCGGCGCTCGGCATCGTTTCGGTCGAACGCGTGGCACACAAGGTCGAGAACCTGCTCGACCTGGCGCGTTCGGGCAAGATCCGCGTCGGCGCTCCCGAAGTGGACCTCGTCCTCCGGTCGGTGGACGTGCTGACGATGATGATCCACGACGTCGGCCACCGCCTGGCCGGACGTCCGCGCACATCCTACGGGACCGAGGCCGTCACCCTAGTCCAGCAGGTCGAGGATCTGATTGCCACGCAGCTCGAGGCCCTGGCCGACGGCTCGGCCACGCCCTTGCGCCGTCACGACGACGTGCCGGCGCCGTCGCGGCGGCGCGACGACGTCCCCATGCTGGCGGCCACGGCCACCGCGATCAAGGTCGATACCCGGAAGCTCGACAACCTGGTGGACGTGGTCGGCGAGCTGATCGTCGTGCAATCGCTGATTCAGCAAGACCCGGCCCTGTCGTCGCTCGTCGACGGCCGCCTGGCGCGGAACATGGCGCAGCTGCGGCGGCTCACCGCCGAGCTGCAGCGCAACTCGATGGCGCTGCGCATGGTGCCGATCCGGCAGGCGTTCCAGAAGGTGGCGCGGGTGGTGCGCGACCTGAGCCGCCGCGCGGGCAAGCATGTGGATCTGGTCATCACCGGCGAGGACACCGAGCTCGATCGCAAGATGGTCGAGGAGATCACGGACCCACTGATGCATATGGCGCGCAACAGCGTGGACCATGGCATCGAGATGCCCGACGTGCGTCAGGCCTCGGGCAAGTCGGCGCGCGCGACGGTGTCGCTGAGCGCCTACTACCAGGGCAGTCACGTCATCATCGAGGTGAAGGACGACGGCGCCGGTCTCGACACCGAGCGCATCCTCGAGAGCGCGCGCCGCAAGGGACTGATCGCGGCCGACGTCACTCCCGTGCCCGAGGACATCCACCGGTTGATCTTCGAGCCCGGGTTCTCGACCGCCGCCCAGGTGACCGAGGTCTCGGGCCGCGGCGTCGGCATGGACGTGGTGCGGCGCAACATCGAGCTGCTCCGCGGCCGCGTGGACATCCGCACCGAGCGCAATCACGGCAGCACGTTCCTCGTCCGCCTGCCGCTGACGCTCGCCGTACTCGACGGCCTGCTGGTCCGCGTCGGCACCGAGCGCTGCGTGCTCCCGGCCGCGGCGGTGCGCGAGTCGCTCCGGCCGTTGCCCGAGCACGTGCACTTCGTGCAGGGGCACCCGCGCATGGTGCAGGTGCGCGAGTCGGTGCTGCCGCTGGTCAGCCTGGCCTCCATCCTCGGCATGGGGGGCGCGGCGCTCGACCCGTCGGCGGCCACGGTCGTGGTTGTCGAGGAGGGCGGGAGCCGCATCGGCCTGGTCGTCGAGGAACTGCTGCACAAGCAGGAGGTCGTCGTGAAGTCGCTCGGCGACTCGTTCGCCGCGGTGCGCGGGGTGGCCGGAGGCGCGATTCTCGGCGACGGCCGGATCGGCCTGATTCTGGATCCCCACGGCATTGTGGCGATGGTGCGCGAAGGAGGCCGGCGCGCCGCCTGAGCGGTGCCGCCGACGGAGGACTGAACGATGAGCACGCAGGGAACCGCGGGACGCTTTCAGCGCGAGGAACTGGTGGGCAAGTACCTCACCTTCGCGCTCGGGAACGAGGAATACAGCGTGCCGGTCCTGAAGGTCCGCGAAATCATCAAGATCATGCACATCACCGCCGTGCCGCAGGTGCCCGAGTACATCAAGGGCGTGGTGAACCTGCGTGGCAAGGTGATTCCGGTGGTCGATCTCCGGTTGAAGCTCGGGTTCCCGGCCCAGGACTACAGCGAACGCACCTGCATCATCGTCGTCGAGGTCATGCTGGCCGCCGGGGCGCGGATGATGGGGATGATCGTCGACCACGTCTCCGAGGTGATGAACGTGGCCAAGGAGGAGATCGAGCCGACCCCCGAGTTCGGCGACGAAATCCAGACCGACTACATGAAGGGCATCGCGAAGGTGCGGGGGCAGGTCAAGATCCTCCTCGACCTCGACCGCGTGCTCGGCGTGGACGGCACCATCGTGATGCCGCACCCCACAGCCGCCTGAGCCCGTGAGCGCCGTTCTGCAGCGGGAGGCGGAGATCGCGCTGAGCGATCGCGAGCTGGACCGGATCGTTCGCCTCGTCTACGACCGCAGCGGGATCACGCTGCACCGCGGGAAGCGGGCGCTGGTGGTCGCGCGCCTGCACAAGATGCTCACGTCGGGCGGCTTCCGCTCGTTTGCCGAGTACGTCCGGCACGTCGAGACCGATCGCTCGGGACACGAGCTCTCGGTGCTGCTCGACGCCATCACCACCAACCACACCAGCTTCTTCCGCGAGGACGAGCACTTCCGCTACCTCGCCAGCCGGGTCGTGCCGCCGCTGGGCGCCTCCGGCCGTCCGGTGCGCGTGTGGTGCGCCGCCTGTGCGACCGGTCAGGAGCCGGTGTCGATCGCGATCTCGCTGCTGGACGCCCTGCCCGAGGCGCAGCACCGGTCGATCCGGCTGCTCGGCTCCGACATCTCCACCAAGGCGCTCAAGACGGCGTCGGCCGGCGTGTATCCGCTGCGCACCGCGGCGGGCGTGCCGGAGGCCGTGCTCAAGGCCCACTTCGAACGCGGGCTCGGCGACGACCAAGGCAAGGTGCGTGTGAAGGCGCACGTGCGGCGCCGGATCGAATACCGGCGGCTGAACCTCATCGAGATCGACACCATCGACGAGACGTTCGACGTGGTGTTCTGCCGCAACGTGATGATCTATTTCGACAAGGCCGTCCAGCAGCGCGTGGTCGCGATGCTCGAGCGCCACCTGGCACCCGACGGCTACCTGTTCATCGCCCATTCCGAGAGCCTCAACGGGCTTTCCCACGGGCTCAAGTGGATGGCGCCGGCCGTCTATCAGCGGAGGGTGGCGTGAGCACGGGCGCGATGCTGATGGGAACCCCGCCGGGCGGTTCGCTGCAGCGCGTGGTCATCGGCATTGGCGAGCACGCCGTGGCCGGGGCCAACTCCGTGATCGTGACCCACGCGCTCGGCAGCTGCGTGGCGGTCTGTCTGTGGGACCCGGACGTGCGCATCGGCGCGATGCTGCACTTCCTGCTGCCGGAGTCGCGGGTCAACCCGGACCGGGCCCGCACGCAGCCCGGAACGTTCGCAGACACCGGCATTCCGCTGCTCATTGCCGAGGCAATGCGGCACGGACTGAACAAGAAACGGTGTCGCGCGCACTTGTTCGGCGGTGCCGCGGTCGGCGTGCAAGGCGGGCTCGGCGTCGGCAAGCGCAACGCGCTGGCGGCCCGCCGGCTGCTGTGGCAGCAGGGGATCTTCGTGCACGCCGAAGCGCTCGGCGGGACGGAACCCCGGACGGTCAACTTCTCGGTCGCGGACGGCCTCTTTCAGGTCAGCTGCGGGCGCGAGCGTGTGCAGGAGCTCTGAGATGAAACCACTCAACTGTCTGATCGTGGACGATTCGTCCGTCATGCGCCGGATGGTTCGACGGACGATGGAGCTGAGCGAGGTTCCGCTCGGGCAGGTGCACGAGGCTGGCAACGGTCGCGAGGCGCTCGACCTGCTGGCCACGACGGCCGTCGACGTCCTGTTCACCGACATCAACATGCCGGTGATGAACGGAGCCGAACTGCTGCGCGCCCTTGCGACGCAGCCGGACGCGGTCCGTGCCCGGGTCGTCATCTCGACCGACGGCTCGGAGGCGCGCCGCGCCGAGGTCCTCGAGCTGAAAGTCGATTGGTACCTGGAAAAACCTTTGCGCCCGGAGGTCATGCGAGATGTCCTGTCCAAAGTCGCTGAACGCATCCATGGTTGAAGAGTCCAGCCAGCTGGACGCAGCCGTGGCGTACGTGGCCGAGGAAGGGTTCTTCGCAAGCGTCGAGCCCATCGGTCAGGCGGAGTGGGATGCCCTCTGCACCGACCACGACACCTGGCTGGAGTCGTCGGTGCGGTTCCACGGCCCGCTCGGTGGCGCGCTCCGCTGCCGGCTGCCGCTGGCGCTGGCGCGCGAGCTGGTGTCCGCGTTCCTCGGGATGGAAACCGGCGAGCTGCCGCTGTCCGATCCGCTCGTGCAGGACCTCACCGGTGAGCTCGCCAACATGGTGTGCGGCCGCTGGCTGACGCGCACGCAGGGCCAGGTGTTCGACCTCGAGCACCCGACCGTGGCGCCCGCGCCCGACGGGCAGTGCACGGGGTGGAGCCGCTACGCCGCCAACGGCGTGCCGCTGGCGATCGAGCTCGCGGTCGAGGCGCGGTGACATGTCGTCGCGTCCGGCCCGGCAGGCCGAGCCGTCACCACAGCCCGGCAGCCCGGTGCGCGTTGTCGTCGTCGACGACTCCGCCATCGTCCGCAAGCTCCTCGTCGATGGTCTGAAGGGGGAGCCCGGCATCGAAGTCGTCGGCACCGCGGCCGACCCCTTCCAGGCTCGCGACCTGATCGTGCGCCTCGAGCCGGACGTCATCACACTCGACATCGAGATGCCGCGCATGGACGGGCTGAGCTTCCTGCGCAAGCTGATGGAGCACCGGCCGATGCCGGTCATCATCATCAGCTCGCTGACGCAGCGCGGCTCGGTCACCGCCATCGAAGCGCTGCGGGCCGGCGCCATTGATGTCATCCCGAAACCGGGCGGTCCCTACTCGATCGGCGAGATCACCCAGATCCTCCGCCGCAAGATCCTCGGTATCCGCGAGTGGGCGCCGCGAGCCGCGCGAACCCAGGACACCGGACCGTCGCCGGCCGTGTCGTTCGAGCACGTGCGCCCCGGGCACGGCCTGATCGCGATTGGCGCCTCTACCGGCGGCCCGCAGGCGATCGAGGCGCTGCTCACGCGGCTTCCGGCGGAGTGCCCGCCGATCGTCATCGCCCAGCACATGCCCGTGCACTTCACCCGCACCTACGCCGAGCGCCTCGACAAGATCTGCCCGATGCAGGTCGTCGAAGCGAGCGACCGCCAGGTGGTGCAATCAGGCGTGGCCTACGTGGCGCCAGGCGATCGCCACATGCTCATCGAGCGTGATGGCGTCCGGCTCGTCGTCCGGCTGTCGGATGCTCCGGTCGTGCACCACCAGCGCCCCGCGGTGGACGTGCTCTTTCACTCGATCGCGAAGCTGCGCGCCGTGAAGGTGGTGGCGCTGCTGCTCACGGGCATGGGGCAGGACGGGGCCGAGGGCATGGTCGATCTCCGCGGCCACGGCGCCGAGACGATCGCCGAGGACGAGCAGTCGTGCGTGGTGTTCGGGATGCCGCGCGAAGCGATCGCACGCGGCGGCGCCAGTCACGTCGCCAGCCTGCTCCGGATGCCCAGCCTCATTGCGGACTGTTTCGCCAGGATGCTGGCAAAGACGATGTAGGGGCCGCCTTCAGGCGGCCCCTACGTAAGGCCAAAGGCCAAAGGCTTTTACGCGCCTTTCTTGAGGACGATCTTGATCGGCTCCGGCCGCATCGTCTCTTTCTCGACGATGATCTTCACCGTTTTGGTGGCGAAGCCGTCCTTGTAGATCACCATGTGGAACTCGCCCTTGCCGACACCGTTCACGGTCCACTTACCCGAGTCGTTGGTCTTGGCTTCGATTGCACTACCGTCCGGCAGCGGCACCTTCACGAGCACGCCGCCGATACCCTCGCCGCCTTCGCCGCTAATCTGGCCGGCCAGCGCGCCGAGCCCGCGCGACTGCGCCGCAGCGCGCTCACCGACAAATCCGATGAGTGCAGCGACGGCCAACGCGGCGCTGATACGTTTCATAAATCGATCCCCCTTGGTAAGCACGGGTCCATAGTTGTGCTTGCCGTGGAAAATCGACCGGTCCAGTCGATTCTTGAGCCGTGCGGACCGGGTTGCGCGCGACCGCGCGCTATCGCACGTGACGCGCCAGCAGCGAGAGGGCGACGACGAGCCCTATATAGGTGAGCACGGTCGTCTGGTGACCCGGTCCCGGCTCGCTCTTGAGCGCGCGCCACAACGCGACCGCCCCCACCACCCAGAGAATCCCCAGGCCGGTGATGAACAGCATGACGCCGATCGCGCTGACCGCCGCCCATCGATCGGTGCGGGTCAGCGCATGGAAGCCGCGCGACCCGTCGAGTTGCCAGATCGGAATCAGGTTGAACAAGTTGAGGAACGCCGTGAGCTCACCAATCGCTTTCCAGATGGGCGCGCCGCTGACGAGATACATCGCCCACGACGCGGCCGCGGCGGCGAGCCCCCACACCGGGCCGGCGAGCCCGATACGCGCGTCCACGACCGGATCGGTGATGCGCTCCTTCAGCATCACCAGCGCGCCGACCCCGGGGATGAAGAGCGGTGCACCGGCGTGGATGCCGAGGCGCCGGAGCATGGCGACGTGCCCCATCTCGTGGATGTAGATCGAGACGACGAGTCCAAGCGCCAGCGGCCAGCCGTAAATCGACCAGTACACGGCCAGGAAGCCGAACATCGACAGGAAGGTGCTGGCTTTGGTGAGCCCGAGCAGCAGGAACTTGAGCTTGCCGGCCAGCAGCAGCCCGATCGTGACGGCCGCCCCGACGCCCTGCTTCCACCACGAACGTGGCTCGCCCGCTGCGGTGCGGGGCTTCGCGCCGGATCCGGAGAGCGGTAGCGCCGCGCCGTCGGTCAGCGCCGAGAGCCGCTCGGACATGAGGCGGTATTGTTCCGACAACGGCGGCACGAGCGTCAGCGCCTCCTGCCAGTGGTCACGCGCGGCGGCGCGGTCGCCAGACGCCGCGGTGGCGGAGGCGAGACCGGCGAGCTCTTCGAGGCGCTCGCGGTGGACGAGCGCACCGCACACCGGGCAGGCCAGTGCGCGCGGCGACAGCTCGGTGCTGCAGCGCTCACAGCGTCGATGTGTGTCTGGAGACGGGAAACCGAGCACGCGCGATCAGCCCCCTCTGGTATCCGGCGCGGCGCCGATGCGGAACGGTCCGAGGACCTGAATCTGCGGTGCCGCGGTCATTCGCCAGGCCTGCATCATCCCGAACCCGACGATGGCCGCGCTGATGATGCCGCCCGGCATCGACTGTACGATGACCATCACCGGCAACGCCAACGTGAGGCCAATCATCGTCAGCAGGGTGCTGGTCAGCGACACGGGTGCTCCCGCCAGTTCCTTGACCACCAACGAGGAATACGCGAGCCCGACCGCCCAGTAGGTCAGCGCCAGCGCCAGCACCTGAAAGCGGCGCCCGCCGCGGCCGCGCGTGCCGAGCCGTACGCCGTAACCCACCATGAATCCGATGGCGATCGCCACCAGGCCGACTTCCAGGCCGGTGACCACGAGCACGAGAAAGTACAGCGCCGCGCCGAGCACGGCGGCGGCGATCCCCAGCGCGGCCGCGCGACCCAGTACTCCGGCGCCGCGAGGCGTCTCGGCATGGCTGGCCAGCCTGATCGAGCAGTCGCGGCACACAGAGTGCCCGTTCACGTCGAAGTACTCGTCAGCCAGCACGGCCTGGCAGCCCGCGCACGCCATGGCGGCGGGTGTGTCGGTCGCGCGTGGGGTGACGGCGTCGAACTGCAGGGCAGGTGGCGTGTCGGCGTCCATGCGGCCTCTTCGTGGACCAAGGCTCCTGATGACGCTATTGTGCGGCGCGAGCCGACTCCAGGCGTTCGAATTCCGCGTACGCCGGCAACAGATCGCGATACTGCGCGTGGCGAACCGGGCGGATGCGCGCCGGGGGCGGTGCATCGAGGCGGCTGACGATCTCGTCCCACGAGAGCGGCGTCCCGCTGTCCAGCCGATGCGCGTGCAGGGCCCGGAGCGCGGCCCCGAGGGCGGCGGCGTTCGACACCTCGAGCCGGCGAACCTCGGCGCCGAATACGTCGGCCATCACCTGCAGGATGCCAGTGTTGGCGGCGGCGCCCCCGGTCGCATGGATCACGTCCACCGCCACGCCCATCCAGCGCGAGTGGAGGAGCAGCGCCATCATCTGCGCCTCCACCACCCCCCGCACGTTGGCGGGCGCGTCGTGCTCGTCGAGGCCGCGGCGCCTCACGCCAGGAACCGCCACCGCGGGCGTGATCTCCGGCTCGAACCACGGCAGCATCAGTGCGCCGCCGTTGCCCGGCGACGACGCCTCGAGGGCGCGGGTGAAGCCCACCCAGGTCAGGCCGTGGCGATCGCGCACGCGCTCGCGCGCCAGCGAGCCGTTGCTGAACACCGTAATGCCCATGAAGTCGCCCGTGGGCGATCCGAACACGTGCCCGGTGCCGCCCGCGTCCACGCGCGGCTGGCGCATGAGGCCGAAGATCGTGTCGCTCGTGCCGAGCGACACGCCGACGCGGCCTTCGCGGACCAGGCCGAGCCCGACGAGGCTGCACGGGTTGTCGCCCGACCACGCCGCGACCATGGCGGCTGGCAGCCCGTGGCGCAGCTGCCAATGGCGTGACAGGCGGCCGGCGATCGCTGATGAGGACGCGATGGCTGGCAGCCTGGAACGCAGTTCCGGCGCGGTGCCATCCACTGCCGGCGTCCACCAGGTGGCGGAGGCGAGATCCATGAGGTTCATGCCCGCGCCGTCGCCGGTATCGACCGCGGCATGGCGGCCGACGAGCACCGAGGCGAGGAACGAACTGACGAGATGGATGCGATCGGTCGCCCGGTAGGCCGCCGGCTCGTGCTGCCAGAACTTGCGGATCTGGGCTGCCGTGAACCGCTCGAACGCGCGCGAGCCGGTGTGGCGCGCGAGCACCGCAGCGCCGCCCACCGCCGCCTCGATCGCCTCGCATTCAGCGCGCGTGCTCGAGTCCATCCAGATCGGTGCGACCGGTCGGGACAGCAGCGGGCCGATTTGCGGCGGTAATGGTCGCGCCGGATCGAGCGCCGCAAGGCCGCGGGCCGCACCGTCATTCAGGTAGACGCTGCCGTGCTGCTGCGCCGAACCGGACAGGGCGGCCAGACGCCGCAGGTCGAGACCGCTGACGGCCAGCTGGGCGAACAGCCGATCGAGCGCTTCGACCCACATGATCGGTGACGACTGCGCGACGGCGGGGTCGGTGTGCGGCAGCACCCCGTGGCGGGTTCCGTAGTGCGGCAGCGCCTCGTCGAAGGCGAGTGACTGCTCGTGGACGACGCGGTGCCAGCCGCGGGACGACTCCAGGACGACGGCGCTCAGGCTCTGCGTGCTGCAATCGAGACCGAGGTAGAGCGCGTCGTCGCCGTGCGCCATCAGGCGGCTCCGAGCAGCAGATCGACGACGAGCTGATCGAGGCGCTCGTAGGCCAGCCGTCGCGAGGCGAGCGCGCGGCGATCGAACGATTCGGCCTTCAACTGCGCTGCGTGCTCGCGCGAGTAGGCGCCGAGCTCGCCGCCCTCGCCACGGATCTCGGCCAGGAGCGCCTGAATGCCGGCATGGGCGGCAAACGCGCGCGCCTTGTCCTTCAGGATCAGGTAGGTGCGCATGCAGCCGCGGGCGAAGTCCCACACGCCCTCCTCGTCTTCGGTGCGGTAGGCGTGCGCGTCGAAGTGGCGCGGGCCGTCGTAGCCCTGCTCCTCGAGCAGCTTGACCAGGAAGAAGAGCGGCTTGATCGATTCCGACCCGAAGCGGAGGTCCTGATCGAAGCGACCGGGCTTCTGGTCGTTGAGGTCGATGTGGAACAGCTTGCCCGCCTCGAGCGCCTGGGCGACCGCGTGAAAGAAGCTGAGCCCCGCCATCTGTTCGTGCGCGAATTCCGGATTGACGCCCACCATGTCGGGGTGGGCGAGGGTGCCGATGAAACCGAGGTAGGCGGCGGTGGTGGGGAAATAGATGTCGCCGCGCGGCTCGTTCGGCTTGGCCTCGAGCGCGAAGCGCACGCCGTAGCGCTGGTCGCGCGCGTACTCGCACAGGAAATCGATGGCCTCACGGAAGCGCTTGATGGCCTCGATCGGATCCTTGCCGGCATCGACCTCTGCGCCTTCCCGACCGCCCCAGAAGACGTAGGTCCGGGCCCCGAGCTCCACGCCGAGGTCCATGGCGCGCATCGTCTTCTGCACCGCGTAGCGGCGCACCCGCGCGTCATGCGAGGTGAAGGCGCCATCCTTGAAGACCGGATCGGTGAAGAGATTGGTCGTGGCCATGGGCACTGTGAGCCCGGTGGCCTCGAGCGCGGCGCGGAAGTCACGCACGATCCGATCGCGCTCGGCCGCAGTGGCGTCGATCGGCACGAGGTCGTTGTCGTGGAAGTTCACGCCCGACGCGCCGATGGCGGCGAGGCGGTGGACCGCTGTCACCGGGTCGAGCGGCGGGCGGACGAAGTCGCCGAAGGGATCGCGGCCGCGATTGCCGACCGTCCAGAGGCCGAAGGTGAACTTGTCGGCGGGCGTAGGAGTGAAAGTCATACGGGGTCATCCACTGAAGTACACGTAGGTGAAGGCGATGAGCGCCAGCACGACGGCCGATCCGGCCGCCTCGTGCCAGCCCCAGCTGCGGCGCGATGCGTCGCGCTGCTCACGGCTCACCGTCGCGTAGGTGATGCCGGCGAGTTGGCGCTCGAGCGGCGCGGCGGTGGCGTGGCTGACACCCATCATCACCGCCACGGAGACGAGAAAGATCAGCAGCCCGTAGTACTGGAAGTAGATGTTATTGACGATCCACAGCAGCGATCCCGGGGCGTATCCCTGCTCGTAGCCGGCGAGGCCGAGCGTGACCGGCGTGTCCACGGCCAGGCGGAAGAGGCCGAGCGCGAAGCCGATAACGAGCGCCGCGAGACAGCCGGCGGCGTTGAGGCGTTTGACGAACACTCCGAGGAAGAACACCGCGGCAATCGGCGGCGCGAGATAGGCCTGGATGCCCTGCAGGTATTCGTAGAGTCCGCGCGCGCCCTGGATCACCGGGATCCACAGCAGCGCAATCAGGACCATCGTCGTGGTGGCGGCGCGGCCCACCCAGACCAGCTGCGCCTGCGACGCCCGCGGCCGCAGCTTCTGGTAGCAGTCGAGCGTGAAGAGCGTGGACGACGCGTTGAAGGCGCCGGCCAGTGAGCTCATGAGCGCGGCGAGCAGGCCCGCCACCACGATGCCGCGCAGGCCGGTGGGCATCACGGCCTGCACCATCAGGGGAAACGCCGCCTGCGCCTGCGCCGCGATTGGCGACCCGTCGGGGCCGACGAGCGGCGCCAGCAGCGGCATGCGGCCGGTCCGGGCCAGGGCCACGGCGATCATGCCCGGCACGATGAAGATGAAGACCGGCAGCAGCTTGAGGAAGGCGGCGAAGATCGTGCCCTGGCGCGCCTCGCGCTCGCCTCTGGCGCCGAGCGTGCGCTGCACGATGTACTGATCGGTGCACCAGTACCAGAGCCCGATGATCGGCGCGCACAGGAGCATCCCCGGCCACGGGTAGCCCTGGTTGAAGTACCACGCCATCCGGCCCGCGTCCTTGACCGGGGCCCACGTACTCTCGACCCCGGCCGGCACGATCGGCTTCCAGAGGTTGAACAGCTCGGGGTCGAGCGACGCGCGCAGCGCGCTCCAGCCGCCGAGCGCCGACAGCCCGAAGACGGTCAGCAGCAGCGACCCGGCGACGAGAACGGCCGTCTGCACCGCCTCGGTGTACGCCACGGCGCGCATGCCCCCGAGCACCGAGTAGAGGCCGGTCAGCACCACCACCGCGACCGATCCGATCCAGAAGCTGTTGAACGACGTGCCCGCGATGTCGAGGTGCGCCCCGGGCAGCAGTACCCCGAACACGACACCGCCGGCGAAGATGCCGACCGCCATCTTGGTGAGCACGTAGGCGACGAGCGAGATGAGCGACAGCACCCAGCGCGCCGCCGGCGAGAAGCGGCGCTCGAGGAACTCGGGCATGGTGTAGACGCCCGAGCGCATGTAGAAGGGCACCATCACCCAGCCGAGGACCAGCAGACACCACGCGTGCAGCTCGAAGTGCGCCAGCGCGACGCCGCTCGTCGCGCCGGATCCGGCGAGTCCGACCAGGTGCTCGGAGCCGATGTTGGACGCAAAGATCGAGGCGCCGACGACCACCCAGCCGAGGTGACGGCCGGCCAGGAAGTAGTCGTCCACGGTGTCGCGATTCCGCAGAATCGACCACCACGTGAGGCCGATCAGCAGCGCGAAGTAGGCTGCGACGGCCATCCAGTCGAGCGACGTCACGGCGGCTGATTATAGAGGCGTGGCCGTCCGTCGGCGACGCGCAGGCTGCGGCACGGAGACTCTGCCGGTGGATTCTACGGGATGCGGTGGCGCCGCGGGGCGGGATGAGAGATCATCGGGGCCCATGCGCGCGATCCCTGTGTCGGCCCTTCTTGTGTTCGTCCTGGCGGCGGCAATCGTCGCCCAGGTGCCCGTCAACCAGGAGCCCCACCATCGGGTGGTGTACGAGAACGCGGATCTCCGCGTGCTCGACGTCAACGTCCCGGTCGGCGACTCGACGCTCGATCACCGGCACGAGCGCGATATCGTCACGGTCTCGATGACGGGCGGCACCCGCACGCGCCTCACGTCGCCAGGCCAGCCCGCCGGGGCCATCCGGCCGCCGCGGCCGCTCGCCGATGCCACCGTCGCCGAATACGCCGGCAAGCCCGACAGCCACAAGCTCGAGAACGTCGGCGACAGCCCATACCAGCTCTTTGCGGTGGAGAACCTGCGCCCGGTCGGCTGGTCCACCGGGGCAGCAGTGACGGCGCTCGCCACCAGACTGGCCACCGAGGCGCGCTCGTTCCGGATCTACGACGTGCGGCTCGTGACCGCCGCGTCGCAGACGTCGCACACGCACGCGGTGCCGACCGTGGCCGTGTTGATCAACGGCATCGTGTTGTCGGAGGGTCCCGACGCCCAGGCCAAGGCGCTCGCGCCGGCGCCGGTGGGCCTGAAGCGCCTCGACCAGCCGGGGCAGTGGGTACTCGTGCCCCGTGGCGAGACGCACACCGTCGTGCGGCTCGGGACAAACGACGCACGGCTGGTCGAGATCGAAGTGCGCTGATTATTGAAAGGTGCCTTCCTTCGGTCCGCGCGCCTGCTTGTCGATCTGACGGATGGCGCCGAGGTGATACGCCAGGTGGGCGATGCTGGCGACCATGCCGTTGAACTCGATGTCGGTGACCTCGCGCGGCGAGCGAAGTACTTCCAGCCAGCGCTGCGCTTCCTGGCGGAATCCGCCGCGGATCTCCTCCCAGGCCCGCGTGTCCACCGCGCTCGTCTTCCACGCCTCGTCCCACGTGGCGTCGGCGAAGGGATTGCCGCCCTCGGTCGCCCAGCGGTTCATCAGCGACAGGCCGTAGCGCAGGTGCTGCACGTGCGCGGCAACGGTCGCGCCGTCGTTCGTCGAGCGCGAGGCGTCGGACGCCGACAGCTTGTCGATCGATTTCAGCAGGCCCACGTCCTCCGTGTTGAGAATGTAGGCGCCTCCGGCAGCGGCCGTGCCGTCCACCAGTTCGGAGAAGAGCCGGGCCAGCGTGGCGCTGCTGTCGGTGGTTCTCACGGTTACCGCTGCGGCACGGGCAGGTCGAGATTATCGAGCCCGTTGGGATAGTCGGGGTCCAGGGCGGCCACATCGCTGCGGTAGCTCACGGTATTCGCGGTCGGGAAACTGGCCGGCACTTTCTGAGTCACCTTGCCGGTGGCCGCCCACTCGGCGCCGCGCTGCAGCGTGACGACGAAGTCTACCGAGCTCAGCGCGACGAGGTCGTGGCCCATCGTCGTATGGAACACCCGCCCCTTGCCGTATTGCAAGGCCATCAGCTGCGGCTCGTCTCTGCCGCTGCCGTTGTTGGCCGGGTCCGAGAACGCGGTGGCGAGCACGGTCATGTTTTTGCCCGGGCCGCGCAGGCGCGCGTAGAGCTCGTCGCCCTGATGCATCCACACCGGCGGCAGCCCCCGCATGATGGGATGCATCGCGTCGCGGACCGTGACCTGGAAAGGCGTGCGGCGGCCGTGGCTACCCGTGGGACCCGGTGACGGGTCGGATGTGAGCCTGCCGTCGCGGAAGAACCAGTACGGTCCCGCCTGCTCAGTGCGCCCGCGCCAGCCGCCGACGCCGGTCATCTCATTGAAGGCGCGCCAGCCGGCAAAGGCATTGTCGGTGGCGTGCACCGCCACCAGCCCGCCGCCGCCCGTCATGTAGCGCTCGAACGAGGCCTTGAGCGCCGCCGGCCAGCGGTCGTCGGGCGCGTCGTAGTTCATCACCACCGCCTGGTACTTCGAGAACTGCGGATCGAACGCCGGGAAGTCGCCGCCCGCCGGCGGCGCCGTGACGACCGTGACGGCGAAGAGGCCGGTCTCGTCGAGCATGGCCTTGAGCGCGGCCGACACGCGAGGCCAGTCGTGGTAGCGCCCGGCGCTCTCGCCGTCGAGGAGCATCACCGGGATGCCACGCGGCGCTTGTGCCGCAACGGCCACCGAGGCGAGGACGACTGAGAGAAGAAGTCTCGGCATGGTTTCACCACTCACAGACGTGGGGGCCGGCTTCAGCCGGCCCAGGGCCGCCTGAAGGCGGCCCTACGAACGAAAGGCTTGGCGTCCCACGCCCTGCACCGGGATGCCCTGCGCCGCCAGCACCTCGTGCTGCAGCGCGTACATGCAGCCGGCGGCCTCGTCGATGTGCCGCACGAACGCCAGCGAGCCCTGCAGAATCGGCGTCAGCCGCTCGCGGTCCTGGGTCCGCGCCGCCGGATATTCGTGCTCGACCACGAGGTGCGTGTTCGAGACGTCGAGCGGCAGCAGTTCGCGCGCGGCGAGCTGGTGGTCGAGCCAGTCCACGGTCCGGTTCTGCAGATAGGCGAGCGGATCGTGGCGCGCGGTGCCGGGCAGCTCGTGCTCGCACAGCACGGTCTGCTTCTTCCAGGCGTTCACCTGGTCGGCGGCGCGTTTCGAGGGCCGGCCGTTCACCCAGTCGCCGCGCTCCATCGTCTGGCCGCCGGAGCCCCACGCGGCAACGCCCTTCGCGTCGATCACCTGGCCCTTCACGTGAAAGCCGCCGATCAGGAACCCATACCCTTCGTCCTTCAGGTACTGAAAGATCGAACGGGTGTCTTGTCCCATCAGGATGGCGTGCGACGGATCGTAATGGATGCGGAACTGGTCGCCGACGCCGTGCCGTTCGCAGATCCGGTGCAGCGCGATCCACGCTCCCGGCGTGTAGGCGATGTTGTTGTGCCAGTTGTCGCCAGTCGTCCAACCGGGCATCGGGCATTGCTCGACGCGATAGGTCAGCCCGCGGTCACGCGCGGCCTTCAGCAGCGGCACGAAGTGCTCCTCGAAGTCGACGAGGTTCTCGTCCATGCTCCGCTGCTGGTTGCGGCCCACAAACCCGCACACGGCGCCCGCGCCCAGGAGCGCCGCGGCGTCGAAGACCCGCAGCAGGAAGTCGTGCTTCTTCTTCCGCGTCTCCGGATCGTGATGCAGCAGGTTGTCGAAATAGGCGAGGTCCGACAGTCCGACCCCGGCCGCGGCCACTGCCGCCTGCACCCGCGCCGCGCGCGTGCGATCGAACGGTTGCCGCAGGTCGAGCGTGTTGGCCACCGGATCGAGCATCGCCTCGGGCGGCACGTCGGCCTGCGAGGGGTGAAGCGCGGCGGAGAGCTGGATGTAGCTGGCGCCAATCTCGAGGGCGAACTGCAGCCAGTCTTCGATCGCGCGGTCGGGGTCGGCGTCTCGCACGTCTCGCGGCGTCAATTCCTGCAGCGCCGCCGTGAGCACGCCCACCCGCATGAACTTCGGCTGGAATGGCGTCATACCCGCGTCCAGGCGCCGCCGTCTTCGGCGCTCGTCAGAATGGCGTCCACGATCCGGTTGGCGCGCAGCCCGTCGTCGAAGCTCGCCACCATGGGCGGTAGCGGCGCATACGGCGGTCCAGCCGCGATGATGGCGTAGATCTCCCGCATCAGATTGCAGAAGGCATCGGCCCAGGCTTCCTGGTGCCCGCCGGGCAGGTGCGCGTAGCCTCTCGTCTCGGGGTCGAGCAGCGACGGGTCCTTTGGCAGCACCTGGTTGGGGGCGTCGCGGTGGCCAATCCACAGCTCGTTCTGGTGCTCCTGCCGCCACCGCATCGAGGCTGTCGAGCCGCAGACTTCGAGCACGAGGTCGTTCTTGTGCCCGCCGCACACCTGCCCGACGGAGAAGGCGCCGCGCGCCCCACCCTCGAATCGCACCAGCACCGACGCGAGGTCCTCGACCTGGATGTCGACCATGTCCACGTCGCCGCCGCCGCCGGTTTGAAAGGCCTCACGCGACCCGCGCGGCTTCTGGCGCTGCTTGACCACGGTCGTGAGGTCGCCGAGGACGTGGGTAATCCTGCGTCCGGTGACGTGCTGCGCCAGGTCGCACCAATGCGAGCCGATGTCGCCGAGGGCCGAGGAGTTACCGCCCTGCGCCGGGTCGAGACGCCACGAGTAGTCGGTGTCCTTCAGCAGCCAGTCCTGCAGGTAGTGGCCGTGGATGAAGTGTGGCGTGCCGATGTCGCCCCGCGCGATCGCGTGGCGGGCCTGCTGGACGAGCGGGTTGCCGCGGTAGTTGAAGGTGACGGCGGCGACGAGGCCCGCCCGCCGCGCTTCCTCGACCAGCCGTTTCGACTCGGCGGTCGTCATCGCCAGCGGTTTGTCCGACACGACGTGCTTGCCCTTGGCGAGCGCCGCGGACGTCACCGCGTAGTGCAAGTGATTCGGGGTGGCGTTGTGGACGACCTGGACGTCGGCGTCGTCGAGCAGTGCCTGATAGCTTCCGTAGCCGCGCCGCGCGCCCAGCGACTCGGCCTTGGCCTGGCCCGACGCGTCGGTGCTGCCGGCCACCGCCACGATGTCCACGTAGCCGAGCCGCCTGACCGCGTCCACGTGATGCGGTCCGACGAACCCGGCGCCGACGAGTCCCATCCCGATTCGCTTCAAGCGTTCACTCCAGGGCGGTCTGAAGACCGCCCTCTACGTCCGATGGTCCCGCGCCCGCTGCGTGCCGACGGTCAGCAACGTAGAGGGCGGTCTTCAGACCGCCCTGGAGCGCTCGTCTTGCTCCGCGCCTGCGCCGCAGATCATACTCGTGCGCCGTGACCAGTTCTTCGTTCGCTGTCCGAATTGTGCTCGCGACGGCGCTCGCGTGCGTCGCGGCTCCGGACGCCGGCGCGCAGGGGCGCGAGCAGTCGAGTCCGGCCTCGATTCGGCCGGCGCCGCCCACGGCGCCACAAGCGTACTCGCGCGAACAGATCGACACCGGCCGCACGCGGTTCGCGGCGCAATGCGGGTTCTGCCACGGTCGCGATGCCGCTGGCGGCGAGGGCGGCTCCGACCTGACGCGCTCGGCGCTCGTCGGCGAAGACGTGCGCGGCGACAGGATACGGCCGCTTCTCCGCAGCGGGCGTCCCGACAAGGGCATGCCTTCCTTCACAATGCCGGAGGCCGATCTCACGGCGATCGTGGCGTTCATCCACGATCAGCGGGCCGAGGCCGCGGCGGCCACGGGCGGACGGCGCGCGGTCGACCTCGCCGACCTCCAGACCGGGAACGCGGACGCGGGGAAACGCTACTTCGAGGCGGCCTGCGCCCGCTGTCACGCGGCTGCCGGAGATCTCAAGGGCGTCGCCACGCGTTACGAGGGGCTGCCCCTGCTGCAGCGCATGCTCTATCCCGGATCGGGCGGACGCGGCGCCGGCCCGGCGCCCAAGCCGCCCACGGTCCGAGTGTCGCTCCGCGATGGCCGCGTCGTCACCGGCCCGCTCGCGTATCGCGACGAGTTCACGATCTCGATCACGGACGCGGACGGGTGGCGGCGATCCTGGCCAGCGAACCAGGTCACCTTCACCGTGGACGATCGGCTGCAGGCGCACGTCGAGCAGCTGGGGAAATACACCGATGCGGACATGCACGATGTGCTGGCCTACCTTCAGACGCTTCGGTAGTCAGGGCGGCCTGAAGGCCGCCCTCTACGTACTTCTCGTGAGTGCGCCGGCCGCGGCGCAGAGTGTCGACCCCTCGGCGCTGTTGAAGCCGCCCTCCGACAGCTGGCTCACGTACCACGGCGACTACTCGGGCCGCCATCACAGTCCGCTCGCCCAGGTCACTCCGGCCACCGTCGGCCAGCTCGCGCTCGCCTGGGCGTTCCAGACGGGTCAGACACAGCAGATCAAGGCCACGCCCATCCTGGCCAACGGCGTGATCTACATCACGACGCCCGACAACCTGTGGGCGATCGATGCGCGCAACGGCCGGCAGCTGTGGCGCTATGCCTACCCGACGAACGACGGGTTCCACATCGGCCATCGCGGCGCCGCGGTCTACAAGGATCTTGTGTATCTCACGACACCCGATGCCCACCTTATCGCGCTCGACGCGCGCGATGGCACGGTGAAGTGGGATGCCGTGATCGCTGACGCGAAGAAGGGCTACTGGTCCACCAACGCGCCGCTCTTGATTCGCAACCATCTCATCGTCGGCGTTTCCGGCGACTTCGACAACCTGCCCGGCATCCTGCGCTCGTTCGACCCCGAGACCGGCAAAGCACAGTGGACGTTCTACAGCACGCCGCCGCCCGACACGCCCGGCTCGGTGAGCGGCGGCGCCACCGGCGGGCAGATGTGGATGACGGGGACGTACGATCCGGAGCTCAACCTGCTGTTCGTCGGCACCGGCAACCCCACACCCGTGCTCAACGGCGACGTGCGGCCCGGCGACAACCGCTGGACCTGCTCGATCGTCGCGATCAATCCCGATACCGGGACGCTGGCCTGGGGGTTCCAGGCCTCGCCGCACGACACCCACGACTGGGACGCGGCCGAAGTGCCCGTGCTCGTGGATGCCGAGTTCGGCGGTGCGCCGCGCCAACTGCTGCTCCAGGCGTCGCGCAACGGCTACTACTTCGTGCTCGACCGGACCACCGGCAAGAACCTGCTGACGACGCCGTTTGCCGCGGCGAACTGGGCGAGCGGCGTGGACGAGGCCGGTCGTCCGACGCCCGACCCGGCCAAGGAACCGGCGCGCGATGGCCGGCTCGTGGCGCCGGACGAGGCCGGCGGCACCAACTATCGCTCGCCGAGCTTCGATCCCGCCACCGGCCTGTTGCTCGTCAGCGCCCACGACGCCTACGGCATCTATTTCTACAAGAAGGAGCACGGCAAGTACGGGTGGGCGGGCGCGGACTATACCGTGCACGGCCGCGGCGTCCTGCGCGCGCTCGACTACCGCACGGGCGCGGTGCGCTGGAGCCACGACCTGCACGGCGGAGCCGGCGCGGCCGGTGTGCTCACCACCGCGGCCGGCCTGGCGTTCACCGGCGACTCCGCCAACAGCGCGATTGCGCTGCGCACGAGCGACGGCGCCACGCTGTGGCATTCGGGCATCGGGCGCGTCGGCAACGCGCCGATCACCTATGAACTGGACGGGCGGCAATACGTACTGTTCGGCGGCGGCAGCGCCCTCTATGCCTTCGCGCTGCCCGTGACGCCATGAGGCCGGGACGCATGAACCGACGAGACGTGTTGACACGCGGCACCTGGATGGCCGCCCTGGGGCTGGCGGCGCGCGTGATGCCGCTGCGCGCCCAGGCGGCGCCGCAAGGCGGCGCGGCGCCACGGCCGGCACCCAAAGGCACGACGCTGGTCCTACTAGGGACGCAGGGTGGACCGGGCATCAGCCTCGGTCGCGGCGAGGCCGCCAATGCCGTCGTCGCGGACGGGCAGCCCTATCTCGTGGACTGCGGCTACGGAACGCTGCGCGCGCTCGTGCAGACCGGCATCCGCCCCGCGGAGATTGCGCACATCTGGCTCACGCATCTCCACAACGATCACACCGCGGACGTGGCGGCGCTCCTGTCCCATCAGATGACCGGCGGCCGTCCGCCGTCCACGACGGTGTTCGGGCCGTTCGGGACGGCGGACCTCGTCAAGGGCGCCATCGCGTTCTTCAAGGCCGACGTCGAGATTCGCATCGTCGACGAAGGGCGCACGATTCGGCCCGAGACCTTGTTCACGGGGCGCGATCTCCAGGCGTCGGCGCGGCCCGTCGAGGTGTTTCGCGACGAGCGCGTGACGGTGACGGCGGTGGAGAACGCCCACTTTCCCGATCGCGCCAGGGCCCGGATGCCGTACCGGTCGCTGGCCTACCGTTTCGACACCACCACGCGGTCGATCGTGTTCTCCGGCGACACGGCGCCGTCGCCTGGCCTGGTGGAGCTCGCGCGCAACGCGGACCTGTTCGTCTGCGAGGCCATGGACGTGGCTCAGCACGCGCGGCTGGCCGAGCAGGCGCGACAGGCCGTGGCGGCCGGCAACGAGAACAGCGTGGCGCGCCACGTGGCGGAAACCCACTCGACGACCGAGGACGTCGGGCGGATGGCCGCCGAGGCGAAGGTGAAGACGGTCGTGCTCAGCCACCTGCTGCCGGGCTCGAACCAGGGCCCGGGAGGCGAGCTGCCGGACACGGCGTACATCGAGGCGGTGCGGAAGTTCTTCGACGGGCAAGTGATCGTCGGCCGCGATCAGATGCGGCTCTAGGGGTCACCCGTACCGAGATCTCTGAGGCGATACGTCTCTCCAGTGAGCGCCGGGGTCAGAAGATGACGGTCGTGTCGATGATCGTGCCGCCCGGGCGGTAGATCACCGCATGGCCGTCGAACACGCCGCGGTGGTAGCCCGGCGGCAACGGCGGCAGCCGCCGCTCCACGACGACTGGCATCGGCTGCATCTTCTTCTGCCAGCCCGGTGGCAGTTTTCCGGTGCGGGCGTACTTTTTCTGCAGGCCGGGCGGCAGGCTGCGCCGCCGCGGTGCGTAGTACTCGCGGATCACCTGCGCGTCGTCTTTCGAGAACACGACGTGCACGTCCACGGTGGTGCTGGCGTTGCGCCCGCGATCGTCGTGCGCGTTCGAGTCGTGCTTCCCGTGTCCCTGGCCCTGTGCCCAGGTGGTGGTGCCGGCAAACAACTGCGCCGCCAGGGCGGCACAGACAGCGAGTCTCATGGGCTCCTCCGATGCGCGTGTCGATGCACGCGGTCTCGAGGCAGTCGGAGCAAGCGGCCTGCCACCGCGTGTGCTGACGCTGCGTGGGAGCAGTCTGGCTGCAATCTGACTTCCGTTGCACACGGTGCGCGGCTCTGTCACACGAAATCGTGGTCGGGTGTATCGCTTCGAGTCACATCGCGACGCCAGTGTTGTGATCCGGAACGCACGATCGCTCAGATTTCCCGCACGACGCCTCCCGCATCTGCACGTCGCGTCCCGATGTTCGGGCGTGGGCAAGCGCAATGCACCACTCCATAGCTGGAGAGTGGCGACGATGCGGAGTCTGAAAAGTCTGGTTCAGGGTGCGGGTTCGGCGTTCTTGCTCGTGGCGATCGTGTTGTGCCAGAGCGTGCTCGCGCACAACGACGCACGCGCCGGGGACGAGCGGCGCGTCAACGGCGACCGGCGCTTCATCCACCACTATCAGCTGGTGCGGGTGCAGCGGGTCTCGGGCGAGGTGAGCGAATACACCTATCGCGCGTCGCTGACGAATTTGGGCGCTCCGCTGACGGGTGCCACCGCCACGGTCACCAGCCAGTCGCGGGCCACGACGGTCGTGGACGGCAGCCTGAGCTTCGGATCGGTGGCCACCGGGCGCACGGTGCCGAGCACCGACACCTTCTCCGTGCGCCATCACCGGCAGCAGGCGTTCGGCTGGCTCTGGCCCGAGTTGCGGTGGACGATCACGCCACTCGCCGGCGGCAGCAGCAACAACCACCCGCCGACAGCCGACGCCGGCACCGATCGCGCGGCGGCACCGGGCGCATCCGTCATCCTCGACGCGAGCGGCTCGATCGATCCCGATCGCGACCCGCTCCACTACAACTGGACGCTGCTGCGCCCGATCGGCAGCGAGGCGAGGCTGTCGTCGCCGAGCAGCATGCGGCCGTCGTTCGTGCCCGACCGCCGCGGCGCCTATGAAGCGCGGCTCGTCGTCGACGACGGCTCGCTGCCCAGCGCGCCGGATGCGGTGGTCATCACCGTGTTGAACTCGCCGCCGCTGGCCGACGCCGGCGCCGACCAGACCGCGCTGGTGACGCACGTCGTGACGCTCGACGGCAGCGCGTCCAGCGATCCGGACGGCGACGCCGTGTCGTATCAGTGGAGCCTCGTGGCCCGGCCCGGAGGCAGCGCCGCCGCGCTGTCGGATCCGGCGGCGGCGTCGCCGACGTTCCTGATCGATCGTCCAGGCACGTATACCGCGCAGCTCGTGGTCAATGACGGCGCCGCCGCCAGTGCGGCCGATACCGTGACCGTGACCACGGTCAACACCGCGCCCGTGGCCAACGCCGGCGCGGATCAGACCGCGGCCGTCGGCACCACGGTGTCGCTCAACGGCAGCGCCTCGAGCGATGCGGATGGTGACGCGCTCACCTATGCCTGGGCCGTGGAGTCGCGGCCGGCCGGCAGCAGCGCTGCCGTCGCGGGCGCCGGTTCAGTGACGCCGTCGATGGCGATCGATCGCGCCGGCACCTACGTGCTGCGCCTCGTGGTCGACGACGGACAGGTGGCCAGCGCCCCGGACACCGTCGTGATCAGCACGGTCAACTCGGCGCCGGTGGCCGACGCCGGCAGCGACCAGACCGCGCTCGTGACCCAGACCGTGACGCTCAACGGCGGCGGGTCGAGCGACGTGGACGGCGATGCGTTGACGTTCGCCTGGGCGTTCGTGTCGCGCCCGGCCGGCAGCAGCGCGGTGTTGAGCGGTGGTGGGTCGGTGCAGCCGACGTTCGTCGTCGATCGGCCGGGCAGCTACCAGGTGCGCCTGACCGTGAGCGACGGCGGGCTCGCCAGCGTGGCCGACGTGGTGGATATCCAGACCGTGAACTCGGTCCCGGTGGCCAACGCCGGTGCCGATCAGTCGTCCTACGTCGGTCAGACGGTGACGCTCGACGGGAGCGGATCCACCGACGTGGATGGCAACCCGCTCAGTTACGTGTGGGCGCTCAGCAGCCGGCCCTCCGGCAGTGCGGCAGCGATCGCGGATCCAACCGCGGTGATGCCGACCTTCGCGCTCGATCGCGCCGGCGTCTACGTGGCGCAGTTGATCGTCAACGACGGCACGGTGTCGAGTGCCGCCGATACCGTCACGGTGACGACGCTCAATTCGGCCCCCGTGGCCAACGCCGGCGCCGACGTGTCGGTCGTGGCCGGCCGCACTGTCTCGCTCGACGGCGCCGGGTCGTCGGACGTGGATGGTGACGCGCTGTCGTTCTCGTGGGCGCTCATCCAGCGTCCGGCGGGCAGCAGCGCCGTGCTCGGCAGCGCGTCGAACGCCATCACATCGTTCCGCGCCGATCGCCCGGGCATCTATATCGCGCAGTTGATCGTCAACGACGGCAGCGTGGACGGCGCGCCCGACACGGTGACGATTACGACCGGCAATACCGCGCCCGTCGCCGACGCCGGTTCCGATCAGCCCAGCCGGTTCGCGGGGGACATCGTCGCACTCGACGGCACGGCGTCGGCCGACACTGACGGCCATGTGCTCACCTACCGCTGGTCGCTGTTGTCGGTGCCTGCCGGCAGCACCGCGTCGCTCAGCGATGCGGCCGCGCCGTCGCCCTGGTTCGCCATCGATCGTGCCGGCCAGTACGTGGCGCAGCTCATCGTCAACGACGGCTTCCAGGACAGCGCGCCCGACACCGTCGTGGTGACAGCGTCCAATCGCGCGCCCGTCGCCGACGCCGGGTCCGACCAGTCGGCCTTCACCGGGACGGTGGTCAGCCTTACCGGCGTGGCGTCGAGCGACCCGGATGGCGACACGCTCACCTATCAGTGGGCGTTCACGTCGGTGCCCGTGGGCAGCGCGGCGGTGCTTTCCGCGGTCTCGACGGTGGCGCCGTCGTTCAGGCCCGACGTCGTGGGCGACTACGTCGTCGCGCTGACGGTGACCGATCCATCCGGGGCCTCGAGCACCGATTCGGTGACCGTGAGTGCATTCACGCCCGCCACGGTGAGCGTCATCGCGTCCGATGCGAGCGCGTCCGAGACCGCGCCGGATGCCGGTACGTTCACCTTCACGCGCACCGGGTCCACGGCGGCGGCGCTGGTCGTCCAGTACCGCGTCGGGGGCACGGCGACCAACGTCTCCGACTACGCGGCGCTCAGCGGCACGGTGACCATCCCGGCCGGGCAGGCGTCGGCCACGGTCGCCGTCGCGCCGGTCAACGACACCGAGGCCGAATCCAGCGAGACCGTGAACGTCACGGTGCAGCCGAGCGCGTCCTACAGCGTGGGTACGCCGGCCGGCGCCACCGTGACGATCGCCGACAACGATCTGCCGACGGTGACCATCGTGGCGACGGACGCATCGGCCGCCGAGGCGGGACCGGATACGGGGACGTTTACCATCACCCGCACGGGCCCGACGACCACGGCGCTGCGCGTGACGTTCACGCCCACCGGGTCAGCCCAGATCAATGTGGACTACACCTCGCTCGGCTTGCAGGTGTTCATCCCGATTGGTGCCTCATCGGTCACGCTGACGGTGACACCGCTGGCCGACACACTGACCGAAGGCGCCGAAATCGTGGACGTCTTCCTCACCCCGAACTCGAGCCTCATCGTCGGCACGCCCGGGTCGGCGCGCGTCGTCATCGCGGCCAACTAGGGCGAGTAGGGCGGGTGAGGCGGGTAAGGCGGGTAAGGCGGGTGGGGATGGTGGATGTAGAGGGCGGTCTTTAGACCGCCCTTTAGGCCGCCCTTCAAACCGCCTTCTCGACCGCTCCCTACCAGATTCAGGGTAGGGATGCGGCTCGAGGGCCGAATGTTGCGGCCGCTGGCGCCTTCGGGTACGCTCCGCTCGATCTCGTGACCCGCCGCCGCCGCGGATCGGCGAGAGGTCGCGCGAGATCGAGACCCCATGACGACTCCCGCGGCACGCGCGCTCGTCTTCGCCGGCGGCGTGTGGCTGCTGGCCTCGGGCGCGCCGGTGGTCACCGGTGGACAGTCTGGCCGCGCTCCAGTCGCGCCAGTGTCCCCTGCTCCTGGGGCGCCAGCCGGTTCCACATCGCCTGTTCGTGCGACGCTCGACCGCTACTGCCTCAGCTGTCACAACGATCGACTGCGAACCGGCGGGCTCACGCTCGCCGCGCTCGACCCGAGCCGGGTGTCGAATCACGCGGACGTCTGGGAGCGCGTCGTGCGCAAGCTGCGCACGCGCGAGATGCCGCCGGCCGGGCTGCCGCGCCCCGACGAGGCGGGGTATGTGACGGCGGTCGCCGCCCTCGAAGGGGCGCTCGACGCCGACGCCGCGGCGCACCCGCAGCCGGGCCGCGTGGCGGTGCACCGCCTGAGCCGTACTGAATACGCCAATGCGGTGCGCGACCTCCTCGGCATCGAGCTGCCCGCGCAGGTGCTGTTGCCGGCCGACGAGCCCGACCAGCAGACCTTCGACAACGTCGCGAGCGTGCTGTCGGTATCGCCGGCCCTGATCGAGAACTATCTGTCGGCCGCCTATCGTGTGAGCCGGCTCGCCGTCGCGGATCCGTCGACCCCCCTCGCGGTCGAAACCTATACGGTGCCGATGGCGCTGACCCAGGACGAGCGCGTGAGCGACGACCTGCCCTTCGGCACGCAGGGTGGCATCGCCTTCCGCCACCAGTTTCCCGCGACGGGCGACTACACGATTACCGTGACGCTGCGCCGTCAGCTCTATCGCTACATCATCGGCATGGGTGAACCGCACCAGATCGACGTGCGGCTCGACGGGGTACGGCTGCAGCGGTTCACGATCGGCGGGGAAGGCCAGGGCATGACGGCGCCCGAGAGCTTTGCCGGCAACACGCAGGGCGATCCGCGGTGGGAGGTCTACATGCACACCGCCGACGATGGCCTGCAGGTGCGTGTCCCGGTCACGGCGGGTGCCCACGACCTGAGCGTGTCGTTCGCGCGCCGCCACTGGGAGCCCGAGGGCATCCTGCAGCCGCCACAACGCGGGTTCGCGCGAACCACGAACGAGCTGTATCACGGTCACCCCGCGGTCGACACCGTGGCCGTCGCCGGACCGATCGCGCCGCGAGCCACGACGTTCGAGACGTCGGCAAGCGGCCAGCACCTCTTCATCTGCCAGCCGTCGTCGCCCGATGCCGAGACGCCGTGCGCGCGGCGCATCCTCGAGCAGGTGGCCACGCGGGCCTACCGGCGCCCGGTGACCGCGATGGAGCTCGACACCCTGATGCGGTTCTATGCCGGCGCCCGCACCAACGGGGGGCTTTTCGATGCCGGCATTCAACGGGGCCTCGAACGCGTGCTGGCCGCCCCGGCGTTTCTGTTCCGGGTCTTGCGCGTGCCGGCAGGGCAGACGCCGGGCTCGATCTTTCCGCTGAGCGATCTGGAACTGGCGTCGCGGCTGTCGTTCTTCCTCTGGAGCAGCCTGCCAGACGACGCCCTGCGCACCGACGCCGCCCGCGGCCGGCTCCGCGAGCCGGCGGTGCTGCAGGGGCATGTCCATCGCATGCTGTCCGACGTTCGCGCCCGCGCGCTCGTCGACAGCTTCGCGCTGCAATGGCTGAAGGTCGGCAAGGTGGCCGGCGTCGTGCCCGACGTGGACGCGTTTCCCGAGTTCGACGAGAACCTGCGGCGCGCCATGCTGGACGAGACCCGGGCGTTCCTGGCCGACCAGCTCGCCCGCGACCGTCCCGTCCCCGAGCTGGTGACGGCCGACTACAGCTTCCTCAACGATCGGCTCGCGCGCCACTACGGCGTGGCCGGCGTCTACGGCAGCCATTTCCGGCGCGTCGCGTTTACCGACGGCGTGCGCGGCGGGCTGCTCGGGCAAGCCAGCGTGCTCACCGCCACGTCGTATCCCAACCGCACGTCGCCGGTGCTGCGCGGCCGGTGGCTCCTGGACACGGTGCTCGGCTCGCCGCCGCCGCCCCCGCCACCCGACGTGCCGACGCTCGAGCAGGCGACAGCCGGGCGCGTGCTGAACCAGCGCGAGCAGATGGAAGCGCACCGCAAGAACCCCGCGTGCGCCAGCTGCCACGTGCGGATGGATCCGCTCGGCTTCTCGCTCGAACAGTTCGACGCGCTCGGGCAGTGGCGGGTGGCGACCAGCGCCGGTCCCATCGACGCCTCGGCCATGCTGCCCGATGGCTCGCGCTTCGACGGCGCCCGCGGGCTGCGGGCGTTTCTGGCCGGTCATCGCGACGACTTCGTGCGGACGTTCACCGAGAAGCTGCTCGCGTACGCGCTCGGGCGCGGGCTGGAGCCGGCCGACATGCCGGCTGTGCGGGGCATCGTGCGCGGCGGCGCCGCTGATCAGTACCGCTGGTCGTCGATTGTCGGGAGTATCGTACAAAGCGTCCCGTTCCGACTGGCGTCGGCGAGCACCGGGCGCGAGACGCGACAGCAGGCCGCCGGGTTGCGGCCGTCACTTGAAAGGGCAGCTCCATGATCGTGCTGCGAAAGTCGATCCCACGGCGGACGGTCCTGCGCGGGCTCGGCGCGTCGCTCGCCCTGCCGTTGCTCGACAGCATGCTGCCGGCGCTCACGGCGCGCGCGCAGACGGCTGCGGCGCCCGTCCACCGCTTCGGCGTCGTCTACGTGCCGAACGGCATGGTGATGGAGAACTACCTGCCGGCCACCGAGGGGGCGTCGTTCGAGCTCACACCGACGCTGCAGGCCCTGGCGCCATTCCGTCCGCAGACCACCGTCCTGAGCGGGCTCAACTGCGTGCCATCGCCGGGCCGCCCCGGCGGCGCGCACGCCAAGGCGTCCACGCGCTACCTGACCGACATCTCGCCGCCCACCAGCGAAACCTGGCTCGACGCGGGCATTTCGGTGGATCAGATCCTGGCCAACGAGCTCGGGAAGGAGACCCAGCTCGCCTCGCTCGAGCTCGCGATCGAAAACAGCGACACCGCCGGCGCGTGCGACGTCGGCTTCGCCTGCGCCTACACCAACACCATCTCGTGGCGCAGCGCCAACACGCCGCTGCCGATGCAGCACAACCCGCGCGCGGTGTTCGAGCGGCTGTTCGGCGATGCCGGCAGCACCGACGCGCGCGCCCGGCTGGCGCGTCTGCGCCAGCAGCGCAGTGTGCTCGATTCCGTGCGGGAGGAGATTGCCGGCCTGAGCAGCGCCCTCGGCCCGTCCGACCGCGGCAAGCTCACCGAGTACCTCGATTCGGTGCGCGACGTGGAGCGCCGCATTGAGCGCGCCGAGAGCCAGAGCGGCCGCGAGCTGCCGGTGCTCGACCGGCCCGCCGGCGCGCCCGCGAGCTACGAAGAGCACGTGAAGCTGATGTTCGACCTCGAAGTGCTGGCCTATCAGCTCGACCTGACACGGGTCATCACCATCATGCTGGGGCGCGAGTTCAGCGGCATGACCTATCCGCAGATCGGCGTGCCCGACGCGCATCACCCGGTGACCCATCACGCCCTCGAGCCTGAGAAGATCGCCAAGGTGGCGAAGATCAACGCCTACCACGTGCAGCTGTTCTCGTACCTGCTCGAGCGGTTACGCAACACGCCCGACGGCGACGGCACGCTGCTCGATCACGTCACGCTCATGTACGGCACAGGTCTTTCAGATTGCAATGCGCACTCGGTGACCAATGTGCCCGTCGTGCTCACGGGTGGCGGCGCCGGGTGGCTGAAGGGCGGGCGCCACATCCGCTATCCGGACGTCCCGCTGGCCAACCTGCATCTGACGCTGCTCGATCGCTTCGGCATCCATTGGGACAAGATCGGCGACAGCAACGGCCGCATCGACGACCGGCAGCTCGGCGGCCTGTGACATGACCAGCGAGGCGGTGCCTCAGACCGGCGACGCTGTGGGGGCCGCCTTCAGGCGGCCCTTACAGGTGCCGGCTGCGGCTCGGCCTCGCTAGTCATCTGTTGTCTTGCCCGGCCTCCGGCCGGGCGGTCGCCTTGACGGAGAAGAACTTGACTCATTCAGTCGACATTGGTGGCCGTCAAGGCTCTAGTGGCCTGTCTCCGCTGAAGCAGTACCGCCTGCCGGGCGGGGCATCCCGCCTCGCGGCGTTGCTCATCGCTCACTTATGCCCAATAAGCTCGCTCTTCGCGCCTTGCGATCCGGGCGCCGCGCTCCGGCAATCGGCACTGCTTCAGCGGAGACAGGCCACTAGGGGCCGAGCCGTGCTGGCGGCGCTCGTGGTCGCGTGTTCGACCGCGACGTTTGCCGCGGCGGGCGGCGAGACGCCGCTCGTGGACGCGGCACGCGCGGGCGACGCCACCGCTGTACGAGCCCTGCTGGCCGGTCACGTGGACGTGCAGCAGGCATTGGGCGACGGCAGCACCGCGTTGCACTGGGCGGTGCATCGCGACGACCTGCCGATGGTCGACGCGTTGCTGCGCGCGGGCGCACGGGCGAACGCCGTGACCGATCTCGGCGCCACGCCGCTCTACCTCGCGTGCACCAACCATAGCGCCGCCATGGTGTCGCGTCTGCTCGAGGCTGGCGCGGACCCGAACATGTCGCTCCCGAGCGGCGAGACCGCGCTGATGAACTGCGCCCGCACCGGCGACGCGGCCGCCGTGCGTGCCCTCCTGGTGCGCGGCGCGCGCGTGGACGCTCGCGAATCGGCCCACCAGCAGACCGCGCTGATGTGGGCGGCAGCCAACGGTCATCCGGGGGTGGTGCGCGAACTCCTGTCGGGCAAGGCCGATCTGCGGGCGCGGTCGACCGTGTATTCGCAGGTCGTGACGAGCGAGGTGACGCAGCGCGCGGGCCGCGAGGAGCTGAACTACGCCGTGCAGCGCGGCGGCAGCACGCCGCTGCTGTTTGCGGCGCGCGCGGGCGACGCCGAGTCTGTACGGCTGCTGCTCGCGGCCGGCGCCGACCCGAACGACGCGCTCGCCGATGGCCTGCCCGCGCTGACGCTCGCGGCGTACAGCGGCCACGGCACCGTGGCCGCCGTGCTGCTCGAACGCGGCGCCGATCCGAACGCCGCCTCCGTCGGGTTCACGCCGCTCCATGCCGCGGTGTTGCGATCGGACGTGGCCCTGGTGCAGACGCTGCTGGCGCGCGGCGCCAACCCCAACCTGCCCATCACGAAGGGCACGCCGATGCGGCGGACCAGCCAGGACTTCGACCTGCCGGCCGCGCTCATCCCGGCGACGCCATGGCTGCTGGCGGCTCGGTTTCTCGAGCCGGATATCGTCCGCGCCCTGCGCGTCGGCGGCGCCGATACGAGCACCTTGATGAGTGACGGCACGACCGCGCTGATGCTGGCTGCGGGCCTGGGCGCGTCGGCCACGCAGGATCGCCGCGGTGTGGCGCTCATCGACGGCGGCCGGCGGGCGGGCGAGGACCTGGTGCTGCAGACCGTCAACGCGGTGATCGAGCTCGGAGCCGACGTGAACGCCGCCAATCGGGCCGGCGAGACGGCACTGCATGCGGCCGCCGCGGGCGGGCTCAATCGCGTGGTGTCCCGTCTGGTGGCGGCTGGAGCCACGCTGAACGTGAAGAACGGCCGCGGACAGACACCGCTTGGCGCGATCGCCGCGCGTCAGGATCGGCGCGAGACCGCCGATCTGCTCCGCACGCTCGGCGGTACGTAGAAGGCGGTCTTCAGACCGCCCTGATGGTGGCGCGAACGCTACGTCCGGGTCGCCGAGGCGGGTCTAAAGACCCGCGGCCACGCACTCTGGTTACGCGCTCTGGGCGGCCGCCGGCAGGTAGTCGACATAGCCCTTTGGCCCTGGCGTATAGAAGGTCGTTGCGTCGAAAGGTGTGAGCTCGAGCCCACCGGCGAAGCGCTCCGCCAGATCGGGGTTCGACGTGAAGGGCTTCCCGAACACGACGAAATCGGCCAGCCCCGACGCGATGGCGGCGTTGCCGGAATCGAAATCGAACGCGCCGCCGACCGCGAACGTGCCCGGATAGAGTGGCCGCAGCACCTCGAAGATGTTCGGCAGCGGCGGCGTGCGCAGCACGTGCAGGTAGCCGAGACCCATGGGCGCGACGGCTTTGACCAGCGCCGTGTAGGTCTCGATCGGGTCGTCGTCGTGGATGTCGTTGAACGGAATCGCGGGGCTGATCTTCATGCCCACCTTTCCGGGCTCTCCGGCCGCCGCGATCATGGCCTGCAGGGTGTCGACGACGAACCGGAGGCGGTTCTGCACGCTCCCGCCGTAGCCATCGGTGCGCTGGTTGGTGCCGGTGGAGAGGAACTGCATCGGCAGGTAGCCCGACGCGGCGTGCAGCTCGACGCCGTCGAACCCGGCTTCGAGGGCATTGCGCGTCGCCTGCGCGAACCCGTCGATGATGCCGGGAATCTCGCTGGTCTCGAGCGCGCGGGGCGCGTCCATGTCCTGCAGCCCGTGCGCGTCGGTCCAGATCTGCGCGTTGGCGCGCACGGCCGACGGTGCCACGAGCGGATCGCTCGTGTAGCGATTGGCGGAGTGGCCGATGCGGCCGACGTGCATGAACTGTATGAAGATGTGTCCGCCTCTGGCTTTGACGGCGGCGGTAATCTTCTTCCACACCGCGATCTGCTCACGGCTCTCGATGGCCGGCGTGCGGGCGTAGCCCAGCCCGACCGCGGTCGGCGCGACGCCTTCGGTGACAATAATGCCGGCCGTGGCGCGCTGGGCGTAGTACTCGATGGCCAATTCGGAGGGCACGCCGCCGGCTAGCGCGCGGCTGCGGGTCATCGGCGCCATCATCAGGCGGTTGCGGGTCTCGAAGCCGTCGATGCGGCCGGGAGTCAGCAGGTTTGGAGTGGCCATGTGGTTCAACTCTATCCCAGCGGTCGGGGGCGCCGGCAGGTCCCAATCGCCCGATCCCGGCCTGCGACTTTCGAACGAGGTCCCGCCGCACCGCCCCTGAGTTGATTTCCTCCACCAGCGGCGCCAAACTGCACGGGGTTCGGACGATCAACCTGAGGGGTTCTCGATGGCCAATGTCTCACTGACCGTCAACGGACGGCCGCACACCGTGGACGTCGATCCGGCGACGCCACTGCTCTACGTCCTGCGCAACGATCTCAACCTGCAGGGACCGCGGTTCGGCTGCGGCCTCGGGCAGTGCGGCGCCTGCACCGTGCTCATCAAGGGTGAGGCGGTCCGCTCCTGCGTCCGGCCCGTGTCGACCGTCGCCGGCGCGAGCATCACCACGCTCGAAGGGCTGGCGCAGAACGGGACGCTGCACCCGGTGCAGCAGGCGTGGATCGACGAACAGGTCCCGGCCTGCGGCTACTGCCAGAACGGTCAGATTCTCACCGCGAAGGCGTTGCTCGACAAGACGCCGAACCCGACCGACGCGCAGATCCGGCAGGGCATGGCCTCGACGCTGTGCCGCTGCATGACGTACTACCGGATCCAGGCCGCCATCAAGCGCGCCGCGAAAGCGATGGTGACCGCATGATCTCCGACACCTCGCGCCGCGAATTCATCAAGCTGTCGGGCATGCTCGTGGTCGGCATCGCCGCCGCGGGGCGGGAGCCGCTCCTCGGTCAGAGCGTCGGTCCGTACTCCGATCCCGACTTCCGCCAGCTCGACTCGTGGGTCGTGATCCGCCAGGACAACACCGCCACCTTCTACGTCGGCAAGACCGACCTCGGCCAGGGCACCGGCACGGCGTTCCGGCAGATCATGTCGGACGAGCTCGACATCAACTTCGACGCCACCAGCGTGGTCATGGGCACGACCGACCTCACGGTGGACCAGGGCGGTTCGGGCGGCTCGGACGCCCTGCAGACCGACGGCTGGCCGATGCGCCGCGTTGCCGCCGAGGCGCGCCGCGTGCTGCTCGACCTGGGGGCGGGGAGTCTGGGCGTGCCCGTGTCGCAGCTCACCGTCAGTGACGGCGTCATCACGGTCAAGGGTGATCCCTCGAAGCGGGTCACGTACGGACAGCTCGTGGGCGGCAAGCGCTTCAACGTCACCCTCACGGGCAACAACACCGACGCCACGACGGGCCGCGCGCCGCTGAAGACAGTGCAGGAGCTCAAGATCACGGGGCGCTCGCCGCGGCGCTACGACATCCCGCCCAAGGTGGACGGCTCGCTCAAGTGGGCGGTCGACGCCAAAGTGCCCGGCATGCTGCACGCGCGCAACGTGAAGCCGCCGACGGCCGGCGCGCAGCTCGTGAGCGTGGACGAGGCGTCGGTCGGCAACGTGCCCGGCCTGGTCAAGGTCGTGCGCAAGGGGAACTACCTCGCCGTGGTGTGCGAGCGCGAGGAGCAGGCCATCCAGGCAGCGCGACAGCTCAAGGCGGAATGGCAGAAACCGGCCACGGCGCCGTTCCCGGCCTCGGACGATCTCTTTACCTACATGCGCGGCGCGACACCTACCTTCAGCGCGCCGCCCGCGGTGGCGGGCGATCCCGACGCAGCCTTCAAGGCGGCCGCGCGCGTCGTCGAAGCCGACTACGACGTGCCGTTCCAGGGGCACACGGCCATCGGGCCGGCGCACGCGATGGCCGACCCGTCGAACGGCCAGCTCACCATCTATTCGAACGACATGAAGTCGTACGGGCTGCGCAACGGCGTCGCGCGCTTCCTCAACCTGCCGCGCGAGCAGGTACGCGTGGTGTGGATGGAAGGACCGCAGGCCTATGGGCGCACCGCGGCCGACGATGCCGGCTTCGAGGCCGCGTTCCTGGCCAAGGAAATCGGGCGCCCGGTGCGCGTGCAGTGGATGCGCAACGAGGAGACGGCGTGGGACACCAAGGGCCCCGCCTATGCCGTGAAGATGCGCGGGGCGCTCGACGCCCAGGGCAATCTCACCGCACTCGAATGGGACGGCCGGGCGGCCGACCACAATCACGTGGGCTACAACGAGCCCGACACGGTGCTCATCGCCCAGCTCGCCAACATGCGGAAGGCGACGCCGGCCCGCGGCGTCTCGTCCACCCCCTCGACCATGTACGTCGTGCCCAACCAGCGCACGCTCGCACACGTGGTGGGCCTGCCGCTCGTCTGGGAGACGCCGCTGCGCACCGGCAACCTGCGCGACCCCGACGGTCCGCAGGTGACGTTTGCGTCCGAGTCGTTCATCGACGAGCTCGCCGCCGCGGCCAAGGCGGATCCGGTCGAGTTCCGGATGAAGCTGCTGACCGCGAGCCCCGCCGACGACATGGGCTACAAGCGGGCACGGTCGATTGCGTGCCTGAAGGCGGCGGCCGAGAAGTACGGCTGGACCCCGCGCCCGTCGCCGAAGCCCGTGGGCAGCGGCGAAGTGCTGACGGGGCGCGGCGTGGCCTACTCGTTCCGCAGCCAGACCGTGGTCGCGCAGATCGTGGACGTGGAGGTGAACCGGCGCACGGGGCGCGTGTGGGTGAAGCGCATCGTGTGCGCCCACGACTGCGGCCTGGTGATCAACCCCGAGGCGCTCACACGGACGCTCGAAGGCGCCATGCTTCACTCACTGAGCCGCGCGCTCTACGAAGAAGTGCGCTTCGACACCGAAAAGGTGCTGAGCACCGACTGGGCGTCACACCCGACGCTGACCCACCTCGACGTGCCGGAAACGATCGACGTTCTCCACGTCAACGGCGACCCCAACCCGGCGCGGCCCGATCTGCCGCACTATGGGGCCGGCGAGACGGCCTGCAAGCCGCTGCTCGCCGCCGTGGCCAACGCGATCTACGACGCCACCGGCGTGCGGCTGCGGCGTGTGCCGTTCCGCAACGCCCGCGTGCTGGCCGCGCTCAAGGCGGCAAACGTGTGAACGGATGTGGCCGCGGGTCCTTGAGACCCGCCTCTTCGACCAGGGCGGTCTGAAGACCGCCCTCTACGTTTTACGCCGATCACCGCCCTCTACATCACCCTGCCCTCCGCGCGCCGGTGAGTTCCGCCAGGACGTCGCGCAGGTCCGACAGCCTCGGCGGCTTGTTCATCACCCGATCGACGTGCGGCGGCACGTCCCCATCGTCCGTCAGCCGCTGGCCCCACCCGGTGAGCAGGATCACCGGCGTGAAGGGCGACAGTTCCTTCACGCCGGCGGCGACCTGACGGCCGTCCACGTACGGCATACCCAGGTCGGTAATCACCAGGTGGAACGGCGCGTCGGCCTCGCGCGCCGCCGAGAACGCTTCGAGGCCGGACAGCCCGCCGGCGGCCGCCGTCACCGCGTGGCCGTCGGACTCGAGCGTGTCACGGAGCGATTTGAGCAGAAGCGGGTCGTCGTCCACGACGAGGATGCGCTGCCGCGCGAGTTTGGCAGGCCTCACCGGTTCGGGCGGTGCCGGCGCCCCCTCCACGGCGGCGGAGAAGACCAACTGCACGGTGGTGCCGCGCCCGGGCGCGCTGACGATGTAGATCTCGGCGCCGTGGCGCTGGACCGTCCCGTAGACGGTGGCCAGGCCGAGCCCGGTTCCGCGCTCGCCCTTCGTGGTGAAGAAGGGCTCGAGGCAGCGGCGCTGCGTGTCGGCGTCCATGCCCACACCGGTGTCCGACACCTCGATGTAGACGCGGTCGAGAGTCCCTGGCCTCGACCCGTCCGGCGTCCGGCGGGTCCGAATGCTCAGCGTACCGCCCTCCGGCATCGCGTCCACGGCGTTGAACACGAGGTTGGTGAGTGCCTCGCGCAGTTCGCTTTCGATGGCGCCGACCATCGGCTCGTTGACCGCCAGCGAGGTGTCGAGCTCGACGACCACGCCGCGCTCCTGTGGCATGTCGCTCCAGCGGGCGCGCGTGAGGCCGATGACGTCGCGCGCCACATCGTTGAGGTTCACCGTGCTCAGCACCATCTCGGCTTCGCGGGGACGATAGAACTCGCGCATCCGCGCCACCGTCTGTGCGACGTCCTCGTTGGCGCGCTGGATGGTTTCGAGGTAGTCGCGCGCCCGAACGCTGAGGCTGGGCTCCGTCTCGAGCAGCGATTGCGTGTAGAGCGCCACCGGCGAGATCGCGTTGTTGATGTCGTGCGCGATGCCGCTCGCCATCTGGCCGAGGGCCTTGAGCCGCTCCTGCTGCATCACCGCCTGCTGCGTCTGGTGCAGATCGTCGTAGGCGCGCTGCAGCGCCGTGTGCAGCTGCGCCTGGTGCGCCGCCAGGCCGACGTGCTCGCTCAGCTGGCGGAGGAACTCGCATTCCGGGCTGGTGAAACCAGCGGCGACGCGGCGCGCCGCGATCAAGACGCCGAAGACGGTGCCCTCGACCACGAGCGGCGAGCCCACGAACGAGCGGATGCCGCCGCTCGACAGTCGTTGCGCGAACGGCGTGGGCGCCGCGCCGATATCGGACTCGTACACGAGCTGGCCGCGGATGCACTTCGCCAGGCCGTCGTGGTCGACGCGCATCGTGGCCTTTTCCACGAGGCCAATCTCACGCGCCAAGCCCTCGCCGCTGGGCCCGATGCATGCGACCGACAGCGAACGATCGACCGCGTCGTACAGGCAGATGCAGCAGTAGTCGAGAGGCAGGTGATCCTCGAGGCTGCGGACGACGACCTGCAGCACGCCGTGCAGATCCTGGTGCTCGCTGATGGCCCGCGTCAGCCGGTCGAGCAGGTCCATGCGCTCGAGCTGGGCGCGCAGGCGCTGCTCGGATCGCTTGTAGTCCTCCACGTCGGTGTTCGAGCCGAACCACTTCACGAGCGCGCCGGTGGGGCCGCGCAGCGGCACGCCGCGGGTGCGGAACCAGCGGTAGGCGCCGTCGTGACGCCGCAACCGGAACTCCTCGTCATACAGGTCGCCGCGCTGGAGGGCGAGCCCCCACTCGAATTCGACCCGGGCGCGGTCGTCGGGATGCACCGCATCCGCCCACCCCGAGCCCAACTGCTCCTCTGCCGGCCGTCCGGTGTATTCGGACCACTGCCGGCTCAGATAGTCACAGTAGCCATCCGGCCGGCACGTCCACACGAGATGGGGCAGTGATTCCGCCATCGCCTGATAATGGCGCCGGCTCTCGACGAGCGCGCTTTCGATGTGCTTGCGGTCGGTGATGTCGGTGGACACGCCGAACACGGCGTAGGGCTGGCCGGCTTCGTCCCACAGCGGACATTTCACCGAGAGGTAGGTTCGCTCCTCGGCGCTCAGCGGCACGACCTCTTCCTCGGTGAGCGGACCGTTGGCCAGTACGACCCGGCGGTCCATCGCTTGGAAGCGCTCGGCGATCCCGGCGCCGAACAGATCGATGTCAGTCCGGCCGAGGATCGCCTCCGGCGTTATGTGGAACAGGTCCAGGAAGCTCTGGTTGACGAAGAGATAGCGGCCTTCGAGATCCTTGACGTAGGTGACCGTGGGCGACTTGTCGCTGATGGCCTGCAGCAGGACCTGGCTGCGCCGGAGCGCGCGCCCGGCCTCGCGCTCGGCCGTCTGATCGCGGAAGACCAGCACCACTCCGTCAATGTCGCCGGCGACGTTGCGCACCGGGGCGCCGCTGTCCGTAATCGGGCGCCAGGCGCCGCGACGGTGCTTCAGGACCGTGTGGTTGGCCAGTCCGATCGGACGCCTTTCACGCAGCACGAGTGCAACCGGGCTTTCGACCGGCTTGAGCGTCTCCTCATTGGCGATGACGAAGATCTCCTCGAGCGGACGTCCCATGGCCTCGATCGAGCTCCAGCCCGTCAACTGCTCCGCGACCGAGTTGAGGAAGCGGATGTGCCCATCGGTATCGGTCACGATCACGCCGTCGCCGATGCTGGCCAGTGTGGTGCGCCACTCGCTGGCCGCGCGTCGTTCCGACGACTCTGCTTTCTTCATCGCCCCGCTGAGATAGGCGATGCCGGCCCCGATGATCGTGAAGAGGGCCAACGAGCGGACGTCGTACGCCGAGGGGATCTTCAGCAGCCCCGCCGGCATCAGGAACCAGATGTACGAGGCGGCGGACGAGAGCACCGCCGCCAGCAGACCGGGACGGAAACCGCCGAACCACGCGGCAATCAGGATGGCTGGAAAGAACGACAGGAACGGCACGGTCGGGCCGAGCCATGGGTCAATCAGGAATCTCAGGAGTAATGCTGCGAGGACGCAGACCACGGCCGTGCCGTAGGAAACGGCTGGACGTTGAAAATCACGGTCGGGGTACACCCAGTCTGTGCCCAGTGGGAGGAGGCGGGTAGTCTACTCCAGCCGTTGCGCACCTCCGGCAAACTTGCACGGCATTTTCGCCTGAGCCGAACGGGACTTTCGTAAGATGACGTCGGATGCGACCCCGCCTACTCGTCGTGGACGACGAAGCACGGCAGATGGAAGCCCTCTGCCGCACGCTGACCCCCGAGGGGTACGACGTGGTGGGGTTTTCCTCGGCGCGCGAGGCGCTGGCGGCGCTGCGCGCACAGTCGTTCGACGTGCTGCTCACCGACCTGAAGATGCCTGGCATGGACGGCATCGAGCTCCTGGCCGCGGCGCTCGAACTCGATCCCGATCTCGTCGGGGTCATGATGACCGGCCACGGTACGGTCGGCACCGCGGTGGACGCCATGAAGGTCGGCGCGCTCGACTACATCCTGAAGCCGTTCAACCTCAGCGCCATCCGGCCAGTGCTGGCGCGCGCCATGGACGTGCGGCGGCTGCGGCTCGAGAACATCCGCCTGCGGGAGGCGGTGGGCATTCACGAGCTCAGCACCGCCATCGCGCGGTCGCTCGATTCGGCCACCGTGCTCGAGCTGGTGGCCGACGCGGCGTTCCAGCAGAGCCGCGCGCGCGAGGTCCGCGTGTACACGATGAACTCCGCGGGGACGGAGCTCCGGCTCGCGGCGGCGCGCGGCCACGACACGGCGTCGCTGCTCGGCGCCATCCTCCCCGTGACCGAAGCGGTGGCCGCGTGGGTGCCGCGCCAGCGCGCGTGGCTGGATCTCGGCGACGCGACCGTGGACCCGCCGGCCTCGCCGGATCTGGCATTGCTGCCGCCGGTGCTGTCGGTGCCGATGCTCGTGGACGGGCGGTCCACGGGGCTGCTGGTGTTCCAAGCGGCCGGGCCGTGGCGGCCGATGCCGGCGGGACAGATCAAGGCGCTCACCGTGTTGGCAGGTGCCTGCGCCACGGCTCTCGAAGTGTCCACACTGCTCGAGCACCTGCGCCGCACCAACGACGACCTGCGCAAGTTCGCCTGGGCCGCCTCGCACGACCTCCAGGAGCCGCTGCGCGAGGTGGCGCTCAGTACCCAGATTCTGGCGAAACGCCACGGTGAGCTCGACCCCGAGTCGAGTGCGCTCGCGCGCGCGGCCGCCGACAGTGCGCGGCGCATGTTGGTGATGGTGCAGGAGCTGCGCACCTTCGTGGAGGCGGGCACGATGGCCGTGGAGGTGGGTGCCACAGCCGACTCCGGGGCGGCGCTCGATCGCGCGCTGGCCGATCTGCAGGACGCCATTGCCGCCAGCGGCGCCGGCATCGTGCGCGGCGAGCTGCCCGTGGTCCGGATGCGCGAGGCGGATCTGACGCAGGTGTTCCGCCGCCTGCTCGACAACGCCATCAAATTCCGTCACCCGGGCAGCGTTCCCAGCATCGAAGTCGGCGCCACGTGCGACCGCGGCGAGTGGACGCTGTCGGTGCGCGACGCGGGCATCGGCATCGACCCGTCGTACCACGCGCAGATCTTCGAGCCGTTCCGCCGGCTCAACCGCCGTGAGGAGTACGACGGCAACGGGATGGGCCTGCCAGTGTGCCGCCGGCTGGTGGAGGCCTACGGCGGCCGCGTGTGGGTGGAGTCGAAGGAAGGCGATGGCGCGCGCTTTTGCCTCCTGGTCCCGGCCGTCGGCGTGACCCGCTAAGAACGCGGGCCACGCGGCAGTGTCTGGCAAACCGGCGTAACGCCGGTTCGCTATTAGTTCCGCAGGGCGCTCCTGAGCGCCGCCGCCGCGTCGGCGATAGCGGTCTGGCCGCCGTCGATGACCCCGGCGAGGCTGAGGAACGGGTGGAACATGCCGTCGTAGCGCTTCAGCACGGTCGGCACGCCGGCCTCCTGCAGGCGCTGTGCAAACGCTTCCCCCTGATCGCGAAGCGGGTCGCATTCCGCCGTCAGCACCAATGCCGGGGGCAACTGTTTCAGGTTGGCGTGCAGGGGCGACGCCCAGGCCTGGCGCCGATCGATCGGCCGCGGCAGGTAGTGGTCCGCGAAGTAGTCCATGAGCTCGGTGGTCAGGAAGTGGCCGCTCCCGTATTCGCGCATCGACGGGCTCTCGTCGGTGAAGTCCACGAGTGGATACACGAGCAACTGGAAGGCCAGCGACGGTCCGCCGCTGTCGCGGGCGCGCAGCGCCACCACGGTGGCGAGGTTGCCGCCGGCGCTGTCGCCGCCGACGGCGATGCGTGCCGGGTCCACGCCAAAGTCGGCGGCGCGGCTGGCGACGAACGCGGTGACCGCGAACGCATCGTCCACGGCAGCCGGGAAGGGATGCTCCGGGGCCAACCGGTAATCCACCGAAATCACGACGCAGCCGCTGTCGTTGGCCAGCGCTCGGCATGGGCGGTCGTTCATGTCGAGCCCGCCGAGCACGAAGCCGCCGCCGTGAAAGTAGATCAGGGCCGGCAGCGACGGCGCGCCCGATGGCCGGTAGACCCGCACCGCGATGGGGCCGCCGTCTCCCGGCACGCGCCGGTTCTCCACCTGGTGCACGGGTTGCTCGGGGCCGGAGAGGTCTGGCGGCATGGCCATCGCCCGCGCCTCGGCGGGAGTCATCTCATGGAGGGCCCGGCCGCCGGCAGCGGCCAGCTGATCGAGGAAGGCGCGGCATTGCGGGTGCAGTGGCACAGTGTCCTCATGAATCGCGAACCGGCGTCAAGCCGGTTTGCCAGATACAGCGCGCGGTCCGCGTTCTTAGCGGACCGTGCCTACGTAATGCCTCGACGACCGTTCGTTCTCGTTGCAGACGAACTCAATCAACTGCTGATCGGGGACGAGCCGGTAATTGATGCGCACGGTCCACGGGCGCGTGTAGCCCACCGTCCCACCGAGTAGCCCTGCCACCACGGCTGCGGATCGTTGGCCGGAAGCGGCCGGCCGTCGAACAGGATATGCCGGAGGCCGCCGTTGGCTTCGTAGGCCATCAGCATCTCGTCGCGGGCCTGGACGATCTTGCGCGGCTGCGAGTGCGTGTGCTGTTGCATCAACCCGACGGGGAGGCAGTTGGCGTCGGGGTTGTCCGACGAGAAGGTGGCCTGGCGCTGCTTGCGCAGGTCCGCCGCCCACGGCGTGTAGGGCAGGCCGCCCTGCATGTTGCGGCCGGCGTTGACGAAAGTGGCGACCGGCGGTCCATCGCCGAGATTGGGAATCATCGGGCCGCCGAGCCGGCCGCTCGGAGGAATCCGGCTCTCCCACACGCCCGAAAGGTCGGGCGTGCCGCCGGGCAGACGCGGTGCCGGTGCGCTCAGGTCGGGGGCGCCCGCCGCCGTCTTCGGCACATCGGGCCGCAGGTACGGCGGCCACTGCGCCGCCACGGCCGCCGAACACACGAGGCAGCAGGTCAACGTGGTCACTAGTCGCATCGCCAAAACTGTATCGCACGGACGTGGGGGCCGGCTCGCCAGCGGAAGGATTCGCCCTGGGCCGCCTGAAGGCGGCCCCTACGACCGAAGGCGGCCCTACGACCGAAGGCGGCCCCTACGACCGAAGCCCTATAATCACCCCCCATGACACGCCGACTTGCTCTCATCCTGATCGTCCTGCTGGCTCTCGCGCCGGCTTCCATCGCCTCGGCTCAGCTCCTCGCGGCCAAGGACGGTCCCATTGTGTACGGGCATCACCATCTCAACACGACCAACACCGAGACCGCGCGCAAGTTCTGGGTCGATGCGCTCGGCGGCGTGCTGGTGAAGATCGGGACCAACAACACCGAGATCATCAAGTTCCCCAACGCGCTGGTCTTCATGCGGCCGGCCAACATGCCGGTGCCGTCGGGCGGCAGCAAGGGCACGACCGTCGATCACATCGCGTTCTCGGTACCGAACCTGCGGCCGGTGCTCGATCGGGTGAAGGCCGGCGGTTTTCGCATCGTCACCGCCGCCGAAGCGCCGCCGAACGTGAAGGTCACGGACGACATCGGTGCGGTGGCCGGTGGCCCGGTGAGCGGCATCGCCTACGTGATGGCACCCGACGACATGAAGGTGGAGCTGCTCGAGATGAAGGCGCAGACGGCGCCCGTGGCCTCGCACCATCTGCACTTCGCCGGCATGAACAAGGAAATGCAAGCCTGGTACATGCAGACCTTCGGGGCCAAGGAGCTGGCGTCGGCCAACCCCGCGGCCTTCGTCAGCGCCTCGCTGCCGGGGCTGACGATGAATTTCGCGCCGGCACCGGCGGCGGTCGTGGGCACGACCGGCCGCGTGATCGACCACATTGGATTCGAGGTGAAGAATCTCGAGGCGTTCACCAAGCAGCTCGAAGCCAAGGGCATCAAACTGACGGTGCCATATCGCCAGATTCCGGCGCTCGGGATCTCCATCGCGTTCGTCGTCGATCCGTGGGGCACCAACATCGAGCTCACGGAGGGCCTCGACAAAGTCAATTAGGGCGGTCTGAAGACCGCCCTCTACATTGCTTCCAGACGTAGAGGCGGGTCTTAGACCCGCCTGACGAAATGGAGATCCGCTGATGATCACGACCGTTCGCGGCGCGCGCTTCGCGGCGGCCACGGCGCTCTGTGCCATCGCGCTGACCGCGTGGCTGGCGCCCGGCACCGGAGCGCAGGCCCAGATTCCGGTCCCGATGTTCCAGGTGGATGCCGCCTGGCCGGTCGTCCCCAACAACTGGGTGCTCGGCGAGGTGTCGTCGATTGCGGTCGACTCGAAGGACCGCATCTGGGTGCTGCATCGTCCGCGCTCGATCCCCGCCGAGCGGCGCGCCAACGCCGCGCCGCCGGTGCTCCAGTTCGACCAGTCCGGCAAGCTGCTCGCGAGCTGGGGCGGCGACGGTCAGGGCTTCGACTGGCCCGAACGCGAGCACGGCATCTTCGTCGACTCGAAGGACTTCGTCTGGATCAGCGGTAACGGCGGCTGGCCCAAGCCCACCGGGGAGGGCAGCGGCGACGACATGATCCTCAAGTTCACGATGGCCGGAAAGCTGGTCATGCAGCTCGGCCACCGCGGCCAGAGCAAGGGCAACACCGACACCGCCAACGTCAACAAGCCGGCAGACGTGTTCGTGGACGGCCGCGCCAACGAGCTCTACGTCGCCGACGGCTACGGTGGTCAGCGCGTGGTGGTGTTCGACGCGGGCAGCGGCAAGTTCAAGCGCATGTGGGGCGCCTTCGGCAATCCACCGCCAGAGGCCATCGCCCCCAACCCGGGCGTGCCCAACCCCAAGCAGGAGGGCGACGGGCCGCCGTCCTTCAACCTGGTGCACGCCGTGAAGGTGTCGAACGATGGCATGGTCTACGTCGCCGACCGCACGAACAACCGCATCCAGGTGTTCACGACAGCTGGCAAGTACCTGAAGCAGGTGAGACTGGCGGGCTCGAACAACGTGACACCGGTACCCGCCGGCTTTGCCTTCTCGCCGGATCGCAAACAGCAGTACCTCTACGTGGTGGACTCGGGTCCGATGCAGATCGTGATCTTCGACCGTGAGCGCCTGATCGAGATCGGTCGCGTCGGCGTGCGCGGGCCGAAGCCGGGCGACTTCGACATCATTCACCACATGGCGACCGACTCGAAAGGCAACCTGTACGGCGCCGAGATCGTGACCAACCGCCGCGCGCAGCGGTTCGTGCTGCAAAAGTAGAGGGCGGTCTTCCTGCAAAGTAGAGGGCGGTCTTCAGACCGCCCTGCGTACGAAGAAACGCGGCGGCGAACGGGCACGGCATCCCGGACCGTGTCCCACCCTACCACCGCGTGTAGCGAAGGAGTGATGCGCGCGAGCCGGTGTCAGCCGGCGATGGACGCGATGTCCGTCCGCGCCTGCGCGCGCGCGAGGTTCGCCTCGACGGCGGCGTTCGCCTCGGGTTTCGACTCGCGAATGGCCTCCGCTACGGACTTGCCCTCATTCAAAACCCGGTGCTTCAGCAGCACGAACGGCACGTCCGTGTTGCGCGCGGCGTGCGCGACAGTGGCGAATTCCTCCGCGCTGCGGAAGCCTTCGGCCGCCAGCGCCATGTTGGCGCCGCGGTTCAGCACCGGCTTGAGCCGTTCCTGCAGGGCCGGCGCGTCCACGTCCACGTTTACGCGCGCAGTGCGGGCGGCCGCGGTGCTGGCGGCCGCGGCGCGAGCCGCGCGGGCCTGCTTCGCCTCGAGGACCGCGTCACGCGGGTGCTCCGCAGCGGGCACCACGACTGTCTGATGAACTGCGCTCTCGGCGCGATCGGCTGGCTGCACGAGGTGCGGGCCGGTCCAGACGCCGAGCGCGAAGCCGCCGACAAGACCGAACGCGAGCGCCGTCATCTTGCCCATGGTCATCACGTCACCTCCATCAGAACCGTTGAGACGATCACTGTTCAAGTTGCGTGCCGCACGATGAAGGCTCTGGAATCAATCAATTGCCTGGAATTTGCTGCAAGAGTTGCAGCGGAGGTTGTAGATTCGGGCGGCCGGCTCAGCTGCGCCACGCCGATGCTACACTCCGCCGCTGCCATGACCGCACGCCGTGCGCGAGTCACGTTCCTGTGCGCCGTGACGTCGCTTGCCGCTCCTGTCGCATCGGCCCAGACGCCCGACGGCGCCGTGGTGTTCCAGCGCGCCTGCGGCAGTTGTCACACGGCCGCGGCCGACTCGCGCGCGCCGGCCCCCGATGCTCTGCGCGAACGCTCGCCACAGTCGATTGTCGAAAGCCTCGTGACGGGGGCGATGCGCGCCCAGGGGGCGCGGCTGTCCGGTGCCGAGCGCCGCGCGGTCGCCGAGTTCCTCACCGGCAAGGCGATTGCGGGCGACGTGCGTGGCGTGGAGACCGGACGCTGCGCCGCGGCTGACGCTTCGGCCGCCGACCGCGCCCGCGCCAGCCGCTGGACCGGCTGGGGCCCCGCGAACACCAACACGCGGTTCCAGCCGGCGGCCGATGGCGGATTGACCGGTGCAGACGTCCCCAAGCTCACGCTCAAATGGAGCTTCGGATTCCCCGACGCCTCGGTCGCGTGGTCGCAACCCACGGTCGCCGGCGGGCGCGTTTTCGTCGGCAGCCAGAACGGCACCGTGTACGCGCTCGACGCGCGCAGCGGCTGCATCCGGTGGGCCTTTGCCGCGCAAGGCGGTGTGCGCACCGCCATCGCCATCGACGCCCCACCCGGCGCCGTCCCGGTGCGCGTCTATTTCGGCGATACCGCCGCCAACGTCTACGCACTCGACGCTGAAACCGGTCGCCAGATCTGGGTGCGCCGCACCGACGAGCATCCGCTGGCCCGTGTGACCGCGTCGCCGACGCTGCACGAGGGCCGGTTGTACGTCGGCGTGTCGTCGTACGAGGAGTCGCAAGGAGCCGACCCGCAGTACGGCTGCTGCACGTTCCGCGGCAGCGTGAGTGCGCTCGACGCCGCCACTGGCACCGTGCTCTGGAAGACGCCGCTCATCACCGATCCGCTGCAGCGGCGCGGCACCAGCACGGCCGGCGTGCCGCTGTGGGGGCCGTCGGGCTCGGGTGTGTGGTCCGCGCCGACCGTGGACGCCAGGCGCCGGTGGCTCTACGTGGCCACGGGCAACGCCTACAGCGCTCCCGCCGCGCCCACGAGCAACGCCGTCGTCGCGCTGGATCTCCAGAGCGGCGCCGTGCGTTGGATCCGGCAGGTCACGCCCGGTGACGTCTACGTGTCGAACTGCAGGCCCGGCAATCCCAACTGCCCCGAGGTCGTTGGCCCCGACGTGGACTTCGGCAGTCCGCCGATGCTCACCCGCACGACCGCGGGCCGCGATCTGATCGTGATCGGCCAGAAGTCCGGCTTGGGCTATGCGCTCGATCCCGACAACGAGGGCGCCATCGTGTGGCAGTACCGCGCCGGCCGCGGCGGTCTGCTCGGCGGCATCGAGTTCGGATCGGCCGTCGACGGCGAGCGCGCCTACTTCGCGGTGTCGGACGTGACGCATCCGCAGCCGGGCGGGTTGCACGCGGTCAGCCTGGCCTCGGGCGCCGCGGCCTGGACGGCGGCGCCTCCGCCGGTCGCGTGCGCGGGCCGCGGGTGCAGCGCCGCCCAGTCGGCGGCGCTCACGGTGATTCCCGGCGCCGTGTTCTCGGGCTCGTTCGACGGCGCGCTGCGCGCCTACTCGACGGCGACCGGCGACGTGATCTGGTCCTTCGACTCCAACCGTACCTTCACGGCGGTCAATGGCGTTCCGGCCGCGGGTGCCTCGATCGGCGGCCCCGGGCCGGCGGTCGCCGGCGGCATGGTGTTCGTGAACTCCGGCTACGGCGCCTTCCAGGGCCGCGCCGGCAACGTCCTGCTCGCCTTCGGAATCGACTAGGGCAGGAGGGACTGGTGGGACTGGTGGGACTGGTGGGACTGGTGGGTGGACGAACGTAGAGGGCGGTCTTCAGACCGCCCTGGAGAGTCATCGCCCGTCAGGGCCGTCTGAAGACGGCCCTCTACTTCTTCTCCGCCGCCCGGGCAGCGCTCAGGATGTTGCGCATCGAGTTGTTGCCTTCATGGCACGCGTACTCGAACATCGCATCGCTCTGTGGCATCAGGTCGAGCGCGGCTGTCCACGGTTTCGACCACGTGTGCGGGTCATCCACGGCTACTTCGTAGCGCAGTCCGTCCGCGGTGCGCGTGAACCGCTCGACGAGGTGCAGCGTCTCGCGCGCCCCGCGAAAATCGCTCCGGGCCGAGAAGTTGGTCACGTCCACCACCAGCGTGTCGCCGTCCCAGTGCCCGCGCGAATCGCCGTGGTAGCCGCGAATCGTGCCAGCCGCGTGCGTCCGGCCGTCGGTGGGCACGATGCGCGTGTCGTGGATCATCTCGTAGGTGATGGCGACGACTCCGGGTGCCTGCACGATGCGGGTGTTGGCGTTGTAGACGGTGGGGAAGATCGCCGACGGGACGCCGCGCGTGATGCAGCGCTCCCACAGGCTCAGATCTTCCGGTCCCTGGAACAGCGCGTTGCTGAAATTGCCGTTGGTGAACGTGCCACGCAGTTCCCGCACGCGGCGCTGCCCTTCGTCGGTCATGGCCGGCACGCGGCCATCGGGCGGATCGATCACGATCGAAGTGCGGCGCGAGGCCTTGCCGCGCTCGAGCCAATGCGGCGGCGGTGACGTGGCCGAGCCCACCTGGCCGGCCGTCGATCGATCCGCGGTTTCCAGATCGAAGTCGGCATTGTCGGAATCGGTCTGCCGCTGCAACGAGGTGCGCCGCGTTGCCAGTTCGGCGTCGGTGAGGGTCTGGCGGATGCCGAACTCGCGCGGGCGCTCGAAGGGCACGCTCAGTTCGCCTTCGCTCGTCCACGTGCCCTGCAGGTCAGGCTCGCCCCACGGCGTACGCGGCGCCGTGGCTGCGGCCGGCGCCTGCGCGCCGGGGCTGGCGCTGCCGATCCACAGTCCGAACACGAGGCCGCTCAGTCCGGCGGCGGCTGTACGTCGCGTGAGTCGCATGGCTGCTCGGCCCCCTTCCCACATCAGCATCGAGAGTATGCGCCAGGTCGGGCCGTGCGCCCGCCGCGCGGCGCGGCAAAACACCGGCAAATTCGTGACAGAATCGGCGGCGTCGATCGGGGTTCCGGAGGTTCTTCTCTTCCCACGAGGCGCTATGACACGGCACGCGGCACTGCTACTGCTGGGACTTCAGATCTGGACCACGCCCGCGTGGGCCCAGTCGGCGCTTGCGGGCAACTGGAACTCGCTGCGGCACGAGGACGAACTCGATCGCGGCCCCGGTCCCGATCTCGGCGACTACAGCGGGCTGCCGATCAACAGCGCGGCGCGGCTCTTCGCCGATAGCTGGGACGCCTCGCGCCTGACGCTGCAGGAGCATCAGTGCCGCGTCCACGTGGCGCCCTACATCTACCACGGTCCGCTCAATCTCCGGATCTGGGAAGAGAAGGACCCCGAGACGCAGCGGGTCATCGCCATCAAGCACTACATCAGCACCTACGAACAGACCCGCACGATCTGGATGGACGGCCGGGCTCATCCCTCCGACTTCGCGCCGCACACGTTCATGGGGTTCTCCACTGGCGCGTGGGACGGACAGACGCTGACCGTCGTGACCACGCACCTCAAACAGGGCTGGCTGCGGCGCAACGGCGTGCCCGAGAGCGATCAGGCAACGCTCGTCGAGCGCTTCACGCGCCACGGCCGCAACATGACGCACACCGTCATCATCACCGACCCCGTTTATCTGACCGAGCCGATGATCCGCACCACCGACTTCGTCGTCAACGAACAGGATGGCGGCAACTGGCTGTGGCCGTGTGAATACGTCGAAGAGATCTCGGGCCGGGCCAAGGGCGAGGTGCCGCATCACCTGCCGGGCACGAATCCCTTTCTGAAGGAGTTTGCCGATCGTACGAAAGCGCCCATGGCCGGGGTGCGCGGCGGGCCGGAGACGATATATCCCGAATACGGCCCGCGCCTGAAGGCGTCACCCCTCGCCGAGACCAAGGCCGAGGCGCCGCGCGTGAGCCAGGCCAAGAACCCCGACACCGGCGAGGTGCAACTGCTGCCGGTGCAGGGCAGTGTCTACATGCTGGCAGGTGCCGGGGGCAACGTCGTGGTGCAGGTCGGTCCGTCCGGAGGCCTGCTGGTGGATTCGAAGTCGGCGGCACAAGCCGATCGGATCCTCGCCGAGGTGAACAAGCTGTCCACCTCCGGAAAGCCCGTGAAGTACTTGCTGAACACGAGTGCCGACGCCGATCATCTGGGCGGCAACGAGCGGCTGGCGAAGGCGCTCGGGTCGCTGGCCACCTGGACGATCATCAACACGCCGGGCGCGTCGCAGAACGCCGTGCAGATCATCGCGCACGACAACGTACTCGCCCGCGCCAGCACGCTGCCGTCCACGGCGCAGCCCACCGAAACCTTCGTCGGCCTCGAGAAGGAGCTCTACTTCAACGGCGAACCGGTGCTGATGTATCACATCCCCGCCGCGCACACCGACGGCGACAGTCTCGTGTTCTTCCGCAAGTCGGACGTCGTCGCCACGGGCGACATCTACCGCACCGACAGCTACCCGGTGATCGATCTGGCGCGCGGCGGCTCGGTGCAGGGCGTGATCGACGGCCTCAACCGCGTACTCGACCTGGCCGTGCCGGCGCATCACGAGGAAGGCGGCACGTTCATCGTGCCCGGCCACGGCCGCATCAGCGACGAGTTCGACGTGCTCGAGTATCGCGACATGGTCACGATCGTCCGCGACCGCGTCCTGGCGATGAAGCAGAAGGGGATGACGCTCGAGCAGGTCAAGGCGGCGCGCCCCACGCTCGACTACGACCCGCGCTACGGGGCCGCCACCGGCGCGTGGACGACCGACGCGTTCGTCGAGGCGGTCTACAGGAGCGTCGTCGCCTCGCGCTGAGCCACCGGCAGCCACTGTTCGAGCGCCGTGCGCAGGCGCTCGCGCTTGAGCGGCTTGGTCAGGTAGTCGTTCATGCCGGCGGCGAGGCAGCGCTCGCGGTCGCCTTCGAGCGCGTTGGCCGTCAGCGCGATGATCGGGACGTTGCGTGCGTCGGACGCGAGCGCTCGGATGGCGCGCGACGCCTCGTAGCCGTCCATCACCGGCATCTGGCAGTCCATCAGGATCAGGTCGTACGGCGCCGCGACGTGGGCGTCCACACCGAGCTGTCCGTTGGCCTGCAGGTACGCCGAGTAGCCGAGCCCCTCGAGCATCTTCTGCGCCACCTTCTGGTTGGTGCGGTTGTCCTCGACCACCAGGATGCGTGCGCTGACGAACGGCGACGCCGCGGAGTTCACTTGCAGCCGCGAGGGATCGAGGCTGGCATCCGGCAGCAGGCCGAGGGCGGGCGCGACGGCGCGGGCAATCTGGGTGCTCTTGAATCCGATCAGCACCTCGACGGCCGACCCCAGGCTGTCGCGGAGCAAGTCCGAGGCTTCGTGCGCCGTGGCGGCATGGCGGAAGAGGATGGGCGTGGCGCGGCCGCCATCAGCCGAGAGACCGCTGAGAGCGGACGCGGCGCGGGTGCCGTCCTCGACGATCACGGCGTCGAAGCGCGAACGCTCGGCCACGGGGAGGGTGTCGGCGCCGCCGGTCTCGGCCGTGGCGCCGAGCCGCACCAGCCGTGCGGCCAGCGCACCCCGCGTCGGTGCGTGATCGGCCAGCACCAGCGTCCGCATGCCGCGCAGCGGCGGCGGATCCGCGTCGGCTTCGGCCACGGCCAGGCGCACCGTGAACCAGAAGTTGCTGCCGTACCCGGGCCGGCTCTCGACGCCGATGGCTCCGCCCATCTGCTCGGCAAGCCGTTTCGAGATGGTCAGACCCAGGCCGGTGCCGCCAAACAGGCGCGTGGTCGAGGAATCGGCCTGTACGAACGGCTCGAACAACATCGGCATGATGTCGGGCGGGACCCCGATGCCCGTGTCCTTGACTTCGAAGCGCAGCATCAGGTGCGAGGGCTCGCGCGAGACCAGCGCCACACCGATCGAGATGTCGCCGTTTTCGGTGAACTTGACCGCGTTCCCGACCAGGTTCACCAGGATCTGCCGCACCCGCGTCACGTCGCCGGTCACGTACTGCGGGACGTCGGCCTCGAGGATCGAGACCACGCGCACGCTGCGGGCGCGCGCCTTCTCGGCCAGCATTTCCACGACGTCGTCCACGGCGGCGTCGAGATCGAAGCGGGCCGATTCGAGTGTAAGCTTGCCGGCCTCGATCTTCGACACGTCGAGCACGTCGTCGATGATCCGCAGCAACGTATCGCCAGAGCGCCGGATCGTCTCGGCGTTCTCGCGCTGCTCGGTGGTGAGCGCCGACTGCAGGAGCAGCTCCGCCATGCCCAGCACGCCGTTCATCGGCGTGCGGATTTCGTGGCTCATGGTGGCCAGGAACGCCGACTTCACCTGCATGGCGTGCTCGGCCGCGTCTTTGGCGGCGCGGAGCTCGCCCTCGAGCCGCATGCGGGCGGTCACGTCGGCAAATGCGCCGGCCACGCGCTGCGGCGCGCCCGACTCGCCCCGAATCAGCTGGCCGGTCTCGCGGAACCAGCGCAGCTCGCCAGTGCAGTGGCGGACGCGCACCGTCACGTCGAAGGGGCCGAGCCCCTCGAGGTGCGACTGCAGGGCCAACTGGCGGAGCGCCAGGTCGTCCGGGTGCATCCGCGAGCGCAGGGCCTCGCCGCTGTTGGGCATGCTGGCGTCGTCCTCGCCGAGCAGCGCCTTGAAGTGCGGCGAGTAGTAGACGTCGTCGCTGCCGATGCGCCAATCCCACAGGCCGGCGTTGCCGCCGCGCGCGGCGCGTTCCACGCGCTCGAGCGCCTCGACGACGCGCCGTTCGCTTTCGGCCCGCGCGTCGACCGCGTCGTTGATGATGAGGCTGAGCTGGCCGATCTCGTCCCGGTACGTCACGGGAGCGCGCGCCGCGGCCTCACCGGCGCGCAGCCGTTCAATCGACGCGATGATGGCGGAGACCGGGCGGAAGACGTTCAGGCGCACGCTGACGAGCGCCACCAGCGTGACCAGGAGGATGAGCAGGAGCTTGCGGCGGATGCCGACGATGATCAGCTCGTTCACCGATGTGGTGAGCGGCCGGTGATCGGTCACCACCAGCACAACACCGTCGGCGGGGCCCTGGCCCGCGCTTACGCGCAGCGGAGCCGCCACGCCGAACGTCTCGGCCTGCTCGTCTACCCACGTGGGCGACAGCTTGTCGCGTGAGGCGGCCAGCACACGATCGCGCAGGGCCGCGGGGAGCGCGCTGACGGCCTGGCCGCGGAATGTCTGGTTGGTGCTGGCGATGACCTGTTCGGGGTCGCCGCCGGCCACCACGATGAGTTGCACGTAGTCGTCTTCGCCCAGCATCGCCACGGCCCGATCGAGCGCGCCGGGCGTATCGCCTGCCGTGGCCGCCACCGCGCCGACGGCGCGGACCAGCGCTTCGGTGCTCTGAGTGGCATGCTCGGTGAAGCGTGGCCCCAGCGTCGCTTTCTCGATGAAGATCGCCAGCCCCGCCAGCAGGAGGCCGAGGATCCAGATCGGCGCGATGATCTTGGTCGTGATCGACATGAAGCCTACGACCGGCGGGTGCGGGACACCGCGACCCCGGTCGTTTCCCACATCGGCCATGGCGATGGTTGTCTTGAGCCCTGCGGGCTCCGTGCTGGCAGTCAGACGTTTTCGTTGCGGCCTGCGCGCGCTTGCACAATTTTGTTCAACTGTGCCGCGTGGCTTTCACACGTGCGCGGGCAGCGGGCGAATCTCGCGCCGCGCAGTCGGGCTTCGCGCCGACATGACGTGCACTTTCCTGTGCACTCGTTCGCTGACAACCTCACAAATGTGACCGGTGCGGATCGGTGTTACACCGATGTCGTCACCGGTCGGAGCCGTGTCCCGGCATCGGCCGTCACCCCTAACTCCTTCTGTGCTGCGTGTTTGATCGCGATAAGAGCGGTGCTGCGCGCATGTGCGCGGCGTGGCGCTGGCTTTGCTGTGTCGGCGGGCAACCCGCGGGATGGGCAAGCCTCAATTCGTTCCCAGTCGAACGAGGAGCCGGGGACCTCCACGACGCGACTCAGGAGAAGGGATTGATCGTGCCTCTACGACACGCTCGCACAGGTATTTGTACCAGGAGGCGCCGCACGCTCGGCGCATTCGCAGCAGCAGGACTCTTCGCGCTGCCCGCAGGGGCCATGGCGCAGGACCCGCCGTCACCGATTTCGATCGGCGCCGGTATGCAATCGAGCTACGTCCACAACTCGGAGGAAGACGCCGATGGCCGCGACAACTTTCCATTGAACAGCGTGCGCCTGTACGTCAGCGGCACCGCGGCGCCCAAGATCAAAATCATGTTCAACACGGAGTACAACGCGTCTGAAAACGACGTCGAAGTGCTCGACGCGGCGGGGCAGTTCGCGCTCTCCGACAAGTTCAACATCTGGGTGGGCCGGTTCCTGCCGCCGAGCGACCGCGCCAACCTGTACGGTCCCTATTACTCACATCACTGGGCGGTCTACACCGACGGAGTGCAGGACGGCTATCCGTTCATCTTCCAGGGGCGCGCCAACGGCGCCATGTACTGGGGTCAGTTCGGCAAGGTCAAGCTCTCGGGCGGCGCGTTCGATGGCACCACGCTCAACGGCGACGACACGGTGATGGCGGCGGGACGGTTCCAGATCGATTTCTGGGACGCGGAGGCCGGCTACTACCTGAACGGCACCTACTACGGCGACAAGAACCTGCTCGCCATTGGCGCCGCGGGCCAGGTGCAGGGCGAAGACAAGTCGGCTTACAACGTGGACTTCCTCCTCGAGCGGAAGGTCAAGGAGGGTGGCGCCTACACCGTGGAAGCCGAGTGGGCCAAGTACGATCGACTGGGCGGTTACAGCGGCCGCTACGGCACCGACGACGGCGGGTACCTCCTCGGTGCCTTCCTGTTTCCGCAGAAGGCCGGGCCCGGCCGTTTCGAGATCCTCGGCAAGTATGCCGCGGCGCGTTTCCGTGAGGGCATCACGCCGCTCGATCCCGACTACGACCAGAAGACCAGCGAGTTCGATTTCAACTACGTGATCAAGCAGTTCAACGCACGGATCATGATGTTCTACAAGGACACGCGCTTCGATGCGGTCCGCACCAACTTCAAACAGTTCGGCGTCGGCGTCCAGCTGCAGATGTGAGGCGCGGCTGGCCGGCGCTGCGGCCGTCGTCACCACGAATCCCTTTCGATCCCAGGAGTGACTTATGAAGCTGAAATACCTCTCCCTCGCCGCCTGCCTGATCGTGGCCGGGCTCGCGACGTCGAGCACGATCAACGCCCAGGGTGCCGGCACCATCAAGATCGGCATCCTGCACTCGCTGTCGGGCACGATGGCTATCAGCGAGACGACGCTGAAAGACACCATCCTCATGATGATCGACGAGCAGAACAAGAAGGGCGGACTGCTCGGCCGCAAGCTCGAAGCGGTGGTCGTCGATCCCGCCTCCGACTGGCCGCTCTTCGCCGAGAAGGCGCGCGAGCTGCTCGAAAAGGACAAGGTGGCCGTCGTCTTCGGCTGCTGGACCTCGGTGTCGCGCAAGTCCGTCCTGCCGGTGTTCGAGAAGAACAACGGCCTGCTCTTCTATCCGGTGCAGTACGAGGGTGAGGAGTCGTCGAAGAACGTCATCTACACCGGCGCCGCCCCCAATCAGCAGGCGATTCCGGCGGTGGACTACCTGATGAAGGACCTGGCCGTGAAGCGCTGGGTGCTCGAGGGCACCGACTACGTGTACCCGCGCACCACCAACAAGATCCTCGAGGCGTACCTCAAGTCCAAGGGGGTGGTGGACGCCGATATTTCCATCAACTACACCCCGTTCGGACACTCCGACTGGCAGACGCGTGTGGCGGCGATCAAGCGGTTCGGCTCGACCGGCAAGAAGACGGCGGTCGTCTCGACGATCAACGGCGACGCCAACGTGCCGTTCTACAAGGAGCTCGGCAACCAGAAGATTTCGGCCGAAGACATTCCGGTCGTCGCCTTCTCGGTCGGTGAGGAAGAGCTGTCCGGTCTCGACACCAAGCCGCTTGTCGGCCACCTGGCCGCGTGGAACTACTTCCAGAGCGTGAAGACGCCGGCCAACGACGCCTTCATCAAGCAGTGGAAGACGTTCATCAAGAAGCCGACCCGGACGACCAACGACCCGATGGAGGCGCACTACATCGGCTTCAACCTGTGGGCGAAGGCGGTGGAGAAGGCCAAGTCGACCGACGTCGAGAAGGTGCTGGCGGCGCTGCCTGGCCTCGAGACGCCGAACCTGACCGGCGGCATCGCCAAGATGCTGCCCAACCATCACATCACCAAGCCGGTGTACATCGGTGAGGTCCGTGCGGACGGGCAGTTCGACGTGGTCTTCAAGACCCCGACGGTGCCGGGCGATGCCTGGTCCGACTTCCTGCCGGTGAGTAAGGACACCGAAGCCGACTGGGTCACGCTCAAGTGCGGTAACTACAACAAGACGACCAAGAAGTGTTCGGGTCAGAACTACAAGTAACAGGTGGGATCGCGGGCGGGGGATGGCGGCGGAGGCTGCCATCCCCGGCGCTGCCTGTGGCGGCGTGCCTGGCGATTCTGATGCTGACGGGGCCGGCGGCGGCGCAGACGGCGGACGAGGTGTTTCTCGCCTCGCTCGCCGAATTGCCCGACGCCGGCTTCGCCGACAAGGAAACCATCGTGCAGCGGCTGGTCGAGAGCGGCCACCCGGGCGCCGCGGGCGTCCTGACCGCGATGCTCGAAGACCGCCTCTATACACGCGCCAGCGATCGCCGCGTGTTCATCACCACGTCGGCCGACGACACCCAGCCCGCCTTCGACCTGCTCGACCCGGTCACCGGGCGCGCGGCCGGCTCCAGCCCGGTGGCGGACCTCACCAAGATCGGCACCAACAACCGTTTGCGACGGGTGTTGCGGACCACGGTCGCCCGCTTCGCCCTGGCCAACCCCGACCCAGGCGTACGCCTGACCGCGGTCGGCAGCATGCTGCAGTCGCTCGACGAGGCGACCGCCGACCTGCTGCGCCAACGGTTGCCCGCGGAGGCCGATGCCGCCGTGAAACGCGAGATCGAGACCGGTCTGGCGATGGTGGCGCTCGGCGACGCCGATCCCAAAGTTCGTCTCGGCGCGGTCACGACGTTGTCCACGCGGCGCAGCGCCGAGGCGCGCAACCGCCTCGCGGCGCTGCTCGAGCGCGGCGCCGACGGCGCCCCCGCCGAGCCCGACGAGGCCGTGCGCAAGGCCGCCGACGACGCGGTGCGCAACATCGACGGGGTCCGGTCACTCTACTCGGGCATCGAGACGCTGTTCTTCGGGTTGAGTCTCGGGTCGGTGCTCGTGCTGGCCGCGATTGGCCTCGCCATCACGTTCGGCGTCATGGGCGTCATCAACATGGCGCACGGCGAGCTGATGATGATCGGTGCCTACACGACCTACGTTGTGCAGACCGCGCTGCCGGGTCATCTCGACTGGACGATTCCGTTGTCGATCCCGGCCGCGTTTCTCGTCTCCGGGCTGGTGGGTGTGGTGCTCGAGCGCACCATCATCCGGTTCCTCTACGGGCGGCCGCTCGAAACGCTGCTCGCGACCTTTGGCGTGAGCCTGGTGCTGCAGCAGCTGGTGCGCTCGCTCTTCACAGCCAACAACCGCGCGGTGTCCACGCCGTCGTGGATGAGCGGTACGCTGCAGGTGAACGAGGCGCTGTCGATTACCTTCAACCGCCTCTACATCGTCGGGTTCACGATGGTGGTCTTCGGGCTGCTGCTCCTCGTACTGCGCCACACGCGCCTCGGGCTGCAGATCCGCGCCGTCGCGCAAAACCGCGGCATGGCCCGCGCCATGGGCATCCGCAGTGAGCGGGTGGACGCGCTGACCTTCGGCCTGGGGGCCGGCATTGCCGGCGTCGCCGGCGTCGCGCTCAGCCAGCTCACCAACGTCGGCCCGAACCTTGGCCAGGCCTACATCATCGATTCGTTCATGGTGGTCGTCTTTGGCGGTGTCGGCAATCTCTGGGGGACGCTCATTGGCGGCATGTCACTCGGCATGGTCAACAAGCTGCTCGAGCCGTATGCCGGCGCCGTGCTCGGCAAGATCGCGGTGCTGGTGGCGTTGATTCTGTTCATTCAACGGCGTCCGCGCGGGCTCTTCCCGCAAACCGGGCGTGCCGCGGAGAGCAGCTAGTGCTCACTGCGCGCCTGATGTCGGTGTGGCCCCGCGACGCCGCCGGCCGGTCGTTCCTCGGGATGATCGCCGCCTGCGTGCTGCTCGTGCCGGTGCTCAACCTGCTGGTTCCGGCGTCGTCGCCGCTGCATCTGTCCACCTACGTGCTGACGCTCGTCGGCAAGTACCTGTGCTACGCGATGCTCGCCGTGGCGGTCGATCTCGTGTGGGGCTTCTGCGGGATCTTGAGCCTGGGCCATGCCGCGTTCTTCGGGCTCGGCGGCTACGCCATGGGCATGTACCTGATGCGGCAGATCGGTCCGCGCGGCGTCTACGGCAACCCGGTGCTGCCCGATTTCATGGTGTTCCTCAACTGGAAGGAACTCCCCTGGTTCTGGCACGGCTTCGACCACTTCGCGTTTGCCGCGCTCATGGTCGTGCTGGTGCCCGGCCTGCTCGCGTTCGTCTTCGGCTATCTGGCGTTCCGCTCGCGTGTCACCGGCGTCTACCTCTCCATCATCACGCAGGCGCTCAGCTACGCGCTCATGCTCGCGTTCTTCCGCAACGACATGGGCTTTGGCGGGAACAACGGGTTCACCGACTTCAAGGAGCTGCTCGGATTCGACCTGCAGGCAGACCGCACCCGCGTGGCGTTGCTGATGCTCACGGCGCTGGCGCTCGCCACGAGCTACCTGGCCTGCCGCTTCATCGAAGCGTCGCGGGCCGGACGGGTGATTCGCGCGATTCGTGATGCCGAAGGGCGCACCCGCTTCCTCGGCTATCGCGTGGAGTCGTACAAGCTGTGGCTCTTCGTGTTCTCGGCCATGGTCTCGGGGATCGCCGGCGCGCTCTACGTGCCCCAGGTCGGCATCATCAACCCGAGCGAGTTCGCACCCATCAACTCGATCGAAGTGGTGATCTGGGTGGCGGTGGGCGGCCGCGGCAGCCTGCACGGCGCCGCGCTCGGCGCCATCCTCGTGAATTACCTGAAGACCTACTTCACGGGGGCGCTCCCCGAAGTGTGGCTCTACGCGCTCGGCTCCATCTTCGTGCTGGTCACGGTGTTTCTGCCCCGCGGGGTCATGGGCCTGATGCCACAGCGGCGGGAGGCCGCCGAACCGGCGTGAGTCCAGAATCCGGCGTGGTGAGGCCGCAGTCTGGCCTTCCGTATATGCGTCGGGTCAAGGACGTCCCTCGACCGACCCAGGAGGACTTGGACCAGCTGAAGGAGCTGGCGGCGCGCCGCGCGCCGCCGCAACTCCTGGGTAAGATCCTCTACGTCGAGGGCGTGACCGTGAGCTTCGACGGGTTCAAGGCCCTCAACCACCTGAGCCTCCACGTCGACCCGGGCGAGCTGCTGTGCATCATCGGCCCGAACGGCGCCGGCAAGACCACCATGATGGACGTCATTACCGGCAAGACGCGGCCGGACGAAGGATCGGTGTGGTTCGGTCGCAACGTCGACCTGCTGCGGCTCACCGAGCCCGAGATCGCGCAGGCCGGTATCGGACGCAAGTTCCAGAAGCCGACGGTGTTCGAGCACCTCACGGTGTCGGAGAACCTCGAGCTGGCGCTTGCCGGGCCCAAGTCGTTCTGGCGTTCGCTCGTCGCCCAGCTGACGTCCGAGGATCAGGGGAAGATCGACGCCACGCTCGACGTCACGGGACTCGGCGCCCACCGCCGCTCGCTCGCGGGTACCCTGTCGCACGGGGAGAAGCAATGGCTCGAGATCGGAATGCTGTTGATGCAGCAGCCCGAGCTGCTGCTCGTGGACGAGCCGGTGGCGGGCATGACGCCGCAGGAGACCGAGCGGACTGCCGAGCTGCTTCTGTTGCTGGCCGGCAAGCACTCGGTGGTCGTGGTCGAGCACGACATGGAGTTCGTACGTTCGATCGCCCGGCGCGTCACCGTGCTGCACGAAGGCCGCGTGCTTGCCGAAGGCGACATGGACACGGTGCAGAACGACCAGCGGGTCATCGACGTGTATCTGGGAGCCTGATCGTGCTGGCCGTTTCCGAGCTCAATCAGTCGTACGGCGGCAGTCACACCTTGTGGGACGTGGATTTCGAGGTGCCGACGGGGTCGCGGACCTGCCTCATGGGCCGCAACGGCATGGGCAAGACCACGCTCCTCAAGTGCATCATGGGGCTGCTGCCCGCCTCGTCCGGCCGCATCATGTTCCAGGGCCGCGACCTGCGGCAGGCTGCGGCCGAAGAGCGCGCCGGGCTCGGGATCGGCTATGTTCCCCAGGGCCGCGAGATCTTTTCGCAGCTCACCGTCGACGAGAACCTCAAGGTGGGGCTGGGAATCCGCAAGAACGGCGTGAAGAAGGTGCCAGACCTGATCTTCGAGCTCTTTCCGGTGCTGAAGCAGATGATGCACCGGCGCGGCGGCGATCTGTCCGGGGGACAGCAACAGCAGCTCGCGATCGGACGGGCACTGGTGCTCCAGCCGTCGCTCCTGATCCTGGACGAGCCGACCGAAGGGATCCAGCCGAACATCGTGCACGAGATCGGCGACATCATCCTGCGTCTCAACCGCGACGCCGGCGTCACGGTGCTGCTGGTCGAACAGAAGCTGCCGTTTGCCCGCCGGATCGCCAGCGAGTTCCGCATCCTCGAGAAGGGCCGATGCGTCGCTCAGGGTGCAATCGACGCGCTCACCGATGACGTGGTTCGGGATCACCTCAGCGTGTGACCTTTCCGCGGCCGTTCGAAATCGTGGGGCGCGGAGCGCCGCCGGCCCTCCTCGTGCCATCCGCGGCCGGGCGCGGCGAGATTGAAGTCGTACGGCGCCCGGACGGCTGTAGCGTGGTGGCCCGCGCCTACGCCACCAGCCCGCTTCGCCTGCTGACCCCGACCAATCACGGGCACGCCGCCTGGATCTATGGGTCGAGCTACGGTGGCGGCCTGGTCGATGGCGATGCCGTGGCCATCGACGTGAACGTGGCCGCCGGCGCTGCGGCGTTCGTCTCGACGCAAGCCTCGACCAAGGTGTACCGGTCGTTTCGCGGTACCCGAACGGCAACCGAGGCCCGCATCGGTGCCGGCGGGCTCCTGGTGCTCGCGCCCGACCCCGTGGTCTGCTACGCGGGCGCGCGCTATCGTCAGTCGCAACGCTTCACCGTAGACGCCGGCGCGTCCCTCGTCCTCGTAGACTGGGTGACGTCGGGCCGGCGTGCCGCGGGTGAGCGCTGGCAGTTCGACGAATACGACGCGCGTACCCAGATCCGCGTCGGCGGGGCGCTGGCGCTGCACGACCGCCTGTGGCTGCAGGCCGCGCACGGCGACCTCGGCGCGAGGCTCGGGCGCTTCGACGTGCTCGCGCTGGTCGTCCTGGCCGGGAGCGGCGTGATCGACGAGGCGGCGGGGATCGTCGCGACGGTGGCGGCGCAGCCGCTCGAGCGGCGCGCGCCGCTGCTGATGTCGGCCGCGGCTCTGCGCGGCGGCGGTTGTGCCGTGCGCCTGGCGGGGCGATCGGTCGAGCAGGTCGGCGACGCGGTCGCCCGCCTGCTTGCGTTCGTGCCGGCCCGCCTCGGCGACAATCCGTGGTCGAGAAAGTGGTGAAGCGGCCGACCGGCGCAGCCGCCTCGACGTGAAGAGGATCGAACGATGCACTTGACCCCGCGCGAGATCGACAAGCTGATGCTGCATCAGGCCGGCGCCCTGGCGCAGAAACGCCTGGCCCGCGGGCTGCGGCTCAACTACGTCGAGGCCGTGGCGCTCATCGCGGCGCAGCTGCTCGAGTTCATCCGCGATGGGCGCACCGTGGCGGAGCTGATGGACCTGGGCCGGCGTTTCCTCGGCCGCGACGACGTGCTCGAGGGGGTGGCCGAGATGATCGACGAAGTGCAGATCGAGGGCACGTTCCCGGACGGCACCAAGCTGGTGACGGTGCACCATCCGATCGTGGCCCAGGCGGGCGACCTGTCGCTGGCGCTGTACGGCAGCTTTCTCCAACCGCCGCCCGAGCGCGGCGGCCTCGGGCAGGCGGCGATCGCCGTCGATACCGCGCCAGGCGCGCGTCAGGTGCAGCCCGGCGAACTGGTCCTCAACGAAGGCCGTCTCGCCGTGCACATCGAAGTGGCCAATCGGGGCGATCGTCCGATTCAGGTGGGCAGCCACTATCACTTCAGCGAGACCAACCGCGCCCTGGCCTTCGACCGCGCTGCTGCCTATGGGTTGCGCCTCGACATTCCGGCCGGTACGGCCGTGCGGTTCGAGCCCGGTGAGACCAAGACCGTGGCGCTGGTGCCGATTGCCGGGGCGCGCGTGATTCGGGGTGGCAACGCGTGGGCGAGCGGCCCGGTCTCGGCCAGCCGCGACCTCACCGGGTTGCCGACGTCATGAGCCGCCGTATGGACCGGCGCCATTACGCCGACATCTACGGCCCGACCACGGGCGACCGCGTCCGGCTCGGCGACACCAGCTTGATCGCCGAAGTCGAGAGCGACGCGACCGTGTACGGGGACGAGTGCAAGTTCGGCGGCGGCAAGGTGCTGCGTGAGGGCATGGGGCAGGCCGCCGGTGTCGGCGACGCCGACGCTCTCGACTGCGTCATCACCAACGCGCTCATCATCGACTGGTCCGGCATCCGCAAGGCCGATGTCGGGATCAAGGGCGGCCGCATCGCCGGCATCGGCAAGGCCGGCAATCCCGACGTGATGGCCGGCGTGACCGCGGGCATGGTGGTCGGCGTCACGACCGAAGCCATCGCCGGCGAAGGCCTCATCCTGACCGCCGGCGGCATCGACTCGCACATCCACTTCATCAGCCCGCAGCAGGTTTACGAAGCGCTGGCGAGCGGCGTCACCACGTTCATCGGCGGCGGCACCGGGCCGGCCACCGGCACCAATGCCACAACCTGCACCCCCGGGTCGCATCACATCGAGCTGATGCTGCGCGCGGTGGACGCGCTGCCGATGAATTTCGGGTTCCTCGGCAAGGGCAACACCTCGCTGCCGCAGGGGATTGAAGAGCAGATTCGCGCCGGCGCCATCGGGTTGAAGCTGCACGAGGACTGGGGCTCGACGCCCGCGGCGATCGACTGCTGCCTGAGTGAGGCGGACAAGTTCGACGTCCAGGTGGCCATCCACACCGACACGCTGAACGAGTCGGGTTACGTGGACGATTCCATTGCCGCGTTCAAGGGGCGGACGATTCACACCTACCACACCGAGGGTGCCGGTGGCGGTCACGCGCCCGACATCATCAAGGTGTGCTCCGAGCCGAACGTGTTGCCGAGCTCGACCAACCCGACACGTCCCTTCACGGTGAACACGCTCGACGAGCACCTCGACATGCTGATGGTCTGCCATCACCTCGACAAGAACATGCCCGAGGACGTGGCCTTCGCCGAGAGCCGCATCCGCGGCGAGACCATTGCCGCCGAGGACGTCCTGCACGATCTCGGCGCCATCAGCATGATGTCGAGCGACAGCCAGGCCATGGGGCGCGTTGGCGAGGTCGTGACCCGTACCTGGCAGACGGCGAGCAAGCTCCGCGTCGAACGCGGGCGCCTGTCGGGCGAGCGCGGCGAATCCGACAACCTGCGCATCCGGCGCTACGTGGCGAAGTACACCATCAACCCGGCGATCACTCACGGGATCGCGCACGAAGTCGGCTCGGTCGAGGTCGGCAAGCTCGCCGACCTGGTGCTCTGGAAGCCGGCGTTCTTCGGTGTGAAGCCGGAGCTGGTGTTGAAGGGCGGGTTCATCGCGTGGGCGCAGATGGGCGATCCGAACGCTTCGATTCCCACCCCGCAGCCGGTGAGCATGCGGCCGATGTTCGGGGCGTACGGCGGCGCGGTGGGCGGGACGTCGCTGGCCTTCGTCTCGCAGCACTCCCTCGATCGCGAGATCGCACCGCGCTATGGGCTGACGAAACGCCTGGCGGCGGTGCGCAACTGCCGCACGATCGGCAAGCGCGACATGAAGCTGAACGATGCGATGCCGCGCATCACGGTGGATCCCGAGACGTACGTGGTGACCGCCGACGGCGACGTGCTCCGCTCGACGCCCGCCAGCGTGCTGCCGCTCGCTCAACGCTACTTTCTGTTCTGACGGCGATGTCCGACTGGCTCACCTGGCAGGTGGTCGATTCCGCGTTTCCGACCGGAGTCTTTGCCCATTCGTGGGGGCTCGAGTCGGCGTGGCAGCACGGCGAAATCGACGGCGCGGCGGCGCTGCGACGCTTCCTCGACGCCTCGGTGCACCAGGCTGGCCACGCCGTGCTGCCGCTCGTGAACGCGGCCTACGACGATCCAGGTCAGCTCGAGGCGCTGGACGAGCTGGCCGATGCGTTTCTGATCAATGCGGTCGCCAATCGGGCCAGCCGGATCCAGGGCCGGACACTGGTTGCGACCGCGGAGCGGGTGTGGCCGTCGCCCGCGCTCGAATCGCTTCACGCGCGGGTCGAGACGACGTGCGCCCACGCCGCACCGGTGGCCGGAGCGGTGTTCCGCACCATTGGCCTCGCGCGCGGCTCGGCCCAGCGAGTGATCCTCTTCGGCACGGCACGCGGCGTACTCTCGGCTGCGGTGCGTCTCGGCATCGTCGGCAGCTACGAAGCGCAGCGCCTGCAACACGACTGCGCCCCGTGGCTCGAGCACGTCGCCAGTGAGTGCGCGCACGCCGCTGCCGCAGACCTGGCGCAGACCGCGCCGCTGATCGATCTGGTTCAAGCCGGGCACGACCGGCTGTATTCACGGCTGTTCCAGTCTTAGAGCCCTGAGGCCGCCGTTCTTCTCTCGACGGAGTTCGCGATGCACTACATCGGTCCCGGCCATTCGCGCCCGCAGTTCCGGTCCGACGATCCAGAGGCTCCGGGCGCCTTCAACGAGCGGCCGTCGCGGTTGGACCGCGACTATCGGTCCCGTGCGTTCACCGTCGGGATCGGGGGGCCGGTCGGCAGCGGCAAGACCGCCCTGCTGCTCGCGCTCTGCCGGATGCTGCGCGACGAGCACAGCCTCGCCGTCGTCACCAACGACATCTTCACGAAGGAAGACGGCGAGTTCCTGGTGCGCCACGAGGCGCTGCCGGCCGAACGGATCACCGCCGTCGAAACCGGCGGCTGCCCGCACACCGCCGTGCGAGACGACGTGAGCCAGAACCTCGACGCCTTGCGCCAGCTGATGCGCAAGTTCAAGCCGCAGTTGCTCTTCGTGGAAAGCGGCGGCGACAACCTCGCGGCGCAGTTCAGCCGGGAGCTCGCTGACTTCACGATCTACGTCATCGACGTGTCGGGTGGCGACAAGATTCCGCGGAAGGGCGGCCCCGGCATCACTCAGTCGGATCTGCTGGTGATCAACAAGACCGACCTGGCGCCGCTGGTGCGCGCCGATCTGGGCGTGATGGAGCGCGATTCACGCCGGATGCGGGGCGACGGACCGTTCCTGTTCACGCAGGTGATCAACGGCGTCGGCGTCCGCGACGTCGCCGATCAACTGCTCGGCGCGTGGCGTCAGGCGACGGCCGCAGTGTGAGTGTGGCCGCGGGTCTCGACTGTGGAGGCTCTCGAGAGTGTGGCCGCGGGTCTTTAGACCCGCCCCACCGAAGAGCTCTTACCAGAACCGCGGGCGCGGCAGCAGCGGTCCCAGGCCGAGGCGGGCGACGATCAGCACCAGCCAGAGCAGCGCGGGCATGGCTGGGATCCGTCGATCGAGGCGGGCGATGAAGCCCGGCACTGCCGGCCACGCGACACACGCGGCGGCCACGCCGACGGCGGCGCTCACGAAAATGGGCGAGAACAGGTAGCGTTCGGCGAATCGGCCCGACGGGCTGAGCACGAGGATCGACGCGGTCATGAAGGCGAGCGCGAAGACGACGGTCCCACGGAGCGAGGCGGGCAGGGCGTTCCACTGCTCCCGTGCCCGTGACGTCCACACGGCGCCCAAGCCAATGAGCGCCGGGCCCCACGGTGCCGACAGCCACGCGAGGTGGGCGAGGTAGAAGCCGGCGTGGCCGACGAGCGCCAGCACTCCCGCGCCGGGGGCGGCCTGGGCGACCGGTCCGAGCTGACGGCGCCAGTAGCCCGCCCAGAACGTCGTCCCGGCCGCGCCCTCGTACAACACATCGTAGCCAGCGGCGACCGCCGCGGCGCAGGCCACGCCTGCGGCCAACGCCGTGAGCGGACGCACGGTGGACCCCGGAACACGCAGCGGATTGAGCACCGCCCACAGCCCGGCCCCGAGCAGCACCAGGGCGACGAACACGCCCTTGATCAGGAGCGCTGCCGTGACGGCGGCGGCCACGGCCGGCGCCCAGGCCCACGAGCGACGCACGCCGTCGGTAGCGACGAGGGCCGCGAGCAGGCACAGCAGCATCGGATACTCCTGGTTGGCGCGCACGCGAAAGACAAACGCCGCTGGCACGAGCTGCAACAGCACGAGCGCGGCGCGTCCGGCACCCGGTGCCTGCGTCGCGGCGGCGAGCCGGGCCAGGAGCAGCAGGCAGGCAAGCGCCGCCGCGATCCCCACGGCGTAGGCCGCCTGGGGCGCGGGGAAGCCGAGCTTCGCGAACGCGATCGGCACGAGGTACAAGCCGATCGGATGCTCCTGCCAGAGTCCGGTGCCGTTCCACAGACCGCCCCACTCCGGCGCGATCCACGACGACGGCGGCCCGCTGGCCAGACGCGTCGTCATCGCGGCGTAGAAGGCGGAGTCGGGATCGCGGCTGACGAAACCCGTCGCCGGGAGCAGCGCCCAGACGACGACGAGGCACACGCCCCAGACGGCCACCTCACGCCGCCGTAGCAGGCCGCTCACTGCTTGAAGAGTCCGTTGATCTCGGCCCCTGACAGCGTGGCCTCGAGTGCGGTGAACACACCCTCGGTGGCGATGGCCTGCGCGGCCTGCGTGAAGGCGGTCCAGGCCACGCGTGCCAGCGCCCCGCCGACGCTGATGCGGCGCACGCCCACGCCGGCGAGGTCGGCCACGGTGAGACCGGTATAGCGCGACATCACCACGTTGACGGGCCGGGGGGCGACCGCCGACACGATGGCCGCGATATCGGAGCGAGTGGCGGCACCTGGCGCAAACAGCACGTCGGCGCCGGCGTCGGCATAGGCGGTCAGACGCCGAATCGACTCGCCGAGTGGGTCCGGGTGTCCCGTGAGATAGCACTCCGCGCGGCCGACGAGCAGCGTGCCGGTTTGCGACGCATCGATCGCGGCGCGCGCCGCCCTCAGGCGCTCGATCGCCGCCGGCAGGTCGTACAGCGGCTGCTCGGGCCGCCCGGTGCTGTCTTCGATCGAGAGGCCGGCCACGCCGGCGGCCACGCAGGCGGTGACGTTTGCGGCCACGCCCTCCGGCGTACTGGCGAAGCCGGACTCGAAGTCGGCGTTCACCGGGAGGTTCGTCGCCCCGACGATGGCGCGGACGTTGGCGAGGGTCGCCTGGAGTCCGGCACCGTTGTCGGGCGCGCCGTTCGACCACGCGCAGCCGGCGCTCGTGGTCGCCAGCGCCTTGAAGCCGAGACGGTGCAGGTAGCGGGCAGAGCCGGCGTCCCAGGGGTTGGGGATGACGAAACAGCCCGACTCGTGGAGCTGACGGAACGCACGGCGGCGTTCGGAATATCGCGAGGCGTCGGAAGCCATGGGTGAACCTACCACGAAGGGCATCCGCGGCCGTTTGACAGCCGGCCGCTGCTGGTCTTAGATCGCGGCTCTATGGCGATTACGCGCATGACCATGACCGACGAGCAGCGCAAGTCAGTGGCGCTCGAGTACCTCAAGGCGTTCGACAACAAAGGCGTCACCTCGAGCGGCGCCAGCATCCTGGATCTCTTCGCCGAGGACGCCCAGGTGTTCTTTCCCAAGTGGGGGCTCGCCACCGGAAAGGCGCAGATCGGGCAGCTCTTCACCGATTTCGCCGGCCAGATCCGGCACATCCTGCACGACTACGGGTCGTTCAACTGGGTGATGACCGGCACGGACGTCTTCGCCTGCGAGGGCACGAGCGCGGGCGGACACGTCGATGGCGAGTGGCGGGCGGGGGTGACGCACGCGGGACGGTGGTGCGACGTCTTCGAGGTGCGCGACTTCCTCATCCAGCGCTGCTTCATCTATCTCGATCCCGACTACGCCGGCCGTGACACGCAGCGGTACCCGTGGCTGTCGGCGAACGGGCGCGACCCGTCGAAGCCCATGACGTAGCGGCGGCCGTGCGCTGAGGCGTCAGGCCTTCGCGCCCTTCGCCGCGTCCGCCGCGGCGTCCGTTCCGAGCGCGGGGTCGCGCTGAAGCGAGAGCAGCGCCGGCTCGGCGTGCACGAACAACACCGGGCAGTGCGCTTCGCGCGCCACCTCCTGGCCGGCGGGATGCTTGCCGCCCGCTTTCGGCGCGCGGGCGTGCCCGACCACGATGAGGCCGCTGGATTCCTCGTCGGCGAGCTTGAGGATCTCGTTCGACGGCGTGCCCTGCGCCACGATTTCTTCCACCGGCGTGTCGTGTCCGACCACGGCCGCCACGAGATCGACGAGCTCGTCACATGCCGGCTGCAGGCGTGCCTCCCGGTGTGCGTCGAAGTCGTAGGCGAGGGCCGCCACCTCCGAGAAGAGCTCCACGACGTGGACGACCGCCAGACGGGCGGCCGTCTGTTTTGCGAGCGACGTGGCACAGGCCAGCGCGTGCACCGACCCCTCCGAAAAGCTCACGGCGCACATGATGCGGTTGAGGCCGCTTGCGTACGGGTTCGCGACATCGGGCGCCGGCGACGGGACCACCAGCACCGAGCACGGAGCCGTGCGCAGCACCTCGGTGGTGACGCGGCTCAGCACGGGGTGCTCCGACATCGGATCGGTGCCGGCGCCCATCACGATGAGGTCGGCGGCAAGCGCATCGGCGCGCGACAGGATGGCGCCAGCCAGGCTGGCGTCTTCGTCGAGCAGCACTTCGACCTGCAGCCCGTCCGTGCGGCGCTCGTGAACAAAGGTCTCCAGCTCGAGCAGCCGCGTGTTGCGCTCCGTAGGCGTCAGCGGCGGCTCGACCATCACTGCTGGGGGCGTCGGAGCCGCCATGTCCTCTGCCACACGCGCCGCCTCGGCGGCTGGAGGCGTGAGGAGCCGTACATGCAGTACCGATACGTCGGCCCCGTGCTGGCGCGCCCACACCAACGCGCAGTCGAGCACGCGGCGCGACGCGTCGCTGACGTCCACGGCACAGAGGATGCGGCTGATCTCAGGCATCGGGGTCCTTTCCGGGCGCGGTCACGATCAGCACGCCGTCCGTCATCGTGGCCTTGATGTCGTCCACGTTGATGCCGCCCGGCAGGAGCACCGATCGGAAGAAGCCGCCGGTGCCGCGGTCGCGACGGTAGACGATGTGGCCGTCGCCCTCGAGGTGTTTCAGCAGCTGCGCCGCCCCTTCCGGGCCGGCCATGATCAGGAGCCGTGTCTGGTGCACCTGGAGGCTGACGTCGGCGTGCGAGGTTCCGGGCAGATCGACGCGAGCGATGACCTGGTCATGCATGACCGGCCCAAGGGGCAACGAGCGTGCCAGTGCCGAGGCCGGCGGTCGCGCCCGAAGTCTCTCGAGGTTGCAAGGCCTACAGGTCGAATGCGGCAGAAGTTGCAGCTCGGCAGGAAAGCGCGCCGCGTGCTATAAACAGGGATTTGTCCGCCTTTGCCACGGGCTTCGGCGAGACACCCGCCCCGAGAGGGCGGAGTAGCGAATCGCACCCACATGGTCGTACAGAAATTCGGCGGCACGTCGGTGGCCGACCCCGAGGCCATCCGCCGCCTCATCGAAATCGTCCGCACCGCGCGTACCCGCGACGGCGCCGGCCCGGCCGTCGTGGTGTCCGCGATGAGCGGGGTCACCGATAACCTGCTCAAGGTGGCCGCCGACGCCTCGGTCGCCAGAACGGACGACGCCCTTGCGGGGGTGGCCAGAATCCGCGATCGTCATCTTGCCGCGGCGCGTGAGCTGGCGCCCGGCAACACCGCCCTCGAATCGCAGGTCGACGAGCAGTGCGACCAGCTGGTCGCGGTCGTCAGGACGCTCGCCGAGGTGCGTGAGCTCTCGCCGAGCATGTCCGACGTGGTCGCGGCCGTCGGCGAACTCCTCAGCTCGCGGATCGTGGCGGCGGCCGTCGTCCACGCGGGGTTGCCGGGGACGTGGGTGGACGCGCGGCGCGCGATCATCACGACCGACGACCATATGTCCGCCCGGCCGCTGGCGGAACTCACCAACGCCGCGCTCAAGGGGACCGTCGGCGCGGCGGTCGCGGCGGGGCAGGTGCCGGTGCTCGGCGGCTTCGTCGCCTCGACGCGCGACGGACATACCACCACGCTGGGACGCGGCGGCTCCGACTATTCGGGGGCGCTCGTCGGCGCCGGCATCGGCGCCACCGAGATTCAGATCTGGACCGACGTGGACGGCATGCTGACCGCCGATCCCCGCATCGTCGCCACCCCGCGGCTGGTGCCACACCTCTCGTTTGCCGAGGCGGCCGAGCTGGCCTATTTCGGTGCCAAGGTCCTGCACCCAGCCACCATCCTGCCTGCCATCGAGCACGATATCCCCGTCCGCATTCTCAACTCCCGCAAGCCCGAGGGCACGGGCAGCGTGATTACGGCGGCCGGGTCGCCAAACGGGACGCCGGTCACCGCGTTTGCGTGCAAGCGCGACGTGACCGTGATCGACATTACCTCCAGCCGCATGCTGATGGCCTACGGCTTCCTGCGGCAGGTGTTCGAGGTGTTCGAAAAGTTCCGCACCGCCGTGGACGTGGTGACGACGTCCGAGGTGAGCGTGTCGGTGACCGTCGACGACCGTCGCAACCTCGACGCGATTGCCAAGGCGTTGTCGGTGTTCGGCGAGGTGGCCGTGGAGTCCGAGATGGCGCTCGTCTGCGCCGTGGGCGATCGGCTGCGGACCGAGTCCGAGACCGCCGCGCGCGTCGTCGGGGTGCTCGAGGAAGTGCCGCTGCGGATGATCTCGCAAGCCGCCGCGCGTCGTAACATTACGGTCATCATGCGGCAGGCCGACCTGCCGCATGCGATGCAGCGGCTGCACGAGGAGTTCTTCGGGTGAACGTCCTGATCGTCGGCTACGGCAAGATGGGGCGCCTGATCGATGCGCTCGCCGCGGAGCAGGGCATCGAAGTGGCCGGACGGGTCGACGACGGCCGCGACGAGTGGCGGGCCGCCGACGTGGCGATCGACTTCACCACCGCCGACGCGCTGCTCGCCAACTTTCCCCGCTACCTGCAGATGAAGATGCCGGTCGTGATCGGCACGACCGGATGGAACGCGCATGCCGCGTCCTTCCGTGATCAGGCCGGGCGGGCCGGTCTCGGCGTCGTCGCCTCGGCCAACTTCTCGATCGGCGTCAACATCTTCCAGCTCGTCATCAACGAAGCCGCGCGACTGATGCGGCAGCAACCGCAGTACGGCGCCTGGATTCACGAAGCCCATCACGCGACGAAGCGGGACGCCCCGTCAGGCACCGCCCTCATGCTGCGCGATTCGATGGTGGCGGCCGGCTTCGACCGCGGGATCGACATGTCGGCGACGCGGGCGGGTACGATTCCCGGCATTCACACCGTCGGATTCGACGCCCTCTCGGATACGATCGAGCTTTCCCACACCGCACGCGATCGCCGTGGGTTTGCCGGCGGCGCGCTCGTGGCCGCGAAGTGGATTCGCGGCCGGCAGGGGTGGTTCACCATGGCCGACGTCCTGCAGACGTCGTAGGCCGTCATCAGGAGACCGTCATGCGTACTCCCTTCACTGGCGTTGGCACCGCACTCATCACGCCCTTCTCCCAGGGCGGCGCACTCGATGAGGCGGCGGTCAAGCGTCTGGCGAAGCGGCAGATCGACGCGGGCGTGCACTTTCTCGTGCCGTGCGGCACCACCGGCGAGTCGCCCACGCTCAGCCACCGCGAGAAACTTCGGGTGGTGGAGCTCGTGGTGGAGGAAGCCGCGGGCAAGGTGCCGGTGATGGCCGGCGCCGGCGGCTACGACACGCGCGAGGCGATCGAGCTGTCGCGCGACATGGAGAAGGTGGGCGCCGACGGCCTGCTCCACGTCTCGCCGTATTACAACAAGCCGACGCAGGAAGGCCAGTATCAGCACTTCAAGGCCATCGCCGAGAGCACTCCGCTGCCGATCGTGCTCTACAGCATCCAGGGACGCACCGGCGTGAACATCGACGTGGCCACGGTGCTCCGGCTGGCGCAGATCCGCAACATCGTCGGCATCAAGGAAGCGTCGGGCAGTCTCGTCCAGATGACCGACATCGTGGCCAACGCACCCGAGGAGTTCCTGCTCCTGAGCGGCGACGATCCGATCACCGTGCCGGTGATGGCCATCGGCGGTCGCGGCGTGATCTCGGTGGCCTCCAACGAGGTGCCGGCCGAGATGGTGCAGGTCGTCGAGCTGTGCGAGAAGGGCGACTACGCGGCCGCGCGCAAGCTTCAGGGTTGGCTGCTGCCGCTGCTCACGGGCAATTTCGTCGAGAGCAATCCTGCCCCGTGCAAGGCGGCGATGGCGGCGATGGGCCTCTGCGAGGACGAACTTCGGCTTCCACTGGTGCCGATCACGCCTGCGTCGCGCGAGCGCGTCTTGGGCGTCCTGCAGAAGTTGCGACTGCTCGGCGCGGCGGCTCGCGTCTGATGGCGGACCTCGCCGAGGAGATCACGAGTCTCTTCGAGCAGGGTGCGTCAGCGCCGAAAGAGCGGGCCCGGGAAACCTTCGCTCGCCTGCGGGCCGAACTCTCGGCGGGTCGCGTGCGCGCGGCCGAGCCCGATCCGTCGTCGCCCACCGGCTGGCGCGTCAATATCTGGGTGAAGCAGGGCATCCTCGTAGGGCTTCGCTGGGGTGACATCGTGGACGTCGGCGTCGGCAAGGGCCGCTGGCCGTTTCTCGACAAGGACACGCTCCCGCTCAAACGGCTCGACCTCGCCAGCGGCGTCCGCGTCATCCCCGGCGGGTCTGCGATTCGCGACGGCGCGTATCTCGGGTTCGGCGTGATTTGCGCCCCGCCGATGTACATCAACGTCGGCGCTTACGTCGGCGATGGCTCGTTCGTCGATTCGCACGCCCTAGTCGGCTCGTGCGCGCAGATCGGGAAGAGGGTGCACCTGAGCGCGGCGGCGCAGATTGGCGGGGTGCTCGAGCCCGTGGGGGCGATGCCGGTCATCGTCGAAGACGAAGTGCTCGTCGGCGGCAACTGCGGGGTCTACGAAGGCACCATCATCAAGCGTCGAGCGGTGCTCGCCGCGGGAACGATCGTGACGGGATCTACCGCGCTCTACGACCTGGTGAACGGTGTGGTCATCAAACCCGAGCCGGGGCAGCCCGTGGTGGTGCCGGAAGGCGCGGTGGTGGTGCCCGGCGCGCGCGCGGTGACGGTCGGGAAAGGACCCGAGTGGGGTCTGTCGCTGGCCACCCCGGTGATCGTCAAGTACCGCGACGAGAAGACCGACGCGCGCACGGAGCTCGAGACGTGGATTCGGTAGACGTGGATCTCGTCGACGTTGTTGCGCTGACCCGCGCGCTCTCCGACATCGACTCGACCACGGGCCGCGAGGCCGAGACCGGCCGGTTGCTCATGTCGCTCCTCCGCGACCGCGGCTACGACGTGGTCGAGCAGCCGGTCGCCGGCGATCGCTTCAATGTGTTCGCGACGCTCGGCGAGACGCCGGAGGTGGTCTTCTCCACGCACTACGACTGCGTGCCGCCCTTCTTTCCCACCCGGCTGGAGAACGGCGTGCTGTTCGGCCGCGGTGTGTGCGACGCCAAAGGCATTCTCGCGGCCCAGGTGGCGGCGACCGAACGGTTGCGTCAGGCGGGCGAGCGTCGCATCGGCCTCCTCTTCGTGGTGGGTGAAGAGCGCGGCAGCGACGGCGCCATTGCCGCCAACGAGCAGGCGCCGCCCGGCGTGCGCTTCCTCATCAACGGCGAGCCCACCGACAACCGGCTCGGCCTCGCGACCCGGGGCGTGCTGCGCGTGCGGCTCGTGGCCGCGGGCCGCGCCGCGCACTCGTCGTTTCCCGAGCTTGGCGAGTCGGCCATCGACAAGCTGCTGGATGCACTGATGGTGGTGCGCGGTCTCGAGCTGCCGGATGATCCTGAGCTCGGACGCACCCACTACACCGTCGGCCTCATCGACGGCGGCGTGGCGCCCAACGTCGTCTCGCCGCACGCCTCGGCCGAACTGATGTTCCGGATCGTCGGCGGCGGTGCGCCGGTCCACGAGGCGCTGCGCGTGGTCGAAGGGCTGGTGACGCTCGAGCACATTCTCGAGATTCCCGCCGTCCGAATGCACCGGGTCTCGGGGTTCGAAACTGCCGTCTTCCCCTACACGACCGACGTGCCGGTGTTGACCCGGTGGGGCCGGCCGCTGCTCATCGGGCCCGGTTCGATCCACACCGCCCACACCGACCACGAACACGTCTCGATCGACGAGTTGCGGCAGGCGGTGGACCTGTACGAGGCCCTCGCGGTGCGCCTCCTGACGACGGGGGAATAATGCTGCTGCAACAGTTCTACCTGAAGTGCCTCGCCCATGCGTCCTACCTCGTGGGCGACGAGCAGTCGGGCCAGGCGGTCGTCGTGGATCCGCAGCGCGACATCGAACAGTATCTGGAGTTTGCGCAGGAGCACGGCCTGACGATCGGGCACGTCGTTCTCACGCACCTGCACGCGGACTTCATCGCCGGCCACCTGGAGCTGCGCGATCGTGCCGGGGCGCGCATCTACCTCGGTGCCAAGGCGCAGGCGGAGTACGCGTTCACGCCGCTCGCCGAAGGCGACGAGATCAACCTCGGGCACGTGCGGCTGCGCGCACTGTCCACGCCCGGGCACACCCCGGAGTCGATCTCGCTGCTGGTCTTCGACGACGCCACGAGTCGTGAGATTCCGGCCGGGGTGCTGACCGGCGATACGCTCTTCGTCGGCGACGTGGGCCGTCCCGATCTGCGCGTGGCCCTGGGCTGGAGTGCGTCCGACCTGGGCGGCATGCTCTATGACTCGCTGCACGAGAAGCTGCTGCCGCTGCCCGACAGCAGCCTCGTCTACCCGGCGCACGGGGCCGGGTCGCTGTGCGGCAAGGCGATCAGCACCGAGACCACGTCGACGATCGGTGAGCAGCGGCGATCGAACTACGCGCTGCAACCGATGTCGAAAGACGAGTTCGTCGCCATGGTGACGACCGACCAGCCCGACGCGCCCGCCTACTTCACCTACGACGCAGTGCTCAACACCAAGGAGCGGCCCACGCTCGACGAGGCGCTGGCGCGCGAGCTGCAGCCCATTCCGCTCGACGGCGTGCTGGCCCTCCAGGAGTCGGGGGCGCAGATCCTCGACACACGCGAGCCCGGCGAGTTCGCCGCCGCGCACCTGGCCGGGAGCATCAACGTCGGGCTCAACGGCCAGTACGCGACGTGGGCCGGCACCGTGCTGCGGCCCGATCGCCCCGTTGTGATCATCGCGGCGCCCGGCACCGAGCGCGAGTCGGCGACACGGCTCGGGCGGATCGGCTTCGATCACGTCGCCGGCTACCTGCAGGGCGGTCTCGAGAGCCTCGCCGATCGGCCCGACCTGACCCACACCACCGAGCGCCTGGGCCCCGACGTGGCGGCGCGCCGCGTCGCCGAGGGCGCCACGCTGCTCGATGTCCGCGCGCCGAACGAGCGCTTCGACAAGCGCGTCAAAGGCAGCCTGGCGATCCCACTCACGCAGCTCGAGGCGCGCCTCGGCGAGGTGCCTCGCGACCGTCCGGTCATCGTCCACTGCGCTGGCGGATACCGCTCGTCGATTGCCGCGAGCCTGCTCGCTCGCGCCGGCGTGACCGACGTGTCGGAGCTCGCCGGCGGCATTGCGGCGTGGGAACAGGCCCACCTGCCGCTGGAGGGCGCGTCCGTATGACGTTCGAGGTGACGCCGGGGTGGCTGGTCTACCACCCGAATCCGTCGGTCCCCGCCTTCACGCCGCCGCCGGGCGCGGTGGATGCGCACTGCCACGTGTTCGGCCCCGGCGAGCAGTTCCCCTACGCGCCCGAGCGCAAGTACACCCCTGTTGACGCGTCGAAGGACCAGCTCTTCGCGCTCCGCGATCACCTTGGCTTCGAGAAGAACGTGATCGTGCAGGCCACCTGCCACGGCAGCGACAACCGGGCGCTGGTCGATGCGCTGCGAGCGTCGAACGGGCAGGCGCGCGGCGTGGCGACGGTCGAGCGGGGCGTGACTGACGCCCAGCTCCGCGAGCTGCACGAGGCCGGGGTCCGCGGCACGCGATTCAATTTCATCAAGCGCCTCGTGGACTTCACTCCGCGTGACGTGCTCGCCGAGATCGCCCAGCGCATCGCGCCGCTGGGCTGGCACGTGGTGGTGTATTTCGAGGCGGCCGACCTGCCTGAGCTCTGGGACTTCTTCACCGCGCTGCCGACGACGGTTGTCGTCGATCACATGGGCCGGCCAGACGTGACGAAGCCGGTGGACGGCCCCGAGTTCGAGCGGTTCGTCCGGATGATGCGGGAGTACCCCCACATCTGGTCGAAGGTGAGTTGCCCGGAGCGCCTGTCGGTGACGGGGCCGCCGGCGCTCGACGGCGAGCGCCACCCGTATCGGGACGTCGTGCCATTTGCGAGACGCCTGGTCGAGACGTTTCCCGACCGCGTGCTCTGGGGCACCGACTGGCCGCCCCCCAACCTGAAGCATCACATGCCCGACGACGGCCTGCTCGTGGACTACATCCCCACGATTGCCGTCACGCCGGAGCTTCGGCACAAGCTGCTCGTCGACAATCCACTGCGGCTGTATTGGGGCGGGTAGGGCGGGTAGGGCGGGTAGGGCGGGTGGGACGCAGGGCGGTCTGAAGACCGCCCTCTACATTCGTAGTGCTTGCGTATGTGGCCGCGGATCGACTGATGTGGCCGCGGATCGACTGATGTGGCCGCGGGTCTTTAGACCCGCCTCATGTTTCTCAGGGCATGCTAGCATCGGCGCCTTACTAGCGAGGTGTTATGGCCAAGAAACGTAAGGCGCCAGCCGCGCGCCGGTCCGCGAAGACGTCGAAGCCCGCATCCCGAAGCCGCCGGCCCGCCGCACGCCGGGCGTCGAAGAAGACGGCCGCGCCGCGCAAGGCCGCGAAGAAGGCCGCGCCACGCCGGGCCGCCAGGAAGGCCGCGCCGTCACAGCGGCCGAGTGAGCTCTTCGCGCCGGTCGTCGGCGCGGAGCGCCGGGAAATTGGGCACGTGCTCCTCGAGGTCGGCAAAGCCGGCGGCGCGCGGGTGAAGCGGATGGTGTATCCGCCTGGTTTCCGCTGGTCCGTGGACATGAAGCCGGTGGTCGGCACCGACCTCTGCATGCACGCCCACGTCGGATTCCTCGTGCACGGCGAGATCCACATCGAGTACCCGGACGGCTGCGTCATCGAACACCGGGCGCCCCAGATCGTCGCGATCGAACCGGGACACGACGGCTGGGTGGTGGGCGGCGAACCGGTGGTGATGATCGAGTTCGACTTCGAGCGCGACACGGTGGCCCGGCTGGGGATGCCGGGGTCGCACACGCACGCCCGGAGTTGGACGGGCCGGGTCTGACGTCGCGGCGCCGCCACGTTCGATGCCCGGATTGATTGCTACTTCGATCCGGATTCGCGCTCGGCGACGCGGGCAGCACTCAGGATGTTGGGCAGCCCGTAGTTGCCTTCGTGGCAGGCGTACTCGTAGATCGGCCCCTCGAAACGGCGGATCGGTACCTCGCCCGACCAGGGCGCGACCCACGTGCCCGGATCGTCGACGATGAACTGATACCGGATGGTGTCGGCGTCCACGCGCGTGAAGCGCTCGATCACGTGCAGACGGTCGCTCGAGGCGATGTCCTGCCGCGTGTTCTGCGGCGAGCCGCGGAACGGGGTCATGTTCGTGAAATTCGTCGTCTCGACGACCAGCGTGTCACCCTCCCAGCGCCCGCGCGCGTCGCCATTCAGATAGCGCACGCCGGCGCTCGCGTGCGGCCGGCCGTCGAGCGGGATGAGGCGCACGTCGTGCACCATCTCGTGCCGGATCAACACGTAGTCGGCGGTCTGCATGATCTGGAAATTGGCGTTGTAGGTCGGCGGGAGCATCGGCGGCCCGACGTTACCCCAGGTGATGCAGCGCTCGCCGGGACTGCGGTGCTGCGCGCTGTCGGCTGGCCCCTGCCCCTGCCGCCGTGCGGCCGCCGCCGCCGCGCGGCGTTTCGCCTCGTCGGTGAGTGGCGGCAGCTTGCCATCGGCCGGGTCGCTGACGAGCGACGTGCGCAGGAACGCGTCCTTGTCGTAGTTCTCCTTCTGCCAGATGGCGTCGTCGTAGTGGACGTCGGTGCGCGACTGGCCTTCGAGACGCTCGACCCGACTGCGCACGAACGCCGCCGCTTCCTGCGGCGTGAAGTGCGACTTCCCGGCCAGCTCCGCCGGACGCTCGAGCGGCGTGTACGAGTCGTTGGTCCAGTAGCCCTGCAGGTCGGGGTGGCCGTCGGTGGTGCGCGGCATGGCCTGCGACGCGCGCCGAGGCGAGGGGCCCGACTGTCCGGCCGGCCACGTCGCCATCAACGGAACGGCGGCCAGGGTGAGGGCGACGACCCAGTGGGAACGGCTCATCGGGGACCTCCAGCGAGATCAAGCCACGGGGGTAATTGCGGCGCGATGCGGCGCCGGGACGAACCTACCGCCGTTGGCGCGGTCCGTCAATCCCCGATGACTGGTAGCGCCGCGCGAATGCGCGCCTCGACGCGACGAGTTTGCCTGCCGCCGTCCCGTCGAAGTACACTGCTGGTTTGCTGAGCAGCTTCGCCGCTCGGCAGTGCACGCGAATGGGTGAGCCGCACCGCGGCCCGGACCCTGTGCAACTTCAGCCTGCGAACCGCGTCAGGGCCGGAAGGCAGCAGCGCTAAACAGACCCTGAGGTGTACGCAGGTGCGCCGGGCTGCGGTGGGGTTCACCCCTGAACTCCCTCAAGCCGCCTGTCCTATTAGGTAATGTCCTACCAGGTGCTCGCCCGAAAGTGGCGTCCCCAGCGCTTCGACGACGTCGTCGGGCAGCAGGCCGTCACGCGCACGCTGCGCAACGCCATTTCGAGTGGCCGCATCGGCCAGGCCTTCGTGTTCGCGGGCTCGCGCGGCTGCGGCAAGACCACCACGGCTCGCATTCTCGCGCGTGCCCTCAACTGCGAGAAGGGGCCGACGGCCGACCCGTGCGGCGAGTGCGACGCCTGCGTCGAGATTGCGCAGGGCCGCGACATCGACGTGCTCGAGATCGACGCCGCCAGCCACACCGGCATCGACAACATCCGCGAGGTCGTGATTGCCGGACTGGCCATCACGCCGGTGCGCGATCGCTACAAGGTGTTCATCATCGACGAGGTGCACCAGCTCTCGCCAGCCTCGTTCAACGCCCTGCTCAAGTCGATCGAGGAACCGCCGCCGCACGTGGTCTTCATGATGGCCACGACCGAGCTGCATAAGATTCCCGACACCATCCTGTCCCGGTCACAAGTCTTCGAGTTCAAGACGATCCCGACCAAGGCCATCGTCGAGCAGTTGCGCCGCATTGCCGATGCCGAGCAGATTACGGTGCCCGACGACGCGCTCGGGCTGATTGCGCGCGCCGCCGAGGGCAGCATGCGCGATTCGCAGAGCGCGCTCGACCAAGTGCTGGCGTTCTCCGGCTCGACGGTGTCGGTCGATGACGTCACGACGGTGCTCGGTCTGGTGGGCCGCGACCTGTTGTTCGACCTGATCGATGCGGTGGCCGACGAGGACGGCCCGCGCGCATTCGCGCTCGCCGACCGTGCCGTGGAGTCCGGGCACGATCTCAAGCTCGTGTGCCGCGAGCTGACCCGCGTCGTGCGCGACATCATGATGGTCACGGTCGATCCGGAACGCTCCGGCGACGGCGAGCTGGCTGAAGGGGAGCGCGCGCGCCTGGCCACGTTGGCGGGCCGGTTCTCGCGCGAGGACCTGATGCGCGCCTTCGACCTCCTCGCCAAGACCGAACAGGACATCCGGCTGGCCGCGCACCCGCGCTATCACTTCGAAATGGCGATGTTGAAGTGGATGCACCTGCGGCGTCTGGTGCCGCTGGCGGATCTCCTCGATCAGCTGTCGTCAGGACGTGGGGCCGCGGCATTGGAGCCCGCCAAGAGGGCCTCGGCACCGGTCTCCCGCCCGACCGGCGCCTCCAAGGACGCGCCGCCACGGACATCAGGCGCGTCCAAAGACCCGCAGCAGCCACGTCCGGACGCGTTGCCACGTCCGGACCCGTTGCCACGCACTGACGCGCAGCCACGACCTCAGGCCGCTGTACCCTCGGCGCTCAAGGACGGGCTGCTGGCGGAGATCCGCAGCGGCAAGGGGTTCTTCTACAACACGGTGATCGCGCAGGCACAGTCGATCGACGTGTCGGGTGACAGCGTCACCTTTGCGTTCCTTCCCACGCACCGCGCGCTGCGCGACCAGCTGGAGCAGAATCGGGCCTGGATCGAGGCGGCGGCGGCACGCGTCGCGGGCCGCAAGATCACCGTGACGTCGGTTCAGGTGGAGAGCGGGGCACCCGCTGCTGCCGCGAAGCCCGCCGACGCCGAACCGGCCTTGCCGAACGGGAAGCGCGACCTCAAGGCCGAGGCGATGTCGTCGGCGGCCGTGCAGGCCGTGCTCGACGTCTTCCCGGGTGAAATCAAAGACGTCGAGGAGCTGTAGCAGCCATGAACATCATGGACATGATGCGGCAGGCCAAGGAAATGCAGGAGCGGCTGCAGCAGCAGATGGCCGAGGTCCGCGTCGAGGCGACGGCCGGCGGCGGCATGGTGACCGTGGTGATGAACGGCGCCAAGCAGGTGCAGTCGCTCGTGATCGATCCGACGGTGGTGTCGAAGGACGATGTGGAGATGCTGCAGGATATGATCGTGGCCGCGCTCAACGATGCGCAGCGCAAGGTGGACGAACGTCTCAGCCAGTCGATGTCCGGCCTGATGGGCGGACTGAAGATTCCAGGCCTGTCGTAGTCCGCCAGCCGCCTTCGCGCCCTGATGCTCCCAGAACCGCTCATACGTCTCGTCGAACAGCTGCAGCGCCTGCCCGGGATCGGTGCCAAGGGCGCGCAGCGGCTTGCGTTCCACCTGCTCAAGAACCCGCGCGAGGACGCCGACCGCCTGTGCGACGCCATTCGGGCCGTGAAGGAGCGCGTCACCTACTGTTCGGTGTGCAACAACATCACCGATACCGATCCCTGTATCTACTGCACCGGCGCCACTCGCGACCAGCGCCTCATCTGCGTGGTCGAAGAGCCACAGAACGTCACGGTGGTGGAGAAGACGCAGGGCTTCAAGGGCCTCTACCACGTGCTGATGGGCACGCTGTCGCCGCTGCAGGGCGTCGGCCCGGACGACCTCAAGATCAAAGGGCTGCTGGCGCGCGTCGCCGGCGGCACGGTGGAGGAGGTCATCCTGGCCACCAACCCCACCGTGGAGGGCGAGGCCACCGCGCTCTACCTGGCGCGGCTGCTCAAGCCTCTCGGCGTGAAGGTGACCCGCATCGCGATGGGTATTCCCGTCGGGTCGGACCTCGAATACGCCGACGAGGTGACGATGACGCGGGCCATGGAAGGACGGCGGGAGTTCTGATGCGGGGCCGTCGCTGACGTGGTGCCGACCGGCGATCAACTGCCTGCGGCCCTCCTGCTGTTGGTCGGAGGGCTCGTCGTGTGCTTCTTCGGCCGCCGCCTGTTTCGCGTGTCGCTCGCCATCGTCGGCTTCGTCATCGGCGCCGGCGCGGCCAGTTCGGTGTTCGGCGTCAGCGACCGGATGCCGATGATGATGGCCGGCCTCGTCGGCGGCCTCGTCGGCGCCGGCATCCTGTATGCGGCCTATTACATCGGCGTGGCGCTGGTGGGCGCGGCACTGGGCGCGGTGGCGGCCAACGTCGGGTTTTCGATTTCCCACACCGAGCCTCCGGTCCTCGCCGTCGTGCTGTGTGCCGTGGCCGGGGCCGTGGCGGCCACCTACCTGCAGCGCTATTTCGTCATCGTAGGGAGCGCCTTCGTGGGCGCGCTGATGATCATTCACGGCGCATTGCTGCTCGCCGGCCGATCGCTGGGGCTGCCGGACTCGAACACCGTGTGGGTGCTGTATCCGTTCAACCCGGCGCCGGGGCAACGCTGGGTGCCGATCGCCTGGATCGTCCTCGGGTTCGTCGGCAGCGCCGTGCAGATGGGATGGACCGGCGGCGAGAAGGGCCGCATCGGCCGCCGCAAGCCCAAGGCCGCCTAACCCACTCCGGCGCCAGAGGGCGCAGTGGCTGATGTGGCCGCGGGTCGGCTGATGTGGCCGCGGGTCTTTAGACCCGCCTCATGGGACGGACTTACCGAGGCCGCGGGTCTTTGGACCCGCCTCGGGCGTGCGCTGGCGACACGGCCGAAAAACCGGATACCATTGAGAACGCATATGAACAAGACAGCGATTGCGATTGTGCTGGCCGGTGGCGTCTTCGCTGCCGCGCTGACGACCACGGTTGGTGCCCAGGCAACGCGTTCGGCGAACGACGGCGTGTTTACGGCCGACCAGGCGACCAAGGGCGAGGCCGTCTACAAGGAACAGTGCGCCGCGTGTCACGGCGACAACCTCGAAGGCAGCGGCCCGATGCCGCCGCTCGCCGGCAAGGATTTCCTGTCGAATTGGCAGGGAAAGACGGTCGGCGATCTCTTTGAGAAGACCCAGACCTCGATGCCAGCGACCGCGCCCGGCACGCTGACGCCCGAGCAGGCGTCGCAGCTGATGGCGTATCTGCTCAGCGTCGGGAAGTATCCGGCTGGCGCGATGCCTATCTCGGACAAGATGGACGATCTCAAGACGATCTCCATCGACGCGCCCAAGTAAACGGCGGGTCGCGCCACCCGCGCCTGATCTGCTAAGATCCTAGGGTTTCGCTCGACCGGCGGCCGTCAGGTGGCCGGTCACTCTCGCCTCATTCCTCGGTAGCTCAACGGCAGAGCATCCGGCTGTTAACCGGAGGGTTGCTGGTTCGAATCCAGCCCGAGGAGCCAATCCGTTCAAAAGACACGACTTATAAGGATGACCTGCTCAGGTGAGCATCCGGTTGGAACCGGAGTGTACGGTTGGCACAAATCGCTATGCTGCAAAGACTTGCGCAAGCGTGTTGCTAGGCTGACGTTCAATCGGCTCTCCAAAGCTGCGTTGAAGCGGGTCCCCGTCAGTCACGCCTTGGGTCATCGGCGCGAGGCGACAAGCGTCGCCGGTTCTTCCGGAAGACGGTCAAGTCCGACGAGCTTCCATCCATCGATCTGGCGCCGGAAGTAGGCGCGGATCGGACGCCGCCAGCTCTCATAGTCAGTGCCGTCCGCCGCGATCTGGACCGAGACGAAGCTGCCCATCTCGGTCGGCAGCACCGTCGGTGCCCTCATCACCGTGGTGGCGCTGCTCGTTTCCGCCAAGGGCCGCAGCGCACCCGTTGCGTTGTCGAACTCGAACCACGCAGCTGTGTACCGTCGAGGGGCCTGGGCGACGTCGGCATCGACCGCCGCGTTGTCGAAGAACAACTCGCTCTCACACAGGCGCGGCGACACGATCGGGTTTACCGCCGGAAGGTAGGCTTGCAGGATCTTGTCGCGGCGCTTCAGCATGATGTCGACGAGCGCCCGCTCGGCTGATGAATCGCTGAACTGCCCAGTGTGGACGATTGCTGCAATCATGTCGCGATTGAAGGCCCCGACACGGCGGGCGGCCCAGAACGCATCGTCATCCCGTAGTTCCATGTACGCCGTGGTTGGTGTTTGCGGTCGCCAGGCGCGCGGGTCGAAGCGGACTCCTTCGAATTTCCCGATTGACGGTTTCTCGACATAGTCCACCGTCTGCCACGGGCCCAGCGTGAAGCCGAACGACGCGAGGCGCTTCAGCGTGGTGCCGCGCTGGTAGAAATGCTCCCAGCCGAGATCCCATTCGCGTAAGTCATTGTTCATCCCGAATGTCGATCCCACGTCCTGCAGCCAGTGTTTGACGACGGCTCCGCCGTTCTCGGAGACCAGCGTGTCGAGGGTATTGGCCGATTTCAAATCCGTGAGGTTCGTCCACGCGCCGAATACGCGAAGCGCCCGCAATTCGCGCCGATGCTCGTGAGGAACCACGTCGTTGGGATCGTCCGGTCGTGTGCCCTCATAGCGGAAGTTTCCGAGGACCTTGCCCGGCAGCAGACGTCCGGCGACGACACGATATGTACCGTCAGGCCGGCGGGCGACGCGTTCGAGAATGGCGTTGAGGTCGTCATGGGTAAACGGCGTCCGCCTGCCGTTCGGTCGCCTCACCGTCGCGTCCGGACCGATCTCGACACGTGTCGGATCGAACGTGGTCAGGAACGTTTCAACCTGGTTGTAGCCGAGCGCCCAGAAGAACTTGGTGGCCATCATCACTGACGCCGTCGCGGCGTCCGGGTAGTACTTCGGGTCGAACTGCAGGAACCAGGTATCGCCATGCGCGTCTTTCGCGGTGATGCCTGGATGCACGCCCGACGTCTTTTCCCTGAAGATGGTCCATCGCGACGGATCGGGCGCGTCCCCCACAATCGGACCTCGAACAAGGTCGTCGATCGTCAGCGCCTGCGCGCCAATGCGGTTGGTGAACCAGTGGGAATCTGGGACTTCGTCCACCGTGTTGATGTTCTGCGCCCGCACGCCCGATGCTTTGTAGCGAGAGGTCGCGAAGAGGTTGTAGACCATCTCGTACAGGTCTCCAATCTCTGAACTCGCGGCCCCAGAGGCATCCTGCGACGCGGGCTCGCGCCCGAGCGGGTCGTCACGGAAGAAGCGCGGTGTTCTTGTCGCGGTCGGAACCTCGGAGACGAGAACGGCGGTTGCGACGGCCAGGGAGATTGCGATCAGTCGTTTGCTGCTCATGATGACCCTACACTCAGAAAGCGGCAGATGTGCCGAACACGAGAGTGGTTCCTTCGCTGCTCCGGGCGACGTCCACGCGGAGTACTGTGGCAAAGGGTGTATGGAACCGGGCGCCGAAGCCGTAGTCGTGCTTCAATCCGGTGAGGTCGAGTTCCGACACGCGTCGCGCGACCGTGCCGGCGTCGTAGAACACGGCGGTGTCGAAGAAGCGGTTGACCATGATTCGCCATTCGCCTTGAAGCAGCAGCGAGTTGCGGTCACGAAAGCGCCCGCTCGAGTAGCCGCGCAAGTCGGAGCCGCCGCCGAGTGAGGGCGTCAGATAGAAGGGCACCTGCTGGCCATTTTTGGCGAATGTCGTCGAGGCCAGGCTGTGTACGGAGATCGCCCAGCTCTCCCGGAAAATGGGAAAGTGCTGCGTGACTTCGTAGTCGAGGCGACGGAATCCAAAACGCGAGTCGCGGTCGGTGTAGTCGTGTGCCGTGACGGCGTATAGACCGCCGCGCCGCGCGTAGCCGGGGGCGCCGCGCCAGTCGAATCCGACGGAGGCCTGTGAGTGAACGTAGGTCGTCGTGGTCCCGAGGCCGGCAAGAGTGGCGGGGGTGTAGAGGCTGTCTACGGCTGGTGCAGTGCCGGTGGGTGTCTTGAACGACCAGCGCGCGACGTCGGCCCCTCCGACCAGCGTCAGCATCCGCCGGGTGGGTCGGAGCTTCAATCGCGCACCCGCAAACGGTTGCTCGAACGCGAAGTCTGCGCGGTCGCTCGTCGATGTGCTCGCGCCGAGGCCGTAGAAGCCGACTTGCGTCGCGTCCTTCCATCCACCTACCACTGAGAGCTCGGCTCGGCGATGCAGTAGCCGCGGAGCGATGAACTCCGCCTCAGCCAAGCTGTAGCGCTTGATGCTCTGGCTTCCGCGGACATCGACGGTGTTGTACGCACTGACCCGCTGAACGTAGCCGACACCTGGCGCGAAGCCACCACCGTCGTAGGAACCCTCGAAGAATGCGTGCCACTTAGTCGCGCCGTACAGCAGTGTGTTCTCGAACCTGGTGACAGCACGCTCGAGGGGCGACCGAACATACGGTCGCAGCGTTGTAGATTTCATCGCCTGCTCTTGCTCCATGGACGCCGCTCGCGATTCGTTGTCGGTCGACTGGGCGAATACGGGTGAGGCGAGGACGCCGACGAGGAGGATGACAGGTGGCATGAGTGAGAGCTTGAAGTTGCGCATGGCAGACGTATGTCAAGAGGAATGCCATCCCTCGCGGTGGGCACGTCCGATGATTCGCTGCGGTATTGCCTGTCATTGCGCCGACGTGTCCGGCTCGTTGATGTGCGCCGTCACGCAGGGCGTCTGATTCCGCACACTTCTTTGCGCCTCCGAGGCGAGCGTGACGGCGCCGGTACGACGCAAACCATTGCATCGCGCGCCTTGGTGGCGTTGACAGCGTCATGTCCGTGATGGCGTTGGTATTGCCTGTGGTCGTGGAGTGGTGTCCACATGACCGCAGCACCGGAGGTCGCTCGCATTGCCGGGCCGCGCGTCTCCCCACGTGGACACCCGCGTCGGCCGACCTCCCACACCCTTCCGCCGGAGCTGCTGGCCGACGCAGCCCGGCGCCTCCGCTGGGTGGCGGTGGTCTACGCGGGAGCCGAAATTCTCGGACACTCTGCGCGCCGCGTTCTGATCGCAGCCGGTCCGGCCGACCTCCTCTTTCACCGCTCGGATCTTGTGGGCGTGGCGATCATCGCGATGGCAGTGGCCGTTTACGGCCTGTCGCGCGGCGGCCGCGTCTCCGCCACTCGATTGCTCGATATCGGCCTGGTGTTCGAAGTGCTTGGTGCCCTGGGCATCGCCATTGTTCCGATCGTCGATCGCTTACCGCAGATTCAGAGCGGTCTGTTGGCCTACGTCCCGGCCGAGTGCGTGTGGATCGTGGTGTTCCCGCTGGTCGTCCCGAACACACCGGGACGGGTGCTGATTGCCTCTCTGTTCGCCGCATCGATGGGGCCGTTGGCCGGCGTGCTCGGAGCGGCGTTTGGCAGCACGCCGATCCAGCATCCCCTCGAGTTTTGGACGAACTACCTGACGACGAACTATGTCTGTGCTGGCGTCGCGTATCTCGTCGCGAGGGTCGTGCACGGGTTCGGCGTGCAACTGAAGCAATTGCAGGAGATTGGGAGCTACGAGCTGCTCGATTGCATCGGTGAGGGCGGGATGGGAGAGGTGTGGCGGGCCCGCCATCGGCTGCTCGCCCGTCCGGCGGCCATCAAGCTGATACGCGCCGACGTGCTCGGCGCGAATGCCCGCACGAGCGACGCCTTTATCCGACGCTTCGAGCGGGAGGCGCAAGAGACAGCGCAGCTGCGCTCCACGCACACCATCGACGTCTTCGACTTCGGCGTGACTGAAAGCGGCGACTTCTACTACGTGATGGAGTTGCTCGAAGGGGTCAGCCTGCAGCGCTACGTCGAGCTGTTCGGACCGATGGAGCCGCCACGGGTGATTTACGTGCTCCGCCAGGTACTGCACTCGCTACGCGAGGCCCACGGCCGCGGCCTCGTGCATCGCGATGTCAAGCCGGCCAACATCCTGCTCTGTCGGCTCGGTCCTGACGACGACTTCGTCAAAGTGCTCGACTTCGGCCTGGTGAAGCGCTTCGACACACCAGCGGCCACGCTGCTGACGCGAGAGGGAGCAACCGCAGGTACGCCCGCATACATGGCGCCGGAAATCGCGCTCGGCCGCGGCGATGTCGACGGTCGCGCGGACCTGTATGCGCTGGGATGCGTTGCCTACTACCTGTTGACCGGCCAACCAGTGTTCGCGGGCGGCAGCGACGTTGCCATGGCGTTGGCGCAAGTCCAGGAGGCCCCGGTAAGCCCGAGCCTTCGTTCCGAGTTCCACATCCCGGCGGCACTCGACGCGTGGATCCTCGACTGCCTCGCCAAGGATCCCGGTGCGAGGCCGGCTTCGGCTGGGGAGTCGGACCGGCGAATCGCCGCCATCGACATGCCCGACGCATGGACCGGTGAAAAGGCGCATACGTGGTGGGAGCTGCATCGGCTGAACTTCGCCCACCCCAGGACGGTCGAATCGACGGAGAAATCCGGTCTCGATACCGCCGCAGACACTGCCGGCCGCTGGAGGCCCACTCTCCGTCGCCGCTCGTTGTCCAGCCCATCAATCGCAGGAAGGTGACATGTCGACCGCACCACCCGCTCTTCGGACTCATGTAGAGGCCCCATCGCATCGATCGTTTCCGGTATTCCGCGCCATCGGTGAGCGGCCAAAGAGCGCCTTGGAGCGACTGCTTTCGCTGTTCGCCGACGTGCGAGCGGGGGAAGGCCTGACGACGGTGCTGCTCACGGTCAATGTCTTCCTGCTCCTGGCCGGCTACTCGGTCATGAAGCCGGCACGTGACGGGCTGATCCTCACCGAAGGCGGAGCGGAACTGGCCTCCTATTCGGCTGCGGCACAGGGCATCCTGCTCGTTGGGCTGGTGCCGTTCTACGGCTGGCTCGCCACACAGGTCGGCCGCATCAGGCTGATTACGCTGGTGACGACCTTCTTCGCCGGAACGCTGGTGGCGTTCTACGCCGGCGGGACGTTGGGCCTGCGCGAAGGGCTGGCCTTCTACATCTGGATCGGGCTGCTGAACGTCTTCGTCGTCTCGCAGTTCTGGCAATACGCCAACGATCTGTTCACTGAATCACAGGGCCGCCGTCTGTTTCCGTTCGTCGGCGTGGGCCAGTCGCTCGGCGCCTGGATCGGCGCCGCGATGGTGGCGCCCCTTGTCCGGCAGTTGAATTACACCCCGTACACACTCATGTTGATCGGGGCTGGCGTGCTGATGCTGGCGCTGAGCATGACGCTGGTGGTCGATCGCCTGGGTGTTCAGCGCGACACTGGTGACGCGGAGCGTGTCGCCGCCGCGCCGCTCGGGCCGGAAGGCGGGTTCGAACTGATCGCCCGCGATCGCTATCTGCTGTGGATCGCGGTTCTCATCGTGTTGTTGAACGTCGTCAACACCACGGGGCAATACATCCTGAATCGTCTCATCGTCTCTGAAGCGGTCGCCCGATTCGGTACGGGCCCGGAGGCCCTGGTGGCGAGCCGGCAGTTCGTGACCGCCTTTTCCGGGTCGATCATGGCGTCAGTCAATCTGGTCGGCCTCCTCCTGCAGCTGTTTGCCACGGCGCGGGTCATCCGTTTCATCGGTATCCGCGGCGCCCTGTTCGTGTTGCCGTGCATCGCATTGGTCAACTACTCGGTCATCGCTGTGGCCCCAATCCTCGCTGTGGTTCGAGTGGGCAAGATTCTCGAGAACAGCGCCGACTATTCGATTCAGAACACCCTCCGGCAGGCGCTGTTCCTGCCGACCAGTCGCGAAGCCAAGTACAAGGCGAAAGCGGCCATTGATACGTTCTTCACCCGCGTGGGAGACATCGTGTCAGCTGGCGTCGTGGCTCTCGGTGTGGTTGGCGCGCTGACGACGGCAGTGTTCGCGGTCGTCAACGTGCTGCTGACGATTGTCTGGCTCGGTGTGGCACGCCAGATCGCCCGAGAGCATCGCCGCCGGACGGTGTAGCGCCGATGAGCGCCGTCAGCCGTTCGAGCACGGCTGCGGGCAGGACCTGGTCCAGGTATTCACGGGCAAGTCCGCGGACGCCGGGATTGGTCGAGCGGACGCCATGGACGGCGGCATCCAGCGGCGCTGGCGCAATAATGCTCGAGAGCAGCAACGTCAGGAAGTGCACGTAGGTGAGCTCATCTCCACGGACGTCCGCGCGATCCAGTGGCGCCGCGTCGAGTTCCGGACGATCCAGCAGTGTGTAGCCGCGCCAGCGCTGCGGGGGCACCGACAATTCGCGCTCCACGGCCGCGATAATTCGCGCCCGATCGACCGACAGGTCGGGCTTCTTTGTGAGAATGCGCGTGATCGCCCGGCTACTGTAGAACCGGACTTCGAACCGCGGGTCGTCGAGTCCGAGCAGTAGTCCGTCGAGACTTCGTCGCACAGGCACGGTGCCGAGGATGCGCGGCAGCCGTCGGCGCACAATGAAATCGATTTTCTGGTTCACCATCGCGTCGATCAACGTCCCGTGGTGAGTCGGCGCGAGCTTCTCGAGCGCGACGCGCGCCGCCGGAAGGACGGCATCCCAGGCTAAGAGGTCGATGGTTTGCGCGACGTGAATGCGCTCGAACTCCGAAGCTCTCTCGAGCGCTGCGCTCACACGCGCGGCGTCCTGAGAGCGCAGATCCTCTAGCAGGCCGTTGAAAAAGTAACCTGCCGGCCCTGTCGGCTCTGGGCTCTCGGCTTTGGGCTTCCGGCGTGAGTCCGCGCGCGGGGGCCGGCTGCGGTCGGCACCACTACGTGGCCCCGAGGGTGCGTAGGCGCACCAGGTTGTACGCCGTCGCGGTGAAGGTAAACACCCAGTCGACAAGTTCGCCGCCCCGATGGCGGAGCTTCCGCATCAGCCCGACGGTTTTCATCCAGCCGAAGGCCTGCTCGACCAGTTTCCGTTTGCGTTGGCTGTGGTGATAGCCCGGATGTCGCGTCGTTCGGGCGTCGATAGCGGTGTACTGGGTTTTCTGCGCGACGTGCGGCGTGATACCGGCCGCGCGGAGCGTGGTGACGAAGCTCGGCACGTCGTAGTTCTTGTCGGCCCCCAGCGTGCGGGGCCGGCGGCCGGCCAACAGCATGATCGCGGCCGCCTCCCGCTCCGCGGTGCCGTGGCCGCCGTCGCGCACGCATTCACGATCAGCCCGTGGCGGTTCTCCATGAGGACGTGCCCGAGATACGCCATGACGCTCTTCTGCCCGTCGGCCTTCTTATAGAGCTGCGCGTCGGGATCGGTCGTCGACGCGTGCGTCGCATTCGAGCGCCGCTCGCCGCGGAAGTCCACGTCCGGATTGCCCGGGTCGTCCGGCGGCTCCCGCCGCCCCGCGTCGCGGCGCTAAAAACTCTTGAGGCTGGCCCACGCTTCGAGCTGCGTGCCGTCGACGGTGAAGTGCTCGTCTGAGAGCAGGCCGGCCGCCGCCGCGCGATTGCGGACCGCATCGAAGAACGCGGCGGCGACGTCCCCCTCGAGTAACCGGTCGCGATTCTTCGAGAACGTGCTCGACGACCAGATCGGCTCATCGAGTCCGAGTCCCACGAACCAGCGAAACAGGATGCTGTAGTCGATCTCCTCCATCAGCAAGCGCTCGCTACGGATCGTGTAGAGCGTCTGCACCAGCAAGGCCCGCAGCAGCTGCTCCGGCGGGATCGACGGGCGCCCGAGCGTCGAATACAACCGGTCGAACTGCGGCGACAACTCGATAAAGGCCGCATCCGTCAGCTGGCGAATCGCCCGCAAGGGATGGTCCGCCCGCACCCGGCTCTCGGGCGAGAGGTAGCTAAACAGCTGGCTCGTATCGTCGTCGGCACCGCGCATCCGGGACCCTCCTGGGGTGCGCAGCATCGTAGTACGCTCGGACAGCAGTGTCGATCCCTGGTCTTACTTTTTCAGCAGCCTGCTAGACTAGAGTGGCCATCACAGGGTCACGTAGCGGAACTGGCGATGAGGCTACCTGGATCGCAGGTAATGCCGGGGTCGACGGCGGGTGCACCGGAGCCGGCACCAGCGTCCATCCCGCCTCCGACACGAGGCTGAACTGCGGCGTGTCCTGATGCTTCACGAGCTCGTGCTCGACCAGCCGCAGATACAACGGCGCAAACCTGCGCCCTAGCCAGAACGCCACGAGGCTGATGGCGACTGTTATCGTGAGCAGGGTCGGACGAACCGAGACGACGCCGGCAACGACCACCAGCTGCACCAGAGCTGATCCAGCCGCGGCGATCCTGCCGAGATACGGCGACTGAAGCGTCGCGCGGAGCCCGTTCGGTGCTTCGTCAGACCGAGGTGGGTGAGGCAGCAAGATCGGCGCGCGTCTGAGGTTCGAGACCGAACACGCACAGCCCGTGCAACATCGCCAGCAGGACGAGCACGGCGCCGGGGGACAAGGTCGATGCGATGCGTTCGGCCGCGATGCTGCCGGCGAGACCGCCCGCGGTTCCGGCGGCGCCAATCCTGCCGAACGCCGCTCGGGCGCCGGCCGGATTGAAGCGTTCCGCAACCAACGACCAGAATCCTGACAGCAACACTGCGCTGGCACCAGCCAGGTGGAGGTAGATGATGACGGCGGTCCATCGGCTGGCGTCGTACCACACCCACTCGAGCAGGTGGGCCGTCGCGCTCAATGCGAAGCCGAGAGCAACGACTCGGATGGAGGAGAAACGTCGTATCAGGCGGGAAAAGACTGGAACCAACGCTGCGGTGAAGACGGCTGTTCCGGTCATCATCAAAGGCAAAGCCGTCGCCGGCCCGGATGTCAGGAACGTCGTATCACGGAGCGCCTTGGCCGCGACCAAATGCGCCCCCATGATCGCGGCGGTTCCCATCGTGACGCGGATCAGCCTGGGAGTCATGGGATACGGCCAAGTCCTTCCTTGCGCTTCGTCCAAGGCTTCCCGTGGTGCGACCGCGACTCGTGACCACCACCGGCGTGAACCAGTGCGGACCGCTCCGGAGTCCTTGCGGTGGTGGCCACGGCGCGGCGGAGAAGCGGCCGTCAGCGGACCGTGCGCGTCGTCCTTGCCCTTCGTCATGGCGAAGCGATAATCGCCCCGCAGTCCCCAGCGCTTGTTCGGGGCGTACCACTTCAGGCCGCCGCCGACGTTGCCGCTCAGAAACGTCTCGTCGCTCAACACACCGAGGGCAGGCCGCTCGAACATCGTGAGGCCGTCCAGCCCGCCTGCCGCGTATGGAACGACCGAGTGGCCCGTTCACGGCGAGAGCACTTAGCAGACAGTGCGTGCGTGTTCGCACGACGAACTCGGTGCTAGTAGATGGCTGTGCGCGGCGTCACGAAGGGGACACCGGTGGGACGTCGGCGAATGGCTTGGACTGGCGAGGTGATGATCGACCGATTACGCGAAACGAGAATCATTCGAAGACCGATGTCGATGGTAGATAGTGCGAGCGAGCCGTCATCTGCCGTCGAAGCCAGAAACAGTGCGCGCTCGAACTTCGGAAAACGCTCGCCGCCGCGCACCAAGACGCGTCCGCGGTCACCTCGGAGAACGATCAGCTCGTAAACGCTCGTGCGAGTCGTGACGATAAGCGTGTCCCGCCTCGCACATACATCAATGTGAATCGGTGGCACGACAGTCATCAGTGCAGCCATCCGCTGCTCGCTTCGTCGAGCAGGAACCACAGCCGAGCATTCGTCCGGCAAAAGAGGTCGACCTCGTCGCGGGAGAGCTCGATACCCTGTAAACACAGCTCGGCGACAGTCTCGAGCCGATTGAGTGCAAACCGGATCCGGAGGGTTTCCTCGGTGAGCAGCTTCTCGATAACCGTTCCAACACCTACTTGTGACATCACATCGCCTCCTTGGGAGCTCGCCGCGCCAGCACTGTCGGTCCCGAACCGCCCCGATTCGCCGAGCGCGTCATGTACGAGACCATCAGGGCTCCGAGCAGCACGACGGGCAGCAAGACCAAGGCGCCGTCGCCCGCCAAATGGTGCGCCACGACTGCTGCAATCCACATGAACGTAAACCCTGCGTAAGCCCATTCCTTCAAAGCCGCGAGCCGTGGCAGCAGTAGCACGATGGCCCCGGCGAGCTTGCCGATGCCCAGCAGGATGCGCAACTGCTGGGGATAGCCGACATGCCGGAAGTTCTCGACTGCCTGGGGTGCGGCGGTCAGATAGCTGAAGCCGGCGAACAGCGTCACCATCGCTACCAGACCCGTGGCGCCCCAGTACGCGATCTGTCGTTGCATGTTGCCTCCTTAGAAGAGCGCTTTCTTGATGAGGGCCGGAATCGTCGGAGTGGCTTGCAGCTGAATGTTCCACGTCGGACCGGCGACGTCTGGACGAACAGGGTAGTACTGCACCTGCACCTGGAATAACGTCGGCGTGCCTCCGCATCTGCAGAGCTTTCCGATCTGTGGTCCGATCGAGAACGCCACTCGGTTGTCTTCGGGCGCCTCCCAATCCATCGAGAGGTTCGGCTGGGTGCCGATCGTGTACCCGTTTGCGAAGGTGTACGTGAAGTTGAACGTTCCGTTCATCTGGTTCGTGTCCCCGCCGTCTCCGCCGACCTTGAACCATTGCTGCAGGAAGGCGTAGGCGATGAAGTTCTTGCCGAGCAGCGTGGCTCCCACATCCGGGCCGACCTGCCAGGTGTCCTGACCGATCTCTTGCACCGACGCCGTGGGAAACGCGAACGTCGGGCCCGCACCGAGCACGAGCCGGCCGCCCAACAGGGGACGCGCCGCGGCAACTCCAAGGACGGTGTCGCCGAACCCGTTCGTTCGTTCGCTGTGGCCGTTCTGATCGAGTCGGGGCAACGAATTGACGATGGTGACGACTGGACGGATGTATAGCCCCCACTCCTTGCTCAGCGCCATACTCAGCAACGGCTGAAACGTCAGGTTGCTCTGCACTCGAGTTCCGGATTCGAGCGGCATGTCCATCCAATTGCTGTTCTGCTGTGTCTGCAACAGCCAACGACTGGAGAACGGATTGGCTGCCTCCTGGGCCATTGCGGCGGCAGATTGATCCCCGTCCACTGACGTCTGTGCTCGGTTGGTTGTCGTCGCCTGCGTTTGCGCAAAGCCGGCGTTTGCCGCACACGCAAACGCAAGAACCACAACCAGACTCGATACGACCTTGTGCTGTGCCATCTGTGACGCCTCCCGTCCATGTGCACGGCAAAGGTGATGCCGCCAGATCGATGTGATGCCTTCTCGCGTTCTGGGTCATCGAGGCCGAACGCGCCTGGACGGGGCCGTGTGCGATCGCACACACCGTGCGAAACCACACGCTCACTCGCGGGGCGACTGTAGGGAAAAGCGCCGATTCAGGCGCGTTCACGCGACACTGCGCGCCGGCATCGCCGTTGCCATCTCTCCTGCGTGGAGATGGCGATGCGAATGCTCACAAGGTGTGCCGGCTATCTGGTGCCAAGCGTGTTGTTGGTCTGCGTGATGTCGCTCGGTGCGCCGTGTGCCGCCCAGGAAGCGGAGGTGCCGAGTGTGGATGATGCACGCGATGGTCGTGGATCGGTATTTGTGCCCGGCGGCTTTCTGGGCGTACTCGCTCCTGTACACCAGCGCGTCTCTGTAAACCTCTACGGTTTTTACTACGGTGAAGTGGAAGTACCGGTTGCCCAGGTGGACGTCCCGATTCGGACGACACGCTTTCTGACGATTACACCCAGCTATCTGTATTACGAGGTTCCTCCAAGCGGACTCGACACGGCCTCGCAGCGCCCGATGGGCTTCACAGACACATTTGAAGAGAACCAATTGCGAATTGACGCGACAGTGAAGGCCTCCATGGGCGCATTCGAGATCTCGAGCCGCAGCATGTTTGTCAGGAGGTTCCGTCCGACCGACGACATCAACCGCTATCGCCAGCGAATCGGGATCGCGCATCCCGTTGCCGTTCAGGGCCGGATCTGGAAACCGTTCGCGACCTATGAAGCCTTCTACGAGCGCAGCAATAGCGGGTGGAACCGCGACCGCGTGATTGCCGGCGTCACGCTGCCGCTCGTCAAGCACGTCTCGTTTCAGCCCTCTTACATCTGGGAGAACAACCGAGTTCGAGGACTACGGGACTTCAACTACCTGCAGTTCGGACTGATCGTCAGCACGAAATAGGACTGCAATCACCGCTAACCAACTTGAAGGGAGACTGCCATGTCGAAAGTGTGTCAATGGCGAACGGCGATCGTTGCCGTGATCGCCAGCTTAGTGGTCGCTACGTCAGCGCTGGCGCAGATGCCCACCTCACCCTGGAAGAAGGGCGCGCCATTCCCGGAGCCCGACGAGGAGCTCTACGGCGTGACCGTCAACGGCAAGCTCTACGTGATGGGCGGCTGGGCCGATGGCAAGGCGCGGGGAGCCAACTACGAGTACGACCCGGCCACCGACAGATGGACGAAGAAGAGTCCGATGCCGCGGCCGGCCCACCACGCGGCGATGGCCGCCGCGAACGGCAAGATTTTCGTGATGGGCGGCTTCGTTGCCCCGGCGACCACTGCGGTTCCGCTCGGGGCCGCATGGGAACCGATCGCCGACGCGTGGGAGTTCAATCCGGCCACCGATTCATGGAAGCCGCTGGCGCCGCTGCCCGGCAAGCGCGGTGCGGCGGTCGCTGCGGAAGTCGGCGGCAAGATCTACGTGATCGGCGGCGCCACGACGATGGAAGGGTCCAAGGACCCGTTCTTCACGGCATTCGGGCCCGCGCGCGTTCTCGGCACCAACCAGGTGTACGACCCCGCCACGAACACGTGGGAGAGCCGCAACGCGATGTCGGTGCCCCGCAACCACGCGTTTAGTGGCGTCGTCAACGGCAAGATCTACGTCATCGGGGGCCGCACCGGCCACGGCTTCATCCTGTCGGCCACCAACACGGATGTGGTCGAAGAGTACAACCCCGTATCCGACACGTGGAGTCCCCCGAAGGAGCGGATGCCGACCGCCCGAAGCGGCGGCGCTTCTGGCTCGGACGGCCGCCGGATCTACGCTGCGGGCGGCGAGGTGACCACCACGGAACTCGTTGCCGCGTTTCGAGCCATCGAAGCGTATGACCCGGTGACGAACTCGTGGATAACGCTGCCCTCCATGCCGATGCCGCGTCACGGCGTCGCCGGCGCGGTGATCGGCGCTCGCTTCCATCTGGTGAGCGGAATGATCCAGTCGGCCGGGGCGCTGACATTCCTCGACCCGACGCTCGCCACGCACACCGCGGCCCACGACATCTTCGAGTTGCAGTTCGGTGTACCGCCTGCGGCCGCCGGCACGAAATAGAACGTCGTCAATCGCCAATTTGCTTGGAAGGAGAATCTCATGTCGAACGTCTTACAACGGGCAACCGCAATGCTTGCCGTGATGATGGCGAGCCTGGTTGTCGTCGCGACCGCGCTGGCGCAGATGCCAGCGTCGCCCTGGAAACACGGCGCACCCTTCCCTGAGCCGGATGAGGAGCTCTACGGGGTTGCCACGAACGGCAAGCTGTACGTCATCGGCGGCTGGGCCGACGGCAAGGCCGGGGGCGTCACCTACGAGTACGACCCCGCCACCGACAAGTGGACGAAGAGACAGCCGATGCCGAGGCCGGCGCACCATGCGGCGCTGGCCGCTGCGAACGGCAAGATCTACGTGATGGGCGGCTTCGTGGCGCCGTCGGACACGGCGCTCCCGCTCGGCGCCGCGTGGCAGCCGATCGACAACGCGTGGCAATACGATCCGGTCGCTGATTCCTGGAAGTCGCTGCCGCCGCTGCCCACGAAGCGCGGGTCCGCGGTGGCGGTCGAGGTCGGCGGCAAGATCTACACGATCGGTGGCGCGACGACAGTGGACGGGCGGGTGCTCGATGATTCGATCGGCCGTCTTGGCGACTCGAAGGACCCGTTCTTCACGGCCTTCGGACCAGCCCGAGTGCTCAGCGTCAACGAAGTGTACGACCCCGCGACGAACAAGTGGGAGACCCGCCAGCCGATGTCGGTGCCGCGCAATCACGCGTTTGGCGGTGCGGTCAATGGCAAGATTTACGTCATCGGCGGTCGCACCGGCCAGGGCTTCATCCTGAGCGCCACGAACACCGATGTGGTGGAGGAGTACAACCCCCTCTCCGACGCGTGGAGTGCTCCAAAAGAGCGGATGCCCACCGCTCGCAGCGGCGGCGTCTCCGGCACGGACGGACGCAGGATCTACGTGGCTGGAGGTGAAGTCACCACCCAGGAGCTCGTCGGCGCGTTTCGAGCGATCGAGGCGTTCGACCCGCTGACGAATTCTTGGAGCAAGCTGCCCCCGATGCCGATGCCGCGGCACGGCGCCGCCGGCGCGGTGATCGGCAATCGCTTTCACCTCGTGAGCGGGATGATCCAGTCCGCCGGGGCGATGGTGTTCCTCGACCCCAAGCTCGCAACTCACACAGTGGCGCACGACATTCTGGAGCTGCCTTCTGGTCCGATTCCTCCACCGGCCGTGACGAGCCGGGCGTCGGGGGCTTCCGCGACAGCCACGAGCGCTGCCTCGATCGTGAGGGTGAACGCTCCTGCGACGAACGCGGTGGCGCCTTCCGACGGCGCCAAGACGCTCTCCACGCGCTACAACGTCAACAGCCCGGAAGGGCAGGTGATGCTCGCGAAATACGCGCGGGCGGTGGAGATCATGAGGACCTTGCCCCTCCACGACGAGCACTCCTGGGACTGGTGGTGGTATACCCATTGGGTCAAAGGCTTCCCGGCGGCGCTGTGGGATTTGTCGGAAAAGAAGAAGGCGGAGGTCATCGCCACACTTCCCAAGGAGATGCAAGCCGACGCCCTGGCGATATGGAACGGTTGCCAGGCGCACCCCTCCGACCCTTCGGACCCGGAGCACTACCAGCAGTGGTTCTTCCTGCCGTGGCACCGACTGATGCTCGCTCAGTTCGAGGGCGTCATTCGTGAAGTGCTGCACGACGAGGATTTCACGCTGCCGTACTGGAACCCGGTGACCGGAAATCCCGACGATTTCATCCTCCCCGCCGCGTTCCGTCTGCCGGGCACCCCGCTCTACAACGGGACCCGCTGGTTCTGGGTCAACGCGGGCGAACGCATCGACAACCTCTACAGAGACTGGATCAGTCTCGATGCGCTCAACGAGAAGTTCTACATCGACTCGCCGCAGGGAAGCCTTGGGTTCAATCCCCGGCTCGATCAGAACCCGCACTTCTTCACGCATTTCGCCCTCGGGGGCGACATGGCCGAATTCTCCACGGTCGGGGGCGACCCGATCTTCTACCTGCATCACGCGAACATCGATCGACTGTGGGAAAGCTGGAACCAGCTGGGAAACACCAATCCGACCGATCCCAAATTCCTCGACCGTAAATTCGCGTTCGGTGACAGGAGCGGCAAGCGGGTCGATCTGCCGGTCAGCTCGGGCAACCGCACCGCGCAGCTCGGCTACCAATACGACCGCTATGAGAAACCGCCAAAGCCGGTGACTCTCTCAACCGAGGAGGCCGCCGAGCGAGGTCGCGTTTACCACGAGCTGCACGAGCAAGCCCTTGGGGGCAAGCATGCGGCGATGGCGGCTGAAGGGAAACCGTAATGATCCTGAAACTTGTGATCAGCCTGATCTTCGTTGGCGCCGCCTTCCAGAAATTCAGCGGGAAGGTGGCGCCGAACTGGGAGCGGTGGGGCTACTCGCGGCAGTTCATGCGTGCAACCGGCATCGCGGAAGTTGTCGCGTTAGCCCTCTTCTGGTGGCCTGGACTCGAACTGGTTGGTGCCGCAGGCCTGGGTCTGGTGCTGCTCGGTGCACTGGCAACCCTGATCAGGTACCGCGAAGGACGGTCCCATATCGCCATGACCGCGGTCAGTCTGTTGCTGGTCGTGGTGCAGTTCTACCGATCAACGGTCGCGTGACACGGAGGCCAACGCCAATGAGACGCATCGTCATTACGGCGGCGGCCCTCGTTATGTTCCTCGCCGCCGGCTCCTTCGCCGGCGCTACGTGGTGGGTGTACCGGTCCGGCGCTGCGCACGCGAGCGCGCACGCTGTCACCGGCTACACCTGCCCGATGCACCCGCACTACCACAGCGACCAACCGGGCAGCTGCCCGGTCTGCGGCATGCGCCTCAAGCCGGTTGGTGTGGAGGGAACACCAGCCGGCACCGGCGCCGCCGGCATGCCGCCGGCCGGCGCGGTGCAGGTCAGTCCCGAGCAGCAGCAGGCGATCGGCGTCCGGCTCGGCGTCGTCAGCTGGTCGGCCGGCACCCGACTGCTGCGGACGACTGGACGCGTGGTCGCCGACCAGAACCGGACCTATCCGATCGTTGCCGGCGTGAGCGGCTGGATACGCAGCG
>Ga0210380_10000028_pt1 | contig 111170 bp, 100 predicted proteins | sample PLM4_5_coexredo_FD_155476 | JGI IMG/M metagenome (GOLD analysis project Ga0210380, IMG submission 155476) | Groundwater sediment microbial communities from an aquifer in East River, Colorado, USA - PLM4_5_coex redo | ecosystem: Environmental > Terrestrial > Soil > Riparian zone | place: USA...
CCGAACGAGCCGGCTTCGGCGTCGGCGGCCACTCCGGCCGTGCCAGCACCGGCGCGCCGGGTGAACACCTGCACCACCGAGCCCATCGCATCCGAGCCCCAGAGCGACGACTGCGCCCCGCGCACGACCTCCACGCGCTCGATCTCCGCGGCGGAGATGCGGCTGAAATCAAACGCCCCGCCGCTCTGGTTGACCCGGACACCGTCCACCAACACCAGGTTGTGATCCGATTCACCCCCGCGGGCAAAGAGCGAGGTCAACGCGCCCTCGCGGCCGGTGCTTTCGACGTGCAGCCCCGGCACCGCCCGCACCGCGTCGGCGAGCGACGCGGCGCCGGCGCGCGCGATGTCGCCGGCATCGACGACCGTGACCGACGTCGCCAGCCGCGCGCGGTCCTGCGGCGACCGCGCCGCCGTGACCACCAACTGGTCGGAGACCCGGCCGACGTACAGGGTGAGATCCCGGCTCGCGGCCGCGGACACACCAGGCATCGTCACCACGGCATCGGCGAACCCCTCGCGGCTGGCGCGCAGTTCGAAGGGCATACCGGCCGGCACCTGCAGCCGATACGCGCCGTCGGTCCCCGATTCAGTGGTGTCGACGCGCGCGGTCGAGACCGCCGCGACGCGGGCTCCGCCCACGACGGCACCGCTGGCGTCGCGTACGACGCCGGTGACTGGCACGGCGTTGGCCCCCTGCCCGAAGACGGGGGCGGCCGGGAACAGCGTCACGAGAACGAAGAGGGAACTCAGGGCGCGCAGCAAGGCGCGGCCGGACGAGCCGGTGCGTGTCATTCGCGTCTCCTTCCGGCGTCCATCGCGCCGGACACTCGCCCGCGAAGGGGCGAGTCGAAGGGACAAACACCGGTGAGAGGTCTCCTGGCTCGCGGACGACAGTACGCCCCGGTCCGTCTTCCCACGCCCGAAGGCGCAGTGACATGTGGTGGGGTCTGTCCGCTTACAGTGGCGGGGACCGCGTGGGCATCGCACCCACTTCCCTGTTCAGCCGGCGGTGTCGGTTGTGGCGACGAGTATAGCGCAGCTTACTTGGGGGCGGCGCCCGGCTTGGCGGTGTAGGCCTTGCTGCCGCGATCCTTGAGCACGGCTGCGCGATCGCCCGGGTACCAGAAATCGAGATGGCAGCCCTCGCACGCCATGTCGATGGCGCTGCCGGCATCGAACAGCTTCTGCGTGTCGCGCGTCTTGACGATCGCGATCACCTTCAGCGCCTCGTCGCGCAACGCGTCGGCGTGCGAGTTCCAGAGCTGCGGGTTGGCTTTCACCTTGGCCTCGATCTCGTGCGGCGCCAGCTCGGGGGCACCCGCACCGCCCGTCCGCTTCACGTCGTCGGGTGCCATCTTGCGCGGCATCTTGAGCAGATTCGAGGCCTCGGCCAGTACCCACGCACCGCGCTCGATGCGCGTCCAGTCCTCGTCCGTCGTCGGCAGGGTCTCGACCACCCCCTTGGGACCGACGTCCACGGCAACCGCGTCGAACACGTAGTCGGCCTGCGGATCGACGATGTGCTCCATCAGCTCCTTCACCGAAAGCACCGGCGTGAGCGGTGACGCCGCGGCCGGCTCGTTCGAGGCCGCCGGCTTCGACGCGCACGCGGCGGACGCGATCGCCAGCACGACAACGGATAACAGGACTCCTCTTGCCGAGACGGTGTGCATGCGGTCGGTGCGCTCCTCATGCGGATCTTACGGCGCCGCTGCCGCCTGGAGCCTGAATATTGCCTGAAGAGCGCTTCAGGAAGGGTTCACTTGGCCGGGCACGGCTTCCAAGGTATCGTGGCCGCTATGTCTACTTTCGAATGGCGCCGCCGCGTTGCGCCTGGCGCCGTCCTGTTGCTGCTCACCGTGGCTGCGGGGTGCACGAAACGAGAGGAGCCCGCCCCGTCCGCGTCTGATGCACCGCAATACGAGGCGGCCGCGACGGTGAAGGATCTGATGCAGTCGATCGTCGATCCCGCGGCGGACCAGGTGTGGAACGCTGTGACCACGGTGCAGACGGCGTCGGGCACCGTGGACACGGCGCCGAAGACGGACGAGGATTGGCTCAAGGTCCGGCACGGCGCGGTGGGGCTGTCGGAAGCGGCCAACCTGCTGATGATGCCGGGCCGCCACGTCGCGCGTCCGCACGAGAAGTCCGAGACGCCCGGCGTGGAGCTCGAGCCGGCGGAGATGGAAGTCCTGATCAACAAGGACCGCGCGGCGTTCAACCAGCGCGCGAAAGCGTTGCACGAGGCCGGCATGGCGGCGGTGGCGGCGGCCGACGCCAAGGACGCGATGAAGCTGTTCGAAGTCGGCGAGCTGGTCGAGCGTGCGTGTGAAAACTGCCACACCCACTACTGGTATCCCAACGAGAAGGTGCCGCCGGTGCCGGGCGCACCACGGTAGACGCGCCCCCCAGCCCGCGATCAGCTCTCACAGCGGGCTGTGACCAGTTGATGTCCAGCACGCGCGCGTACAGCTAAAGCAGTGAGGAAGTCGAACAGAGGCGGGACGCCGGACCGGGCTGCTCGCCCGGACCGTTCCCCCTGACGTGCGGATCCGATCCTCTTCGGGCCGTGCGGCCCGAAGAGGAAGCGGAAGTCTTACTCGAGGCCGGCCCGAGCTCCACTCGGCTGCGGTGCCTGCGTCGGAATGATCAGGCGTCCGCGCCCGCCACGGCTGATCTGACCGCCCTTACGGCCGGCCGCACGCGCTTCCTCGGACGTCCACTCGTGAGCGGTCCCCTTCAGATGCGCGGCCCGGCCGCCTTTGCTGGCAATCTCACGCTGCTTCTCCGCGGCCATCGACGCGAACCCACGGCTATCTTTGCGCATTTCGCTCACGGTTCCCTCCCTGTGTCTGGTGTCAGGCGCCGGACGCTGCGTCTCCTGTGCACACGCCCCTTCGCACCGTAACGTCCATTGCCCGACGAACCGGGCTATGGGACACATGGTTACAAGGGGTGTGCCAGCACGGCTTAGGTTGGGAAAGACGGCGTTTCTGCCCCTTGGGCCAACAGCCGTCCGATTTGTGAAGTAAAAAGCACATAGCAGCTGACTCGGAAGCAGACAGCCGGGATGGAACGACTTACAGCCAGAAGTACAAGCGCTTCCACACACGCCTCAGGAAGCGGCGCGGGTAGCGCCGGGGTTAACATGGATCCCATGAGCACCGCGCGCACCGTGCACTGCATCAAGCTGAATAAGGATCTCCCGGGGCTGGAGTCGCCGCCGTGGCCCGGACCGCTGGGACAGCGGCTCTTCGAGGGTGTTTCGGCGCAGGCCTGGAAAATGTGGGAGGAGCGTCAGAAGATGATCCTCAACGAGTACCGGCTGATGCCGTGGCAGAAAGAAGCGCAGGAACTGATCGCGCGCCACCTCGAGGAGTTCTTCTTCGGCGAGAACGCGGCGTTGCCTCCCGGCTACGTGCCGGAGACCAAGTAGCCCGCGCTGGCCCACTCTGTGACCAGCCAACCCCTCGTGAGCGACGATCGTAGCTTTTTCGGGCACCCACGAGGGCTGTCCACACTGTTCTTCACAGAGATGTGGGAACGGTTCAGCTATTACGGGATGCGGGCGTTCCTGATTCTCTATATGACGACGCCCGTCATCGCCGGCGGCCTGGGCATGGCCGATTCGAATGCCACGTCGATCTACGGCACCTATACCGGCTCGGCGTGGGGCGCGTCGATCCTGGGCGGCATCATCGGCGACCGGTGGCTCGGGCAATACCGCAGCGTGCTGCTCGGCGGCATCGTCATCATGCTGGGGCACTTCGCGCTCGTGTTCCCGCCGCTGCCCTTCTTCTACGCCGGCCTCGCGCTCATCGTCGTGGGCACGGGGCTCCTGAAGCCGAACGTCAGCACGCTCGTCGGATCGTTGTATCCGCAGGGCGACATTCGGCGCGACATCGGGTTCTCGATTTTCTACATGGGGATCAACGTCGGAGCCCTGCTGGGACCGCTCGTCGCCGGCTATCTGGCGCAGCGGGTGAACTGGCACATCGGCTTCGCGTCGGCCGGCGTGGGAATGGCGCTCGGCCTCGTCCAGCTCGCTCTGGGCCGCCGCCACCTGAAGATCGCGGTCGAACGTCTGGGCAGCGCGACGATGCTCGCGGGCAGCCCGGCGGGCGACGAGCCGGGGGCGGCGCGCACGCATGGCGCGCCGATCCTCACCCGCGCCGAGTGGAAGCGTATCGCCGGCATCGCCGTGTTCTTCCTCTTCGGCATTCTGTTCTTCGCCGGCTACGAGCAGGCGGGCTCCACGCTGAATCTCTTCGCCGACCGCTACACGCAGCTCGACGTCTTCGGCTTCTCCTTCCCCTCGTCGTGGTTCCAGTCGGTGCAGCCGATCTTCGTGATTCTGCTCACCCCGCTTTTTGCCTGGACCTGGACCGCCCTGGGCGCGAAGCAGCCATCGATCAGCGGCAAGTTCGCGCTCGGCCTGTTCTTCATGGGCATGTCGTACATGGTGCTGGTACCCGCCGGCGCGTTCGCGCAAGCCGGCGAAGGCATCCGCGTCAGCCCGTGGTGGCTCGTGGTGTCGTATGCCATCTCCGAGTTTGGCGAGATCTGCCTGTACCCAGTGGGGATGAGCGCGGTCACCCGGCTTGCCCCACCGCGCATCGTCGGCTTGATGATGGGCGTCTGGTTCCTGGCGATCGCATTCGGCAACAAGCTCGCCGGGTGGGTCGCAGGATTCATCGAATCGATGCCGCTCGAGACGCTGTTCACGGTGATGGCGGCGGTGCTGGTGGGAGCGGCGATCGTCATGGCGATGCTGATCAAGCCGGTCTCGCGCCTGACCGGTGAGGCGAGATAGCGCGGAGGAGCCGTGGCGCTCGACACCTACCGCAAGAAACGCGACTTCACGAAGTCGCCGGAGCCCTCGGGCGACAAGGCACACAAATCGCCCGCGGGGCGGACGCCGCGCTTCTTCTGCGTCCAGAAGCACCTCGCGAGCCACCTGCACTACGACTTCCGCCTCGAGCACAACGGGGTGCTGCTCTCATGGGCGGTGCCGAAAGGCCCATCGCTCGACCCGAGCGTCAAGCGCCTGGCCATGCACGTCGAGGATCACCCGGTCGACTACGGCGAGTTCGAGGGCGTGATCCCCTCCGGATACGGCGCCGGCATCGTGATGCTCTGGGACCGCGGCACGTGGACGCCCGAGACCGACGACGTGGATGCCGCGCTGAAGAAGGGCGACCTGAAGCTGACCCTCGAGGGCTACAAGCTGAAAGGCTCGTGGGCGCTCGTGCGGACGCGTGGCTGGGGCGGCAAGAGCGACGACGGCCGTTCGTGGCTGCTGATCAAGCATCGCGACGACTGGGCCGGACCGATCGACATCGCCGAGTTCGCGCCGCTCAGCGTGAAGAGCGAGGGCGACTTCGCCGACATTCTGTCGCAGGACAATCCCGACATCTGGCGCTCGAACCGTCCGGCCGAAGGCGGCGACACCGGTAAGCTGTTTCAATCGATCGTCACGCGCGCCCTGGCGCTGAGGGCCGGGCGCGAGGGCACCGCCGCTCCGGCGCCGGCGTCGAAGTCGGCACCGGCGCCCAAACCGCGTGCGGCCGCCAAGACGGCCAGGAAGGCGGCCGTCCCGCGCGCGGCCACCGCGAAGAAGAAGGCCGCCGCACCGAGGGCGCGCGCGAAGCGCACTTGATGAGCGCGACGGCCCGCGTTCTGCACAACCGCCACACCGGTGAGACGCTGACGATGCGGCGCATCCGGCGCGGCGGGCAGGTGTGGCTCGAGCTCAAGGGCACCTTGCCGGCGCGCCAGCAAGGGCCGCCGCTGCACGTCCACCATCAGGAACTCGAGGAAGGACGCGTCATCGCGGGCACACTCGCCGCGTCGCTCGACGGGCGCGAGCTGCAGGTGACGGCCGGCGGGGCGGCGGCGTTTCCCATCGGCTCGGTGCACCGCTGGTGGAACGGCGGCGACGACACACTCGTCTTCGAGGGCTACGCGAAGCCGGCGATCGATCTCGATGTCTACCTGCAGGCCGTATTCGAGGTGCTCAACAGCGGCCCCGCAGATCGCCCACCGCTCTTCTACATGGCCCACGTCGCGTGGCGGCATCGCGGCACGCAGGAGATTCGCCTCGCGCCGCGGTGGGTCCAGGCGGTCGTCTTCCCCGCCGTCGTGTTCCTCGGGGCGCTGCTCGGGCGCTATCGCGGCAGCGACTGGCCTGGCTGCCCGGCGCGCTGTTCTGCGGCGCCGCTGGCAGAGGGCGACTAAATAGCCTGGCGGCTCACACCTCGATAGCCGCCTGCTCGAGCAGGCGCTGCGTCAGCACCGACCAGACCGCGAACGACAGGCGCCGGCGATCGTGGCGCGCGATGGCGGTGTTCCAGAATGGACCGGTGACGAGCTCGGTCCGGTCGTCGAGCGCGCCCACATCGAGCGGCTCCTTGCGCTCGGCGGCGTAGCGCATCAGGGTCTCCTTCGACGGCCGGCCGGTATTGGCGATCACGACGTCCACCGGCCGGTCGATCGCGCGCGAGACCCATCGCGCCGCATCGGCGGCGGTGAAGCCGGCCATGCCACTGCCCTCGGTGAGCAGGTTGGCGATCAGGATCACCGGGCCGTCCACAGCGGCCAGCGCCTCTTTCACACCGCGCACGAGCAGCGGCGGCATCAGGCTTGTGAAGAAGCTCCCGGGGCCGATGATGACCGCGTCGAAATTGCGGATCGCCTCCGCGACGGTGGGATGGATGCCCGCCTCCGGCTCGAGCCAGAGGCGCTGGATCTGCTGCCCGCCCGACTGCCCCGCGTCCACTGCGGATTCGCCGCGGGCGGTCGCGCCATCGGCGTACTCGACGCACAACGAGGCCCGCTCCACGCTGACCGGCCACACGGAGCCGCGGCAGCCGAGGAGTGCGCGCAGGCCGTCCACGGCCGCGAGGAAGCTGCCGCTGTACTGCTCCATCATCGACAGCAGCAGGTTGCCGCCCGTGTGGCCGGCAAGCCTGGCGTGACGCTCGAGCGTCGGCAGGCGCGAGAGGAGCACGCGACGCGCCTCGCCTTCGTTGCGTGCCAGGGCCAACGCGCACTTCAGGACGTCGCCCGGGGGCAGCACGCCGAGCTCGTCCCGGAGCTGGCCCGAACTCCCGCCGCTGTCGAACATCGTGACCACCGCGTTGAGCTGCAACCACGGATTGCTTTTCAAACCGCCGAGCAGGCTGGGGAGGCCGGTGCCACCTCCGAAACACCCGACGTTGAGCTCGCGTAACTGCATCTGGATCATTGTAGGACTGGTGGGACTGGTGGGACTGGTGGGACTGGTAGGACTGGTAGGGCTGGTGGGCTGGTATGGCTTGTGCTCTTACCCACCTGTCCTACCTGTCTCACCTGTCCTACCTGTCCTTTCATCGGACGCTTAGAATGGACGCAATGGCACACACCTGGCAGCCGGCTGCCGACACACTGACTCGCGACCTCGGGGGGATTTTCCGCGGGCGTCTGCTCTCGCTCGTAATCTACGGCGGCCAGGTGGACGGCGACGCCACGGCTCCGCTGCAGGGACTCGCGCTCGTCTCGTCGCTGACGGCGGCGGACCTCGAGGCCTGCGCGCACCTGTCGGCCGACTGGACCCGCGCTGGTATCGGCACGCCGCTCATCCTGCCCGACGGGGAGTTCCGTGCGTCACTCGACGTCTTCCCCCTCGAGTACGGCGAAATCGTCCGCGCGCACACGCTCGTGCACGGCGCCGACCCGTTTACCGGCGTGGTCATCTCGCCTACCGACCTCCGGCTCGCCTGCGAAGCGCAAGCGAAGAGCCACCTGTTGCACCTGCGGCAGGGCTACGTGCAGTCGGGGGGCAAGCTGCCCGCGGTCGCGCGACTGGTGGCCGCCAGCGCCCCGGCCTTTGCCGCGCTCCTGCGGAACGTCGGGCGTCTCACTGGCGTCCAAGCATCTGACCGAATGGAAGCCACCCGGCAGGGCGCCCGAGCGGCGGGCCTGCCCGAAGACACCGTGAGCGCCGTCCTCGCGCTCGAACACCCCAGCGCCCTTCCCGCGTCCGACCCGGCGAGGCTGTTTCCAGCGTATCTGGCAGCCGTGGAGCGCCTGGCGGCGGTCGTGGACCAATGGCGCGCCTCCTGACGCGCGCAGCGGTGGCGTGCGCCGCCGTGGCGATCTGGCTCGCGTACGCGACCGCGGCCGCGGCACAGCCGCCGCCGCCACCGCTCACGCAGCCGGTCAACGACTTCGCCAACGTCATCGATCCCGAGAGCGCGCGCCAGATGGACGCGCTCATCCGCTCGCTGCAGCGCACCACCGGCGATGTCGTCGTGGTGGCCACGGTGGACACGTTCCAGCCTTACGCCACGATCGATGAGTACGCCGTGAAGATGTTCCAGAACGGCGGCCGCGGCATCGGCGAGAAGGGGCGCGACAACGGCTTGCTGATCGTCGTGGCCGTGAAAGACCGCCGCGTGAAGGTGGAGCCCGGCTACGAGCTGGAGCAGTTCATCACCGACGGCTTGTCCGGCGAGATCAGCCGCGACGACATGGCCCCGCAGTTCCGTCAGGGCAACTACGGCGCCGGGCTGATGGCTGGCGTGCAACGCATCGTCGGGCGCATCGCCCAGGGACGCAACGTCACGCTCCAGGGGGTACCGCAGCAGACGCAAAGCGTGCGGCGCCGACGTGCCAGCGGCGGCGGCGCCATCTTCTGGCTCTTCATTGCCTTCATCGTGCTGCGGGCCATCGTCGGCGGCATGCGCCGCGGGTCGCGGCGCGGGCCGCCAGGCTGGGGCGGGGCGGGCTGGAGCGGCTGGAACAGCGGCGTCGGGCCGTTCATCGGCCGCCGCGGCGGCTTCGGCGGCTTCGGCGGCGGTGGCTTCGGCGGCGGCGGGGGCGGCTTTGGTGGCTTTGGCGGCGGCCGCAGCGGCGGGGGCGGCGGAGGCGCCGGCTGGTGATCCAAATGGCGAACCGGCGTTAAGCCGGTTTGCCAGATACTGTCGCGCGGGCCGCGTTCTGTGCGGGCCGCGCCCGAATCGGCGTGAAACCGGTTTGCCAGATACTGGGCGCGACCCGCGCTCGGAACGTCCGCGCATGGAGGAGAGACAGGCGATGAGAACACTACGCACGGCACTGGCAGCGCTGCTGTTGACGGCGGGAGCCCTGGCGGCGTCGGGCTGCTCGTACAACACCTTCGTGGGCCAGGAAGAGGGGATCAAGGCGCAGTGGGCCCAGGTCGAAAACCAGCTGCAGCGACGCAACGACCTGATTCCCAATCTCGTGGAAACCACGAAAGGCATCGCGCAGCAGGAACGCGACGTCTTCGGCCAGATTGCCGAGTCGCGCGCCAAGCTTGCCGGTGCCACGACGCCCGAACAGCGCATGCAGGCGGCCAACGAGCAGAGCTCGGCGCTGGCGCGGCTACTGGTCGTGGTGGAGAACTATCCGGACCTCAAGTCGAACGCGCAGTTCAGCCGTCTGATGGACGAGCTCGCGGGCACCGAAAACCGCATCGCCGTCGAGCGGATGCGGTATAACGAGCGCGTGCAGGAGTACAACACGCAGCGCCGGCGGTTCCCGTCGAACGTGACCGCCAGCATCTTCGGCTTCAAGGAGCATCCGCTGTTCAATGCGCCGCCGGAGGCGGAAAAGGTGCCGAACGTGGACTTCAAGCGGCCGTCGTAAGGAGCACTCGCGTATGGCACTGGTAGACCACCTGCTGCCCGAGTTCGACCACGAGATGGCGACCACGCGCAAGCTGCTCGAACGCGTGCCCGAGGATCGCCTCTCGTGGAAACCGCACGTCAAGTCGTTCTCGCTCGGGCAGCTGGCGCAGCACGTCGCGAACATTCCGGTGTGGGGCGTGTTCACGCTCGAGCGGTCGGACCTCGATCTCGTCGCCACGCCACCGTTGGCCGAACTCGACAGCCGGGCGGCAATTCTCGCCCTCTTCGAGGGCAACGCCGCCAACGCGCGCAAGCTGCTCGTCGGCAAGACCGATGCGGAACTCATGGCGCCGTGGGCGCTGAAACGGGGCGACCACACCGTCTTCACGATGCCGAAAGCCACGGTGTGGCGGACCTTCGTGATGAATCACCTCGTGCACCATCGCGGGCAGCTCAGCGTCTACCTGCGCCAGCAGGACGTGCCGCTGCCGTCGATGTACGGGCCGAGCGCTGACGAACAGTCGTGACCGCGTGACGCCGGGCGCGGGCGCCGCCCGCGCCAGCATGCTGGCGGCGCTCGTCGCCTTCGTCGTGCTGGCCACGGCCAACGCCGGCATGTACCGTTACGGCGTCTCGGATCAGGCCTTCTACATCCCGGTCGTCACGCGGGCCCTCGACCCCGCCGCGTTTCCGCGCGACGCCGCGCTCATCGACGCGCAGGGCCGTCTGATGCTCGCCGACGAGGTACTGGCGGCGCTCGTCCGGACCACCGGCGCGTCGCTCGAGTCGCTGTTCCTCGCCGGCTATCTGCTGTCGCTCGTGCTCATCTTCAGCGGCCTCGTGCTCATCGGCCGCCGGCTCTACGCCAACGCGTGGACCACGTTGGCGCTCGTGGCGGCGTTCACACTGCGCCACCACATCATGCGCACGAGCGCCAACACGTTCGAGTCCTATTTCCATCCGCGCATGCTGGCGTTCGGCGTCGGCGTGCTGGCCGTCGCGGCGTTCGTTCACCGCCGCCACTGGCTGGCGATGATGCTGGTCGTGGCCGCCGGGGCCGTGCACAACACCACCGGTGCATGGTTCGCGCTCCTCATCGGCGCCTCGATCGTCGTGCTCGAACCGGCGTGGCGGCGCGTGGCCGTGCCGGTGGCCGTTGCCGGCGCAGCGCTGGCCGGGTGGGCGCTGCTGGCCGGCCCACTGCGCGGCCGCCTCGTGGTGATGGACGCCCTGTGGCTCCAGGCGGTGGCGTCGAAGAATTCGCTCTTCGCCAACGAGTGGCCGCTGTCGGCATGGGCGACCAATCTCGGTACGGTGGCCGTGCTCTGGGGCGCGTACCGCTGGCGCCGGTCTCGCGGCCAGGCCGGCGACGAAGAGCGCGCCCTCGCGTGGGGCGCCACCGCGCTCGTCGCGGTCTTCCTCGTCACGCTGCCGGCCGTGGCCGCCCACGTGGCGTTTCCGGTGCAGCTGCAGATCTCGCGAGTGTTCTGGCTGGTCGACCTGGTGGCGACGATGTGCCTGGTGGGCGCGCTCGCCAACGTGCCCTGGTTGGCCCGGCTGGGACGACCGGCGCTGGCGGTGTGTCTGGCCGCGCTCGCGGCCGGTCGCGGCGGCTACATCCTGTTCGTCGAGTTTCCCGAGCGTCCGCTCTTCGAAACCCGCCTGCCGCCCACGCCGTGGCACGAAGCGATGCGGTGGCTGGCCACGCAGCCCAAGGACGCGCACGTGCTCGCCGACTCCGGGCACGCGTATCGCTACGGCTCGAGCGTGCGGGTCAGCGCCGGCCGCGACGTCTTCCTCGAGGAAACCAAGGACTCGGCCATCGCCATCTATTCGCGCGACGTCGCCGTGCGCGTCGTCGAGCGCATCAGTGCGCTGGGCAACTTTGCCACACTCACCGCGGCCGACGTACAGCGGCTCGGCGAGCGCTACGGCCTGACCCATGTCGTCACCGCGGGCCGCCTCGACCTGCCGCTGGTGTTCGAGAACAGCGCCTTTCGCGTCTATACCCTGGCCGCGCCCGTGCGGCTCGCCGGCACCGGTCCGCCGCCCCGCTGAATGTAGAGGGCGGTCTTCAGACCACCCTGCAACCGCGGTGATAAGCTGCATTGAACGACGTGCCCTTCGTTCCCGCCGACTACCGGCCCCGCTTCACCGGTGGCCACTGGCAGACCCTCTTCGCCTGGGCGAAGTCGCGGCCGCTTCCGCGGCTGCCGGCACCGGTGCCGCGCCACTTCGACACCGCGGCCGACGCGCGCGTGCTGGCGCACTGCCACTGGCACCCGGAGCCGGCGAGCCACCCGACCATCATCCTGCTGCATGGCCTCGAAGGGTCGAGCACCGTGCACTACATGCGCGGCATGGCCGACAAGGCCTGGGGGGCGGGCTGGAACGTACTGCGGCTCAACCAGCGCAACTGCGGCGGCACCGAGGCGCTGTCGCGCGGTCTCTACCATTCGGGCCTCACCCACGACCCGCTGTTCGTGATGCGCGAGCTGATCGACGCCGACCGCCTTCCCGCCATCGCCATCGCCGGCTACTCGCTTGGCGGCAACGTCGCCCTGAAACTGGCCGGCGACCTCGGCGACGCGGCCCCGCCGCAGCTGCGCGCCGTCTGCGCGGTGTCGCCGACGATGGATCTCGCGGTGTGCGTCCGCGCCATCGAACGTCGCGCCAACTTTCCCTATCAGTGGAACTTCGTGCGCAACCTGAAGGAGCGGATGCGGCGCAAGGCCGCACTGTTTCCCGAGGACTTCTCGGTGGAGCCGCTCGGTCGCATCTGGACGGTGCGGCAGTTCGACGAGGCGTATACGGCGCCGTACTACGGCTTTGCCGACGCCACCGACTACTACCATCGCGCCAGCGCGATGCGAGCGATCGATCGCATTCGCGTGCCGACGCTCATCATCACCGCGGAAAACGACCCCTTCGTACCGCCGGAGCCATTCCGCGACCCCGCCGTGACCAACAATCCGTACATCACCACGGTGGTGACCCGCGAAGGCGGGCACTGCGCGTTCGTGGAACAGACCGAGCGCGACTACGACGGGTACTGGGCCGAGCGCGAAGTGGTCAGGTTTGCGACGGCAGCGACATCGATGCCCGCTCAAGGCGAAGCCTCTCCATCAGCGCCTTCCCGAACTCCGGACCCTTTCCTGCCTCTTCGTGTTTGAAGTAGACGAACACCTCGTCACAGCGTGAGGCGAGCCCGCTCACGACCTCCGCCCAGCGCTCGATGTCGTCCGGGGTATAGCCCTCGTCGCGGAGGCGAAAATACGCGTACGGCGCCGTAATCTCGATCGGCGCGGACAGTTTCTCGCTGTCGGCGACGCACAGCGCCAGGCCGCGGTCACGCAGCCGCGCGAACACCTCGGCGTCGAACCACGAGGGATGGCGGAACTCGAACGCCGCACATACCTTCGGCGGAAACGTGTCGAGAAAGGCGTCGAACAGCGCCAGATCCTTCTTGAGATTGGGCGGCAGCTGAAAGAGCAGCGCCCCCAGCTTCGGCCCCAGCACAGCCGCCGTTTCGAGGAACTGGCGCACCCGATCGCCGCACTCGCGGAGCCGTGCGTCGTGAGTGATCCGCTTCGGGGCCTTGAGCGTCAGCTTGAAGCGCTCGGGCGTCGCTGCGCTCCAGCCGGTCAGAATCTTCTCGGTCGGCGCCCGGTAGAAGGTGTAGTTGATCTCGACCGTCGGGAAGCGCTCGGCGTAGTACGGCAGCATCTTCGCCGCCGGCAGCGTCTCCGGATAGAAGTTCCCCTTCCACTCGGGATAGTTGTAACCCGAGGTCCCCACCCAGACGTTCATCGGACTATTGTAGGGGCCGCCTTCAGGTTGCCTTCAGGTGGCCCATCCCCGGGGCCGGCTGAAGCCGGCCCCTACGACTGTCGTGCCCACCGGACGAGCGTCGCGAAGTTGGGCGGCTTGCCGTACATCAGCAGCCCGACGCGGAAAATCTTGGCGGCCGCCCACGTGGCGGCACAGGCGGCGGCGAGCCCGATGGCAATCGAGAGCCACACCTGCCAGATCGGTGGCGGCGACGTGGAGGCCATCCGGATCATCATGGCCAGCGTATTGACCGGCGGGATGAAGCTGAGCGCGATGGCGAAGGTCGTGTTGGGGTCGCGGGCCACCGGCGCCGCCATCAGCCACGGCACCATCAGCACCAGCATGACCGGTGTGACGAGTGCCTGGGCCTCGCGCATCTCGTTGACGGCCGCGCCGATGGCGCCAAAGACGGACGCGAAGAGGAAATACGTGATGAAGAAGAAGATCACCAGGTAGACGATCAGCCACGGGTCGAGCAGCCCGAGCATGGCAAACGAACTGAGCATCAGCACGCCGATGCCGATGTAGAGCGCCAGCACGAGCAGGCTCACGGCCATCTGCCCCAGAATCTTGCCGGCCATCAGCTCGAGCGGCGAGACGGCCGAGAGCAGCACTTCGATGACGCGGCTCGATTTCTCTTCGACGGTGGACGTCATCAGCGTCTGCGCGCCGATCATCACGCCGAACACCAGCAGGCCGACGAACACGAATGGCACGACGCGGTTGAACCCGGTCGACGTCTGCCGTTCGACGTCGCCAACCGTGATCGACGGACGGCCGGCCACGGCCGTGATCCTCTCGATGTCCCGTGCGTCGAGCTGCCGCGCCGCGAGGCGCGCGGTGACGATGGCCTCGCGCAGGCTGTCGCGCAGGGCGTCCTCGACGCGCTCGTCGGTATTGGGCGGGACGAAGAGGTCGTAGCTGCCATATCCGCCCGCCGCCGGTTCGACGGCAGTGGCCGTGATGACCACCAGGGCCAGCGGACGCCGGCCGTCCGCCGGCGGTGCTGTCAACCAGCGCTTCTCGGCCGCGAGGTCGGCCTGAGCCGGGCGCTCGACCAGCCGGAAATCGGGCGGCGTGCCGAGGAGGCGGGCCGCGCCGGGGCCGCCGCGCACCGCGGCGTCACTCCCGGGGCCGGCCATCACGTTCACCGCCCGGTCGATCGCGCGTTGCCGCCGGGCGCGAATGGCGGCGGGCGCAATCGCCTCGCGCAGCGCCGGCGCGACCCGGCCGGTGGAATCGATGATGGCCACGTCGCCGCTGATCGGCGTGGAGTTGGTGGCCATGAGCCGCGGCATCAGCGCGAAGATGACGGCGAAGACCGCGGGCATGATCAGCAGTCCGATGAGGAACCCCTTGTTGGTCACCGCCGCCATGAACTCGCGGCCGGCGACGAGCGCGATCTTCTTCGGGCTGGTCATGCGCGTGCCTCCTCGACGGCGCCCGCCTGCAGGCGGCTGCGCAACGCCGCCGCCGCTTCGTCGAGGCCACCGCCCCCGGCGACGATACGAACGAAGACGTCTTCCAGCCGGAGCCGCGCAATCTCGATTCGCGCCGGCGGCACCAGCCCGGCAATCCGCGCCAGCGCCAGGCTGGGGTCGGCGCCGGAGACGAGCGTGATGGCGTACGCGCCGCTCCGGGCCTCGACCTGTTCGACGTCCGGCAGCGCGCGAAGCGCCCCGACGTCGGCCTTCGGGTCGAGAGGCTCGAGCACGAGCGTCCGCGGGTCGAACTGCCGCCGCAGGCCCTCCATCGGCTGGTCCAGTACTTTGCCGCCCTGGTGGATCATGAACACGTGGTCGCACATCTCTTCGGCGTAGGCCATGATGTGCGTCGACAGCAGGATGGTGGCGCCGCGCGCGTGCGCCTGCCGCACCTGCTCGCGCAGCAGCCGCACGCTCACCGGATCGAGGCCGCTGAACGGCTCGTCGAGGATGAGCAGTTCGGGCTCGTGCAGCGTGGCGCCGACGAACTGCACCCGCTGCAACATCCCCTTCGACAACTCGTCCAAGGGCGTCCGTTCGGTGCCGCGCAGCCCGACCTGCTCGAGCAGGGCCGGGACACGGGCGGCGGCCACGTCGCGGCTCACGCGCTTGAGTTGCGCCAGGTAGGTGAGGAACGCCCCGACACGCATCTTGCGGTAGACGCCGCGTTCTTCCGGGAGGTAGCCGATCTGATCCTTGGCCTCGAGCGCCGATGCGCGGCCCAGCACCGACAGCGAGCCAGAGTCCGGAAACAGGATCGACATGATCATCCGGATGCACGTCGTCTTGCCCGCACCGCTCGGACCGATCACGCCGCAGACGGCGCCGCGCGGCACCACGAGGCTCAAGCGGTCGACGGCGACGTTGGCGCCGAAGGTCTTGCGGACGTCCCGCAGTTCAATGGCGTGGGTCATGCGAACTCCGTGTTCGTGCCGCTTATATCACGCGGCACCGGGCGCCGGCGAAGGCGGCCCCCGGCGGCCGGCCGCGGGAAATTTGCTAGAGTGATTCGATGCGACGCCTCGTCATCGCGCTTTTCTTGGCCGCTGCCGCCGGCGCGTGCCGCAGCGGTCCCCCCGCGCGCGAGTTCGAGATCGTCGGCCAGGTTCAGGCCGTCGCACCCGAACGTGGCGAGGTGACGGTCAAGCACCAGGACATCAAGGGCCTCATGCCCGGCATGACGATGGCGTTCAAGGCCGGCCCGGACGTGCTTGGAGGCAAGCGCCCCGGCGATCTGGTGACGGGCACGCTGGTGGTCGGCGAGGTCGAGGTGTACATCTCGAAGCTGGCGGTCACGGGCCACCGCGAATTGGAAGCGGCCGCGCCGCTGCCCAGCGACGGCTCCGCCATCATCCAGCCGGGCGACGCCGTGAAAGACGCGGCGCTCGTCGATCAGGACGGGCAGACGCGCCGCATCTCCAGCTGGCGCGGTCATCGGCTGGCGCTCACGTTCGTCTATACGCGGTGCCCACTGCCCCAGTTCTGTCCGCTGATGAACCAGCACTTCCGCACCATCCAGGCCACCCTGGCCGCGACGCCCGCGCTGGCCGACGTGCGGTTGCTGACGATGACGCTCGACCCCGGCCACGATACGCCGCCGGTGCTCAAACCCTACGCGACGGGCGCGGGGGCCGATTCCGCGCGGTGGATCTTCCTCACCGCCGAGCCCGCAGTCGCCTCCGATTTCATGGCACAGTTCGGCATCATCCACGAGCCCAACCCGTCGAACCCGGCCGACATCACGCACAATCTTCGCACCGCGGTCATCGGCGCCGACGGCCGCCTCGCCGCGGTGCACACGGGCAACCGCTGGACGCCCGACCAACTCGTTGCCGACCTCACAGCCGCGCCCGCTCCCGCGAACTGATCCGGCCACGCCGCCGCCGCTGCCCTTCACCGCCGCCGAGCGGCGGGTGGTGGCGCAACTGCGCAGGCCGGCCGCCGTGCAGCGGTGGCTCAACAACCTGCCCTACAACACCGAGACCGGTGGCGAGACGCTGCGCAGCTTCCGCGGCGTCGTGCGCGAGGGGCGCGCCCATTGCCTCGAGGCCGCGCTCTCAGCCGCCACCATCCTCGAGCAGCACGGGTATCCGCCGCTCGTGCTCAGCTTCGAATCGATCGATCTGCTCGACCACGTGATCTTCGTCTACCGCGCGGCCACGGGATGGGGATCGGTCGCGCGCTCGCGCGACCCCGGCCTGCATGGACGGCTGCCGCTCTTCTCCACGCCGCGGGCCCTGGCGTTGAGTTACTTCGAGGGGTACATCGACTTCACCGGGCGGGTGAAGGCGTACGGCGTCGCCGACCTGCGCGTGTTGGGCAGCTACGACTGGCGGCTGTCGCTGAAGAACGTGTGGAAGGTGGAGCAGCTGCTGCTCGACTGGCCGCACCGGACGATCACCTCGTCGGATGCGCGGACGGACCGGTTGCGGCGGCGGTATGTTGCGTTCCGGAAGGCGCACGGCTACAAGCCGTGGAAGTACTACTCGGGCCGCGAGCGGTGGGCGCCGCTGCCACCCGAGTTCGCGAAGCGCGGGTAGTCGTAGGGGCCGCCTTCAGGCGGCCTGGGCCAGGGCCGTTCCATGAGGCGGGTCTGAAGACCCGCGGCCACAGACATAGCGGGCGGTCTTCAGACTGAACGTAGAGGGCGGTCTTCAGACCGCCCTAGTCCAGATCGAATCCGCGGGTGGGGCGAGTGATCGGCTCGGTCTCGGCCTGCTTCAATGCCTCCTCGAACCGCTTCGAGAGCGCATCGCCGCGCGTCTTCTCGTTCTGGAACGACTGCTCGAAGAGTGCCTCGCGGCGCGCGGCTTCGGCGGCCAGAATCCTCTGCGCGTCGGACAGCTCCGGCTTGTCCCCGCGATCGGGCTCATGGTGCGAGACGATGCGCCCGAGGTTGACGTCCACGACGAGCACGGCGTTGCAGCACGGGCACGTCAGTTCGAGCTCGCTCTTCAGCTTCGCCATGCCTGTATTCTAGGGCCATCCATGCGTCGCTTACGATCGACTCTGCCTGGCTGGCCTGACAGTGTCTACTTTGCGCCGCTCCGCGGGGCGGCTTCGCATGGCTGAGACCCGCCGCAAGACGCTCCGCGTCGCCACCTACAACATCCACCGTTGCCGCGGGCTCGACGGGCGCACCAGCGCCCACCGTATTGCCGACGTCATCCGGGCCGTGGACGCCGATATCGTCGCGCTGCAGGAAGTGGTTGGCGCGGGCCCCACGTCGCCGGGGCACGCCGAGGAACTCGGCGCGCTGCTCGGCATGGGGTGGGTGATGGCCCCGGTGCGACACCTGCGCGGCAGCCTCTTCGGCAACGTCGTGCTCAGCCGCTTCCCCATCCGGCACCATCTGCAGCACGACCTCACCTGGAAGACGTGCGAGGCGCGGTGTGTGCAGAGGGTGGACATCGCGGTCGATGAGGACACGCTGCACCTGTACAACGTCCATCTCGGCACGGCGCTGCTCGAACGGCATCACCAGGCCGAGCGCTTGAGCGCGATCGTGCACGACCGCCGCGTGGGCACCCCGAAGGTCGTGCTCGGCGATTTCAACGAATGGCTGCGCGGGCGCGCGACGGCCGTGCTCAACGAGCGCCTGCAGAGCGTGGACCTTCGCAAGCACCTGCGCCGGAGGCGGACGTATCCCGGCGTCTTTCCTGTTCTGCACCTCGACCACATCTACTACGAGGGCCGGGTCGACGTCGTGAAAGTGGAGATGCCGCGGACGCGGCTGTCGTTACTTGCCTCGGACCACCTGCCGCTCGTCGCCGAGCTGCGCGTGGAGTTCTAGCTTTCTTCTTCGCCGAAGCCTTCTTCCTCGGACGGAAGAAAACGCGTCGGCGGACGAAGCGCTTCGCGATAGTCGTACACCGGCAGGTGCTGAACGTGCAGGCTGAGACCGCATCCGGGCGCCTTCACGTCCACGACGACCGTGACGGGGCTGCCTTCGACACCTTCGCGGAAGCCGACTCGGCAACCGCAGGCGAGGCGCGCGTGCGTGAATCCCTTCAGCATGCTGAAATCATACCACTAGCAACGCTCCGTCCGGGCATCTAGAGCAGCGCCTTGATTTCGCGTTCGAACTGCGCCTTGGTGGCGATTCCCGAATGTTTCTTCGCGATCTTGCCGTCGCGACCGATGATCACGGACACCGGGATGCCGAAGAGTGGCCCAAATGCCTCCTGGACGTCCTCGCGCCCGTTGCCGACGAGCAGCGGGTAGTTGATCTTGTACTCAGCCGCGTACGGCTTCATCTTGTCCACGGTGTCGTCCACCGAGAACCCGAGAATCACCAGGTCGTCGGCGTACTCGTGCTGGAGCTCGACGAGCGAGGGGATCTCGGCCTTGCAGGGGCCGCACCACGTCGCCCAGAAGTTGAGCAGGATGACCTTGCCCTTGAACGAGGCCAGCTTCACCTCGGCGCCGTTCATGTCCTTCAACGTGAAATGCAGGGGGGCGTTCTTGCCGGTGGCCTTGACGTCGTCGGGCTCGCCCGGGAAGTCGGCCTCGGCGCTGTTCGACGCCTCGTCCACGTGCGAGTCGTTGATGCCCGGGGCCAGCCAGATGAGGCCGAGCGCCACGGCCACGGCGCCCATGGCCAGCCACGTCGCGCGGCGCGAGGGGCGTCCCTCGGGCTCGGACACGTCACTGACCCCGGAATCGGGCAGGGGCGCCGGATCGGGCGGGGGGGTCTCGCTCATGATTCCAGTATACGACCGGAGACACACCTTTCGGTGAGCGGAGGACACTGCCGGCGACGCCTCGAGGGGAACCGCGCAAATGTCCGCCAAGACCCGAGCGATCTCATCGGTACGCCCTTTGCTCGCACCAGAGCCATTCACGCGATGCTGCTCTGTTTTTTGCGGGTCTACGGGAGTCGGCAGTAAGATCCCGAGCCATATGCTGGCCACCGCCGGTGTCTGGTCGCATGACCACGCAGGGCCGAGCGCCCCTGCAAGGAGAGGTCACATGAACCGCACATCGTGCGGGGCGCTGGTCCAACTGGCGGCCATCGGGCTCGCCCTTGCCGTGGCCGCGTCACCCGGCCCGGCGGACGCCCAAACTCCCTACGTGCCGTATTTCGGGAAGAACCAGATCCGGTACGACAACTTCAAGTGGATGACGTACGAGACCGACCATTTCATCATCTACTTCTATCCGGAAATCCAGCCGCATCTCGAGCGGATGGCGGGCTACGCTGAAAGCGCCTACCAGCACATCAGCACCGAACTCAAATACGACCTCGGGCCTGAGAAGGTCGCGCTCATCCTCTTCCAGACCAGCAGTGAGTTCCAGCAGCAGAACGTGATTCCGGGCGCGGCGCAGGAAGGCGTCGGCGCCTTCGCCGAGCCGACCCGCAAGCGCATCCTGATGCCGATGGACGAGCCACCGGACCTGCTGTACCGGTTGATGGTCCACGAGCTCACCCACCAGTTCGAGTTCGAGATCATCCCGACGTCGCTGATGCGACGCAACGTCCCGCTGTGGGTCAACGAGGGTCTGTCCGACTACATGACCGGCTTCTGGCGGCCGCTGGACCTGATGTCGGTGCGCGATGCCGCGGTCACCGACATCGTGCCGAAGATGTCGAGGCTGGACGAGTACGGCGGCTTCAGCAGCCCGCGCATGATCTACAACCTGGGCCACGCGGTCTTCGAGTTCATGGAAGCCAAGTGGGGCAAGGAAGGGCTGCGCCAGTACCTGTTCGCGCTGCGCAAGTCGGTCATCGGCGGCGGCGAGAACGCCTACCAGGAGGCGTTCAAGATCGACCCCGAGGACTTCGACCAGCAGTTCGAGAAGTACCTCAAAGACCGGTTCAAGCCGTTTCGCGACAAGGAGCGGCCCTCGGATTACGGCCGCAACCTGGCGCCCAACCCCGAGAAGAGCTCGTTCAGCAACGCACTGTCGGCCGAGCCCTCGCCCTCGGGCGATCTGATCGCCGTCGTCACCGGCAACCGGAAGGATCAGGAAGCCGACATCGTGCTCGTCTCCGGCAAGGACGGCAGCGTCATCCGCAATTTGACCAAGGGCTTCGATCAGTCCAACGGCTACGAGTTCCTGATCACGCCCGGTGGCCGCTGGAACACCGTGCCTTGGATGAGTTGGGCGCCCTCGGGAGACCAGCTCGCCTATTTCGTCCGCACCGAGAAGTCGCGCACGCTCGTGATGCAGAACGTCGTCACGCGCAAGATCGAGGACAAGTTCGACATGCGCACGCTCGACGAGCCCGAGTCGCCCGACATCTCGGCCGACGGCAAGCGCGTGGTGTTCGCGGCGCTCGAAGGCGGCGTCGGCGACATCTTCATGCTCGACCTGCGGACGCGCATGATCACCAATCTGACGAAGGACGCCTTTGGCGACGCCGGTCCCACCTGGTCGCCCGACGGCAAGTTCATCATCTATGTGGCGCGCGTCAGCGGCAACGAGAAGCTGTTCAGGCTCGACATCGACACCTTGAAGAAGACGCAGATCACGTTCGGCACGCACGACGACACGTCGGCGCAGTTCGTGGATCAGGACACGATCATCTTCTCGTCGACGGCCACCAACCCGTCGCAGCCGATCGACCCCGACGTCGCCCGCAACGGCGCCATCTACAACATCTGGACGCTGAGCCTCAAGAACGGCGAGCTGCGCCAGTACACCGACGCGATGAGCGGCAACACCACGCCCATCCTGCTGCACCGCGGCAACGATACGCCGCAGATGGCGTTCATCGGCTACTACAAGGGCGACTACGAACTGCACGCCCTCGAGCGCCGCGACCCGATCATCACCGCGGCCTCGTCCGACTTCGGCGCGCCCGGACCGGTGATCGACTTCCAGGCGCCGCTGTCGCATAGCCTGCTCACCGACAAAATCCACAAGAAGGGCAAGTTCGAGAAGATGTTCCTCGACGGCCGGCCGCCCGTGGCCGTCGGCGTCACGAGCGGCGGCGACGTCTTCGGCGGCACGGCGGTGTCGTTCAGCGACGTGCTCGGCGACCAGCAGTTCAGCATGTTTGCGGCGTCGATTTCGCAGTACCGGACGCTGTCGTTCGCGTACACCAATCTGGAGCGGCGGCTGAACTACGCGCTCCAGGGCTTCTCGCAGACCCAGTTCTTCTACGGGCAGCTGTCGGGGGTGTTCTACGACCCGGCCTACGCGGGCTTCATCGACCGCGATCTGGCGACGGCCACGACCACCGTGCGCGGCGGCACCGCTTACGGCATCTACCCGTTCAACCGCTACCGCCGCGTCGAGTTCTCCGGCGGCTTCATCGATTACGAGCAGAGCTTCAACGACCCGACGCTGCAGGAGCTGTCGCTCGACTACCAGCAGGAGCAGTTCGGCCAGCCGCTTCTGCAGTCAGGCTATTACGTGCCGCTGGGCGTGTCCTACGTGCAGGAGACAACGGTGTTCCGCGAGTTCGGTCCGCTTTCCGGCAACACCATGCGCCTGCGCTACGAGGTGGCACCGAAGATCGGCAACTCGCTGGATCGCCAGACCGCCGAGATCGACGCGCGGTTCTACCAGCGCCTCGGCGGATCGGGTCTGCTGGCGATCCGCGCGCGCGGGTTCCAGAGCTGGGGCAGCGCACCGGAATTCCTCTACTTCGGCGGCAACTCCGAGATGCGCGGCTACGAGTACCTGGAATTCGTCGGCGCGAAGTCGGCCTTCTTGAATGCCGAGCTGCGCTTCCCGCTCATCGAAGCCATGCTGACCCCGCTTGGCGTCCTCGGCGGCATCCGCGGCGTGTTGTTCGCCAACATGGGTGGCGGACACTTCGATGGCCAGCCCTTCAAGTGGATGTCGAACAGCAGCCAGACCTACGTGCCGATCATCGGCTACCGCCCGACCTCGGCGTTCACGCAGGAGCCGATCTACGGCCTGCCCCGGACCATCAGCGGCTTCCGCCTCGTCGACGCCCGCGCCTCCTACGGCGTCGGTCTCGAGACCTTCGCACTCGGATTTCCCGTCCACATCGACTGGTCGTGGAAGACGCTCTTCAACAAGGACTGGGAAGACGCGGTGTTCGCCGTGCCGTGCTCTTATGACGGCCAGCGCTACTGTGGCGGCAGCAAAGGCTTCCGCGAGGCGAAGGTCAGCTTCTGGATTGGCTACGACTTCTGATTCTTGTCGGCTCCCGGCTTCGGGCTCCGGGCTCCGGGGCTTGTTCAGGAGTAGAGGGCGGTCTTCAGACCGCCCTGCAGCCAAAGAAAAGGTCGGCGGTCACCCGCCGGCCTTTTCTTTTCAAGCGCTCCGGCTTAGAACTTCTCGAGCCGCAGCTCGCTCTGTGCCAGATCCATCGACACGCGGTAGTTGGACAGGAACTTGTGTCCAACGATGCCGCCCAGCTGGAAGCCGAGGAGCACGCTCGGGGCGCGCAGGTTGAGCACGACCAGCGGGAAGTTGCGATACTCGATGCGGTCGAAGTCGAGGTCGTTGCCCGGGAGCAGGAACGCCTCGCGGTCCCAGCCTGATGTGCCCCACACCTTCAACGGAATGCGGCGGAACGCGGACGACGGCAACGCGCTCGCGGTGTCGGAGCTGATCGAGATCACCTCACCGCCCGTGTCCACCACGAAGTACGCCGGGTAGTTCGAGTTGAGCACGCCGCGCACCATGGCGAGGCGTGACACGCGCATGGGCAGCTTGGTCGTGACGGCGGCCGTCGGCGGCAAGTTGCGTCCGATCGTCAGCAGCTGCTTCTGGTAGTCGATCATCATCGACATCCCGAGCGACAGCGGCGAGAAACTCTCACCCTCGCGCTTGGGGATACCGCGAAGCGCCGGATTCTTGATCAGGACCGGCAGGTTGCGCACGGTGAGCGTGCCGAACTCCAGCGACCGCACGCGCGCCAGCTGCAGGCCCCGGAGGCCGACTTCCCCGACGCCGGCGCTGAGCGTGTAGGTGATCGGCCGGACGCGCTCGCGCTGTGCGGTCTCGCGCGACAGCACCGTGTCCTCGGAGCCGGTGTCGAGCACGAAGTCCTGGGGGCGGCCGCCGTTGACCCGAGCCTGCACCACGATCTTGTCGCGCACCAGCTTGAACGGCAGCGTGTGCAGCCTGCGGAGATCTTCCTCAGCGATCTCGACCGGCGTGGTGCCCTTGAAGGCGTCGAGGAATTCGACTTGCGCGCGGGCCCACGCAGCCTTATCGCTCCGATCCTTGTTCGGCAGGAGGTTGATGTAGTTGTTGTAGGCGACCACCGCCTCGTCGTAGCGGTTGAGGCGTTCGTAGATGTCGCCGATGGTGGCATGGATTTCGCCATCGCGCGGCGAACCGGCCGACGCCGCCAGCGCCTCGTCGAGCGCCTCCTGCAAGTGGCTTCGCGTGGCCAGCGACTTCGCCTTGCCGAACCGCGCACGGGAGAAATCGGGGGCCATCGCCAGCGCGCGCTCGTAGGCGCGGTCGGCCTCGTCGAACAGGCCGTTCGACCACAGCGCGTCGCCGAGCAGCGACAGGGCGTCCACGTCAGGCGTCGCGCCGGCAATGAGTTTTTCCGCTTCCTGGCGCGCGAGACCGAACTCGGCGATCTTCAGCGCCGTGCGGATCTTGCCCTTGCGCGCCAGCGTGGCGAGACCGGGGTCATCGGACTGCGTGGCGCGATCGAACGACCGCAGCGCCTCGTGCAGCCGGTTCTCGTCGACCAGCTGGTTGGCGAGCTGGAACTGCAGATCCGCGTCACCCGATGACGCGCGCTCGTCTGCCGACAGGGCTAGCGTACACAGCGTGGCAATCGAGACCACGACTCCCGCACGTCGACGCGACATGGGCATGAGCCAACCCTTCGACACGGGCAACAGCCCCTCCGCCCCCTGCAAGCGGAGTACTGGCCCAGGACGTTACCGGCTGGACGCCTCCCCGGCTATTTCTGGAAGTACTCGGAGTTCACCGGGATGAAGCTCTTCCACTTTTCCGGTGTCTCGTCGAGGGCGAAGATCGCCTCCACGGGGCAGGCCGGAACACACGCGCCGCAGTCGATGCACTCGTCGGGGTGGATGTAGAGCATTTCCGCGGTCTGGAACTCGGGCTCGTCCTTCCGCGGATGGATGCAGTCGACCGGGCAGACGTCGACACAGGCAGTGTCTTTGATGCCGACGCAGGGTTCACAAATGATATACGCCACTCACTCTCTCCTCGGACCTGTGGCTACCGCCCGGAAGTATACCTTGGCGGCTCTGGCGTTCCGCCTCTCGGCGCCGCGTTCCAGCCGTCAGCCGGCGTCGGACCGGGTGTGCCGTTTTGGGGCATTCCGGCGACTGGCGCCGGGGTTCGTTCCGCCCGGTAAGGCATAATCGGGGCCTCGACCAATGCGCCTGTCGTCGTCGCTGACGAACCGGATCTTTCTGGCCTGCACGCTGCTGGCCACGGTCTCGCTCGGCTTCGCGTTCACTTTCGTCAATGCCCAGGTCTCGGGCGAGGTGGAGGCCGAGCTGCGGCGCGATTTGTCGGAAGCGGGGACGCTGGTGGATCAGCGCCGCGCCATCTTCACGGAGACGTTCACGACCCTCACCCGGCTCATCGCCGACCTGCCCAAGCTGAAGGCCGCGGTCTCGACCGCCGACGCGCCGACGGTGCAGCCTCTTGCCGACCAGTACCGCGAGCAGATCGACGCCGACGCGCTCGTGCTGCGCTCGCCTCAAGGGGCCGTACTGGCCACCTCGGGCATCGAGAGCGACGCACTGCTCAAGGCCGCGGCCGTGCCGCCGGAGTCGGTGGACGAGTTCACGCTGTCACTGCCCCACAGCCGCGGGCTGCTGCAGATCGTCAGCGTACCTATTCTGCAGGGTGACGATCCCACCGACACGATCGGCCGGCTCACGGTCGGCTTCTTCCTCGACGATCGCCGCGCCGTGCAGTTCAAGGCGGTCACCGGCACCGAGATCGCCTTCGCGGCGGGCGGCCGCGTGCTTGCGTCGTCGCTGCCGGCGGCGTCGCGGGAGGGGCTCGACGCGCTGACCACGGCGCGCGGCGTCATGCCGGTGTCGCTCCACGGCGAGGAATACGTGATGGTGGCGCGCCCCTTCGCGCCCGACGGCGTCGCGGCCGACGCCAACGGGCCCACCACGCTCATCCTGCGCTCGCGCACCGAGCGCCTGCGCTACCTGAGCACACTGCGCGCGGGCCTGGCCGGTGCGCTCATCGTCACCCTGCTCCTGGCCACGGTGGTGAGTTATGCCGTCGCCCGCACGATGACACGGCCGCTCGCTGCCGTCACCGACGCGATGCGCGACGTGGCCGCCACCGGCGACCTCACGCGCAAGGTGACGGTACAGAGCCGCGCCTGGGACGACGAGGACGCACGCCTGCTCGGTTCGACCTTCAACACGCTGACTGAGTCGATCGCGCGCTTCCAGCGCGAGGCGGCACAACGTGAGCGGCTGTCGTCGCTGGGGCGGCTGTCCACGGTCATTGCCCACGAAGTCCGCAACCCGCTGATGATCATCCGGGCATCGCTGTCGTCGCTGCGCGCCGAACGCGTGTCGGCCCGCGACGTACGCGAAGCCGTGGCCGACATCGACGAGGAGACGAAGCGGATCAACCGCATCGTCACGGAAGTATTGGACTTCGCCAAACCGATCCGGTTCGACTTCGCCGAAACCAATGTCAACGACGTGTGCCGGGCCTCGGTGGCGGCGGCCTGGGCGGGTGACGCGACCGACGACGTCCGGCTCGAGCTCGACCCGGCTATTCCCCCCTTCGTCACCGACGCCGAGCGGCTGCGCACCGTGCTCGTGAACATCCTGGCCAACGCCCGGCACGCGGTGCAGGCGGTCGCGGCCGACCGGCCGCGCGGCACCGGCGGCGAGCGTGAGCGAACCGCTCATGGCGGGACTGTCGTGCTCGACGAGCCCGCGGTCGTGCTCCGCACCGAGCGCCATGACACGCGGGTGGCGATCTCCATCACCGACCGCGGCGTCGGCATCTCCGCCGACGACCTGCTGCACGTCTTCGATCCCTATTACACGACCCGCCGGTCGGGCACGGGGCTCGGGCTGCCGATCGCCAAGAACATCGTCGAGGGCCTGGGCGGGACCATCGCGGTGACCAGCCGCCCGGCCGAGGGCACCGACGTGCGCATCGAGTTGCCGGGGCGCACCGGATCGCCCACATGAGTACGGTGCGGGGCGCCATCCTTCTCGTAGACGACGAAGAGAAGATCCTCAAGCGCCTGGGCCGTGCACTCCGGGACGAAGGCCACGACGTCGGCGAAGCGTCGAGCGCGCGCGACGCGCTGCGCCACCTCACCGAGCGGCAATTCGATCTGGTCGTCATCGACAACGTGATGCAGGGCATGACCGGCCTCGAGCTGGTCCGCGAGCTCTCCACCACGATGACCGACAGCGAGCGGCCGCAGATGGTGCTGATGACCGCGCACGGTTCGACGCAGATCGTCCGCGACGCCTTCAAGATGGGCGTCGAGGATTTCCTCGAGAAGCCGTTCGAAGTGGACGAGCTGCTGGCGCTGGCGCGCCGCTCGGTGAAGAGCCACCGCCTGCAGACGCAGAAGCAATACCTGATCAGCGAGCGCGACGCCGAGTTCAACCACTACGGCATCGTCGGCCGCAGCCGACCGATGCAGGACGTGCTGGAGCGCTGCGGCCTGGTGGCCGAGACCAAGAGCACGATCCTGGTCACCGGCGAGACCGGCACCGGCAAGGAGATGGTGGCGCGGCTCATCCACCACCGGTCGGCGCAGCGCGACATGCCGCTCATCAAGGTCAACTGCGCGGCGATTCCCGAAACCCTGCTCGAATCGGAGCTCTTCGGCCACGTGCGCGGGGCCTTCACCGGCGCCACGATGACCAAGCGCGGCAAGTTCGCGCTCGCCGACGGCGGCTCGATCTTCCTCGACGAGATCGGCACGATGAGCGGCGCCATCCAGTCGAAGCTGCTGCGGGTGCTGCAGGAACGCGAGTTCGAGCCGCTTGGGGCCGAGCGCACGCAGAAGGTTGACGTGCGCGTGATGGCCGCGACCAACCGCGACCTCAAGCAGCTCGTCGCCGAGGGCAAGTTCCAGGAAGATCTCTACTACCGGCTCAACGTGATCCCGATCGTGCTGCCGCCGCTGCGCGAACGGCCCGACGACATCCCCGTGCTCATCGACCACTTCGTCGAGAAGCACCGTCAGCGCACGGGCAAGCGCATTGACCGCATCGAACCTGACGTGGTGGACGCACTGCGCGCTTACAACTGGCCGGGCAACGTGCGCGAGCTCGAGAACACGATCGAGCGGGCCGTGGTGCTCGCCACCGGACCCATCATCACCGCATCGTCGATCTCCTTGCTTGGCGCCACGTCGGCGCCGTCGTCGGGCCTGCCGTCACCGCGGCTGCACCAGAACATCGAGTGGGTCGAGCGGGAAACGATCCGGCGGGCGCTGCAACAGGCCGGTGGCGTGAAAAAAGACGCCGCCGAGATGATGGGGATCAGCCAGCGCGCACTGAGCTATTATCTAGCCAAGTACCGCATCGACTGACGCCTCATCCACTTTCCTCACGCGTGATCGCTTACCAGCGAGGTAAGCGGCCGAGCCAAGCGCAACGGGAGAATGGGCGCGCAAATGCACGTTGCGCTCGCGCGCCCCGTCGGCACTTCGTTTGCAGCCCAAGGCTCGCGCCTGCCCCCAGACGTCTGTAGAGTCTCCATCATGAGACATCGTCCGCTTCGTTCGACCCTTTTGGGCGTCGTGTGTCTGCTCGCGTGGCCAGCCATCCCGGCCGCGCCGCGGGGGGCGCTGCTGACCGCGGCAGGCGCGGACGAACCGCGGACGATCGAGGTCGTAGCCCGGCGTTTCGCCTTCGAGCCGGCGGAGATCCAGGTCGCCGTGGGCGAGCGCGTCCGCCTGTTGGTGCGCAGCGCCGACGGCCTTCACGGCATCGAAATCAAGAAGGTCAAGGTCGCCAAGGAGATCCCGCGTGGCACCAAGCCCGTGAGCATCGAGTTCACCGCCGACGAGGCCGGCCGGTATCCGATTCTCTGCTCGGAGTATTGCGGCGACGGCCACGACGACATGAAGGGCACGCTCGTGGTGCTGGCCAAGGATGCGGCTCCCGAGCCAGCTCCTCCGCCGGCTCCGGCGGAGCCGCCAGTGCCCCAGAACTAGATCCCAGCAAAGGAGAGTCGATGCGCTTTCGTGTGTTGTATCTCGTCGTGGCCGCAGCGGTGTTCGCGGGGACCGTGGCCTGCGACGAGTCGTTGTCATCGCTGACAGGCCCGACGCCGAACCTCGAACCCACTTTCAGCAGCATCCAGAAAGAGATCTTCGACACCACTGACTCCTCAGGGCGTCTGGCGTGCGTGATCTGCCACACGTCGGTGGGCGGCAGGGTACCGCCGGCCGGGCTCGACCTCACGGCCGGCAACTCGTACGGCCGCCTCGTGGGCGTGCCGAGCGCCGAGAGGCCCGCTCTGTTGCGTGTGGCCGCCGGTGATCCGGGGAACAGCTACATGATCCACAAGCTCGAAGGTGGTCCCGACATCCTCGGCACACGGATGCCGCGCGGCACCGGGCCGTATCTCACGTCCGGGCAAATGCTCGTAATCCGGCGCTGGATCGAGCTCGGTGCAGCCAATGACTAGGAGCCGACTGATGACTTCGTGCAGAACGTTCGTGCTGCTGGCCCTCTCGGCGGCGCTCTCAGCCGCCGCTCAGGCCCAGACCCCGCCGGCGCCTCCGGCCAACGCCGAAGGTGCCGCCGCGGCGCAGGCAGCCGTCGACGACCCGGATCGCGACTTCAACCGCTCCCAGCCGGACTTCGTCGTCGTGAACCTGCCGACCACGCTGCGGCTGCCGAAGTACAAGAGCGCGTTCCGCGTCACGCACCGCTTCGGACGGCCGTTGGGCGGGGGGAACTTCGGGGATCTGGCGGAGGATCTCTTCGGTCTCGACTCGGGCGCGCAGATCGGCCTCGAGTACCGCTTCGGGCTGATGCGCGGCCTGCAGGTGGGCCTCCACCGGACCAGCGACCGCACCATCGAGCTCTTCACGCAGTACAGCGTGTGGTCGCAGCCCGACGCGCCAATCGGCCTCGGGATCATCGCCTCGATGGACGGCACCGACAACTTTACGGATAGCTACACGCCGGCGATCGGCGTGGTCGTCTCGCGCGAGTTGGGACGCTACGGTGCCATCTACGTCGAGCCGATGTGGGTGAACAACTCCAATCGACTGCCGTCGGAGCTGGTTGACGACAACGACACCTTCATGGTGGGGCTCGGGGCACGCGTCCGGGTGCGGCCCACGGTGTACATCGTCGGCGAGTTCATCCCGCGGACCGGGAACACGCCGGGCGTGAACCACGGCACGTTCGGCATCGAGAAGGTGGCCGGCGGCCACACGTTTCAGCTGAACTTCTCGGACGGTTTCGGCACCACGATGGGCCAGTTGGCGCGCGGGGGCACGGGCGGCGACGACTGGTATCTCGGCTTCAACATCTCGCGGAAGTTCTTCTGATCGGAAGGGACAATGACCAGGCATTTCTCTCTCGGGGCCGCCGCGCTTGCCGCGGCCCTCGTCGCGGCCGGATGCGGCAGCAGTGACTCGCCCTCCTCGCCGTCCACGGGCGGCGGCGGGTCCACCAACACCACGACCATTACGCTGACCTCGAGCGGCGCGTCGCCGAAAGACATCACGGTGGCGGTCGGATCGCGCGTGTCGTTCGTCAACAACGATACGACGCCGCACGACATGGACTCGGATCCGCATCCGGAACACACGCTGTGCCCGCCGCTCAACATCGGGTTCATCGCCGGCGGTGCCACCGGCGTCAGCCAGAACCTGACCACGGCGCGCGTGTGCACGTACCACGACCACAATCAGCCGAGCAACACGAACTTCCAGGGCACGATACGAATTCAGTAGGCAGGTAAGGCGGGTGGGGCCGGCGCTTCGCGCCGGTAGGGCGGGTAAGAGCCAAACGTAGAGGGCGGTCTTCAGACCGCCCTGCTTCACTCCGCGGTTTCGCCCGGCTTCAATTCCAGGACGTCCACGCCCGCCGGCACGAGCGCTTTCAACTCCGCCGGCGTGCCGGTGAGCAACGGGAACGTGCCCCAGTGCATCGGCACGACCTGGCGCACACCGAGCAGGGCGCAGGCACGGGCAGCGGCGGCGGGCCCCATCGTGAAGCGGTCGCCGATGGGAAGGAACGCGATCGACGGCTGGTGCATCTCGCCGATCAGCCGCATGTCTCCGAACAGATCGGTGTCGCCGGCGAAGTAGAGGCTGCGGCCATCCTCGAGGCCCATCACGAACCCGGCGGCCTCGCCCATGTAGACCATCTGGCCGTTGTCGACGTAGCCGCTGCTGTGGCGCGCGTCGGTCATGGTCACGCGCAGCCCCGCGATCTCGAGCGACCCGCCCTTGTTCATGGGCGCCAGGTTCTGCAGCCCCTTGCGGCCCAGCCAGTCGCAGAGTTCGAATGCCGCCACGACCGGGGCGCTGCTGTGGCGGGCGCACGCGATTACGTCGTCCATGTGATCGGAGTGCCCATGCGAGACGAGAACCAGGTCGCTCGCGGGCGGCGTTTTCATCGTCTCCGGGCACGCCGGGTTGCCGCGGAGCCAGGGGTCGAGCAACACGCGGCGTCCGCCGGGGGTGCGGATGAGGAACGTGGAGTGCCCGAACCACGTGATGGCAAGTCGTTGCATCCACATGGATTCTAGGCCGGCGGCGGCGCTGGAGGCCGCGGCCGGTTCCAGGGCATCTGCCCGGGCCCGAAAGCGATCCGGCCCGCGGCGGGCTAGACTAGGGAGAGATGCCCGTCGACGTCCCGGTTCAGTTCATCGGCCCCCGCGAACCCAAACCCGAATGGCTGAAGGTCAGAGCTCCAGGCTCGCAGAACTTCGTGCGCCTGAAGGGCATCATGCAGGAGCTCAAGCTCAACACGGTCTGCGAGGACGCGCACTGCCCGAACATCGGCGAGTGCTGGCACCACGGCACGGCCACGTTCATGATCCTCGGCGACGTGTGCACGCGCGCGTGCGCATACTGCGCCGTCGCGCACGGGCGGCCCGCGACGCTCGACACGGCGGAGCCGGGCCGCGTGGCCGAAGCGGTGGCGCGCATGGGGCTCAAGTTCGCGGTCATCACCTCCGTCGACCGTGACGACCTGCCCGACGGCGGCGCCTCGATCTTCGCGGAGACGATTCGGCTGACGCGCGAGCGGGTGCAGGACTGCCGCATCGAGGTACTGATTCCCGACTTCCAGGGCGTGGAGTCGTCGCTGCGCACCGTGCTCGACGCCGGCCCCGACGTGCTGAACCACAACGTGGAAACCGTACCACGGCTCTACCGGATGGCGCGTTCGGGCGGACGCTACGCGCGCACGCTGGAGCTGCTCGACCGGTCGCGGACCTACCGGCCCACGATCGCGACGAAGACCGGGCTGATGGTCGGCCTCGGCGAGGAGCGCGACGAGGTCCTGTCGGTATTCGACGACCTGCGGCGCGTCGGCGTCTCGATCCTCACCATCGGCCAGTATCTGCGGCCGTCCGCCACCCACGCGCCGATGAAACGCTACTACCACCCGGACGAGTTCGGCGACCTCAAGCAGGAAGCGCTCGCGCGTGGCTTCGTCCACGTCGAGTCGGGACCGCTGGTGCGCTCGTCGTACCACGCGCACGAGCAGGCCGACGCCTTTCAGCGCGCCGCCATTACTTAATTACCAACTCGCCGAGATGCCCTGGACCGATCGCGGCGCCTGGCTTGCGATCGCGGCGCTGGTTGCGGCGCCGGTCGTCGCCGCCATCTGTCTCACGCTCTGGAACACGCCGCTTCCGATCAGTGAAGCGGTCGCGCTGCTGGAAGACGTGTCGCGCAAGCCGCGCCTGGACTTCCTCGTTCCCGACACGTCGTACTACCGGCCGATCTTCCACATCGTCCTCTCGACGATCTGGAACGCCGACCGGTCGCTCGACGCCCGGCTGGCCGCGATTCGGTTGCTGCAGATTGTGCCGGTGGTGGCACTCGTCGGCCTGTTCCTCTTCCACCTGCGGCCCCGCAGCCCGCTCGAGGCCGGGGCGGCGGCCGCGGCCACGGCCGTCCTGATCGGCAGCCCCGGCTTTCGCGACAACCTCGAGATTCCGCTGACCTACACCATCGTGGGCATGCCGCTGGCGCTGGCCGTGTGGCATCTGCTGGTGGCGCCGCCGCGCTGGTGGCATACCCCGGCGGTCCTCGCGATGTCCGTGATCGCGCTCGGCTTCAAGGAACAGGGGCTGGCGATCGTGGCGCTCGTCGTGGCCGCGTGGGTAACACGAGCCCCCGGAACGACGCGGGCGCAGGCGGTGAGCGCCGTGCTCCTCGCGGCGGGCTACGTCGCCATGCGCCTGGCCTGGCACAGCCGCATGGCCACCTTCGAACAGGCCATCGGGTTCGGCTTCTCCGAAATCGACACGCAGACGGCCACGGCGCGCTTCGGCAGTTTTCCCTACCTGGTGTACGCCTACACGGGGCTCGCGACCGTCGCCAACGTCGTCTTCTCCGAGCCGACCAGCGGCATCTTCAGCATCGTCGCCGCCATGACGCGCGGCACTGCCGAGCGCTGGCAGTTCATCCAGCTCGCATCGTCGGTAGCCCTCACAGTCCTCATGGCCTTCTGGGGCGCTGCCGCGATTTCCCGCGCACGCCACGAAGGCTGGACCAACGAGTCGCGCAGCGTCATCGCGCTCGTGCTGACCCTGGCGGCGTGCGGCGCGCTCAGCTTCAACTACTCGCGTGACCGGCTGGGAGGCATGGCGACGCCGTTCTATGCGCTGGCGGCGTACTACGGGCTCTGCGCGTGCGCCCGACGGGTGGCCGCGCTTCCGCCGTGGCGCTTTCGCGTCGCGGCCGCGGGGCTGTTGCTGCTCGCTGCCCTGTGGCATGTGCGTGCGATCGGCACGGCCGAAGCCGTGAAGGTGACGGCGGTGCGTAATCAGATCGAGTGGCTGACCGGCCTGCCGCAGCGCACGCGGGAGTTCGCCGATCGTCCGGTGTATCTCTCCATCCTCGCGACCCTCCGCGCCCAGGGCACGGCCGAATCCGCGCCACATCCGACGAACTATCCGGGGGCGTTGATGGGGCTGTTCAGCCCAGCCAACGTCCAGAGCCAATGACCGTGTCGCGGCTGCGGATGATCGGTAGCGTGCTCTTGGCGCCAGCCGTGCTCGCCGCCGGTGTGATACTCGGACTGGAGGGCTGGCGGCTGGCGCGGCCGCGATCGCCGCTGTTCGGCGTACCGGAAACCTTCACGCTGGCCGATGCAATCGCGCAGCACGACGTCGCCCGGGCCTACGCGCTGGTGCGCGAGGGCCAGCGGCCGGACGACCTCATCGTCGTGACCCACCCCACGCTGACGGACGGCCGCCAACGGTTCGTGTCCCCACTCTGGTGGGCCGTCGCCATGCGCGACGAGCACACGATGCTCATGCTGCTTGGCGCGGGCGCCACGATCCGGCACGTGGAGGGTCGAGACGCCGACTGCCTTGCCGACGCACTCGGCGCCGCGGCGATGCAGGCGCTATTGCGACGCCACGGCGCGGCGCCGGAAGGCCCATGCCCGACGCAGGCCGCGGTCACCCCGCAGTGATGTCTCACCAGCCATGAGTTCGTACACTCCGGGGTCGTCAGCGGGCGCGCGCGGACTGGCCAGCCGCGGCGCGCAGCTCGGCGAGCCGGGTCTTGACCAGGCGCCTGATCAGGGTCACGGGCAGCGGCCGGGTGAGGGGAAAGCGGAGCGTGCCCTTCGAGGCCTCGTACGCCTTGAGCGCGTCGCCGTGTTCCCGTCGCATCGCTGCCGTGATCGGATAGAGGCTGACGTGTTCCTTCCACCCGGCGCAGTAAACGAGCGCCCGTCCATCGAGCTTGTAGCCGAGAATGCCGTAGCTACGGCCCTCCACAGCGCGGGGAGCGGCAGAGCAAATGGTCTCGCGAAGCTGTTGCAGCGCTCGGCGAGCCTCCGGTGGAACGACGGCCAGGTAGGCGCGCACCCCGGCGTCGGGCGTGGCGCCGCTCGTTCGCGAGGCTGAAGCTGTCATTCAGGTTTCCCTCTACCGCCCGCGCTGAAAGATCACCCGTCCGGCGCCAATGGTCCAGCGAACGTCGGTGAACGCGAGCGGATCGAGCGCCGGATCGCCGCCGAGGACGACGACGTCTCCCGCAAGGCCCCGGGCGACCCGGCCGCGGGCCCGGCCGGGCTCGAGCCGACGCGCGGGGACCGTGGTCAGCGACGCGAGCACCTGCCGCCAGGAGAGCCCGGCCCGCACGAGCGACGCGAACTCGAGCCGCGGGTCGTACATCTGATGGAATCCGACATCCGTCCCGAATAGCAGGTCGCCGCCGAGCGCCGCATAATCGCGGACTTCCTTGAAAATCGCCGGAGCGTCGCGGTCCTCAGCAAACAGCGTCAGTGTCGGGATGAGCGCCATCTTCCGCTGCCGCATGCGGGTGAGGTGCTCCGGCGTGAGCCCGGCCGTCTCGTCGAGCGCATGCGCAATGACGTCGACGCCTGCCGAAATGGCCACGTCGAGACCGGCGGGGCTCGACGCATGGGAGAAGACCGGCCGGCCGTGGCGGTGCGCTTCCTGAGCGGCCGCGGCCGCAAGCGGCGCGGACATCGGCAGCACGCGTCCCCTCTCTACCCACGAACCGGTAAACAGCTTGATGACGTCGGCGCCGCCGGCGATGTTGGCGGCCACAGCGGCCTGGCTCTCGCGGGCGGTCGACGGTTGTGGCAACCCCCTTACGATCTCCGGAGGCAGACTGCCGTCCTTGAGATAGAACGGGATGCCGTCGGGTGGATACATGGGGCGGCCCGCGGTGAGGATGCGCGGGCCGGCGACTTCGCCCGCGTCGATCCGCCGCCGCAGCGCGACGGTGTTCTGGAGGAACGACCCGGTGTCCACGACGGTCGTGAAGCCGTGGGACGTCAGCATCGCCTGCAGCCGCGCGGTCAGGGCCGGTGCTGGTTGGGTCGCCGCGTCGTTCCACTGCGGCTCGGTGAAATGCACGTGGCTGTTCTGGAACCCTGCCACCACCACGAGGCCGCGGCAGTCGATGACGGTGCTGCCATCCGGAATTGCGATCCGCGTGCGCGATCCAACCGCGGCGATGCGGCCGTTGCCGATCAGCACGACGGCGTCGTCGAGCGGGGTGGCGTCGGGCGCCGGAATGACCCGCCCGCCCACCAGGGCGAGCGTCTGCGGGCCCGGCTGGGCGGTGAGCACCTGTGCCGCGGCGGCGGCAACGAGCACGGCGGCGAGGCATAGAACCCGTCGCGCCATGCAGGGATTGTGCATCATGCGCGGCGGGGCGCCGCGCGCGGCCCGGTCTAGGCCGCCGGCTCGACCCGAACCGCCGTTCCGTAGCACAGCACCTCGGTCACGCCCGCCATGATCTCGTTCGCGTCGTAGCGGACGCCGATGATCGCGTTGGCGCCGACCGCCTCGGCGTGCTCGATCATCAGCTTGAACGCATCCTCACGGGCACGCTCGCAGAGCTCGGTGTAGATCGTGATGTTGCCGCCGACGATGGTCTGCAGGCCCCCGACGAACGAGCCGACGATCGAGCGGGAGCGGACGGTGATGCCCCGGACCACGCCGAGCACCTGGGTGGTCCGGTAGCCGGTCAGATCGAACGCCGTCGTCGTGAATGCATGGTTCATGCGCGCACCTGTCGGGAAGAAGTCGGCGCCAAGCCTAGCGTTTTATCTGGCGAGACGAAAGGGCGCTCTGCCCGCCCTGGAGCAGCGAATCGTTGGCGGGTGTTCAAGTTTGTACGCTGGGGCCGGGGCGTGATCGTCGGCGCGGTAAGATCCAGGTCGCTTCAGCAGCCGGCCACCGAACAACGCAGGGGACGCCCGCATGTCCGATCAACGCCAGCCAGATTCCACGCACCAGGCGCTGCCGCCCGGCGCGCCCAGCCAGATGGACCGGCGCGGTTTCTTCCGCGGCGCCGCCGCGCTCACCGTCGGCGGCCTCGCCGCGCCCGCCGCGCTCGCCCAGACGACCGCTCCGTCCAGCCAGGCCGCCAGAGCGCCGCAAAACGCGGAAGGCAACCGTGAACTGGCCGAGCAGACGAACCGGTCCTTACGCTGGGCCGGTCGCGACCCGGCCGATTGGGTACGCCCGCGCGCCGGTGTCGACCACAACGTCGTCGTCGGCGGCGGCGGCCAGAGCGGCCTGGCGATCGCCTATGCCCTCAAGCGCAAGGGCGTCGGCAAAGTGGACGTCATCGACCTGGCCGAGCCGGGGCAAGCTGGCATCTGGCGCAGCATTGCGCGCATGAATCAGCTGCGCACGCCAAAGACGCTCGGGCCCGGCCCCGAGGGCGGCAACCCCGCGCTCAGCTTTCGCGCCTGGTTCGAGACGTTGAACGGCCCCGAGGGGTTCGACAGGCTGGACCGGATTCCTCGTCTGGCCTGGGCGGACTACCTGGCCTGGTTCCAGCAGGCCACGAATACGAACCTGCGTTATCGCACGCGCCTCCTCGAGATCGAGCCGCAGGGTGACGTGCTGCGCCTGCATCTCGAGGCCAACGGCGCGCGCCGCGTCGAGACCACACGCAAGCTCGTGCTCGCGAACGGCTACGCCGGCGCGGGCGGGCCGAACGTACCCGATTTCGTGCGCGCGCTGCCGCAGGCCGTGTGGACCCACACTGCGGGCCGTATTCCAGTCGAGACGTTCAAGGGCAAGGTCGTCGGCGTCATCGGGGCAGGCTCGTCGGCATTCGACGCCGCGGCGGTGGCGCTCGAGGCCGGCGCATCCGAAGTGCATCTCTTCAGCCGCCGGGCCTACATCGATTACCAGGGGCAGGTTCCACGACCCGCCGGAACGCCGGCGACTCCGCCCGCGCCGCCCGCCGACCGCGGCCACGCGAACGTCAGCGAGCTCACCTGCGAACTGCCGGACGTCGTTCGCTGGCGGAATTTCCTGGTCGGAGACCGGCGGGTGGCATCCGTGCCGCTCGACTCCCTCGAGCGTGCGGTGGCATTCAGCGGCTTCCGTATCCACCTGAACACCTCGCTCGCCGACGTCGCGATGTCCGGCAACGGCCAGGTGAGCGCGAGAGCGGGCCGAACGACGATGCGCTTCGATCACCTGATCGCGGCCACCGGGTACAGGATCGATCTCGCGGCCCAGCCCGAGCTGGCGCGGATACACGAGCACATCGCGCTGTGGCGCGATCGCTTCAAGCCTGCCCCCGGCGACGAGAGCACCGCCGGCGGTTATCACCCGTATCTCGGCCCAGGCTTTGAATTCCTGCCGCGCGCGCAGGAGGGAGCCGCGTACCTGCGCAACATCCATTGTTTCAATCTTGCGGCCGCACTGAGCTTCGGTATCCCGGTAGGCGACGTCCCGAGCATGGTGGACCACCCGCGGCTCGCGGTCGCGCTGGCTCGCGACCTCTACGTCGAAGGCGTGGACATCGCCGCGAACGAGCGGTTCATCAACCAGCCGCAGGTCGCGCCGGATCCGTCGCCGTACGAGCGGGCCGTCGCAGGGCGCGCGCGCGACGCCGCCTAGTAGCCTGTCCTCGCTGAAGACCCGCAGCCACTGGAACAAGCCGTTCCGTGAGGCGGGTCTAAAGACCCGCGGCCACTTGAACAAGCCGTTCCATGCGGGTCCGAAGACACGCTACGTCGCAGGACAATCGATTCACGACTCACGGCCGGGGGCATGGTCTCTGCGGGCCGACTGCGAGCGCCGCGAGCGCCAGCGCCAGATGAAAAACGACGAGCGGGGCGCGTGCAGGGCAGACCGCGCGCGAGGCGTTTTTCCGCGGCGTCGAGCCGGAGGCCGGCAGAGACCATGCCCCCGGCCGGGAGTCTGACGACTCTTTGCAGGGCGGCCTGAAGACCGCCCTCTACGCGAGATCAATGAGGCGGGTCTGAAGACCCGCGGCTACATAGGACGGCTACTTGCCCGTCACCATCCTCAGCAGGCGGCTCACCGGGTCGTAGAAGCGGTCGACCACGCGCTCCTTGAGCGGGATGATCGCGTTGTCGGTGATGTGGATGTGCTCAGGGCACACCTTGGTGCAGCACTTGGTGATGTTGCAGTAGCCGATGTTGTGCTGATCCTTCAGCTCGGGGATGCGGTCCGCGGTGTCGATCGGGTTCATCTCGAGGTTCGCGGCGTAGACGAAGAACCGCGGTCCGATGAACTCTTCGTGCTTGCCGTGGTCACGCAGCACGTGGCACACGTCCTGGCACAGGAAGCACTCGATGCACTTCCGGAACTCCTGCACGCGGTCCACGTCGGCCTGCTTCATGCGCCAGGTGCCGTCGGGCGCGTCGGCCGGGCGCGGCGTGAACCGGGTGATGCCCTTCTTCACCCGGTAGTTCCACGACACATCGGTCACCAGGTCCTTGATCGGCGGGAAGGCGCGCATCGGCTCCACCGTCACCGGCTCGTGCAGGTTCACCTGGCTGAGGCGCGTCATGCACATCAGGCGCGGGTGGCCGTTGATCTCCGCCGAACACGATCCGCACTTGCCCGCCTTGCAGTTCCACCGCACTGCGAGATCCGGCGCCTGCTCGGCCTGGATCTTGTGCACGACGTCGAGGACGACCATGCCGTCCGACACCTCGGTGTGGAACGTCTGGAAGGTGCCGTCGCCGTCCGGATGGGTGCGCCAGAGCTTGAACGTTGCGGTCGCCATTACGACTTCTGCTCCTCGATGACCTGCTTCAAGTGGTCCGGAATCGGCGGGATGGGAATGCGCGACAGCTCCATGCCCCCGCCGGCAACCTGCTTCACCATCATGTTGATGGTCGAGTACTCGGCCACCTTGTCGGGGTAGTCCTCGCGGAAGTGGCCGCCGCGGCTTTCCTTCCGTTCAATCGCCGACCGGGCGATGGCTTCCGACACGGCCAGCAGATTCCGCAGGTCGAGTGCGGTGTGCCAGCCGGAGTGATACTCGCGGTGGCCGTCCACGCCCACGCGCGCGGCGCGCTCGTTGAACGACTGGATGTGCGTGAGCGCGTCCTTCATCTCGTTCTCGAGGCGCACGATGCCGACGAGCGCCTGCATCGACTCCTGCAGGTCGGCCTGCACCTTGTAGGGATTCTCGCCGCTGGTCCCGCGCTCGAATGGCGCGAGCGAGTCTTGAATCGCCTGGCTCACCGCACCGTCGTCCACTCGTGCGGCGCCGTTCTGCCTGGCGAATTGCGACGCGTACTCGCCCGCCCGCTTGCCGAACACGATCAGGTCCGACAGCGAGTTGCCGCCGAGCCGGTTGGCGCCGTTGATACCCGACGCGCACTCGCCGGCGGCGTAGAGACCCGGGATCGTGGACATCTGGCTGTCGGCGTCGACGCGAATGCCGCCCATGATGTAGTGCGTGGTCGGCCCGACCTCCATCGGTTCCTTGGTAATATCGAGGTCGGCGAGCTCCTTGAACTGGTGATACATGCTCGGGAGCTTGCGCTTGATGTGCCCTTCGGAGTCGCCGATCTTCTCCTTGATCCACGCGATATCGAGAAACACGCCGCCGTGCGGGGATCCGCGCCCGGCTTTCACCTCGCGGTTGATGCAGCGCGCCACGTGGTCGCGCGTGAGCAGTTCTGGCGGACGGCGGGCGCTCTTGTCGCCCTGGGTGTAGCGCCAGCCTTCTTCCGGATCGGAGGCCGTCTGTGGCTTGTAGTTGTCGGGGATGTCGTCGAACATGAAGCGGCGGCCCTCGCTGTTCTTCAGGACGCCTCCTTCCCCGCGCACGCCCTCGGTCACGAGGATGCCGCGCACGCTCGGTGGCCACACCATGCCCGTGGGGTGGAACTGGATGAACTCCATGTCGATGAGCTCGGCGCCGGCCCGATACGCCAGCGCGTGCCCGTCGCCCGTGCCTTCCCAGCTGTTGCTGGTGATCTTGAAGGCCCGGCCCACGCCGCCCGTGGCGAGCACCACGGCCTTGGCGGAAAACACGTGGAAGCGCCCGCGCTCGCGGTCGTAGGCGACGCAGCCCGCGGCCCGGCCGCCGTCGAGCAGCAGCTCGATGACCGTGTGTTCCATGTGCACGGTCATGCCGCAGTGGATCGCGTGATCCTGGAGCGTGCGGATCAGCTCGAGGCCGGTCCGGTCGCCGACGTGCGCCAGGCGCGGGTAGCGGTGGCCGCCGAAGTTGCGCTGGTTGATGCGACCGTCGGGCGTGCGATCGAACACCGCGCCCCACGCCTCCAGCTCGCGCACGCGGTCCGGCGCTTCCTTGGCGTGGATTTCGGCCATGCGCCAGTTGTTCACGTACTGCCCCCCGCGCATGGTGTCGGCGAAGTGCACCTTCCAGCTGTCGCGGTCGTCGTTGTTGGCCATCGCCGCGGCCATGCCGCCCTCGGCCATCACGGTGTGCGCCTTGCCCAGGAGCGACTTGCAGATGAGACCCACCGACACGCCCGCGTTGGCGGCTTCGATGGCCGCCCGCAGCCCGGCGCCGCCGGCGCCGATGATGAGGACGTCGTAGGTGTAGGTCGCGTGCGCCGACATCAGAGGATTCTCCAGTCCGACCAGATCCCCATCGAGCAGAGCCGCACGTAGACGTCCGCGAACGCCACCGAGAACAGGCTGCAGTAGGCGAAGAGCTGATGCTTGTAGTTCAGCGCGCTCGAGCAGTTGTAGCAGGCCTGGCTCAAGCCGGACTTCGAGATCTCGTCCTTGCGGCCGCCCGCGAGGTGCCGGATCGAGTGGCAGCCCAGCGTGTAGGAACTCAGGAGCACGACGTTCACCGCGAGGACGATCGTGCCGAGCCCGATCCCGAACGCCTTGCCGCCGCCTTCAGTGGGGAACCACAGCGCCAGCCACACGTCGTACGTCAGCACGAAGAGGAACAGGACGGCGACGTAGGCGAAGTAGCGGTGGACGTTCTGCAGCACCAGCGGGAACCAGCGTTCGCCCCGATACCGCGTGCCGCGCGGCTCGCCCACCGAGCACGACACCGGGTCGGACCAGAACGACTTGTAGTAGGCGCCACGGTAGTAGTAGCAGGTGAAGCGGAAGAGCCCGGGGAACGGCAGGATGAGGAGCGCGGGCGAGAACGGCAGCAGCGCCGGCCACCAGCCCGGCTTGGGGCCGAACCAGGCGTGCTCCCCTTCCCCGAAGATCACCGGCGAGTAGAACGGCGACAGATACGGACCGTAGGTGTAGTGGGCGTTCTGAAACGCTGCCCACGTCGCGTAGACCACGAAGCCGCCGAGCACGACAAAGATGACGAGCGGCTCAACCCACCATGCGTCGCGACGGTAGGTTTCGCCATACCCCCGCGGGACAAACTTCACCGGAACTGCGTCCATCCGCGTCCTCCGACCGGGCGGGTCTCAGACCCGCCGCTACGTACTGACTGTCCCACGTGTGCGGGCACAAACCTGCTTACGTTAGTTGGCCGCCGGGCTGTCTGGCAAGCCCGCCACCGCGGCTTGCGCGCACTCGCCCACCGTCGTCAGGTAGCGCTGCACGACATCGGCGCCGACGACGTACGGGTGCGGCTGCCCCGGTTGCCGCGCCAGTACCGCGGGCAACTTGGTCTTGCTGCCGTCGTACACCGTGTGGTTCGACAGGATCACGTCGGCGCCGGCCTTGGCGGCGATGTCGCGAAACCGGGCCGCCGAATTGGCGTAGGCGACGAGCCGCGGCCGGATGGGACCGAAGTTGAAGAGGGTGCCGCCCCACTCGGCCACGACGTGGCGCACGCCGTTGTCGCGCACCGGGAAGATTGTCGAGATCGTCCCCTCGGTGTGGCCGGGCGTCACGTAAAACGTCAGCGTCGTATCGCCGAGCGTCAATTGCTGGCCGTCGGTGACCACCATATCGCGCTTCGGTTTCCACGACGGATTGTCCCGATCCATCAGGTCGTAGTCGGCCGCGCTCATCAGCAGCCGGGCGCCGAACCGCTCCTGCAGGAACCTGGCGCCGCCGGCGTGATCGAGGTGGCCGTGGCTCACCATCACGTATTTGATCTGCGCCGGGTCGAGCCCCAGCTGCTTCAGGCCGCCCACGACCTCGTCCTCGACCGAGTAGTCGAAGATGGCGTCGAGCAGGATGATGCCTTGCGAGGTCGTGATGGCCCAGACCGAGAATTCGGTCTGGCCCAGGAAGTAGAGGTTGTCGAACACCTTCACGGGTTCGGCGTGCCACGTCTCGCGCGCCGGCGCAGCCGGCGGACCGCCTCCGGCCCGAGCACCTCGACCGGCACCGCCCGCGCGAGGCGGGGCGCTGGCTTGCGCGATCACGTTGCGCGCGGTGGTGCACACGGCGTCGAACAGGCCCGCGTGCTCGCTGCCGGCGGCGGCGCGGGCCGCCGCGATGTGCCGTTCGACTTCAGGAGACAGCGGCGCGGGTGCCGGCGTCTGGGCGTGCACGAGGGCGCCGACCGATACTGCGCAGAACACGCCGGCGAGGAGCAGTTTCTTCATGGTGCCCCTTAGGGTGATGTAGGGGCCGCCTTCAGGCGGCCCAGAGCCGGCTGAAGCCGGCCCCCACGACTGTCATTTCCGCTTCGGTTTGAAGACGTGCGTGCTCTGGCCGAAGAACACCTCGGCAGCTTCCATCACGCTCTCCGACAGCGTCGGGTGCGGGTGGATGACCATCTTGAGGTCCTCGGCCGACGCGCCCATCTCGATCGCCAGCACGCCCTCGGCGATCAGCTCGCCGGCCCCGGAGCCCGAGATACCGACGCCGAGCACCCGTCCCGTGCTCTTCTCGAGCACGAGCTTGGTGAGGCCTTCGGGCCGGTCCACCGTGATCGCGCGGCTGAGCGCGCCCCACGGGAACTTGGCCACCTCCACATCGACGCCCTGCTCTTTGGCCTGCGCCTCGGTGAGCCCGCACCAGGCGATCTCCGGGTCGGTGAACACCACGGCGGGAATGGCCTGCGGCTCGAAGACCGCCTTGTGGCCGGCAATCGCCTCGACCGCCACGCGCGCCTCGTGCGACGCCTTGTGGGCCAGCATCGGCTCGCCGGCCACGTCGCCGATCGCGAAGATCGACGGCTCGGCCGTGCGCCGCTGCGGGTCGGTTTCGATGAACCCCTTCGCGTCCACCTTCACGCGCGTCGTGTCGAGCCCCGGCACCTTCGAGTTGGGCCGGCGGCCGATGGCGACCAGCACGCGGTCGAACAGTTGCTCCTTTTCGGTGACGTCGCCTTCGAAGGTGACGCGGATGCCGTCTTTCTCTTCCGCGACCTTGACCACTTTCGTGTTGAGCATGATCGACGCGAACAGCGTCTTGAGGCGCTTCTCGAGCGGCTGCACCAGGTCGCGGTCGGCGCCGGGCAGCAGGCCCCCGGTCATCTCGACCACCGACACCTTGCTGCCGATCGTCGCGTAGACGGTGCCGAGTTCGAGGCCGATGTAGCCGCCACCGACCACCAGCAGCGACTTCGGCACGTCGGGCAGCTCGAGGCCCGAGGTCGAGTCCATCATGCGCGGGCTGTCGAGCGCGAGCGACGGAATCTTCGTCGGATGGGAGCCGGTGGCGAGAATCAGGTGCTCGAACTGGATGTCGGTGTCGCCCGACGCTCCGGTCACCTTCAGTGATTTCGGGCCGGTGAGCGTGGCGCGGCCCTGGACGTAGTTGACCTTGCGCAGCTTGGCCACCGAGCCGACGCCCGCCGTGAGCTTGTCCACCACGCCCTGCTTGTAGGCGCGCAGCTTGTCGACGTCGATCGCGGGCGCGCCGTACGTCACGCCCCACTTGGAGGCGTGTGCCGCCTCGTCGACGACCTTGGCGACGTGGAGCAGCGCCTTGGAGGGGATGCAGCCGCGGTAGAGACAGACCCCGCCGGGGTTCTTTTCCTCGTCGATGAGCGTGACCTGCATGCCCAGGTCAGCCGCGTAAAAAGCCGCGGCATAGCCGCCTGGCCCCGCGCCAAGTACTGCAATCTGTGTTGTCTGCGCCATTAGCCGATGAGAGAGAGAAGGAACGGTTGCTCGATCGCTTCCACGACCCAGCGGAGGAAGCGGATGGCGTCGGCGCCATCGATGACACGGTGGTCGTACGAGAGAGACAGGGGCAGCATCTGGCGAGGTTCGAACTGATTGTTCTTCCACACCGGTTCGGTGCCGCCGCGCGAGACGCCCAGGATCGCCACTTCGGGCCAGTTGACGATCGGCGTGAAGTAGGTGCCGCCGATGCCGCCCAGATTTGACAGGCTCATGCTGCCGCCGCTCATCTCGTCCACGGTGAGCTTGCGGTCGCGCGCCTTTTCGGCGAGCTGCTGCAGCTCCACCGCAATCTGGGTGATGTTCTTGCGGCTGGCGTCCTTGATCACCGGCACGAGCAGGCCGCGATCGGTGTCCACCGCCACGCCGACGTTGACGTACTTCTTGTAGATGATCTCGCCGCGGTCGGGATCGATCGACGCGTTGAACTGCGGGAACTTCTGCAGTGCGGTGGCCAGCACCTTCACCAGCATCGCGGTGACGGTGAGGTTGCCGCCGGCCTTCACCACCTGATCCTTGTACTTCTTCCGCAGCTCCTCGAGCGCCGTCACGTCGGCCTTGTCGAACTGCGTGACGTGCGGCACCGTGTTCCAGGAGTAGCTGAGATGCTCGGACGTCACGCGGCGGATGTTGGACCACGGCTCGCGCGCCACCTCGCCCCACTTCGTGAAGTCGGGCATCGGGCGCGAGGCGCGGGCGGCGAGGCCGCCGGCGGCCGGTGATCCGGCGCTGCCGACGCTGCTCAAGATCCGCCGGGCATGTTCCTTCACGTCTTCCAGGGAAATGCGCCCGGCCGGACCCGTGCCCGGGACGGCGTTGATGTCCACGCCGATCTCGCGTGCCAGGCGGCGCACGGCAGGCGAGGCGGCGGCCGGCATCAGGCTCGACGCGGTCGCCGCGGCGGGAGCGGGCGCGGGCGCCGGAGGGGCTTCGGCCACCTGCCGCTGGGGCATGGGCAGCACTTTGGTGTCGGGCTTCGATTCGGGCTTGGCCTCGGCCTTGGGTTCGGGTTGTGTCTCTGGCTTGGCCTCGGCCGCCGGCGCGGCCGCCTTGGCGGGAGCAGGAGCGGGAGCCGCGGCGGCCTTGCCGGCGCCGTTGCCGGCGGCGCCGTCGTCCACGGTGAAGATGACCGAGCCGACCTGGACCTTGTCGCCCTTCTTGACCTTGACCTCTTTCACGACGCCGGCCACCGACGACGGCACCTCGATGGTGGCCTTGTCGGTCTCGAGCTCGAGGACCGGCTGCTCCTTCTCGACCGTGTCACCGACGCTGACGAGGACCTTCGCCACGTCGCCCGAGGCGACGTTCTCGCCCAATTCGGGAACTTTGAACTCGATCACTTATGACACCGCCGGGTTGGACTTCTCGGGATCGATCTTGAGATCCACGATCGCCCTCTTGACCACGCCCACGTCGATCACGCCCTCGCGCGCGAGGTCACCGAGCGTCGCGACGACGATGAAGCGGGCATCCACCTCGAAGAACTCCCGCAGCGACGCCCGGCCCTCGCTGCGGCCGAAGCCGTCGGTGCCGAGCGAGGTGATCCGGCGCGGCATCCACCGATCGATGGAGTCGGCCATCGCCTTCACGTAGTCGGACGCCACCACGATGACGCCTTCGGTGCCCTCGAAGCACTGCGTCACGTAAGGCACTCTGGGCGTGTCGCCAGGATGCAGCCGGTTCCAGCGCTCGCACGCGTGGCCATCGCGATACAGCTCCTGGAAGCTCGGCGCGCTCCACACGTCGGCGGCCACGTCGTAGTCCTTCTCGAGCATCTGCTGCGCCTTGAGCACCTCGTTGAGGATGGCGCCAGCGCCCACCAGCTGCGCCTTCCCCTTCGCCTTCTTCTTCGACGAGGACCGCAGCCTGTAGAGACCCTTGAGGATGCCGTCGCGCGCGCCTTCCGGCATCGGTGGCATCTCGTACGTCTCGTTCATCACGGTAAGGTAGTAGAAGACGCTCTCGCCGTCCTTGTACATGCGACGGATGCCGTCTTCGATGATCACGGCGATCTCGTAGGCGAACGTCGGGTCGTACGAGATCAGATTGGGCACGGCCAGCGACAGCAGGTGGCTGTGGCCGTCCTGGTGCTGGAGGCCTTCGCCCGAGAGCGTCGTGCGCCCTGCGGTGCCGCCGAGCAGGAACCCGCGCGTACGCGTGTCGGCGGCGGCCCACACGAGATCGCCCACGCGCTGCATACCGAACATCGAGTAGTAGATGAAGAACGGAATCGTGTTCACGCCGTGGGTGGCATACGCGCTCCCGGCGGCGATGAACGAGGAGATCGAGCCGGCCTCGTTGATCCCTTCCTCCAGGATCTGCCCTTCCTTGGCTTCCTTGTAATAGAGCAGCGTGTCCATGTCGACCGGCTCGTAGAGCTGGCCGACACGCGAGTAGATGCCCACCTGCCGGAAGAGCGCCTCCATGCCGAACGTGCGCGCCTCGTCGGGAACGATCGGCACGACGAGCTCGCCAATCTCCTTGTCGCGCAGCAGCTTCGCCAGCATGCGCACGAACACCATCGTCGTCGAGGCTTTGCGGCCTTCGCTGCCGCCGTGGAATTCCTTGAAGAGCTCGGGGAGGGAATCGATCTTGAGAGGCTCGACCTGGACGGTGCGGGAGGGAACGAAGCCACCGAGCTGCTTACGCCGTTCCTTCAGATAGGTGACCTCGGGGCTGTTGTCCGAGGGCCGATAGAACGGGGCTTTGCTCACTTCTTCGTCGGCGATTGGGATCCCGAACCGGGTGCGGAAGGCCCTCAGCTCGTCTTCGTTCATCTTCTTCTGCTGATGGGTAACGTTCTTGCCCTCACCCGCCTCACCGATGCCGTAGCCCTTGATGGTACGGGCCAGGATCACCGTCGGCTGTCCGGTGTGCTCGACGGCGGCCTTGTAGGCGGCGTAGACCTTTGCCGGGTCGTGCCCGCCGAGCGTCAGCTTCTTCAGCTGCTCGTCCGACAGGTGCGCGACCATCTCGAGCAGTCGGGGGTCTTCGCCCCAGAAGTGCTCCCGGACGTAGGCGCCCGATTCGACGGCGTACTTCTGATACTCGCCGTCCACGACCTCGCCCATGCGCTTCACGAGCAGGCCGTCCGTATCCTTGGCGAGCAGCGCGTCCCACTCGCCGCCCCAGATGACTTTCAGGACATTCCAGCCGGCGCCGCGGAAGACCGCCTCGAGCTCCTGGATGATCTGGCCGTTGCCGCGCACCGGTCCGTCGAGACGCTGCAGGTTGCAGTTGATGACGAATATCAGGTTGTCGAGCTTCTCGCGCGAGGCCAGCGTAATGGCGCCGAGCGATTCCGGCTCGTCGGTCTCGCCGTCGCCGAGGAACGCCCACACCTTCGAGTTCGAGTGCTTCTTCAGCCCCCGGTCTTCGAGGTAGTGCATGAAGCGGGCCTGATAGATCGCGCAGATCGGGCCGAGCCCCATGCTGACGGTGGGGAACTCCCAGAAGTCCGGCATCAGCCACGGGTGCGGATACGACGAAAGCCCGCCGCCCTCCTTCAGCTCGCGGCGGAAATTTTCGAGCTTCTTTGCCGACAGGCGCCCTTCGAGAAACGCGCGCGCGTAGATACCCGGCGCCGCGTGGCCCTGGAAGTAGATGATGTCGCCGTCGTTGTCGTCGCCCTTGCCTTTGAAGAAGTGATTGAAACCGACCTCGTAAAGCGTTGCGGCCGACGCATAAGTGGAGATGTGGCCACCGATGCCATCCTCCGCCTTGTTGGCCTTCACCACCATGGCGAGCGCGTTCCAGCGGACCAGGCTCTTGATCCGCCGCTCGATCTCGCGGCTGCCCGGGAACGGAGCCTGCTCGTCGGCGGGAATCGTGTTGATGTACGCCGTGTTGGCCGTGAACGGCGTCTTCACACCGTTGCGGCGCGCATGGTCGCTCAACTCGCGCAGCAGCCGGCTGACCCGCACCGGGCCGCCCGACTTGAGCACGTAGTCCAGCGACTCGAGCCACTCGCGCGTTTCGAGGGCTTCGAGCTCGGCGGCGTCCTTTGGTGCTGTCTTCAGCATGAATCCTCGTGGGGCCGCCCCGCGAAGCGGGGCCAGAAGATACTGCGCTGGCGAGGTGGAGCCCCGATGTCATGTGGCGGAGCCTGGCCAGCAGTAACTTCCCCTTATTCTATTATTCGGTCCTCTCCGGATGAAACCTGATTCGGCGATTTCCCGCGTGAATTCCCGCGAGGTCAGCCGTCGTCTCGCTGATGTGTCTCATGCGATCACCTCATGCGAGCGATGCCCGCGCCTGCGCGAGCACTGCCAGACGGTGGCGCGCGTGCGCAAGCGCGCCTTTCGCGACGAGGTGTATTGGGGCAGGCCGGTGCCAGGCTTCGGCGACCCGGTCGCGCGTCTACTGCTCGTTGGCCTGGCGCCTGCCGCGCATGGTGCGAACCGGACCGGGCGCGTCTTCACCGGCGACGGCGTGGGCGGCTCGGGCGACTTCCTGATGAGTGCGCTCCACCGGACGGGCTTCGCCAGCATCCCGACGTCACAGCGTATCGACGACGGGTTGCAGCTGCGTGACGCCTACATCCTGGCGGCGGTCCGCTGCGCGCCGCCGCAGAACAAACCGACGCCCGACGAGATCGCGAGGTGCGAGGCGCATCTGGATGCCGAGGCAGACGCGCTGCACGAGGTGCGCGTGGTCGTCGCGCTCGGCAAGATTGCGTTCGATGCGTGGCTGCAGCGGCTGAAGCGTCGCGGCGCCGCCGTCTCGCCGCGGCCGCAGTTCGGGCACGGCGCGATCGCGCGCGTCCCCGGTGCGCCGGTGTTGATTGGCTGCTATCACCCGAGCCGGCAGAACACGAATACTGGAAAGCTGACGCCGCAGATGATGGAGGACGTGTTCAAGACGGCAAGCCGCCTTCTCATTCAGACGTAGGGGCCGCCTTCAGGCGGCCCGGGCCGGCTAAAGCCGGCCCCTACGTCAGTGCGCGTTGTGGTGGTGGCTGGAGCGCGCGACGTCTGCGACGACCGACACGAGCTGCGCCGCGTCGATCGGCGCAGTGAGATGGCGCTCGATCGTCACCTCGGGCATGCGCGCGCGTTCCTCGGCATGCCCGGTGTCCACCGCGATGATCGCCAGGCGCTCCCCGCGGTTGAGGGCCACTGCGAGGGCCTCGCGCGCCAGCCAATAGCCGTTGCGCTCGCCGGCGGTGATCGTCACCACGAGCACGTCACGGGAATCGTCGCGCATGAGCACGAGCGCGTCCTGAGACGAAGCGGCGGTCACGACGACGGCGCCGGCTTGGAGCAGTGCCGCCGCCATCCGTCCCCGCGCGTCCGCCTGTTGGTCCACCACGACGACGCGCACGCCCTCGAGCGGCGGCCTCTCGACTGCGGCTGGCGAGGGTGGCACCGGGGCAGGCACGGCCGGGGCCGGCGCCGCGGCTCCGATCTTGAGCGGGAGCCGCACGCGGAACGACGCGCCGGACTCGTGACCATCGCTCAGCACCGCGATGGAGCCGCCGTGCAGCTCCACGATGTGGCGCACGAGCGGAAGCCCGAGGCGCAGCCCGGGCCCCTCGGCGCGTGTGCCTCCTGCCCGCGGCAGGAAGAGCACCGGCAGGTCTTCGGACGGGATCCCCGGCCCGGTGTCGCGGACCATCAGGACTGCGGCGCCGCTCTCGTGCATCAGGCGGACGTCTACGTGCCCCTCCTCGGGCGTGAACTTCACGGCGTTCGACACCAGATGCCAGACCGCGCGGCGCAGACGATCGGGATCGCCGGCAACGCGGCCCACGTCCTCGTCGCTGTCGAACGTCAGCACCAGCCGGCGGGCCGCGATGGCCGGCCGCAACGCCTCCACGACCGAGCGGACGACCGCGGTGAGATCGACGTCCTGGAGCGTCAGGCGCAGCCGCCCGCTGGCGGCGCGCGACGCGTCGAACAGGTCGTCGATGAGCTGTGTCTGGGCCAGGGCGTGACGCTCGATGGCCGCCAGCGCCTGCACCTTGCTATCGTCGGCCAGCGCCCCCTTTCCCACCATCGTGGCGTAGCCCCGGATGGCCGACAGCGGCGTCCGCAGCTCGCGCGACAAGGTGGTCAGGAAGTCCTGGTGAGCATCCGCCGCGGCGTCAACCTCGTCGCGGGCACGGCGCAGATCTCCGGTGGCGGTGCGCAGTGCGCGGGCCATCGTCGAAAGCGCGAGGACGACGGTGGACAGCACGATCCCGGCCGACGGCATCACCGGCGACAGCACGACGCCTCGCCCGCCCATCAGCCACCATGCGCCCGTCCAGAAACCGCCAAGCAAGGCGGCGGCGGCCGCAGCGGCCCAGGCGACGCCGAGCCGCGCGGCGACGAACGCGAGCAGTGCCGCACCCGTCACGGTCACCACGGCTTCGACCAGAGGCGCGTCGGCGGGACGGTGGAGGAAATCGCCCTGCAGCAAGTTGTCGGTCACCGTCGCCTGCACCTCGACACCGATGAACCGCGGGTCGAGCGGCGTGGCCACGAGCTCCTGCGTGCCGAGCGCGGTGGCGCCGACGAACACGACCTTGTCGCGGAAGGTGCCTGGCGCGGCGCGGCCGGCCATCACGTCGGCGGCGGAGATGAACGGAAAGGTGCGGCGCGGGCCTCTGAACCGCAGGAGCAGGTTGGAGCGGCCGTCGAGCGGCACGGTGCGCCCGCCGAGCGTCAGCGACGACGTGTTCGCGTTGACGACCCGGAGCGCCGGCGAGATCGGGCCCAGCACCGCGAGCGCCGCGGCAAGGCCGAGCGACGGGTAAACGCCGCCGTGCAGCCCGATGACGAGTGGCGCACGGCGCAAGGTGCCGTCGCCGTCGGGGGTCGCGTTGAGAAAGCCCGAACGGCCCGCCGCTGTGGTCAGTGCGGGCAGACTGCAGACCGCACCGTCGGCTTCGAACATGGGCCGTTCGCCGTCAGTTCCACGGGGGTGGACGAGCGTGACCGGCAGCTGGTGCAACTCGCACGGGACGCCGCCGCTGGCGGAGCGGGCAAACGTCAGTGCATAGCCGACGACGACGCTCCCGCTGCGAAGCGTCGCAGCCAACAACGCGTCGGCATGGGTGCCGAGCTCGCCCGACCGGTCCGGCTCGCTGAACACGACGTCGAGCGCGATCATCCGCGCCCCATCCCCGCGCAACCGATCGATCAGCGCGCCCAGCCGATCCCGGCGCCACGGCCACTGGCCCAGCGCCGCCAGGCTGGCCTCGTCGATGTCCACGATGACGACGCGCGGGTCGGGCGGCGCGGGCACGACCGCCCGGCGCAGCACGTCGCCCGCCCCATCGTTGAGCCGCATGAGAAGCGCAGGCGGTGACAGCGCCGCCGCCGCGCAGACCAGCGCGGGCAGCACCCACGGCCACTGGGCGAGGGCGCGATCCAGCCACCGGGATGTCATCGAACTGGACACCGCCGTGGCTCAGCGAACCGAGATCTCCACGCGGCGGTTGCGTGGTTCGAGCACGTCATTGCCCGTGAGCACGCGCAATTCGGACTCCCCGTGTGACGACACGTCGATGAGCGATGCGTCCACCCCGACGCCGATCAGCAACGTACGCACGGTGCCGGCGCGTTCGAGGCCGAGGGTGTAGTTCGATCGGGGGTCGCCGGTCGTGTCGGTGTGACCCACGACGCCCACTTCCGGCGCGGGACGGGAGGCCACCGCCTGCAACACGCCGGGCAGCAGCACGCGCGATTCGTCGGTGAGCTCGTTCGACTCGAGGCGGAAGTAGAGCGTGAACGACTGCGGCGGCTGCGGCAGGCTCGACAACGTGTCGCCGAACATTTTCTCGACCGCGGCAGCGTCGAGCAGAGCCGGCGGCTGGGGCGCGCGCCGGCCGGTCACGGTCGTCGCCGCCCGATCGGTCACGAGCTCCACGGTCCCGGCCCCGGCCACGCTCGTGACCGTGGCCCGGCCAAGCGTGCCCGTGCCGGGTTCGGCCAGCAGGACCACCGTGGATGGTCCGGGCGCAGCACCCGCACGCCGGCTGGCGCATGCGGCGGGGCCGCCAAGGACGCTGGCCGCGACCAGGAGGAGGAGGAACCGCCTCATTCTTCGACTCGCATGACGACGCGCGTCCCGCGCACACCCACGATCGCCGCCGGCGTTTCGAGCCGGACGGCATCGGGCGAGAGTTTGGCGATGCGGCCCGACACATAGGCCACGACGCCGCGCACGACCCGCAGGACGAACGTGAACTGGCTGTCCGCGGGTGCGTACACGAACCGGTTGATCTCGATCGTTGTCTGCGGGCCGATCGAGAGCCGCGTGTCATCGCGCAGCGTCACCCCGAGGTGGCCACCGGGCCCGGTGGTGAGCCGGTCCTGCTCGTACACCGGCGTGCCGACCATCGCCGGAATCTGACGGCCCTCGTGGATCACGAACGCCGCGCCGGCAGCGACTTTCACGCGCCCCGCCGGCGCCGGGCCTTGCGCCGCCGCTGCAGCCGTGCAGGTCAGTACCAGCAGCAGCGCGACGCACGATCGAACCGTCATTCAGCCTCCGGCCAGGGAGCCACCATAGCCGAACGGACTGGTTCTGTTACACGAAATCCAGGACCTCGCGCACTCTCTGTGCAAGCGAGCTCGGCGTGAACGGCTTCAGCAGCAGAGTTTCGTTGGCCTCGTAGACGCCCCGCCGCAGCAATGCGTCGTCCATGTAGCCGCTGAGGAAGAGCACCTTCAACCTCGGCATGCGCGCCCGGAGCCGGTCCGCCAGCTCGCGGCCGTCCATGTTGGGCATCACTACATCGGTCACCAGCAGGTCGAGCGGCTCGCGGTAAGTCTCGAGCAGCCGCAGGGCTTCGGCCCCGTCACCGGCGAGCATGACGCTGAATCCGCGCGCGCGGAGGGCCCGCGCCGCCAGGTTGCGCAGGCTGGCCTCGTCCTCCACGAGCAAGATCGACTCGTGCCCGTTACGGGATGCCACGTTTTCTACCTCAGCAGCGGCGCTCGCCGACGGTTTGGTGGCCGGCAGGTGGATGGCGAAGGTGGTGCCCACGCCCGGCGCACTGTGCACGTCGATGTGCCCACCGCTCTGCTCGACGATGCCGTGCACGACGGCCAGGCCCAGGCCTGTGCCCTTCCCGGCACCCTTGGACGTGAAGAATGGCTCGAAGATTTGCGCGACGACGTCCGGCGTCATCCCGGTGCCGGTGTCGGTCACTTCGAGGCGGACCTGTCGCGGCGCGTCGTCCTGGTCGAAAGCCGTGGACGACTGCGGCGCGAGGTTGGCGGTCGCGATGGTCAGCGTGCCGCCCACCGGCATGGCGTCGCGGGCGTTGACCGAGAGGTTCATCAGCACCTGACCGAGATGGCCCGGATCGATGGTGACCGAACAGGCGGTGGGAGCCAGGTCCACGACGAGCTGGACGTCCTCGCCGAGAAGACGGCGGAGCATGCTCTCGGCGTCGCGCACCACGTCGTTAATGTCGAGCACCTTGGGAGCCAGCACCGCCTTGCGCCCGAATGCAAGCAGCTGCCGCGTCAGCGCGGTGGCCCGGTCGGCGGCGTCGGCGATGTCTCTCACGTGCGCCAGGCGCGGCTTGCCTGCCTCCATCTCCTCGAGCAGCAAGTGGCTGCTGAGCGTGATGACCGTGAGCAGGTTGTTGAAGTCGTGGGCCACGCCGCCCGCCAGGCGCCCCACCGCCTCCATCTTCTGCGACTGGCGAAGCTGTTCCTCGAGAACACGCCGTTGCGTGATATCGGTGAGGCTGCCGCGGATGAGCGTGCGGTCCGGATCTGGCAGCTTCACCAGGCAGACTTCACAGGGAAAGTCGCGGCCCGCCACCGTCCGGTGCGTCCACTCGAACGTGGGGCGGCCGCCGGCGATCGCTTCAGCCAGAAACGCGCGCGCCGCGACGCGCGATTCCCGGCCGTCCGGCTGCACCGCCGGGCTGATGTCGAGCACGCCCATCTCGCGCAGCGCCGTCACCGGCACGCCGAACATCTCGCAGGCCTGCTGGTTGCAGTCCGCGAAGTGGCCCGTCGCCACGTCGAGCACGACGATGGCTTCAGGCGCCGAGTCGATGAGCGTGCGATATCGGGCGCCGCTCATCAGCAGCGCTTCGTGCGCCCGCACCCGCTCGGTGACGTCGCGGCTCTCGGAAACGAGCATCGTCACATCGCCACGTCCGTCACGGACGGCCGAGAACGAGCAGTCGGCCGACGACAGCGATCCGTCGAGCCGCGGATGCGTGGCCTCGAACTTCACCGGCGAGCCGCGGGCCGCGTCGCGGACCGCGCCTTTCAACCGGTCCTGCAGCTGCGGGTCGTGGTTCCACCACGGCGTGTCCCAGAGCGGCACGCCCGCCACGGCCTCCTGCGTGGCCCCCGCCGCGGCCAGCGCCGACCGGTTGGCCTGGATGAGCGTGCCGTCGGTCCGGGTGAGGAACACGAGCTCGGAGGCCTGGTCGAACACGGCGTGAAAACGACGTTCGCCCGCGGCCAGGCGCTCGCCGCGGTCGGCGTATTCGCGCGACAGCACCGTGGCCATCAAGACCGCCCACACCGACGCGGGTGCGTCTCCGAAGTACGGCAGGCTCATGTGGCCGACGTCGGCGAATAGCGCCCCGATACAGGCCACCAGCCCGCCGCCCGCGGCCAGACCGGCCAGCCCGGCGCCGATGCGATCGCGGCGCCATAACCGCACCGCCCCTGCCAGTCCGTAGGCGAACGCCCCGAGCACGGCGATGTAGAGCGGGGCCATCCACCACGACGTCTGGCGCTGAACCAGCGCGATCGTTTCACCCCAGGGCGAGACCATCGTGCCGACTCCGGTGACGACGCCGTTGAGGGGGGCGAAGAAGTTGGCCGCGGCGGTCACCAGCAGCGTGGCCACAATCGCGCGGGCGAACCAGCGGGCCTCGAGCCCGGTGATGCGCGACACCAGCGTCATCGACGCCGCCACCCAGAGCAAACCAATCGTCGTGCGCGCGTCGAGCGCGATCTGGGCCTCGGCGACGGTGGTGGCTTGTCCAAGCACGAGCAGCACCAGGGCGAGGCTCATGCCCAGCGCGCAGTGCAGTGCGAAGAGCAGGAGGACGCGCTCGCTCCTGGACCAGCACCACTGCGCAAAGTACTGCACAGCTCCAAACCCGAAGAACCCGGCCAGGGCTGCGTGGAGCGTGGCGTACCGGCCCACGGCCGGAGTCTAGCAGGAAGCCCGGCTGCAACCGGTCGCCGAGCTCGTCGATATGGCACCGCGGCAGGTCTGACGCTGCGTACGTACGACGGGCGCGGCGAGAGCCGCGCCCGTTGCGAAGGTCAAGGCCTAGGGCCTAAGGCCTTGGGCCTTAGATGGTCCCCGGCTTCAGGATGTACTGCATGTTCTCGTCCTGCACCCGGTAGGTCTTGTGGCACGCGCCGCAGGTACCACCGGCCGCCTTCAATGCCGCGAGCGCGGCCTGCTGATCCGGCATCGGGGCCAACACCGCCTGCTCGAGCGCCGTGATCTTCGCAATCGAATCCTTGCTGAACGCGACAGCGTCGTCTTTCTTGTTGACCACCCAGAAGTTTTCGGCGTCCATCAACGCCTGCTTGACGATCGCCAGCTGTGCCTTCGCGTCGGCGAAGTTGCCCGAGTTGATCGCCTTGCCGGTCGCGCCCTGCGCGGGACCGATTTTCTTCATCGTCGTATCGAGCTCCGCGGGGGTCGTCACTTTCTGGGCAACCAGGGCGCTTCCGGCCACGGCAATCATGGCGGCCGTCGCGAGGGTGAGAATTCGCCGCATTCAGTAGTCCTCCTTGGGAATCACGCACCAACTGTGCTGGGTAATGATGCCCCACGATTGCCGGAGCAAGCAACAAACGGCGGTATCAATGGGATCACACGCGCGCCGGCGCGAGCCCCATTTCGCCGGCGAACGCGTCGCGGACGGCGACCGCCAGGTCGGGCCGGTTGCTGATCAACGCGTCCGCGCCCCAGGCCAGAAAGCGCTCCATGTCGGCCTCGGTATCCACCGTCCAGATTTGTACCTCGAGCCCCGCGGCATGCGCGTGGCGGATGAAGCGCGGCGAGACGATCCGCACCCGTCCGGCATGCTCGGGCACCTGATAGCCGCCAAATGGCGGGCGCTTCACCGGCCACCCGCCCCACGACCGATACACGGCCAGTCGCACTTCCACGTGGCAGGCGCTCGTGGCCACAACGGGGAGGAGGCGTCGAATGACCGCGGCGCTGGTGCTGCCGTACCCCGCGGCACACACCGTGGCTTCCGCGCCCGCGGCGCGGATGTCGTCGGCCACACGCGCCGCCATCACCTCGGAGTCCACCTTCATCTCGATGATGATGGGAACAGCGCGATGACGCATGAGCACGTCCCGCAGACGAGGTACGCCCAACCCCTGGCCGCGGAAGGGGAAATCGGCCCGAGGGCCTTCGAAGTGCCAGCCCGCGTCGAGGCGCGCCAGCTCGGCCGCGGTGCGTGCCGCCACCGGCCCGACCGCGTTGGTGGTGCGGTCCAGCGTCTCGTCGTGGATGACGACGGGCACCTGATCCGCGGCCAGGTGCACGTCGAGTTCGAGGCCGTCGGCGCCCACACGCAGGCCCGTTTCGAAGGCGGCCACCGTATTTTCCGGGGCGAGCGCGCTGCCGCCGCGGTGCGCGAACACACGCGGCCGGCCGTGCCCGAAGAAAGGCATGGCGGTCATGCTAGCAAAGGCTCCGCCTCGAACCGACACGCAGGCGGCGCCGTGCTCGCAGCACGGCGTCCAATTGCCCGCCCTCCGGGCGGGCCGGTGCTATAGGATCCACACATGCCCAATCCCTCGGCGATCTCCACGCTGGGCGATCTGCGCCGCGCAGTCGAGCGCGGCGAGATTCGCCACCGCAACGTGCACGAAGAGGTGCGCGACAACCTGATCGAGAAGCTGCGCGTGGGGGGAACGCTCTTCCCGGGCATCGTCGGGTACGACGAAACGGTGCTGCCGCAGCTCGTCAACGCGCTGCTCTCGCGCCACCATTTCATCCTGCTCGGCCTGCGTGGCCAGGCGAAGACGCGCCTCCTGCGCGCGCTGGTCACCCTGCTCGACGACGTCATTCCGGTGATGCCTGGCTGCGAGATCAACGACGATCCGCTGCGGCCGATCTGCGGAGCGTGCCGCGCCCAGGTGGCCGAGGCCGGCGACCGGACGCCGATCGCCTGGCTCGAGCGCAATGCGCGCTACGTCGAGAAGCTGGCAACCCCCGACGTCACCATCGCCGACATGATTGGGGACATCGACCCGATCAAGGCGGCGCGCGCCGGCCTGCAACTGTCGAACGAGCTGACCATGCACTACGGGTTGCTGCCGCGTGCCAACCGGAGCATCTTCGCCATCAACGAACTGCCCGACCTGGCCGGCAAGATCCAGGTCGGCCTGTTCAACATCCTTCAGGAGGGCGACGTCCAGATCAAGGGCTACCCCGTGCGCCTGCCCCTCGACGTGATGATGGCGTTCACCGCCAACCCCGAGGATTACACCGCACGCGGCAAGATCATCACGCCGCTCAAGGACCGCATCGGCTCGGAGATTCGCACGCACTACCCGGTGAGCCGGGCCGACGCGCAGTCGATCACGGCGCAGGAGGCGTGGATGACCCGGGGTGGCGCCAGCCCGCGCACCGAGGTGCCCAGCTTCGTCGCCGAAGTGGTGGAAGAAATCGCGTTCCAGGCCCGCCAGGATCGGCGCGTGGACAAGCGCTCGGGCGTGAGCCAGCGCCTGCCGATCTCGGTGATGGAGAACGTCATCTCCAACGCCGAGCGCCGCGCCATCGTGTCCGGCGAGGACATCGCCGTGCCGCGGGTCACCGACGTCTACGCCGCACTGCCGTCGATGACGGGCAAGTTCGAACTCGAATACGAGGGCGAGCTGAAGGGCGCCGAGGCGATCGCGCGCGAGCTGGTGCGCAACGCCGTCGCCAACGTGGCCGAGGGGTATCTCACCCACCTCGACCCGCGGCGGGTCATCGAGTGGTTCGACCTCGGCGGCAGCCTCCAGCTCGGCGACACCTTGAGCGCGAGCGACGTGCTGACGCATGCGCGCGCGGTGCAAGGCCTGGTCGATCTCGCGCACGAGGCCGGCACTCCCAAGCAGGCGCCGGCGCCGATGCTGGCCGCGGGCGTGGACTTCGTGCTCGAGGGGCTGTACGCGACGAAGAAGATCAGCCGCAGCGACGAACGCGGCTATCACGCCAGCGATACGCCCGTGCGCCGCCCGACCCGCGAGACGTCGCTCGAGGACGAGCCGCGGATTCCAGCGGGGGGCAACAAGAAGAAGTATTACAACTGACGCTCGAAGCAGGTGGGCAGGTGGGCAGGTAGGGAAAACAGTTGAAATATCGCTACACGAAATACACCGGCGACCTGATGGACGAGATCGACCTCGAGGATCTCGTGTCGAAGCTGTCCGACCTGCTGCTGTCGAGCGGGTTCAGCAACCCGTGGGATCCGTCCGATACCGACGAGGACCGGACGATGCAGGCCCTGCACGACGCCATCCTCGACGCGCTCTTCAGCGGCGGCGTGCTCTCGGACGAAGCCATGCAGCAACTGCTCGGCGAACCGGCCGACGGCGATCAGGAAGGCGTGCGCCAGCAGCTCGACGATCTGATCCAGCAGATCATCGACCGGATGATGGAGCGCGGCTTCATCACCGGCGCGCCCGACCTCGAGAGCGAACAGGAGCGGCGGCGAGGCGCCGGCGGCGGCGTCGGCGAGGACAACAGCCGGGTGCAGTTCGAGGTCACCGACAAGGCGCTCGACTTCCTCGGCTACCGCGCGCTGCGTGACCTGCTCGGCTCGGTCGGCCGCAGCAGTTCCGGCCTGCACGACACGCGGCACCTGAGCACCGGCGTCGAGGCGATTGCGGCGCCCAAGCCCTACGAGTTCGGCGACACGATGAACATCGATCCGAGCAGCACCATCCTCAACGCCGTCCAGCGGCTCCACATCGACGGCAGCACCACCGCGGCGGCCGGCGGCATCGACATCGACTACGTCGATCTGATGGTGGCGCAGAGCGACTACCAGAGCTCGTGCGCCACGGTGATCATGCTCGATTGCAGCCACAGCATGATCCTCTACGGCGAGGATCGCTTCACGCCGGCCAAGCGGGTGGCGCTGGCGCTGTCGCACCTCATTCGCACGCAGTATCCCGGCGATTCGCTGCACGCGGTGCTCTTCCACGACTCGGCCGAAGAGATTCCGCTCAAGCAGCTGGGGCGCGTGCGCGTCGGCCCCTACTACACCAACACGCGCGAAGGCCTGCGGCTGGCGCGGCGCATCCTCGAGCGCCAGCGCAAGGACATGCGGCAGATCGTGATGATTACCGACGGCAAGCCCTCGGCGCTGACGCGGCCCGACGGACAGATCTACAAGAACGCCTTCGGTCTCGATCCGCACATCGTCTCGGAGACGTTCGCCGAGGTGAACGCGTGCAGCAAGGCCGGCATCATGATCAACACGTTCATGCTGGCCCGCGACCCCGATCTGGTGGCGTTCGTCCGCCGCGTCGCGGCCGTGTGCCGCGGCAAGGCGTATTTCACGACGCCCTACACGCTCGGCCAATACGTGCTGATGGACTACATGAACCGCAAGACCAAGACGATCCACTGAGCGAGGCTCCGCCACTTGCGTAGAACCGGCTCCACCTCGCTCAGGCAGTATTCAATTGCCCCGCCTCCGGCGGGGCGGCTGTGACCCCTTCTCGATGCTGCCGCCGACGATTCCGATCTTTCCGCTGCCGAACGTCGTGTTGTTCCCGAACGTGTTCCTGCCGCTGCACATCTTCGAGCCGCGGTATCGCGCCATGCTCGCCGATGCCCTCGCGGGCGACCGGATCATCGGGATGACGCTCCTCCAGCCCGGCTACGAGGCCAGCTACGAAGGCCGCCCCGCCGTGTATCCCATCGGTTGCGCTGGCGTCATCACCCACGCCGAGCGCCTGCCCGATGGCCGGTCGAACGTGGTGCTGCAGGGGATCGAGAAGTTCCGCATCGTGGACGAGGACACCGGCCGCGAGTACCGCCTGGCGCACATCGAGCCGCTGCCGGAGATCGCGAGCGACGCCGACAAGCGGCTGCTGAAGCAGCGCCGGCACCGGCTCGAGGCCCTGCTCGTCGCCGCCATCGAGCGCGGCGGCGCCGACCCCCGCTTCCCCGAGAAGATCCCGGACGAGGACCTCGTGAATGCGCTGTCGCAGTACCTTGGGCTCGACCCCGTGGAGCGCCAGGCCCTGCTCGAGCGCAACGGCATCCTCGCCCGCTGCGACGGATTGATTGAACTGCTGGAGATGAAAACCTACTCGCCGGGCGGCCCCAGGTCGGTTCACTAGGGCCCGCCTTACCCGCCCTATTCTTCGCGCAGCGCCAGGTATAGCGCGACGGGGACGGCCACGAGGCACGCCGCCACGACGAGCACGATCGGCAGCTGCGCCTTCAGCGCCGCCATCACCGCATCGGTCGCCGAGGCCACCGGCAGCATCCATCCGGCAAGCGACGCCATCCGGTCGAAGGCCGGCGCGATCGCTGGCCACAACGCGCCCAGACCCGCCACCAGCAGCCCCACCGCACACGCGGCGGCGGCGCCGTAGCCCCACACGAGCAGCCGGGAGGCGGTCTTTGCCGCGTCGGCGCGCGCGTGCACCGCGGCCCGCCACCAGATCTGGCCTGCGGACGGGAGCGGCACATCGCGGCGGGCAATCGCGTCGCGCGCCTCGTCGTAGTCCTCTTTCAGCAGCGCGGCCAGGTCCACGACCTCGTGGCACGCCGCACAGGTGTCGGCGTGCGCCCGCAGAGACGCGTCGCAGGCGTCCGGCCAGGTGCGGCTCAGCACCGCGGCCACGATCTCGGCCTCGTGCGGGCAGGGCCGGGGCGTCATCGCGTTTCTCCGTCTCCAGCCGGTGTCAGGAACCCGGCCAGCCGCCGCCGGGCGCGATGCAGGAGCGCTTTCAGGCTCGACGTCTTGAGCCCGAGCACTGCGGCGATTTCCTCGTGCGAGCAGCCCTGCGCGTAAGCCAGCCACAGCATGCTGCGTTCGCGGGGCTTCATGCGCGCCATCGCCCGCGACAAGTCGATGCGCCGCGCGGCACGGCTCTCGGACCCGGTCACACTCTCGGGGGCTGGCGCGCGCTCGACGTCGTCGAGCGGCTCGCGGTCGGCGCGCGGGCGGCGGCGGTGGTCGTGCACCAGATTGGTCGCAATCCGGTAGAGATAGTTGCGGCGGTGGGCGTCGCTCTCGAACGTCGCCTTTGTGCGCAGCAGCCGGTAGTACGCGTCCTGCAGCAGGTCGTCGGCGAGGCGGCTGTCACCGGTCATGCGGGTCAGGTATACCCAGACGGGACGAGAGGTCAGCTCGTAGAACGCCCGGAACTCCTCCTCGTTCATCGGGAAGGTCCGCTCGGCCTCTTCCAGCGCGGCGAGACGTTCCAGCTCGGAGAGCACCATCCCGCTCATGTCACGCCTTCCTCGGCGGCAGGATGCCGAGCCGGCCCGAGACGACGTAGGCGGCGAGCGCCGACACCAGCAGCCCGACGCCGACCGACCCGGCAATCGCCTGGATGACCAGAATCGCCTGGCGGACTTCGTCGATGGAGTTCTGCCCCACGAACCACAGCCCGGTGCCAAGCGCCATCAAGACGATGCCCGCCTGCATGGACCAGATGATACGGCTGACGGGGGCGGTGGCGCGCGTGTCGGCGTCGAGCGCGATCGGGGTCGACTCGAGGAACCGGCTGCCAGCGGGCGACTGCGCGTAGGCCAGCAGCTCCTCGTTCGTATTGAGGCGATCGAGGAGCTTCCCGTGCATCTCCACTTGCACCTTGGACGTGCGCAGCCACCGGCGATGGTCGACGACCGTCTTGACCAGCCAGACGAAGACGCTGAGGATGGCGATCAGCACCGTGCCGCCGGCCATGCCTGCCATCATGATCTGCATCATCTCGATGGCATCCTCGCGGCTGGTGCGCTCGCGATACTGATACGACCCGAAATAGAAACCGGGGTTCCGGACAACTTCGGGGCGCTGCTCCAGGAAGGCCGTTAACGCCGGGTAGGCCGCCATGTATTCGGGCTTGGTCAGCAACGAGGGGTCGCGCTGGATGATCTCGCCCACCGCCGGGGGGTACTGGCGCATCACCCGCCAGAGATCTTGCTGCGTGTTCCAGGCGTTCTGCGAGTCCTGTGCCGCCCGCTCGCTGTCGCTCGGTTGGGCGCCGCGTTCGATGAGGACGGGCCCCCGCCCCGGGGCGGGGGCCCGAGGCGGCGTCTGGGCCCCGGCGTGGCCGGCAGCGGCAGCGAGCATGAGGGCGAACAGGGAAGCAGCCAGGGCGCGATTCGTCATACCCGCTACTACGGGACCCTCACGGAAAGGTTAACCCGGCGGCTGACAGCCGTCCCCAAGCGGTCGATATCCTCTAGATCGTTATAGATTTGCCCCGAAATCCGCGCCCAGACCCGGCCCCGATAGGCGTGCATCTGAACCTCGATCTGGTCCTCGAACAGCAGCGCATCACGCAGCGCCATCGCCTCGGCGGGGGTGCTGCCGGCCGCCTCGGGCAGGGGGACCGTCGCCATGGTGCCGACCATCGCCTCCGGGACGTCGAACGCCGTCTGCCACCGCTCGGCCAAGTGCCGGGCTCCGGCCCAGGCCAGACCGTGGTTGTAGGCCTGAATCGCCTCGAGGCCCCACTCACGCATGAGCGCAATGGCGGCCGGTGCCGCCAGGTGCGTGGAGGGGTCCCTCGTCCCGAGCATGTCGAATTCGGCCTTGAACCCCTGGTCGAGCCCCCAGGAGATGACGGCCGGCCGCAGACTCGTCTGGCGCTCCGGGGCGGCCCACAGAATGGCGCTGCTCCGCGGCGCCCAGGCCCACTTGTGCAGGTTGGCGGTGTACCAGTCCACGCCGAGCGACGGGATGTTCACCGGGATAGCCCCCGGCGCGTGGGCCCCGTCGGCCAGGACGGCCACCCCCTGGGCGCGCAGCCGCGCCGCCGTCTCGCGCAGGGGGAAGATCACCGCGCTCTGCGCCGTGATGTGCTCGACGATGGCCAGGCGGGTACGGGGCCCCACGGCGCTGGCGTAGGCCTCGGCCAGCCGATCCGCGCGGAACGGGTGCGGCAGTTCCACCGTCCGGAGGGTGGCGCCACGCTCGCGGGCGGCGAACTGCGCCGCGCGAAGCACACCGCCATAGACGAGATCCGACACGAGAATCTCGTCGCCCGCGGTCAACGGAAACGAGCGTAAGACCGAGTTGACGCCGGTGGTGGCGTTGTCGACGAACACCAGGTCCTCGCCGCGCGCGCCCAGAAACGCCGCCACGTCGCCGGCCGCCGCACGCAGGCGCGGCGGCGCGTCCACCGGGCGGCCGAAGGAGGTCACCGTGAGCTCGCGCAGCATGTGGCGGCTCGGGTGGCGCTCGATCTCGTCGCGGATCGCCTGCTGCACCGCCATGACCCGCCGCGGCGTCACGCCGACAGTTCCGTGATTCAAGTAGATGGTCCCGGGATCGAAGGACCACTCCGCGAGCATGGCTTTACCGAAACTCATTGCGTTGCTCCGGGGCGGTCTGAAGACCGCCCTCTACATCCCTACCCGCCCCACCCGCCTTACCCGCCTTAATCTCCGAGCCGCTGCGCCAGCGCCTCGATGATCTTCTCGCCATGGAACCGGCCGTTCTCGATGAAGATGTTGCCGGTGTGACGGCCCGCCACCGCGCCCCCGGCCACGAACAGGTTCGGGACGTTGGTCTCGAACGTCTCGGCGCTCATATCGGGCACCAGCGTCTCGGCGTCGCACGACACGCCGGCACGGCGCATCAGTTCGACGTCGGGCCGGTAGCCGGTCAGCAGGAACACGCCCTCGGCGGGCAGTTCCTCGCGTCCGGCCGGGCCTTCGATGACGACCACCGTCGGCGTGATCTCGACGACGCGCGACTCGAAGCGGGCCTTCACCGAGCCCGCCTTGATGCGGTTCTCGATGTCGGGCCGCACCCAGTACTTGATGGTGCTTCCGAGCTCGGCGTGGCGGTGCACGAGCGTCGGGTAGGCCCCGGCGCGAAACAGCTCGAGACACGCCTCGGCCGCTGAATTCTTGCCGCCCACCACCACCACGCGCTGCCGGTAGTACGGGTGCGCGTCGGTGTAGTAGTGGTTCACGTGCGGCAGGTCTTCGCCCGGCACGCCGAGCTGGTTTGGGATGTCGTAGTAGCCGATCGCGAGCACGACGGCACGCGCCTCTCGCACGCGCGACACGCCGCGCGGCGTCGTGGTGGCCACCGTGAACACACCGTCGTCGCCGCGTTCGATCGCCGTGACGGCTTCGTGAAACGAAATCTGCAGCCCGTAGGTGTCCACCACGCGGCGGTAATAGCGCAGCGCTTCCAGCCGGGTCGGCTTGTCGTACGGCGTCACCAGCGGCAGGCCCCCGATCTCGAGCAGCTCCGGCGTGGTGAAGAACACCATGTGCATCGGAAAATTGAAAATCGAGTTGACCAGCACGCCTTTTTCGACGATCACGTAGTCGAGGCCGCGCTGCTTGGCGGCAATGGCCGTGGCGAGACCGGACGGACCGGCCCCGACGATCAACACGTCACGAACGGGCATCTCCGGATCTTAGTTCGACTCTCCGGCGGGCGCCGTGCAGCCGGCTGCTATGATCGAGGTTTCCAGGGCCGTCCCCACGCTCGTCCCATGCCACTCCTGACACTCGACCGCGTCTCGGTTGCCTTCGGCCATCTACCGCTGCTCGACGAGGCGAGCCTGCAGGTCGAGCCGGGCGAGCGCGTCTGTGTCATCGGCCGCAACGGCACCGGCAAGTCGACGCTGCTCAACGTCATCGCCGGCGCCCTGCCGCCCGACGGCGGACGCGCGTGGACGCAGCCCGACGCGCGCATCGGCCGCCTGGCGCAGGATGCGCCGTTCCTCGACGCACGGCCGGTGTTCGACGTCGTGGCCGACGGCCTCGGCGATCTCGCCAGCATCGTCACCGAGTACCACCACGCAGCCGTGGCCGTATCCGAGGCGGCAACCCCGGAACATCTCGAGCGCCTGGGCGCGCTGCAGCACGAGCTCGAGCAGCGCAACGGCTGGAGCCTCGAGCAGCAGGTCGAGGTGGTGCTCGAGCGTCTGGGGCTGCCAGCCGAGGCCAGCGCCGCCACGCTGTCGGGTGGATGGCGCCGGCGTGTGCTGCTGGCGCGGGCCCTCGCCGGGCAGCCGGAGCTGCTGCTCCTCGACGAGCCCACCAACCATCTCGACATCGAGTCCATGACCTGGCTCGAGTCGTTTCTGACCTCCTACACCGGCACGGTCGTCTTCGTCACGCACGACCGCGTGTTTCTGCAGAACGTCGCGACGCGGATCGTCGAGCTGGATCGCGGCCGCCTGTCCTCGTGGCCCGGCGATTACGCCACGTTTCTCCGCCGCAAGGAGGAATGGCTGGCGGCCGAGGCGGTGCGGCACGAGAAGTTCGACAAGAAGCTCGCCGAGGAGGAGGTGTGGCTGCGCCAGGGCATCAAGGCGAGGCGGACGCGCAACGAGGGGCGGGTGCGCGCGCTGCTGGCGATGCGCGACGAGCGCGCCGCGCGCCGCACCCAAATGGGAACGGTGCGATTGCAGGTGGACGCGGGCGAGCGGACCGGCCAGATGGTCTTCGAAGCCGACCAGCTGTCGAAGGCGTTCGGGGCCACACCGGTGGTGCGCGACCTGACGCTGCGGGTCGTGCGGGGCGATCGCATCGGCCTGATCGGCCCGAACGGATCCGGCAAGACCACGCTGCTCCGGCTCCTGCTCGGCGAGCTCTCGCCCGACGCCGGCGAGGTGCGTCACGGCGCCAACCTGCAGGTCGCCTACTACGACCAGCTGCGCGAGCAACTCGACCCCGACCGCTCCGTCGTGGATACGATTGGCGACGGCCGCGACACGGTAACGATCAACGGCCGCGAGCAGCACGTGCATGGCTACCTGCGCGATTTCCTGTTCCCGCCGGAGCGGGCTCAGTCGCCGGTACGGGCGCTCTCGGGGGGCGAACGCAACCGTCTGCTGCTCGCCCGCCTGTTCACGCGTCCGGCGAACGTGCTCGTACTGGACGAACCGACCAACGACCTCGACATCGAAACGCTCGAACTGCTCGAGTCGCGGCTCGCCGACTGGCCGGGGACGCTGCTGCTGGTCAGCCATGACCGTGCGTTCATCGACAACGTGGTGACGAGCACGCTGGTGTTCGAGGGCGAGGGCCAGGTGCGCGAATACGTCGGCGGCTACGAGGACTGGCTGCGCCAGCGTCCGCCGGCAGTCCGTGGCCGCGGGTCTGTAGACCCGCCGGAGCGGAACCGGGCCTCTTCGGACCCGCCCAGTGGTAGCCGCGGGTCTTCAGACCCGCCAACCCTTGCCGAGGAGCGAACGCGCAAGGCCAGCTACCGCGAGCAGCAGGAGCTGCTGGCGCTGCCGCGGCGCATCGAGAGCCTCGAATCGGAGCAACAGCGCCTGAACGACGCCGTCGCCGCGCCCGCGTTCTACAAGGAACCGGCCGGGACGATCGCCCGGACGCTGGCCCGACTCCAGGCGATCGAGCAGGAACTGCTCGACGCCTTGGCGCGATGGGACGAGTTGGACTCGCTCACCAAACGCTGACGCGGACGGCGGCGGACGACGCCGCGCGGCCGACAGGGTAAAATAAGGAGTTTGAACCCAGGTTTTCCTTCCAGTCAGGCACTTTTCGCATGATCTCTGTCAGCAGCGTCTCGATGCGGTACGGGTCCAAGGTGCTCTTCGAGGACGTCAGCACGACGTTCGCGACCGGGCGCCGCTACGGCCTCAGCGGGCCCAACGGGTCCGGCAAGTCCACGTTCATGAAGCTCCTCACCGGCGCCCTGGATCCGCAGAAAGGCACGGTCGTCCGCCCGCCGAAGCTCGGCGTCCTGCGCCAGGACCAGTTCGAGTTCGACGCGCACCGCGTCATCGACACCGTCATCATGGGCAACGCCCGCCTGTGGAAGGCGATGACCGAGCGCGACCGGCTCTACGAGAAGCCGGATCTGTCGAACGAGGACGGCATGCGGCTCGGCGAGCTCGAGGGCATCGTCGGCGAGGAGGACGGCTACTCCGCCGAGAGCAACGCGGCCGTGCTGTTGCAGGGTCTCGACATCCCCGACGCGTTGCACGAGCGGAAGATGGCCGAACTGCAGGGTGGTCAGAAGGTGCGCGTCCTGCTGGCCCAGGCGCTCTTCGGCTCGCCCACGGCGCTGCTCCTCGACGAGCCCACCAACCACCTGGACCTCGACTCGATCCACTGGCTCGAGAGCTTCCTCGAGCGCTACGAGGGCACGCTGATCGTCATCTCGCACGACCGCCACTTCCTCAACGCGGTCTGCACCCACATCGCCGACATCGACTACCAGACGATCATCACCTACACCGGCGGCTACGACGACATGGTGGTGGCCAAGACGCAGATCCGGTCCCGCGTCGAATCCGAGAACGCGCAGCGCGAGAAAAAGATCGCGCAGCTCATGGACTTCATCCAGCGCTTCGGCGCCGGCACGCGTGCGGCGCAGACCACGTCGCGCCGGAAGGAAGTGGAGCGGCTGCAGACCACGGACCTGGCGCGCTCGAACATCCAGCGGCCCTACATCCGCTTCATGCAGAACCGGCCGTCGGGAAAGGTGGCGTTCGAGGCCAAGGGGCTGTCGAAGGCCTTTGACGATCTGCAGGTGATCGACGACTTCACGGCCATCGTCAACCGCGGTGAGAAGGTGGTGCTGGTCGGGCGCAACGGCGTTGGCAAGACCACGATGCTGAAGGCGCTCATGGCCGACAACCCGAGTCATCCGCCTTCACCCGGCGATCTCGACTCCGGCTCCGTGCGGTGGGGCCACGAGGTGTCGATCGGCTACTTTCCCCAGGACCACACCGGGGCGATCGAAAAGGGGCTCACGGCCGTCGAATGGCTGCACCGCTTCGATCCCGACGCGCACCGGCAGGACATCCACGGCCTGCTCGGGCAGATGCTCTTCACCGGCGAAGAAGGGCTGAAGCCGACCGCCGCGTTGTCGGGCGGCGAAACGGCGCGGCTGCTCTTCTGCCGGATCATGCTGCAGAAGCCCAACGTGCTCATCTTCGACGAGCCGACCAACCACCTCGATCTCGAATCGATCAACGCGCTCAACATCGCGCTGCAGAAGTTCGAGGGCACGGTGCTGATGGTCACGCACGATCAGGACCTGCTCGAAGAAGTGGGCACCCGCGTGTGGCATTTCGACCACGGCCGTATCGTGGACTTCAAGGGCACGTTCGAGGAGTACGAGGCGTCGGTGCGACAATGAGGAATGGGTGGCCTGAGTCTCGTGTCCGCGATCGTGGCAGTCGGTGCGCTGGCCCTGCTCCAGTCCGCACCGCTGGCGGCCGCCACGCTCGATGAGGCGCAACGACTCTTCTATGCCTCCCGCTTCGCCGAGTCGGCCGAGACCGCCCGCGAACTGACCGAGGCCAATCCCGGCGATCTCGCCGCGTGGGAGGTCCGTACATCGGCCCTCCACTTCCAGGTCAAGCGCCTGGTCGGCGACGGTAAAGACAAGAAAGGCGCCTTCGCCAAGTGCGGTGAGTGCCCCACGTTACTTGCGACGTTCCTCGAGGAGGTCAATCGCGGCCGGGCCGCTGCCCGGGCCCAGCTGGCCAAGGATCCGCTGGACGACGAGGCACGCTTCTTCCTCGGCAAAATGGATCTGAGCTACCTGTGGATGCAGCTCGCGACCCTGGATCGGAAGACCGGCTGGAACGAGTATTGGGAAGCCAAACACCTGCTCGAGGCCGTGCTCGAGAAGAACCCCATGCACGTCCGGGCGCGCGTCGCGCGAGCGTGGATGGACTACATCGTCGGCTCGAGCGTGCCCTGGGGCACCCGTTGGGTGATGGGCGGCGGCAACAAGTCGCGTGGGCTCAAAATGGTGAAAGAAGCAGCGGCCACGCCAGCGGACTTCTACACGCGCGTCGAAGCTCAGTTCGGACTCTGGGAGATGTTGACGCGCGACGGCAAGCGCAGCGAGGCGGTGGTCATCGCGAAGGAACTGCTGGTGAAGTTTCCCGAAAACAAGGACCTGGCGCGCTTCGTCGAAACCGGCGGCCGCCCGGCGGCCTGAGCGAGCCCGCCCCTCCCCGAATCGCTACCAGCGTCGACCGATACTATGCGGCAGCGGCAGTGGCCGCAGCCGGCCCGGGTTCCAGATCTCTCCGCACCCGATGCAGCGCCAGTACGTGGACTCGTTGATGATCTTCGCGGCTGTCTTCAGGTCCTTCGACCGGCAGAACGGACAGAACGCCGGCGCTATGACGTCGGGCTTTTCGACCCCGTCGTTGGTTCTCATCAGGCACACTCCCCTCTCGTCTGGCGTCGCAAAGGCTTCGATCGAGCGCCCAGCCGGCGGGCGACGCGACAGGTAACAGGCTACGGGGCTTTGATGAGGGAGCGGTTCGAGCGCCAATGGCCCGGCCGGAAGACTCAGGAAAGCAGTGCCCTCTCAGTCTACTTGGCGGACACGGCGAAGCCCAGCGCTATCTGGGCTTCGACGACCATCTCCGCCGAAGCCCTCGTCGGGTAGGCCCGTCGCCGCCCATCCCGCCGACCTGCTACGGCCGAAGACGGCGCAGCAGGTCGGCGAAATCGGACGGGAGCGGCGCCTCGAACTCGAGGGGACGATCGTCCATCGGATGCCTGAAGGCCAATCGATGGGCATGGAGGGCCTGCCTCCCGAAGTCGATCGGGCGAAGCGTCCCGGGGCCGTACACGTAACGTTTCTCGCCTACGAGGGTGTGACCGCGCAGCCGCGCCTGGATGCGTATCTGATTGCGTTTGCCGGTGTGCAGCCGCACCTCGATCAGAGCAGCGTCGGTCAAGCGCGCCAACACCCGGTAGTCACATTGCGCCTCCACCCCACTGGGATCAGACGGATGCGTTTCCTTCTGGATGAGCGACTTGGTGTCCCACACCAGGCGATCGCGCCACGTGCCCCGCTCGGGCGACGGGTGGCCGTAGACGATGGCCCAGTAGACGCGCTCGGGCTCTCGCCGGCGGAACTGCTCCTTGAGCCGCCCCTGCGCCAGGGTGGTCTTGGCAAAGACCACAAGGCCCGAGGTGTCCAGATCGATGCGGTGTACCACGAGCGGCTTTCGCTTGCCGCTCGAACGGAAGTAGTCCTCGAGCAGCGTCACGATAGAGGGCGCCTGACTGCGGCGCTCCAACGGCACCGAGAGCAGGCCCGAGGGTTTATTGAGGACGATCAAAGCCTCGTCTTCGTAAACGATGTCGAGCGCACCTTTCTTGAACGGGCCCGGTACCCGCGACGCGCTTCCCGGGCGATCCATCCACACGCGCACGACATCGCCGGCCACGAGCTTCACGCCGGCGTCAGCCAGACGACTCTCGACTTCGTTCAGAAACACCTTGCCCCGCTCGAGCGCGGTCACCACTTTCGCGCGCGAGCCCACGCGATCCGGGCGCGCAAGGAATTTGTCGAGGCGGGTTCCCGCGTCAGGCGCGTCGATGGTCCACTCGGAACGGTTACGCACGTGCCGGGCCGGCCCCGGCCTAATCGACGCCGAACGCCAGCAGCACGTTGCCGGGCCGCGCGGCGATACCGCCGTAGCCGGAGTTCACGAAGATCATCCCGCCGCCGACGATGAGCGGCGAGCCGTCGATGCTGGCCCCGGTGCCCACCGCGCCGTTCACCGTGTCAAACGTGCGGTTGGTGTCGAACTGCCAGAGGATCGTGCCGTCGTCGGCGGCGTAGGCACGAAGGCCGCCGTCGATCGATCCCACGAGCACAGCGCCTGGAATCGCCGTGGCGGCGCCCGCCTGCGACGTGTTGCAGCGCGGCTGGCCAGCACAGAGCGCCGGCTGCGCGGGCACGTTCCACGCTTCCTGCCCCGTACCCCCGCGGACGGCTCTCACGCCGCCTGGAGTCGGAGAACGGTAGCTGCCGTTGCCGAAGTACGCCTGCCGGCCGTCGACCGAGCCGCCGTACTGGCCGCCGAGGGCGTCGCCAGCACCGAAGCGGTACTGCCACACGAGCGCTCCGGTGTCGGGATTGATCGCGTGCGCCACACCCGACTTCTGCGGAATCACGATCAACTGGCGCCCCTCGATGGTCGCCAGCATCGGCGCCGCGGAGAAGTCGTGGTCGGGACCCATGACGGCCGGACAGCCGTTGCCATCGCTCGTCGCGGGGCATCCGCCGAGCCAGCTGTCGTCTTTCAGCCCCTGGTAGAACCACTTCACCTTGCCGGTCAGCATGTCGACCGCGACGACGGAATCGGTCATCGGCTGGACCGGATCGGCGTAGCCGTTGCCCGTCGCGAAGTAGACGGACCGCCGCGCCATGTCCACCGTGGGCGACGACCAGATGCTGCCGCCAGCAGGACCGAACGCCTCGGTGCCGTTCCGCGAGTTCTTGCCGCGCGGCTTCGGCTCGTCGATGGTGTACGTCTTCCACAGCAGCGCGCCCGTGTTGACGTCGAGCGCGGTGAGGTTGCCGCGGAAGGTGCAGCACTTGTTGTCGCCTCGCCCCGCGCTCGTCTCTTCACCAAGCCCCTGAATCGGCACGAACGCCTTCCCGTCGGCGACCGCGATGGCGCCGGTGATGGCGGCGTTCGGGTGCTCGTCCGCTTTGCGCTTCCACACCAATTGGCCCGTCACCGCGTCGACGGCATAGACATTCGCCTTCGAATCGCCGAAGAACACGGCGTAGCGCGTGGCGTCGCCGCTGCGATACGGCCACACGCTGAGCGCGCTGCGGACGCCGAGGTCCGCCTTGTAGGTCCAGTAGGTGCAGCCGGTCTTCGGATCGAGCGCGTGCAGCTCGCCGTTATCGCTCGCGGCGAAGAGCTTTCCGCCGGCAAGGGCGGGTTGGACGCGGGCGGAGGTCGCGCCGTCGTAGGCGAACGCCCACTTCAACTTCAGGCGCGGCAGGTCCTGGGCGGCCAGTCCGCCCTGCGCGGCGTAGCGCGTGTTGGTGGCGTCGCCGCCCCACGCCATCCAGCGCGGCCCCTGCAGCGGGTCCGTCGCGGGCGTCGCGGCGGTGCACTGATTCGAACGGCGTGCGGAGGCCGCGAAGGCGCGTCCGGTGAGGAACTGCGCGACCGCGACGCGCTCGGGGGTGGTGAGCGTCGCGCCCTGGACCGCCATCTTGCCGTTGGTCAGCGCGTTCACGATCGCCTCCGGCGTGTACGCGCGCAGCGCGTCCGGCGGCGGCACGGCGGTCTGCCCGGTCTGATGGCAGCTCGCGCACGCTCGCGCGAATACGGCGTCACCGGCCGGGGGCTGTGGCTGTTGAGCGAAGGCGGAGCCCGGAACAGCGAGCAACAGAGTAACCATCACGCTCTTCACACGCATCGTTCCTCCAGGAGACGCAGCAGATGTTACCGCGGTCTAGGCACGCGATAGATAGTTCTCGGGCACGAACACGCGGCGGATCCGGAACGGGGCGGGCGACTCCAGCATTAGTCGCAGCCGCATCTCGAACGTGCGCGCCGGAAACGGGAAGAACGGCGACGGGCTCCCGATGTCGTCCACCCAGGCGGGAGTTGGGACGGACTGCTCTCGACACAACGCGCTGACCACGGCCGACACGAGACCCTCGATGTCACCAGGCGCAACGATAGGATCGGCGATCATGCGGGCACGCAGTGCGTGATCGGCGCGACGGAAGTCGTCGACGAACGCGTTGATCGGCTGCTGGAGCCGAGCTCCGGCGGCTCTTGCCTCAGAGACGCATTCGACGGCTGTCACGGGAACAGCTCTTCGACGAGCAGTCGACTTCGAACGGCCAACCTCTCGGGCGAGTAGAACTCGCCGACAACCTGCAGCACGGCGGCTGCCGTGGAGAGGCCAATGCGTCCCGCGAGCGTCCGAATGTCGTCGGCGTCCTCCGCAGTACGTGCAGCCGCCACCTTCATCGCCAGCAAGGTGCGATCATCCGCCATCGACACGTCGAGATGCTCCATCGCCCGCCACCGTTCGAAGCGAGCCGCTGGTGGAACGAACGCCTTTGCCGCATCATTCAACCAGTCGTCAGGCAATCCGAGATCGCGTGCCACTTCCTTGGCCGCCGCCCGAACGACCTGTGGCTCTGTGAACCATCCGTCCACGTCTTTGGTCGACGGGCGAGCGTCGAGTGCCACGCACATCACTGCGCCGCCAACGACGAAGAGCTCTGCCCGGGTGCCTCTACGTCCCAGCTCGCGATCGAGCAACGCCAGCGCCTGTTCGATCTGCTGCTTGCTGAGAATGTGGGACACTCGCTCATTGTAGCTGGACGACTTCGCTGGATCGCTGAAACGGCATCGCGCCCAGTTTCCGAAACGCCGCGCCTTCCACGGTCGTCGAAACGCGCACTGATCGTCAGAGGCAGCTCAGTCCCCGGCGGGCGGTATTCGATGCGGCGTGCCGCCTGCACCGAGGTGGGTGTCGGTCTCGGCGTCAATGGCAGACAACGCTGCGAGAGGCACACAGCATTCGCGCCTGACGAAATCGGTCTCGCGTGCCTCTTCAACCGTTAGCGCCACGACATGCGCAGGCAGTCTCACCAGGCGCCGCACTTCCTGCCGAATACGCCGCCTGAGGTCACTGACGTCGGTGTCCGCGAGACGCGCCTCGTCATAAACGACGAGCACGTCGACGTCGTGAGCAGGTTGATCGCGTGTCCAGGAACCGAAGACATACACCTCCGTGTCGCCGATCTCTTCACGAAGTGCCGCCGCGATCCACCGCGCCTGCTGTGAGCGCGTCACCGCCCCCTCGCTGACAGCTCGTTGATGAATTCGTCGCCGGTCATCAGCTTGATCCCGTACGTCTCGGCTGTCTCCGTGGCCCTCGCCGTATACTGGTTGTAGCTTGAGAGCGTCACGATGTAGTCGAGACGAACATCACGAAAGGACCCTACTAGTTCTGTCACGTCGTTCCTGCCGACGGTATAGCCGTACATGTCCCCTGGGGCATCGTCGTCGACTTCCACGGCATCGACCAGGACGAGTGTCAACATCCGACCATTCTTCAGCTCGACGTGATACAGAGGACCTTCGCAGGTGATCTGTGCAGTTGCCTTGTTATGCCGCACGGATTTCTCGAAGGCGTTCACGCGCCGTATGGCCCCGGTGTCTTTCTCTCCTTGATCCGGTCTTGCGACGAGAGGGAGCTGCAGTTCCCGAAGCAGCATGGTCTCGAACGCCTCCGGAAAATGCGGCTGCAGTCCTCGGTCGAGTCGAGCATCCGAGCTCGCCTCGAACGCCTGGGCGTGCATCTTGAACGCGAAGTACTCGGTCCACATTGGCGGCGGAAGCTGCGCAAGATGCTCATCGAATAACCTGACGATGGCTCGATTGTTGGGGATGAGCGTCTCAATCTTGGCCTTGTGCCACATTGACGCGCCCTCCCCAAAGGGATCATTCGAAGCGTTTTCTGAGTCTGGACCGTACTGTCGATGAAGGACGCGGTTTTCCTCCAGCAGCCGCAAAGCTTCTCGGTACAACCGTCGCCGGTCGTCGGGTTGCGACGGTTCTCCGGCGAGCGCAGTCGACACCACCCGGAAGTTCTCTTCGAAGGCCTGGATGAAGTTGACGAGAAACTCATGCGACGGGTGCTGAAGCGAGGTTGGCTTGACGGCAGTGAAGTGGTCGGTATCTCTCAGCACCTTGACTTCACCGAAGTATTGCCCGGCGGAGTCGGTCGTCACGACTTTGAGTCGGGTTGGCAGATTGAATCCAAAAAACGTGGCCAGCCTGTTTTTGAAGACCATCCTGCTCTCGCAGGCCTCCATTCCGAACAGGCCCGGCATGAGGCGGGCCTTGTCGTGTACGAGGTCCCGGAATCGGTTGTGGAGGTCTTCCACGGTATCTCCCTTCAACTGAAGCTGGAGTCCAAGCTTCTGGTTGTAGTAGTGGAAAGCAAGTGCGCCGAAGTTGGCCCATCCCGAACCCCGTGACGGGGACGCGATGAGCGCCAACCCCACGCGCTTCCGCGCGAAGCGCTCTCGGTGCTTGTCCAGCACATAGCGCATGACGATCCCGCCGGTGCTGTGACAGACGAATACAAGTGCTTGCTTCTTCATTGGAGCAGGCGTGCCGCGGGCGTCCGGACGTTCGAGCGCGTCCATGACCTCCTTGGCGCATTGGTTCAGGGGAAAATCCCCGGCATCGAAGGCGGTGTAGTAGCCAGCCAGGAAGATGGATGGATTGCCGAGCCTGAGATCGCTGCGGACGAGGTCAGGCCAGAAGACGGCGCCGCGCGACCCCTCCGCTGCGAGCCAACAACTACGACTGTCGGAGAAGATGCCGTGAACGAACACGACCGCGGTGTCGGCCTCCGTGTGCTGGTACCAGAAGTTATTCGTCGCGTCGCGCGGCACACGCAACGACGATGGCGTGAGAAGTTCGCCTTCCTGCCCGTCTGGTTCGGTCATGCAGAAAGCCCTCGTTCCTCTGTCAGGCCCCCGCCGCTCCAGCGCGATGGAAAAGCGCAGGATTGGGCCGCCAGTCGCGGATGATGTAAAAGGGAACGGTTCGTTTTTCGCGAGAGCGTATACGATGTGTCGTTGGTCGTCCAGGTTTCTGGCTGACTCTGCGGCGTCAGATTAGACCAAGCTCCTCGCATCTTCGTTCGCCCGCCAATCGGCCAAGATTCTGTCGACTCAGGACGCGCTGCGCGCCAGCTCCGGGCAGGGACCGTCCGGCACGTCGGGGTCGCGAAGTCGATCCAGATGATCGCCGACGCGTTCGGCTGGACGCTTACCTGCGTGCCGGACGTCGGACACACAGGTCCCGTCACGGCGACAGGACGAATCCGATCGTTGGCTGGACTCAGTCGGTTAGCCGCTCAGGCGCCGGAGACCCGCGCGCCGGAGTTGCCGGCGGCACCGTGGTCGGGAACTGGATATGCTGAAGAATCCGGACGGTGCAGGCGGACCTGAAGGTCCGCCTCTACGAGAGCGGGGCCGGCCCCTACGACAGAGGAGCAGGGAGTTTCGAGGCGCCCATCAGGTGCTCGTCGATGGCGCGGGCGGCGCTGCGGCCTTCGGCGATCGCCCACACGATGAGCGACTGGCCGCGCTGCATGTCACCGGCGGTGAAGACGCCGGGCACATTGGTCATCCACTTGGCGTCGCGGCCCACGTTGCCGCGCGGCGTCATGTCGATGCCGAGGCCGGGGAGCAGCGCCCCCTTCTCGGCCCCGACGAAGCCCATCGCGAGCAGCACGAGGTCGGCCGGGATTTCGAACTCGCTCCCCGCCACCGGCGCGAAGGCCGTGCGGCCGTTCTGGTGCACCGGCTCCACCTTCACCGCGTGCAGCGCCTTGACACGCCCATCCGCGGTGCCCGAAAAGCGCTGCGTGTTCACCGAGTAGAGCCGCTCGCCGCCCTCTTCGTGGGCCGACGACACACGGAAGACCTGCGGCCACTCCGGCCACGGATTGGTCGCGGCGCGCTCCTTCGGCGGCATCGGCATCAGCTCGAACTGATGCACCGACTTGGCCTTCTGCCGGTGCGCGGTGCCCAGGCAGTCGGCACCGGTATCGCCGCCGCCGATGATGATCACGTGCTTGCCCTCGGCAGAGATGAACTCGGCGTCGGGGATCGTGTCGCCTTCGTTGCGGCGGTTCTGAAGCGTCAGGTACTCCATCGCAAAGTGGATGCCGCCGAGCTCGCGCCCCGGCACGGGCAGGTCGCGCGGCTGGCCGGCGCCACCCGCCAGGAGCACCGCGTCGAAATCACGGCGCAGCCGTTCTGCGGTCAGATCGACGCCGACGTCGACGCCCGGACGGAAGACGATGCCTTCCGCTTCCATGACCGCGAGCCGGCGATCGAGGAAACGCTTCTCCATCTTGAACTCGGGGATGCCGTAGCGCAGCAGGCCACCGATGCGGTCCGACTTCTCGAACACGGTCACCGAATGGCCGGCCCGGTTCAACTGGTCGGCGGCGGCCAGCCCCGCCGGCCCCGAACCCACGATCGCCACCTTCTTCCAGGTGCGATGCTCGGGCGCCTGCGGCACCACCCAGCCCTCGTTCCAGGCGTGGTCGATGATGGACGCCTCGATCGACTTGATGGTGACCGGGTCCTCGTTGATGCCGAGCACGCACGAGCCTTCGCACGGCGCCGGGCACAGCTTGCCGGTGAACTCCGGGAAGTTGTTGGTGGAGTGCAGGCGGTCGATCGCCGCACGCCAGCGGTCGCGGTACACGAGATCGTTCCAGTCCGGAATCAGGTTGCCCAGCGGGCAGCCCTGGTGACAGAACGGAATGCCGCAGTCCATGCACCGCGCGCCCTGCGACGCAAGGTCCGCGGTGGCGTACGGCAGATACACCTCATGCCAGTCCTGCAGGCGCTCCGTGACCGGGCGCGTGGGGTGCTTCTTCCGCTTGATCTCGATGAAACCGGTCGGCTTACCCATGGGCGGGACTCGCGGCAGCCCTCGCATCCGAATAGCCGTCACGCGGGTCGGTCGACCCGCTGGCCACAACCGGGTCCGGCACTCGCGCGGCCTCGGCCGCCTGACGTTTGGCCTGTTCGGCCAGGGCGCGCTTGTACTCCCGGGGCATCACTTTCACCAGCCGTCCTTGCAGCGATGCCCAATCGGCGAGCAGGCCTTCGGCGTAGGCGCTGCCGGTGGCCGCGACGTGGCGCATGATCAGTGTCTGCACCAGATCGATTTCGTCGGCATCGACGAGCGCCTCGAGATCGACCATCTCCGGATTGCAGCGCTTCGCGAACTTGCCGTCGGCGTCGAGCACGTAGGCCACGCCGCCGCTCATGCCCGCGGCAAAGTTGCGCCCGGTCCGGCCGAGCACGATCACGCGCCCGCCGGTCATGTACTCGCAGCCGTGGTCGCCCACGCCCTCCACCACCACGTTCGCGCCGCTGTTGCGCACGCAGAAACGCTCGCCGGCCACGCCGCGCACGAACACCTCGCCGCTCGTGGCCCCGTAGAGCGCCACGTTGCCGACGATGATGTTCTCCTCCGAGCGGAACGTCGACTCCGGCGGCGGGAACACCACGAGCCGGCCGCCCGACAGGCCCTTGCCGAAACCGTCGTTGGCGTCGCCGACGAGGACCATCGTCATGCCGCGGGGCACGAACGCGCCGAAGCTCTGCCCGGCCGATCCCATGAAGGTCAGACTGATCGTGTCGTCGGACAGACCGGCCCCGCCGAAGCGCCGGGTGACTTCGGCGCCCAGCATGGTCCCGACGGTGCGGTCCGAATTCCGGATCGGCGACGTGAACGCCACCGGCGTCCGCGACTCGAGCGCCTTGCGGCACTTGACGATGAGCGAGTTGTCGAGCGCCTCGCTCAGGCCGTGATCCTGCGCCGTGACGCAGCGGCGCGCCACCGACGGCGGCAGGTCCGGCTGGTGCAGCAGCGGTTTCAGGTCGAGGCCCTTGGCTTTCCAGTGCTCGAGCGCCGGCGCTACGTCGAGGCAGTCGGCGCGGCCGATCATTTCGTCGAGGGTGCGGAAGCCGAGATACGCCATGTGTTCGCGCACTTCCTCGGCGATGAAACGGAAGAAGTTCTCGACGAACTCCGCCTTGCCCGTGAACTTCTTGCGCAGCTCGGGATCCTGCGTGGCGATGCCCACCGGACAGGTATTGAGGTGGCAGACGCGCATCATGATGCAGCCCATCACGACGAGCGGCGCGGTCGCGAAGCCGAACTCCTCGGCGCCCAGCAGGGCGCCGATCACGACGTCGCGGCCGGTCTTCATCTGCCCGTCCACCTGCACGACGATGCGGTCGCGCAGCTTGTTGAGCACGAGCACCTGCTGTGTCTCGGCGAGGCCGAGCTCCCACGGCAGGCCGGCGTGCTTCAAGCTGGTGAGCGGCGACGCGCCGGTGCCACCGTCGTGGCCCGAGATCAGCACCACGTCCGAGTGCGCCTTGGCCACACCCGTGGCCACCGTGCCGACGCCACCTTCGGCCACGAGCTTCACCGAGATGCGCGCGTACCGGTTCGAGTTCTTCAAGTCGAAGATGAGCTGGGCCAGGTCTTCGATCGAATAGATGTCGTGGTGCGGCGGCGGGGAGATGAGGCCCACACCGGGTGTCGAGTGCCGCGTCTTCGCAATCCACGGGTAGACCTTGTGGCCGGGCAGCTGACCGCCCTCACCGGGCTTGGCGCCCTGCGCCATCTTGATCTGCAGCTCGTCGGAGTTGACGAGGAACTCGCTCGTCACGCCGAAGCGGCCCGACGCCACCTGCTTGATGGCACTGCGCTTCGAGTCGCCGTTGGCCATCGGCAGGAAGCGCTCGGCATCCTCACCGCCCTCGCCGGTGTTGGATTTGCCGCCCAGGCGGTTCATGGCGATGGCGAGCGTCTCGTGCGCCTCGCCGCTGATCGAGCCGTATGACATGGCGCCCGTGGCAAAGCGCTTGACGATGGTCGCGACCGGCTCGACCTCCTCGATCGGCACCGGCCGTGACGCCGGCCGCAGGCGGAACAGCCCGCGCAGCGTCGCGCGATGCTGGTTCTGCTGGTCCACGAGGCCGGTGTACTCCTTGAAGATCTTGTACTGCCCGCTCCGCGTAGCGTGCTGCAGCTTGTACACCGTGTCGGGGTTGAACAGGTGGTACTCGCCGTCGCGGCGCCATTGGTACTCGCCGCCCGGCTCGAGCTCTTCGGTTTGCACCGGCTTGGGCCCGAACGCGCGGTCGTGCCGCTTGGCCACTTCGAGGGCGATCACGTCGATGCCGGCGCCGCCGACACGCGACGTGGTGTGCGTGAAGTAGCGGTCGATGAACGCCTGGTGCAGACCGATGGCCTCGAAGATCTGCGCGCCGCAGTAGCTCTGGAGCGTGGAGATGCCCATCTTGGACATCACCTTGAGCACGCCCTTGTTGAGCGCCTTGATGTAGTTCTGAATCGCCTTGTCGCGATCGATGCCGGCCAGCGTGCCCTGCCGGATCATGTCGTCGATGGTCTCGAAGGCAACGTAGGGATTGACCACGCCGGCGCCGTAGCCGATGAGCAGCGCCACGTGGTGCACTTCGCGGGCGTCGCCCGATTCCACCACCAGCGCACATCGCGTCCGGGTGCCCTCGCGCACCAGGTGGTGGTGCACGCCGGCCGTGGCCAGCAGGCTGGGAATCGGCGCCAGATCGCGGCTCACGCCGCGGTCCGAGAGGATGAGGGTGTCGTAGCCGTTCTTCACCGCCTCGCTGGCACGGCGGCACAGATCGTCCATCGCCTTGGCGAGCCCCTCGCCGTTGGTGGACGGGTCGAACAGCATCGACAGGGTCGTCGACCGGAACGGCACGTCGGGCGGCAGGTTGCGCAGCTTGGCGACGTGCTCGTTGTGGATGATCGGGTACTTGATGAAGATCTGCCGGCACGACTCGCGTTCCGGCTTGAGCAGGTTGCGTTCCGGCCCGATCGTCGAGCCCATCGACGTCACCAGCTCTTCACGGATGGCGTCGAGCGGCGGATTGGTGACCTGCGCGAAGAGCTGCTTGAAGTACTCATAGAGCAGGCGCGGCTTCTCCGACAGCACGGCGAGCGCCGCATCGCTGCCCATCGACCCGAGCGGCTCCTCGCCATTCTGGGCCATCGGCCCGATCAGCAGCCGCAGGTCCTCCTGCGTGTAGCCGAACGTCTGCTGGCGGTCGAACACCGTCTCGTGCTCGGGCGCCTCGGCGCGCGCGGGCGGCAGCTGGTTGATGTCGTAGAGCTGCGAGTCGATCCACTCGCGATACGGGTATTCGGCGGCGAGCTGCGACTTGATCTCTTCGTCGTCCACGATGCGGCCCTTGGCCGTATCGACGAGGAAGATTCTGCCCGGGTGGAGGCGCTCCTTCACCACGACGTCGCCGGGCGGGATGTCGAGAACGCCCACCTCGGACGCCATGATCACGAGGTCGTCCTTGGTGACGTAGTAGCGCGACGGGCGCAGCCCGTTGCGATCCAGCACGGCGCCAATCACCGTGCCGTCGGTGAAGGCAATCGACGCCGGCCCGTCCCACGGCTCCATCAGCGACGAGTGGTACTCGTAGAACGCCTTGCGGTCGGCCGCCATCTCCTCGTTGCCGGTCCACGGCTCGGGGATCATCATCAGGATGGCGTGCGGCAGCGAGCGGCCGGCCATCACCAGCAGCTCGAGCACGTTGTCGAAGGTCGCCGTGTCGCTGCCGCCCTCGCGGATCACCGGCAGCACCTTCTGGAGGTCGTCGCCGAGGAGGTCGCTCTGCAGCAGCCCCTCGCGGGCGCGCATCCAGTTGATGTTGCCGCGCAGCGTGTTGATCTCGCCGTTGTGCGCAATCAGCCGGTAGGGGTGCGCCAGCGGCCACGACGGGAAGGTGTTGGTGCTGAAGCGCTGATGCACGAGCGCGAGCGCCGATTCGAGCCGCTCGTCGAGCAGATCGGGAAACATCGGCCCGAGCTGGTGCGCGGTGAGCATGCCCTTGTAGATCAGGGTGTTCGCCGACAGGCTCGCGATGTAGAAGGCGCGGCGCCCGAGCGCGTTGATCTTGAGCGTGTCCACGGTACGCTCGACGCGCTTGCGGATGACATAGAGCTTGCGCTCGAACCGTGCCGCGTCGCTGCCGGTGAGGCCGCCACCGGCGCCGATGAACACCTGCTCGAAGACAGGCGCCGCGGCACGCGCGCTCGGCCCGACGAGACGGTCGTCAGTGGGCACGTCGCGCCAGCCGAGCAGACGCTGCCCTTCTTCTTCGGTGATGCGGCCGATGAGCGCCTTGATGGTTTCGCGATCGCGCTCCTCGTGCGGGAGGAACACGAGGCCGGCGGCATACGAGCCAGCGGCCGGCAGCGAGAAGGGGGCGACCGCGCGCAGGAACGCGTCGGGCATCTGCAGCAGAATGCCCGCGCCGTCACCAGTGTTCGCTTCGCAGCCGCACGCGCCGCGGTGCTCCAGATTGATCAGAACCTGCAGCGCCTTGGCGACAATGTCGTGCGAGCGCTTGCCCTTCTGGTGCACGACAAAGCCGACACCGCAGGCGTCGCTTTCCGCTCGCGGGTCGTACAGGCCTTGGTTTGAGGGAGGCTCCGCCGGGAAACACTGGTGACCATTGGAGTTCATGGTCGGACCATTCTGCCGATCAGGCGACGGATAGGGAAATACAATGATCTTGGTGAATCCATGAGCCTGGATCATGGATACAGGGATTCACCCAGGAAGGCTTCAGGCTCCCGGCTTCCGGCAGGCTCCCCTCGGCCCGCTGCCGCGGGCTTGGCGAACCGGCCGCTGGCCGGGACCAGCCGCCCGCCCAACCGACGAAATTGCCATTTCACTGGAATTCGGGCTGAAAACGCGGCTTTTCCCGCTATTCTGCGCGGGATTGCCAGGGTCCATCCACCCCGGATGGGCCGTCCTGGCGGAGGAGTAACCGCATGCACGCGCCCGCGAAGTACGTGGAAAAAGGCCTTTCGATTGCCGCCAACGGCATTTGGCAGGTGTTTTCGACCGCCAACAAGATCAGCCAGAACCCGTCCTTCATCCCCCGCTGGTCCGACAAACCCCTGCTGAAGTCCTACCAGAAGACCAAGCCGCCGCTGGGCTGGCCGCGCGAGACCGACTCGCTGTGCCCCGACTGCACGCGTGAGGCGCGGCAGGCGATCCTCGACGGCAAGAAGGACGTGAGCGTCCTCCTCAACGAGAAGGTCGGCGAGATCAAAGCCACCATCCTCGAGAAGGACGGCAAGATCATGATGGTGAAGGACTGTCCCATCCATGGTCACTTCGAAGACACCATGGCCATCGACCCGGCCTTCTTCAAGCACCTCGAAGAAGCGTTCCCGGGCCGCGACATCCGCGCCCACAACGACGAGAAGCTGCACAACCACGGTTCCTCCACCGTGCTGCACGGCCGCGGGTCGGTCCTGACCGTCGACCTCACCAACCGCTGCAACATGATGTGCGACCCGTGTTTCATGGATGCAAACCAGGTCGGGTTCGTCCATGAGCTGGGTTGGGAGGACATCAAGCAGGTCCTCGACAACGCCATCACCATCAAGCCGCGCCGGCAGATGTCGGTGCAGTTCTCGGGCGGCGAGCCGACGATGTCGCCCTACTTCCTCGACGCCATCCGCTACTCACGCAAAGTCGGCTACAACAGCGTGCAGGCGGCCACCAACGGCATCGAGTTCGCGAAGAGCCCCGAGTTCGCCAAGGCCGCGGCCGAAGCGGGCCTGCGCTACGCCTATCTGCAGTTCGACGGCATCGGCAACGCCGCCAACTCGCACCGCCGCGTCGGCAACCTGTTCGACGTGAAGCTGCGCGCGATCGAGAACCTCCACAGCGCCGGCGTGGACATCGTGCCGGTCATCACCATCGTCAACGGCGTCAACAACGAGCAGGTCGGCCGCGTCATTGAGTTCGCGCTCGACAACCCGAAGCGCATCAACTTCCTGTCGTTCCAGCCGGTGTCGTTCACGGGCCGCGACGAGGAAATCACCCCCGAGCGGCGCGCGGCCCAGCGCTACACGCTGTCGCACCTCGCGCACGACGTGAAGAACCAGGTCGGCATCGGCGAGCCGACCCGCGACTGGTTCCCGATTTCCTTCATGGGCACGTTCACCGACTGGGCCGACGTCGTACACGGGCCCGACCGGGAATTCGGTCAGCTCACGTGCGGATGCCATCCCAACTGCGGCATCGGCATGGCGCTCATGGTGGACAAGGAAACCAAGGAAGCGGTCCCGGTGACGGCGTTCCTCAACGCCGACCAGCTGGCCAGGGACGTGGCCCAGGTGAACGACGCCGCGCGCGGCAAGTTCCTCTCGGTCGTCGGGATGGGGCTGGCGCTGATGCGCAATTACGACTCGTTCAAGGCGCCGACGCACTTCCGGATCGCCGATCTGATGAAGAAGTTCGACAAGACCTTCGGCGCCACCGGCAAGAACTACGGCAGCGTCGGCAAAGAGCGCACGATGAGCGACATCGAGAAGCGCCGCGCCGACCGCTGGAACTTCCTGTTCATCGCCGGCATGTGGTTCCAGGACCTGTTCAACTACGACTTCCGCCGCACGGAGATGTGCATCATCCCCTACGGCACGCAGCAGGGCGAGATTTCCTTCTGCGCCTACAACACCGGCATCGGCTGGCGGAACATCCTCGAGAAGATGCACATGACGGCCACGCTGACCAAGTGGTACGAGGACCACGGCCGCCACGAGATCTTCGCTGGCAACAAGAACGTGCCGATGGCCAGCAAGGACCACACGCTGGTCCTCAACGCCGAGGCCGTCGCCGCCGTGGCGCAGACCGACCTCGACGACCTCGGGGTGGCGAAGAACGCACGCGAAGAGAAGATCGCCGCGCGCAAGAAGTCGAACATGACGCCCGAGGAAATCCGCCAGCACATGGAGATGGAGCGGCTCTACCGGCAGCAGGTGCTCAAGGAGCAGCCGACGATCCAGATTCAGGGCCTCGGTCGCGCGAAGAAGCAGGGCGTCCAGGAAGTCACGCACAAAGACGTCGTATAGACGTGGGGCCGGCTTTAGCCGGCCCGGGCCGCCTGAAGGCGGCCCCCACATCGAGGGCCGGCGAGTCACATCGCCGGCCCTTTTTCTCGTACGTGGCCGCGGGTCTTTAGACCCGCCCCAGCGAGAGGCTTTCACCAGTGGCCGCGGGTCTTTAGACCCGCCCCAGCGAAAGGCTTTCACCAGTGGCCCGCCTGTCCTACCCGCCCTTGTTGATCGCTCCGATCTGCTGGAGCGCTCCGAGGCGGTCGGTTTCGAGCCACGCGCGCGTGATGCGGCCGTTGCGAAGCTCGTAGATTGCGATCCCGGTATTGGTGACGTGCCTGCTGGTGGCCGCGAACGTGCGGAACTGCCCGGCGTGCGTGGCATGCCATCGCCACCGGACGGCCACCCGATCCCCTTCCGCCACGAGGTCCTCGATGGTGAAGGTGATATCGGGGAAGCCGCGGCGCAGGTCCTGAACCGTCACCGCAAACCCGGCCGGCCCCTGCTCGCCGTTCGGACCCACGTACTCGTCGCCCACGAGCTCGTTCATGAGCTCGACCCGGCCGGGGTTGATGCCCTCCTCGTACAGCCGCTGTACGGTCGCCTTGTTCGCCTCGAGAGTCGAGGTCGCCGTCTCCGTCGTCATGGGTTCCCCTCCTGTCACTCGAGGGTAGCGACGCGGCGGACTGCTGGCTTGGACAAAATCAGTGCGACGCGGCACACTCGGATCGTGAGGGTTCATTCGTTCGAACCGTCGGCGCGGCTGCGGCCTTACGTGCGTGCCATCCGCGTCATCGTGACCAACGCAGGTGTCCTGACGGCCCCGCTGCCAGAGCCAGGCCTGGTGCTCGGCGTTCGCTATGCCGGCCACGCGGTCATGATGGAGCACGACGGCACTCGCGAGATTCCGAGCGCCACGCTCTCGGGCATCCGTCCGTCGGTGCGCCGCATCTACACGTCGGGCGGCGGCGGGCTCGTCGTCGTGGTCTTTCAGCCCACTGGGGCGGCCCACTTCTTCGAACGTTCCCTGCACGAACTGTTCAGCGGCATGGCCGACCTCGCGGCGCTGACGAGCCGCGCCGGGATCGACCGTCTGCGGACGCGCCTCGCCGAGGCCGGAACCGACGCGGCACGTGCCGCTCTCGTCGATGCCTATCTGTGCTCGCGGCTGGTCGAACGCACGGGGGATCCGATGGTCACCGCCGCCGCCGCGGCCATCCGCCACGCACGCGGCAGACTGCGAGTCGGTTCGCTCAGCGCCGGGCTCGGGCTGAGCACGGATCGACTTGAAAAGCGGTTCCGGCGGAGCGTGGGCGCGTCACCCAAACAGCTGGCGTCGATCGTCCGCTTCCGGCACGCCGTGCGCGCGTTTCGTCCGGGCCTCACGCTGACGCAGCTGGCCTACGACGCTGGCTACTGCGATCAGTCGCACCTCGTTCGCGACTTCCGTGCCGTGACGGGCCAGGCGCCTGGCGACTTCCTGCGCTCGCCGTTCTACTGGGCCGACGCCCCGTGAACGAAAAAAGGGCCGGCGATTCGCACCGCCGGCCCTTCACCCCTACCCGCCCTACCCGCCTTACCTGCCCTACCCGCCTTACCCGCCCTTTACGTGCCCGGCTGCGGCACGATGCGGATGTAGGGCTTGGGCGACTTCCAGCCATCCGGGTAGATCTTCTTGGCCTCGTCGTCGGACACCGATCCGGCGATGATGACCTCCTCGCCCTGCTTCCAGTTCACCGGCGTGGCCACGCGGTGCTTGGCGGTGAGCTGCAGCGAGTCGATGACGCGCAGCACCTCGTCGAAGTTGCGGCCGGTGGTCATCGGGTAACTGATCTCCAGTTTGATCTTCTTGTCGGGACCGATGACGTAGACGGTGCGCACGGTCATGTTGTCCATGGCCGTCCGCCCTTCCGACGAGCTGCCGGCTTGCGCCGGCAACATGTCGTACGCCTTGGAGACCGCCAAATCCGTGTCGCCGATCATCGGGTAGTTCGGCGCGGCGCCCTGCGTCTCCTTGATGTCGTCCGCCCACCGGCCGTGACTCGACACCGGGTCCACGCTGAGCCCGATCACCTTCACGTTCCGCTTGTCGAACTCCGGTTTGAGCTTGGCCAGGTAACCGAGCTCGGTGGTACACACCGGCGTGAAGTCCTTGGGATGCGAGAAGATGACCGCCCACGACGTGCCGAGCCAGTCGTGGAACTTGATACGGCCCTCTGTCGTGTCCGCCTCGAAATCAGGCGCCACGTCGCCGATGCGAAGACTCATGTTCAAAACCTCCTGTTGTGATCCAGGGGAGGGTACTCCAACCGCATGACGGAGCAAAGCACCGCGGGCGGTGCATGTAGAATCCTCGGGATGCTCCTTCGCGACCGCACCGTGCTCGTGACCGGTGGCGCGTCCGGCCTGGGCGGCGCCGCGGTGGACATGATTGCGGCGGCCGGCGGCCGCGCGCTCATCGTGGACGTGAATGCCGAAGCGGGCCGCGCCAAGGCGGCGCAGCACGGCTCCAGCGCCCGGTTCGTGCAGGCTGATGTGACCTCGGACGCCGACGGCAAGCGGGCCATTCACGAGGCCACGGCCGCGTTCGGCCGCATCGACGGACTGGTGAACGCCGCGGGCATCCCCGCCGCCGAGCGCGTCCTCGGCCGTGAGGGCGTGCAGCCGCTGGCCCACTTCGCGCGCGTCGTCGCGGTGAACCTGATCGGCACGTTCAACATGATCCGACTCGCGGCCGAGTGCATGGCCGAAAACACGCCCGGCGAGGACGGCGAGCGCGGCGTGATCGTGAACACCGCCTCGGTCGCCGCCTTCGACGGCCAGATCGGACAGGCCGCCTACTCGGCGTCCAAGGGCGGCATCGTCGGCATGACCCTGCCAATCGCGCGCGAGTTCGCACGGATGGGCATTCGCGTGATGACCATCGCGCCCGGCACGTTCGACACGCCGCTGCTGGCGGCGCTGCCCGAGGCGGCGCGGCAGTCGCTGGCGCAGCAGGTGCCATTCCCCTCCCGGCTCGGCAAGCCGGCTGAATACGCGGCGCTCGTGCGGCACATCTTCGAGAACCCGATGCTCAACGGCGAGGTCATCCGCCTCGATGGCGCGATCCGGATGGCCCCGAAGTGATGCTCACCGCGCTGTCGGGCGTGGTCGCTGGGGTGTTTCACGTGCTGTCGGGGCCCGACCACCTGGCCGCGGTCGCGCCGCTCGCCGCGTCGAACCGCGCCGCGGCATGGCGAGCGGGCGCGACGTGGGGGATCGGCCACGCGTCGGGCGTCGTCGTGGTGGCCGTGCTCGCGGTGCTGTTGCGCGAGGCGCTGCCGCCGATCGCCGAGATCTCCGCGTGGGGCGAGCGCGCCGTCGGCGGCGCGCTGATCGGGTTGGGCCTGTGGAGCGTGTCGCGCGCGACGCGCCTGCGGCACGCGCCCCACGAGCACGCCGCCACCCGGCACGACCACGTGCACGTGCAGCGCGGCCCGCGGTGGATGCGGCGCCTGGGGCACGGCCACGCGTCGTTTGCCGTCGGCTTGCTGCACGGCGTGGCCGGCAGTTCCCATTTCTTCGGCGTGCTTCCCGCGCTCGCGTTCCCCACGCCCGCCGCGTCGTTCACCTACATCGCGGCGTTCGGTCTCGGCACGGTCGCCGCGATGACCGTGTTTGCGGGTGCCATCGGCCGCGTCAGCACGCACGACCGGCGCGTCTCGCACCATCGGCTGATGTCGGTGACCGGCGTCGCCGCGATTCTGGTGGGTTGCGTCTGGATCGCTGGAACGGGATTCTGAGGGGAGAGCAGGTCTAAAGACCTGCCCTACCTGCCAGACAGGAACTTCGCGCGCAGCGCCGCGCGATCGACAGCGGCGCCTCGCAGGTACACCGTGTCGATCCGCCGGCTGTTGGTGATGCGCTCCAGCGGGTTGGCCGTCAGCACCACGAAGCTGGCCTCCTTGCCGGCGGCGACGGTTCCCATCCGGGCGAGGCCGAGCACGCGCGCGTTGATCGAGGTGGCCGCCTGCAGCGCCTCGGCCGGCGTGAAGCCCGCGCAGCGGACGTAGTACTCCATCTGCTGATGCACGCCGAGCCCCTCGCCCGTCCCATCGGTCCCGAGCCCGATAATCATGCCGGCCTCGTGAATCCGCTTTAGATTGCGGCAGTGCAGATCGAAGAGCGCGTTGGCCGGGTTGCCGGCCGCCGTCCGCTGTGCCAGCTCCTTCCGAAGACCGGCGACGGTCGACGCGGGCAGCGTTTCGGCCAGGGCGGCGATCTCCTCCTCGGTTTCGCCAGGATTGGGAAAGTTGGGACCGGTCCACACTCTCGGGTGCGCCTTCACGATCGCGATGTACTCCTCGTCCACGTCGCGATCGCGGACCGTATGCACAAAGCCGTCTACGCCTGCTCGCAGGAGATCCTTGGCATCCGCGAGCGCGGACGTGCGGCTCAAGTGAGCCAGCGTCTCCATGCCGTTCTTGTGTGCCTCGTCGATGATCGCGCGGTAGACGTCGGGCTTGAGCTTCGGCACGGCCGCATCGCGGTCGTCCACCCAGATCTTCACGAAGTGGACGTTGCGCGCCCGAAGCTCGCGCACGTGCTGCCGCCCTTCCTCGGGAGTGGCCGCGCCGTACGGAATGCCCAGACGCGCCTCGCCGGGCGGCCCTGCCATGGGCGTGGCCGCGATCCCTTTGCCCACGGTCAGGAACGTCGCGGTATTCGGCGTGACGCTGTCGCGCAACGCGAAGGCCACGTCCTGATTGGCCTCGAGACCCATGCTCATCGCCGCGGCGGTGCCGTAGTAGACGTAGCGCTGCAGCTGATCGATCAGGTTGTCGCGGGTGTAGTTTGCCTTGGTGTTGCTGCCGTCCCTCTCGTTGACCAGCCCGATGTGATTGTGGCCATCGATGAGTGCCGGAATGACGGTCCTGCCGGTGAGGTCGATGCGCGTCGCGCCGGCCGGAGGCTGCCGCTCACCCTTGCGGCCGACCCAGGCGAAGGCGTCGCCCTCGACCAGGAACGCGGAGCTTTCGATGGGGGCCGTCCTGTCGCCCACGATGAGCCGCGCGCCTTCGAACCACAGCGGCGGGCGCGGCGTTTGCGACGACAGCAGCGCCGGAACCGCTACGGCGGCAGCGATCAGGAATGGAACCAGCAGTCTCCGCGATGACATCGTGGGAGATTACCACTGGCTTTGGCCTGAGGCGGGTCTGAAGACCCGCGGCCACGTAAGACAAGACCGGAAGCCGCAGACAAAGCTCAGCGCAGCTGGGCCTTCGCCGCCTGAAACTGCGCCATGGCTTCGCGCACCTGGGTCATGCGGTCGCCGGTGAACGTCGGCGCCACCGCGCTTTTGGCCAACTGCACCGCCGACAGCATCAGGCCGTGGGCACCCTGCGTACCACGCGGGACGTCGGTGGCTCGCAGCGCGTCTTCGAGGTCCTGGAAGGTGCCCGTAATGGCCGCCAGCACTTCGGGTGTGGGCGTCGAGACGGCCGAGCGCAGGAACGGCTGAATCTCCTCGAAGCGCGCGAAGATCGGACCGATCGCTTGACGGTACTGCCCCACGTCGCCCGCCGATGGCGCCGCCGGAACTCGCGGACCGATGACAACCTGCGGCGCCGCCTGGGGCGCGCGGGCGCCCAGCGCAGCGGGCCCGGGCCCGACCCCTGCGGAACGAGCCGGCGCCACCCGTTGGGCGACGCTCGGCGCCGGAGCCGGCGCGGGAGCCGGCGGCGCGATCGCGCGCGGCGACGGCCGCTCGTCGAAATCGAGCTGCGCCCGGGATACGTCGACGTAGACGCGCGTGCCCTCGAGCCGCACGGTCGCCACCGCGTTTTCAGCGACGGTGACACGGGCATCGAGCCCGTGCGTGCCCTGCGCATCGGCCGCAACGCTCACGTGCTTGACCAGCTGCACATCGGACGCGGCGTTCCATTCCTGCGAGTCGATCGGGGTACCGATGGCGCTCGTCGTCACGGCAAAGGTCGTCGCGTCGAGGCGCTGTCCGCTCACCTGCTGCGGCGCGCCCTCGAGCTCGAATGTGACGGCGAGCCGGCCGGGCGCGGCCACGAGCACCACTGCGGGGCTCGATTTCACGGCCGCGACACTGCTGGCGTCGCTCGTCGCGCGCAAGCGCTCGTCGACGTGCAGCCGCGCCCGCGGATACCCGAGCGTCGCCACCTCGCGTTGCGCCGCTTCGGCTTCGTCGATCGACACGAACGGTCCCACCAGAACGTCACGCAACGAACCATCGAGCCGCCACGCAAACGACGGGAGCCCGGCCTTGGTGAGCCGCCCGGCCATGATCCGCGCGTCGTCGTCGCGCGCGAACGACGTGACCTGCACGCTGAAGCTGGCCCCGGTGGCGATCGACGGACCGTCCACGGGCCGAGGGGCGCGCGGCGCGGCCGGCGCGCGGCCATCGCCGCCAGCCGCCCGAAGCCACACGACGGCCGTGACGGCCACGACGAGCACGATCGCGGCGACCATGCCCCAATTCTTGAGGCGGTGGCCACGCGGCCACACGTCCACGGTCCGCGCCAGGTGTGAGCCGAGCGACTTGAAGCGAGGCTTGCTCAGGAACCGATCGAGCTGGTCCTCGTCGAGGAGCAGAACGGTGTAGCGATCACCCTCGACCGACGGGGTCTTGGTGGGTGGGTTCTGCGCGCCTCGTTTGGCGATCTGGGACACGGATAGACGGCCTCTCCAACCCCTGAACTCCCGCTAATGGACGCCGGCCGACGGCCGCGGCGCCGTCGTCCGGCGACCCGGCAGCATGGTCGGCGCCAGCTCGTTCTGGACGAAGTACGACGAGCACGCCGCGTCGAGGAGCTCTCGATTGATTGTCGGCTCGATGCCGCGATAGCGACAGAGCGCGAGCACCTGGTCCAGGAGGTCCCGGGGGTGGCAGGCGCGCAAGGCTCGCCCGAGCGGCCGGTAGTGCCGGCGCTGCAGGTAGGACACCATCACCTTGTGGAAGCCGAGGTTACGGTTGCGGCAGTTCATCTCGAAGATCTTGATAAAGTCCTCGAGCGACGGATCCTCGATGGGAATCTTGTAGGGAATGCGCCGCAGGAACGCTTCGTCGGCGAGCGACGCCGGATCGAGGTTGGTCGCAAACACCGTCAGCACGTCGAACGGCACTTCGAACTTCTTCCCGGTGTGCAGTGTCAGGAAATCCACCCGGCTCTCGAGCGGCACGATCCAGCGGTTGAGGAGCTCGTCGGGCCGGATACGCTGGCGGCCGAAGTCGTCCACCAGGAACACGCCGCCGTTGGCGCGCATCTGGAGCGGCGCCTCGTAGAAGCGCGCCAGCGGGTTGAACGTGAGGTCCAGCTGATCGAGCGTGAGCTCGCCGCCCACCATGACCACGGGACGCCGGATCCGCACCCAGCGCCGGTCGCGCGGTGCCGCGGCGATGATGCTGGTGGTGTCGGGTTCGTCGGTGTCGAGCCGCTCGTGATTGATCGGATCGAACATCGTGATGATGTGCCCGTCCACGTCGATGGCGTGCGGCATGTACATGTCGCCGCCAATCGACCGCCCCAGGCCTTCGGCAATCACGGTTTTCCCGTTGCCGGGAGGCCCGTAGAGGAACAGTGCCTTGTTGGCGTTGGCCGCCGGGCCCAGCTTCTCGAGCACGGCGTCGCCGATGATCAGATGCGAGAAGCCCTTGCGCAGGCGCTCGCGATCGATGAACCCGCGGGCGGCCTGGAGCGATTTCATCTGGGCGACGTAGGCCGCCAGCGGCACCGGCACCGCACCGGTGTACAGATTGATCTCGAGATACTGCAGCGCCCGGCTGCGTCCGAGGTCGGTGAGCGCGTAGCGGTAGCTCGAGCTCGCCGCCGCGCTCGCGCCGCGCACTTCGATGAGGCGCTCGGTGCGGAGCCGCACGATGAGCGGCTCGAGGATGGCGTACGGCAGCTTCATCCGCTCGGCAATCTCGAGACCGATCAGCTCGCCGGCAAAGAGCGTCTTGATCAGCAGGTGCTCGACGCGCTCGGCCGGCAGCCCGATGTCCTCGAGCGTATGCGGAACCGGCGGCGCCGGCGTCAGGCGGTCGGCCGCGCTCATTTCTGGCTCTCGGCGAGCGGGAACAGGACCTCGACGAACTTGATCGCCGCGGGACCGATGGTCACGACCCAGATCGCCGGGAAGATGCAGAACACCAGTGGGAAGACCATTTTCACGCCGGTCTTGGCGGCCGCCTCCTCCGCGCGCTGGCGGCGTTTGGTGCGCAGCGTATCGGAGTGGACGCGCAGCGAGCGGGCCACGCTGGTGCCGAACTTGTCGGTCTGGATCAGCATCGCCGCCAGCGACGACAGGTCGTCCACGCCGGTGCGCTCGGCCAGGTTCCGCAGCGCCTCGGAGCGCGCCTTGCCGGCCCGCAGCTCGAGGTTGATCAGGCGCAGCTCCTCGGAGAGTTCCGGATGCGCGAACGCGAGCTCTTCGCCGACGCGCTGGATGGCCTGGTCCAGACCGAGGCCGGCCTCGACGCTCACCACCAGCAGGTCGAGCGCGTCGGCCAGCGACAGACGGATGCGGTGCTGGCGTTTCTTCGCCATGCGGCCGAGCGCCATGCTCGGGAGCAGATAGCCGAAGGCCGCGCCGGCCAGCCCGGTCATCAGGCTCGCTTTGGGCACCATCGGATTCGACATCACCACGAACAGCGTGATCGCGAGGCCGAGGCGGATGCCGAAGAACACCGTCAGCGCCTCGCTGCCGCGGTAGCCGGCGAACATCAGGCGCTCGCGCAGCTTGCCGAGCTCACGCGACGGCTTGGGCGCTGCCTGCCCGAGACGCTTCAGCGTCCTGAGCAGCCGCTCGTTGTGCGCGACCGGCACCGGCGGTATGGACCCGGCCACGCCGAGCTCGCCGAGCCGGCGCTCGATTGCGGTGTCGCCGCGCGACATCGCCAGCCCGATCGCCGTGATCAGGAGCGAGACGAAGAGGAACCCCATCAGGGGCAGCAGCAGCGTCACGCTACACCTCGATCTTGATGACGTTGCGGATCCAGACGAATCCGAGCGTCTGCATCACGATGGCGCCCATCACCATCGTCTGCCCCATCTTCACGGTGAAGAGAGTCTTCATGTGCTCGGGGCTGATGAACATCAGCGCGATGGCAAGCGCGGCCGGCAGCCCGAGCAGCACGTAGCCCGTGAAGCGGCCGTGCGCGGTGTGCACACGCACCTGGCGCAGGATTTTGAAGCGCTCGCGCACGACGTGCGCGAGGTTGTCGAGAATCTCAGCGAGATTGCCGCCCGTCTCGCGCTGGATCGCCACCGCGGTGACGAAGAAGCGCACGTCCATCAGCGGCATGCGCTCGGAGAGGCCGTTCAGCGCGTCCTTGAGCGGCAGGCCGTAGTTCTGCTGCTCGAAGCTCTTCTTGAACTCGACACCAACGGGCGCCGGCAGCTCGTCGGCCACCATGCCCATCGCCGACTGGAAGGCGTGCCCGGCGCGGATCGCCCGCGAGAGCAGGTCGAGCGCCTCGGGAAACTGCTCTTCGAACTTGCGCATGCGCTTGCCGCGCATGATCTTGAGCCACAGGATCGGGAACGTCAGCCCGAAGGCCCCAGCCATCACGGCGAAGTACCAGATCGGCGCGAACAGCAGCGTGACGAGACCGATCCCGACGCCAGCGAGCACGCTCAGCATCACCACGGTGCCAGGCCCGATCGCCACACCAGACTGGTCGATCAGCGTCGACAGCCACGAGCCGGCGCTGGTCTTGATCAGCCGATCCATGCCCGGCAGCGCGCTCGCCGGTGCCTGGCTGAGCAACACCGTGGTCGCGCCAGGCGATTCGGCTTCGAATTCGGACAGATCCTTGAGCCGCTGTTCGAGCTGGCGTCCGGCCATGAAGCCGGGCAGACGCGTCAGTGCGACGTAGGCGCCGACGACCGCCCCCGAGACGACGAGAAAAACGAGGATCGCCAGTACCATCAGCGCACCTCCACCACGCCCTCGAACATCGACGCGGGCAGCCGGATGCCGGCGGCCAGCAGCCGCTCGGCCACCTTCGGGCGGACGCCGGTGGCGCGGAATCGCCCGAGCACCTTGCCGTCCTGGCCCACGCCCGCCTTCTCGAAGACGAAGATCTCCTGCATCGTGATGATGTCGCCCTCCATCCCGGTGATCTCGGAGATGCTGGTCACCTTGCGGGTGCCGTCGCTGAGGCGCGTCTGCTGCATCACGATCTGGATAGCCGAGGCGATCTGGTGCCGCATCGCCTTCTCGGGCAGGTTGGTCGAGCCCATCGCGATCATCGTCTCGACGCGGGTCAGCGCGTCGCGCGGCGTGTTCGCGTGAACGGTCGTGAGCGAGCCGTCGTGGCCGGTGTTCATGGCCTGGAGCATGTCGAGCGCTTCCTCGCCACGGACCTCGCCGATGACGATGCGGTCGGGCCGCATACGCAGGGCGTTCACGACCAGCTGGCGCTGCCGGATGGCGCCCTTGCCTTCCACGTTAGCCGGGCGCGTTTCGAGCCGGGCTACATGCTCCTGATGGAGCTGGAGCTCCGCGGCGTCCTCGATCGTCACGATGCGCTCGTCCTCGGAGATGTAGCTCGAGAGCACGTTGAGGAGAGTGGTCTTGCCGGCGCCGGTGCCGCCGCTGATCAGGCAATTGAGCTTGGAGCGGACGCAGTGCGACAGGAACTCGAGCATCGGCGCGGTGAGCGCGCCCAGGGTGACGAGATCGTTGGCCTTGAGCCGCTCCGCCGGAAAGCGCCGGATCGAGAGCAGCGGTCCGTCCACGGCGAGCGGCGGGATGATGGCGTTGACGCGCGAGCCGTCGGGCAGGCGCGCATCCACCATCGGCGAGCTGTCGTCGACGCGGCGGCCGACCCGGCTCACGATGCGGTCGATCACGCGCAACAGGTGCGCGTTGTCCTGGAACGACGCCTGCACGCGCTCCATCTTGCCTTTGCGCTCGACGAACACGTTCTGGGCGGTGTTCACCAGGATGTCGCTGACCGACGGATCGCGCAGCAGCGGCTCGAGCGGACCGAGGCCGAACACGTCGTCCACGACCTCCGCGAAGAGCTGTTCGCGTTCACCAAGGTTGAGCGGCGTCGACTCCTCGGCCAGCAACTGGCTCAGGAGCGTGCGGATTTCCCCCTCGGCGCGCGCGCGGTCGGCGTGGGCCAGCGCTTCGAGATTCAGCCGGTTCAGGAGCTTGCGGTGCACGTTGGCCCGCAGCTCCAGGTACTGCTGCCGCGGCGCAGGCGCGGCCCCGGGCCGGGGCGCCTGCCTGGCGGCGGCTGATGATTGCGGCGAAGGAGGTGCGGTGGGCGCTGCTGTGGCCATGGCCGGTTACCAGATGGACGCGAGGCGGTGGATGCCGAGCGCGCCGCGGCGGCCGGCGGCGACCGGTTCGGCCGCGTCGGCGCCGGTGGCAATGATGCGGCGGATGAACTTATCGAACTGGGTCGCCATCTCGGTGTTGCCACTGAGCGCCAGCGGCACACCCGAGTTGAGCGCCGACGACACCGCTTTGTAGTCGCTCGGGAACGTGTGGAAGATGGGCTGCCCCAGCGCGTTCTGCAGCTGCGCGGGCGGAATCGGGTACGGCTCGGCCGCGCGGTTGAGCAGAATCTTCACGCGTTCGGCGCAGGGCCCGAGCTGGCCGATGCGGTCCAGCAGCCGCTGCGCGTTGCGCACGCACGGCACGTCGGGGTTGGCCACCAGCCCGATCATGTCGGCGGTGTAGAGCGCCGACACGGAACACGGGTTCATCTGTGATCCGGCGTCGATGACGATGTACTCGTACTGCCGCCCCAGGAGCCGGAACACTTCTTCGAGGGCCGCGCTGTCGCCGGGGCCCGGACGGTCGAAGAGATCGGAGCCGGCCAGCATCTCCAGACCCGACTTGTGCTTCACCACCAGCTCGCGCAGAAAGTCGCCGTCGAGGCGGTGCAGGTTGTCGAGCGCGTCGAGGAGCGTGTAGCGGCTGCGGACGCCGAGGAAGAGCGACACCTCGCCCAGTCCGGGCTTGAGGTCCACGATCACCGTCGGCCGCTTGCTGAGCCGCGAGATCTCGACGGCGGAGTTCACGGCCATCGTCGTGGTGCCGGCGCCGCCCTTGGCACCGAAGAACACCATCGTCGTCGCCTGCGGCGGAGCCGACGTGGCACGGCGGCCCGCGGTGCGCGTGGTCCCCTCGTCGAGGGCCTCCTTGGCCGGCGGCCAGGTGAAGAACTCGTTCGCCCCGGCGCGCATCGACTGCAGGATCGCGTCGGGATGCGAGCTCGACGCCACGAAGAAGATCCCGGTCGTGGCGTCGGCGGCGCGCAGGCGCTCGACGAGCGCGATGGCGGAGGCCAGATCGCCGCGGCCGTCGACGACCGCCACGTCAGGGCTGGCGCCACGGCGATCGTCGCCAACGATCACCGGGACGGCGGACACGCGCAGCATCGCGGCGAGCTGCGCTTTGAAGGACTCGTCGTCGCTGAGGATGGTGCCGGAGAGGCGCGCCATGGGGGGTATCCCTCGAGAATCAGTGGATCAGGGAGCCGAGGTGGCCGTGGCCGGCTCGGCCTCGGCCGCCACGGCGGCGGCACGCGCCCGGGCTTCGGCCAGGGCGACAGGGTCGGGCTGCGGCAACGCGACGGCGTCGGTCTCGGCGGCCTTCTTCTTGTTGGCCTTCTCCTGACGCGCGGCCTCCTTGGCACGCTCGGCGGCTTCCTTGAAGGCCAGTTCGGCCGCCTGCTTGTCTTTCTTCACCTGCTCGCGGGCGGCCTTCTCCTGCCGCTTCTCCTCGGCCTTCTGCTCCTCGGCGGCCTTCTCGGCGGCCTTGAGAGCGGCGCGCTGCTCCTCGACCGTCTTCTCCTTCGTGGCCGCGGCGGCGGCGCGGGCCTCGTTGGCCAACCGCTCTCGCTCTTCCTGCGCGGCGCGCTCCTGCGCCTTGTGCTCCTCTTCGGCGGCCTTCGACACCACGGGCGCGCTGATGCTCGAACGGCGATCCGGCGTGAATGCCTCCGGTGGCACCGGGCGGGTCTTCGGCTCCGGCAGCGGCGCCAGATACGGCTCGACGAGCCGCGGCAGCGTCGAGCTGACTCCGTCGGAGTCGGCCGGCAGGATGTGCGGAGTGATCATCACGACGAGCTCGCTCTGTGATTTCTGCGCCGCGCGGCTCTTGAAGAGCTCGCCGAGAATCGGGATATCGCCGATGCCAGGCACCTTCTGCAGCGTCTGGTTCATCTGGTTGTTCATCAAGCCCGCAATCGCGAACGTCTGACCGTCGCGGAGCTCGAGCTCGGTCTCGGTCCGGCGCGTGGAGAGCGCCGGGATGCGGAAGCCCTGGAGGCTGACGCCATTGGCGTAATCGAGCGTGCTCACCTCGGGCTTCACCTTCAGGTGCACCCGGTTGCCGGTGACCGTGGGCGTGAAGTTGAGGCGCACGCCGAATTCCTTGAACTGGATCGAGACCGCCGAGCCGTTCTGCGAGCCCTGCACCACCGGAATCGGGAACTCGCCACCGGCCAGGAAGCTGGCCTCCTTGCCGCTCTCGGCCACCAGATTGGGTTCGGCCAGGCTCTGGAAGACGCCGCGCTGCTGCATGGCACGAATGACGGTGCCCAGGTCGTACTTTTCGCTCAGGAGGAAGAGGTTCAGGAAATCACCGACCGAGAACTTGCCCTCGGCCGACGTCACTGATCCACCGAACTCCTTGCTGGCCTTCGTCCACGCCAGGTCGGTGTAATTCGGCGCAGTGAACTGTCCCGTGGTCACGCGGCCCACCGTATTGTTGATGCCCGTGGGGCTGGTGAAGATCGACATGCCGAACTCGGTGAGGGCCTGCCGGCTGACTTCGGCGAACCGCACCTTGAGCAGCACCTGGTTGCTCGCGGGCCCCTCGCGCACCTGCAGCAGGGTGACGACGTCCTCGCGCTTTTCGACGTAGCCGAGCGCGACGTTGATGGCGCGATCCACGACGTCCTTGCTCGAGACCGACCCCGCGAGCACGACGTTGCGGCCGTTGCTGCGGACCTCGATGCGTTCGTTCGGGAACAGCTGCTTGACCTGCTCGTTGAGCCGGGTCAGATCGCGCTGCACCGTCACCTCGAAGCGGCGCACGGCGCCGCCGCGGCTCCACACGAACATCGAGATGGCGCCGGGGCCCTTGCCGTGCACCAGCAGCTGGCTCGGCGAGGTCACGAGGGCGTCGGCGATGTCGGCGCTGGTCAGCGAGACGCGCGCGATCGGGCCACCAACGTCGATGAGCGTCGAGCGTCCGACGAGCAGGCGCACCGCGTCGGGCGCGGCCGCCTCGACGTCTACTCCCGGGATGGCGGCTGCGGCCGGTGCCGCCGGGCTCAGCGCTGCCGAGGCCGTGGTTGCGACCGGCTCTACCTGGGCGTGCACGGTGGCGCCGCCGAAGACCGCGATGATGAAGATGTGGCTGCCAACGACCCAGGCGGGGGTCAGTCGTAGGGCCGGGCGAGTCCTCTGCTTGGTCATCACTGCTCCTGCCTCACAACTTCCTGGGCGCGCTTGTCGCCACGGATGATCTCGACGGTGGCCGCGGCCACGGGCTCGAGTCGCGGCGCGGGCGCGGATGCCCGCGGCGCCGACGATCCCGCCTTGCGCACCACCGGCGCGTAGCCGCCGGCCATCAGCGCCGCCGGCCGGATGCCGCCGGTGCTGGGTGCGGTCTTGTCCGTGGGGTTGCGCAGCGCGAGCTGAATCTTGCCCTCGGTGCTGGCCAGCGTCAGTCGCTCGGCCTGGCCGGGATCGACGAGCAGCGTCACGACGCTCACCGCGAGCGGCTTGCCGTCGGTCTCGTCGCGCTCGATCTTCGTGCCCGCCGTCAGCACCTGGACGTTGGTGAGAATCACCTTCGTCTGCACGTCCTCGGGCCGCTGCGTCGGGTTGACGGTGGCGACGATGTCCACGCGCGTCCCAGGCAGGACGTACCCCGCCACGCCGACAACGTCGTTCACCCGCACCGACAGGGCGCGATAGCCCTCGGGGATGATGGGCGGCAGGCCCGCGCCGGCGCCCATCGGGGCCAGCTTCGCCGGCAGGAACGCCTCGTTCTGCGTCACCGGCTGGATCAGGCCGCGCCCGACGAGCTCGTCGGGGTTGGAGAAGGCGCCCATCGGGACGGCGTCGGCCGGCCACTGGATGGCGCGCAGGTCTTCGCGCCGCACCTCGGCGCCGAGATCCATGTCGGACGCGGCCACGAGTACCGCCACCGTCTTGACGCCAGGCGCCGTCGACGCCGGCGCCGCCTGCATGTATTGATAGGTGCCGAACGCGAACGTGCTGCCGGCGACCAGCGCGAGGGCGAGCACGAGGAAGAAGCGCATGCGAGCCATATGTATGCGTGCTCCGGAACGGGTTACTCGGTCACCAACTGAGCGCGACCAGCACGACGCCGATCGCGATCGCCGGGGCGTAGGCGAAGCGGTTGTCCGACGCTGTGCTCTCGATGCTGACGCGGACCTCGTGGTCGCCCGCGATCAGCCGGCCCGCGGTGCCGATGGTCTGGGTCAGGCGGCGGCGGGCAACGGCAACGAGCAGCGCCAAGACGCCGCCGGCAATCGCCGTATAGAGAAAGGCGTAGATGGTGTCGGTGGGCCCGAGCAGGGCGCCCGCCGCAGCGAGCAGCTTCACGTCGCCGGCACCGGTCGCGCCGAAGATGTGGCCGGGCAGCATGAACGCCAGCCCGAGCAGGCAGCCGAGCAGCGACGCGCCAAGCCCCACCCGGCCGAAGCCGGCCGCGGCAATGCCGACGCCGACGGCGGCGAGCGAGGCCGTCAACATGTTGGGAATGCGCCGGGTCCGCAGATCGATGACCGCCGCGGCTCCCATGCCGACGGCGACGATCGCGGTGACGAGTGCGTCAGAATTTTGAAGAAGCGATGACATCCCAGAACACCGTTTTAAGTGTTGAGCCCAGGGCCCCGACGGCGCCCATCGCCGCGAGTAGAATCAGCGAGACGAGCAGCGCGTACTCGAGCAGGTCCTGCCCCGAGTCCGATCCGCGCAGCCGCCGGACCGCTTCGCGAAATGGAAGCACGCTCATTCGACCCCCTTTGCCGCGCACACGCTCCGGACGCGACCGCAGCGTCTTGCGAATGCGCGAGGCCGGCCCCCCCGGACCGGCCCCACGCGAGTGAAACTGTGAAAGCTCGTTACGGCGTGACCAGCTTGTTGCTGATCGCGTTGAAGATGTCGCTGGCCTTGGTGCCGGTCGCCGTGATGGCGGCCACTGCCACGAGGGCGATCAGAGCCACGAGCAGCGCGTACTCGAGCAGGTCCTGACCGGAGTCGTTGCGAAGCATCTTGCGAAGGCGAGTAATCAGGTTCATGGTGTCGGCTCCTCCCGCGCGCTCCGTTCGGAACGCGGCTTGTGTGTCCCATTTGCGGCCACGCTCCCCAGCATGTCCGCGATGTCGGCACCCTAAAGCGCAACCGCCATGCCACGGCGCACACGCGGCGCCGTGATTGGTCGTCAAGTGCTTGTGCCCGTGATGCTTGAGCTCGAGCAGGAGCGCTGCGTCAGCCGCGTTCGGGGCGAGCCAGGTCAGGCGGCGGACCGCACATTCGTAAGCGCCCGATCGCTTTTTCGTTTCATGAGCGTGGTCCGAACCGGTGCAGCCGCACCAGCCAGGACGTGCGCGATGCGAGGGCCGTCGTGCGCACTCGTGATTCGCGGCTGTCATATTCGTAAGCGCGCCGCCGGATTTGTCGCTGGGTTCAGCGCCGCGGCGAGGTGCCGCGGGCGAGGCCGCGCAGCCGTGTGTCAGTTGCGGGCTTCGGCGGTGGGAACGCGCCTTGCGATCGCATCAGCACTCGTACCAGGGGAGTAGATGTGAACAAGACGCTTGGTGAAGCGCTGATCTCGATGGCCGCGCTCGTCATTCTCGTGACGGCGCTGATGGCGCTCGACCCACGCGTGCGCGAGCACGTGCAAGGCGTACTGCGGAAAGACACGCTGTCGGCCGATGTAGCGCGTGTGAATGCCGAAGCGCACGGCACCGTCAAGGCGGCCAGGTGGGCCGCGCGCGAGCGCGGCCTCGATCATGCGGCCCTGGCCGTGTTCGTCGTGGTGGCCACCGGCCTCGTCGTCGCCATGCTGCGCCTCTGACATCCATGCCGCTCATCCTCGCCATCGACCACGACAAGCGCCAGAGCACCCAGCTCGCCAGCCTGGTGAAGGCACAGCTGCAGGCTGAGCTCGTGCAGCGCCCGACGGTGGCCGAGGCGCTCGATGCGTTGCAGGGCCGGGTGCCGGATCTGGTGCTGACCTCGTCGCTGATCTCGCCGCGCGACGACGCGGCGCTCGCGACGCACCTGCGCGAGCTGGGCGCTGCCGCCGCGCACGTGCAGACGGTCACCATTCCGTTGCTCGGCTCGGCGGCACCGCAGCGGGCCAAGGGTGTGCTGGCGGCGCTGCGACGCGAGAAGCCGCAGGCGCCCATGACCGACGGCTGTGCCCCAGACGTCTTCGCCGAGCAGATCCGTCAGTATCTGGCGACGGCCGAGGAACAGAAGGTCGCGGCGTCCCTGCTGGCAAAGGCCGACGCGCACACGCCCGAACGGGTAGAGACCGAGCCGTGGGCCTCTTTCGAGGCCGCCCCGGCAGAAGAGCCCGCCGCGGTGGAAGAGGCGTTCTCGCCCGTCTTCGAACCTCACGACATGTACGCCGCGCAGGAGCCGGACGCGGGCGCCGACGTCGCGATCGAGCCCGCCGTCACCTTCGAGCCCACGGTCACGTTCGAGCCGGCTGTTGCCTTCGAGCCAGCGGGCGCCGACCCCCGCGCGCCCGTCGAGCTGACCGCGGCGGTCGAGGTCGAGCCCGACCCGCTCGTCGCAGACGAACCGGCGGGCCTGCCGTTGTCGCAGCTGCTGCAGCTCGTATCCGACTGGACGGCCCCGGCTATTGACGCGAGCCCAGAGCCAGAGCTCGAACCGCTCGAAACGTTCGCCGCGCCGGCTGTGCCTACCGTGATCGAGGAGCCGCTGCCGGTTGTCGCCGAGGTTGTCGAGCCGCCAGTGGCTGCAATCGACGACGAGTTCGCCGCAGTGGCCAACGAGTTGGAGGCAGCTCCGGCACCAGCCGCTTCGGTCGGCGAGCTGTCACTGGATCCCGTCGCCGCGCAGGCGCTGGAGGAACTGTCGCACCAGACCCCTGCGACGTCGCTCGGAGACGGCATTCCGCTCGAGCCACCCGTACCCGTCGTCGAGATGCACTCGTTCCAGAGCCTCGACAGCATCGCCAGCGAGCTGGCCGCGGCACCCGTTCAGCGGTACGACAGTCTCGACGATATCGCCAGCCTCTTTGCGGCCACGCCCGCGCCGCGCCGGAGCGCCAGGGAAGCCGCGCCGGTCTTCGAGGCGCCACGCAGCCGGGATCAGGGATTCGAATCGCTTTTCGCCACACCGCCCGCCCCCGCGCCAATGGCGCCGATCGAGGTGCCGGGCATCGACCCGAGCTTGTTCGCCGCTCCGTCCACGCCGCACGCGCGGCACGAGACGACCGCGATGGAATCGCACTTCGTGCCGCTCGCCGCAGATCGGGACGAGATCGTCGCGGCTCCGGCCGTATTCGAGGAGCGCGTGCTGCCGGCTCCGGTCGATGTGGTCGCTGCCCCGATCGAAGCCATCGTCTTCGAGCCGGACGTCGAACCGGCGGCCGAGGCGGCCGTCATCGCGGCAGTCCCCGTGCTGGTGCCCGAAGAACTGGTCGTGGCTCCTCTCCTTGCGGCGCCAGCCGTCCTCGTGGAACGCGCCGACCCGGCGGCCGTGGAACCGCTCTTCGCCGAGCCGGTGGCCGTGGAGCCGATGCTGCTGGAGCCAGTGCTCGTGGAGTCCGTACTCGTGGAGTCCGCGCTCGAGGAGCCCGAGTTCGAGGAGCCCGAACTCGAGGAGCTGGTCCTCGCCGAGCGAGTATTCGCGGACGCGTGTTCCGCCAGGCCGGTGCCCGCGGAGCCTGTGTTCGTGGAACCGTTCGTCGCGGCAGCAATGGTCGCCGAGCCGGCCGTCCCGGAGCCTGCCGCCGAGGTGCACGCAACGGTCGATTCGCCGCTCGACGACGAGATCGCCCTCGACGTGGACGCATTCGAGGTGGCGATGCCGGTACCGGCCGCGGCCTCCGCAGCCAAGGCCGACCCACCGCGCTTCTCCTTCACGTTCGTGGACAGCTTCGGCGACGCCTGGAGCGATTTCGACGTGCCGACCGTCGCCGCTGTGGCCGCCGACCTCGGCGTCGGCGCCCACGGACCCACGGACCCCTACGCGCCGGTGACCGCTTCGACGGCGACCGTTGCCGCGCGGCCGGCGGCCGCCGCGCCCATGCTCGACGACGAAGCCCTGTCGATGATTGGCGACGCGGCCCGCAAGGTCAGCCTCGACGCTATGGTCATCGAAGAGTTCGAGCGCGGTGTCCGCGACGGCGGACACAAGGCCAAACCGAAGAAGGCGCCCGCCGGCGCCACGCCCGTTCCGCCACCCGCCGCCGCCGAACGCGCCGCCAAGAAGAAGGGGCCGGTTCAGGACGAGTGGGGCCTCTTCGATCCCGAGCAGTGCGGGTTTGCGGCGCTCGAAGACGAAGAGGCCGGCGACCGCCGCCCCGCACGCGACGGCACGCGGGTCAGAGTCATCTCTTACTGATGCTTGTCGGCTTAGGGCTTAGGGCTTAAGGCTCAGGGCTTAGGTTTAGGGCGGGTTGCGGGGCGGCGCGGCGGCCGCGGCGGATGGTATTCGACCATCACGTTGCTGATGACGGCCATGGGACGTCCCGATGCGCTGAACGTGTCCATGCCGTCCACGCGCACGACGGAGAGCTTCTCTCCCAGGATGCTCACCTGCATCGCCTCTTCTGGAATCATGATCGACACGGGCTCGGCGCCGGTGGGCGCCACCGCCTTGAGGCCGGAAGAGCCGCTGCCTCCCGTAATCCGATCCACGAGATCGGCCTGAGTGCGGAACTCGTTCTGGACGATCGCGCGCGAGATCAGCGTGTTGTCCAGCGTGAGCACCCCGATCGTGGCGGTGTAGCGGGTGTAGGCGCGGTTGGTGCGCACCAGCTCTTCCGAGTAGGTGTGCCGGTTGTGGAGATCGAAGGTCAGCGTGACCGGACCGGCGTGTGGCGGCAGCGTCACAAGGATCCCGCCCGCTGGGTCTCGCTCGATCAGCACATCGCAGTACTGGCGTTTGGTGCGTATGCCCTGACCCAGCACTTGGGGGCAGGTCACCATGGCCGCCTCGGTGCGCACGGCCGCTGGCGGCCGTGGCGGCGCTGGCGGCGTCGTACGCCGCGGCGCGGTACCACGCGTCTGGGCGTGGAGCGGCGCGAGGGCGCAGCAGAGCGCGACCAGCGCGGCGCAGCCGCAGGCCCGAGCCTTATTCATCGAGCAACGCGTGATCCAGATGTGGGTCCTGGCCAACCGGGGTGCCCTGACGCTTCAGGAGTGCGAGGAATTCCATGCGTGTGCGGGCGCAGGTTTGGAACGACCCCAGCATGGCGCTCGTCACCGCGGTCGAGTTCTGCTTCTCCACACCCCGCATGGACATGCAGAGATGCGTCCCCTCGCAGACGACGGCCACGCCGAGCGGCGCGATCTTCTGCTGAATGGTCTCGGCAATCTGGAGCGTCAACCGCTCTTGCAACTGTAGCCGCCGCGCGAACACGTTCACGAGTCTGGGGATCTTGCTGAGTCCGATAACTCTGCCGTTCGGGATGTACGCGACGTGGCACTTGCCGAAGAAGGGCAGCAAGTGGTGCTCACACAGACTGTAGTAGTCGATGTCGCGCACGATTACCATTTCACTGTAATCGACGCTGAACAACGCGCCGTTCAGGATGTCGTCGATGTTGGCCGAGTAGCCGCTCGTGAGGAACGACATGGCCCGGGTGACGCGTTCGGGCGTCTTGACCAGTCCTTCGCGGTTGATATCCTCGCCAATACTCGCGAGGAGTTGCCGGATGAGAGCCTCCATTTTCGTATTCTATATCGCTGCCCTCGCCGCCTCGGCCGGCCTCTCGGCGCAGGGCGACCCCGATGTGCTCTACCGCGAGCGCACCGACATCGCCAAGGCCCGCGAGGCGGTGTCGATCTGGAGCGCGCGTCTGGCCGAAAATCCCCGGGATTTCGAGTCGGCGTGGAAGCTGGCGCGGGCGGAGTACTGGCTCGGCGGCCACGATGACCCCTCCGCGCGCAGGCCCGACCTCGAACGCGGCGTCGAGGCCGGCCGTCAGGCCAGCGTCCTCGAGCCGGCCAAGCCCGAAGGCTACTTCTGGATGGCGGCCTGCATGGGCGAGCTCGCCGAGTCGTTCGGCATGCGCCAGGGGCTCCGCTATCGCACTCCGATCAGAGAGGCGCTCGAAAAAGTGCTGCAGCTCGATGCGCCGTATCAGAACGGCTCGGCGGATCGCGCCTTGGGCCGCTGGTACTACAAGGTGCCGGGCCTCTTCGGCGGCAGCAACAAGAAGTCGGAGGAACACCTGCGCCGCTCGCTCACCTACGACGAGAACAGCGCGGCGTCGCGATTCTTCCTGGCCGAAACCCTCTTCGACCTCGATCGCAAGGCCGACGCGATGGCCGAGCTCCAGCGGGTCGTCGACGGGCCCGTCAACCCCGAATGGGCACCTGAGGATCGCGAGTTCAAGGCGCAGGCGGCGGCGCGGCTCAAGAAAGAGAAACGCTGAACTCTCGACTTGTGGAGTCGCGTCGGACCGCGAGCATGTTTCGCCGGACCTCCGATGAGACGGCGCGGACAAACTCCTCCGCGCGGCGCCTGGGAACGCCGCGCTCCGTCGTTTTTCACCTCTCGCTGGCGTTCGCGCCGCTCATAGTCGGCCGGCGAAACACGCTCGCGATCCGCCGCTCGTGGCCGCGGGTCTTCAGACCCGCCTCACCTGTCCTCGCACGGGCAGGCTTCGCACACTAGAAGCCATCTCACAATAGCCGTCATCGGACTCAATACCCTCCGCGCCTTTGGATAGGTCAACACTGCGCGACTGCTCGTTACCTATCTGTGGGCGACGGGCACGTACACGAACGCCAGCAAATGGCGCTCGCCGGTTAATCTCGAACTGGCGTGCTTATCTCGCCAGCGCCAATCCGTCGGCTGGCATGCGAGCACATTGCGCAAGGGCGAGGATTGCAAGGAGTTGACGGCCGTCCAGCCGCCCAGGACAATTGCGGCCCACGGATGGGGCGCGTCGGCTGGAGAAGTGTTTCCCTACAGGAACCAGCGATTGCCGCCCTCCACCGATACAACGTTAGGCGCATGATCGGCCGCGACCGCAAGTTTCTGCAGCGCGCTGCCCCGTCGATGGGGCGGCGGCCACGTTCCGTCCTTGCTTCGGGCGGTCAAGTTATCCACTGAGTATTGCTGACGGAGAGTCAATGGACGAACAGCTTGGACAGCCGCTCGACGGACTGGAGCCCGATTACACGTACGAGGGCGGCGGCCAGATCATCGCGTCGTTTTCTCACGGACGGCTCAAGTATCGATGGCTGAGTGGCCCTTTTGAAGGGGTCGAAGAGAGCGGTCTGAATTACCAATCTCGGCACGTTCGCGATGAGATCTATCTGGTCCATTGGCACGACAAAGACAATTCTAATTTCGTCACGCTCATCATCGATTTGGCGCGGAAAAAGATCCATTCGTCAGCGTTGCTCTACTACGGTTCGGAGAACGAAGTGGAGTCGTTCGCTGAAGCGGCTATCAATCAAGCAAGTCGCTCGGAATGACTCGGATACGCCTAGGGCGCACAAACGCGCTTCGCTTCCCGCGCGAAGAAGAGTTTGTGTGAGCAGGTGCTGGCACTCGTCCGCGAGCGGGCGGCGTTGTGGCCGTAGCACCGAAGTTCGACCGCAGCGGTGGCGCTGGAACGGCGAAACGATTCAGCTGTCATGAGAGCGCTTGACGCTCGCCGATGGCAGCGGAAGAATGGCGTAGCGTGGCGTTTGTCGGAGACACCGCGACAGCGGCGGAGTGAGACATGAGTCAAAAGGCACACTGCATTGATGCCGGACTGCGGCACCAGATAGGTAGAGCCGTCGCCGCAACGTGTGCATGGCTTCTTGCGTCTCTGCTAGTCGCGAATAGCACAGCAGCTCAGACCGGAAAGCTTGCCGCCGAGAAGCAAGCCAAGATCGAGAACGCCATTTCAAAGTTCATGACGGAAAGCCAGACGCCTGGCGTCTCTGCGGCTGTTGTGCAGGATGGAGAATTGGTGTGGTCAGCGGGCTTCGGCATGGCCGATCTGGAGAACTCCGTTCCTGCGACATCCAACACGCTGTACCGCCTTGGCTCGATCTCGAAACCGCTCACGGCAACTGCCGCCATAGCGCTGTGGGAACACGGCAGGCTGGATCTGGATTCACCGGTGCAGAAGTACTGCCCGGCATTCCCGCAGAAGCCGTGGCCTGTCACCACACGGCAGCTCTTGGGAAATCTTGGCGGGATCCGCTCCTACAACGTGCCTGAACAGCCCTACTCCGTATCCCAATCCGATCCCGAGGTGGGCAACACCCGTCACTTCGATAATGGGATCGAGGCCGGGCTGAAGTTCTTCGCGAACGATCCCCTGGTGGCGCAGCCTGGGACGCACTTCAACTACTCCACCCAGGGCTACACGGTCGCCGGATGCGCCATTGAAGGAGCATCCGGCCAGAAGTACGCGGACGCCGTGCGCGAGACTGTTCTCATTCCGGCTGGCATGCTGCAAACGCGTCCAGACGAGCGCTTCGCTATCGTGCCGCTTCGCACGCGCTTCTACTCAAGAGACAAAACCGGCGCTGTGATGAACGCGGAATTTCTGGATGCCAGTTACAAAGTTCCCGGCGGGGGCTGGCTCTCGTCCGCGCCAGACATGGCGCGATTCGAGGCGGCGATCATGAATAACCGCCTGCTCAAGAGCGCCACGCGAGACACGATGTGGACTCAGCCCATGCCGTCGGACGGGCTCGGCAGGTTGGCGTACGGGCTGGGGTGGCAATTTGGAGCGGTGGAAGACGTAAAGATTGTCGGTCACGGCGGGTCGCAGCAGGGAACCAGCACCATGATCTGGATGGCGCCTGACGCGAGAGCCGGCGTCGTGGTGCTGACCAATTCAGACTCGTCCAACGCGCCCAAACTGGCCACTCAACTCCTCAGGATTCTGCTGGGGCTGCCTGAACACGAACACAAAGAGATCGCTGTCGATCCAAAGGTATTCGACGGCTACGTGGGAGCCTGGCAGCTGGGCGATTTCAAGATGACGCTTGCGCGCGAGGGCGACCAGTTGTTTGCGCAGATACGAGACCAGAAAATTCCATTGGCGCCGGAGAGCGTTCGCGATTACGCTTTCAAAGGCTTTGATGTTCACCTCATGTTTTCGATCGATCGCAACGGCCGGCCGGAACTGATTATGCGTGAGAGCGGGATCGATGCGTACCTCAATCTGGTGAAGTAGTCCTTCCATCGTCGGCACCTCTTCTTCAGTTCGCGCCGCCAGCTGCTCTGAGGTACGGGCTGAAAGCCTGAGGCTCGACGAGTTCTCGCGATCGCCAGAGGATGTCGAACTGCCCGTCGGCGCGGACGCGTCCCACGTACGCCGGCTTGTAAGTGTGATGGTTGATCCGATGCATGCGCTTGCTGCCGCCAGGCGCATCGAAGTGCGGATAGACAACATTAGTTAGAGGGGATCCGCTTCCGCGGGGCGGGACGGCTGGCCGCACGTCACCGGCACGGCCATGGCCGGCCATTGCTCAACTCGAGCACGAGTTCTCTGCGGTCGTGATTGCCGGCGCGAGGACCGATCGGTAATGTGTGACGCCGCACTGGCGATCGAACGCACGGACGGATGGCTCTCCAGTCACGTCAAGCGGGGCGTCCTGTCGATGGGACATTCGGTCCCTCTGCGAAAGCGGCCTGCCGATACCAGGCTGTGGTCAGACGGTCATCGCGCCAGCGTGTAGACGGCGTCCTCGAAGTCCGTACCCTGCATGATGGAGTTGTATTGAACCGTCAGCGAATTGCCGTTAAGCATGCCGGCGGCCCCCCATGGCCCGGCAGGGTTCCAGCCTTCCCATTCAAACGTAATGGCGCCGTTCACCTCCGTGTATCCTCCACGGTATCCATCCCCGGCGACGGTCGGGAATTGCAGAATGAACCCGCCGTTGTCATACAGGACGAACCGCGAGTGGATGGTGTAATCGGAGACATGGTTCGCCAGGGCGTGGTCGAAGACCAAGGTGCGCGACGGTCCAGCTAAGGGGGGAAAGATCGGCCGAGGCGGCACCGTTACGACCGATGGCTGGGTTTCATTTGGAGAGGTCGCTCCGGAACCACCGCAGGCCGCGGCCACCATCAGAAGAACAGCGACGACACTAGAGCGCAGACCGATGTGCATGTCAGGCCCTTCGCGCGTGAGAGGTTAGCACCCGGAATTTCCGGATTTCAGCTTCACACTCGGCGGCATGTTACACCTGTGCACCCCACCCGGAACGCACGTAGACCAACCAGCGTCGCCGCGTAGTGCGCCGCTACCGTCACGCGCACACAGCCCCACGGGACGATGGAACATTGGCGCGCCCGCCGCGACTCGAACGCGAGACCCCCGGTTAAAAGGGTGAATTCCGGTGTCAGAAGCGGCTCACGTTTTAGCAGATTGCGCGCGATGCCACGCGGATGTGCTACGCGATTGATCTGCCTCGCGTCGCCGCGAACGCGCCGAATCCGGCCAGCACATACATCGATAGGCGAACACTGCGCGACTAGGCAGGACTGAGCCTCAAGCGCGCGTGCCCCCCGGTGTCATCTGGGACGAGTGAAATCCGACAGCCCGCTCTCTCCTTCAGGATTCCGACGACCCAAATGCCGTCTTGCCGAGCCATGAAACGGGGCCAGTTCGATCGCCGAACAGCCCGCCCAGCCGAGAACCCGCGTGCGAGCGTACACTACCGCCATGCGAACCAGAGTTG